>Ga0070738_10004494_pt1 | contig 16626 bp, 15 predicted proteins | sample Coa_R2_2_FD_66446 | JGI IMG/M metagenome (GOLD analysis project Ga0070738, IMG submission 66446) | Surface soil microbial communities from Centralia Pennsylvania, which are recovering from an underground coalmine fire - Coalmine... | ecosystem: Environmental > Terrestrial > Soil > Unclassified ...
GCTAAGAAGCAGAGCATGCCCGCGTCCCACAGACAGAGTAGCCGTGTCGCCCAGTGCAGCCCAGTCGGGAGTACGAGCGCCACGAGACCAGTGAACAAAAGGGAGCCCAGCAAGCGAGTGCGGACGCTCCACTTACGGGACAGTTTGAGTCGAGACGTCGGGTTCACAAGGAGAGGAAATAAGGGTAGACAGCGGCAGTATACCCATGATGACTGTCTGTTGATCTCAAGCGTTACAAAGGCTTGAGAAGGTGGCACGGTGGCAACTAGTCAATGCCCCGTAGTGTGGCTCAGTCTCTGCGCTACTGCTGCTTTGCAACGGTGCAGTAGGATAAATAACACTCAAATAGCTTCTGATCAGGCGTTTGTAAATTTTATACCAAGTCCAGTGGACTAAGTCTGGACTGAACGGATTCCGAGAATCTGCTGAAGTGCCTTTCTAGCTGTGCTTTTGAAGACTCTTGCTTGCTTTTACACAAAATGAGGCAGTTGGGAAGATATTGTCTAAGGCAACATTGATCGAACTTAAGTTTTCCGTAGAGAAAGTCCGAGATCAATATCCAGGAAGTGACAGTGATCACCGATTCACAGCCAAAAGATCACACTAAGCAATAAGTAATCTTTTTTTCCCTGAGTGAAGCATTGAATAGTCACAGCAACCGGCAGGTCGACGCTAACACTATCCAAGGCAGTACACCAACCGTTGGTTTGTTGTGTCTGCTATCGGACTTGCTATACAAACTTCCCAACAGGAAATAGGCGAAATGAGAGAAAAGGATTTTCGAGAAAAATTTGATGGGTTAACAGAAAGACAGCAACAAACTCTTTGCTTATTTTGTCAAGGAAAAAAATACGAAGAAATCGCTTCTAGAACAGATACAAAAGTAGGAACTGTTAGATCAAATATGTCAAAGATCTACAAGTCTTTTAAACGTCCAGGAGATCATTATACTTTTAGGCAAGATGACATGCGTGAATTTTGTAGATTTATGCCAGAAGATCTAAAAGAGCTAGCAAATAGGTTTTTCCCGAACAAAGCACTAAGGACGTATCGTTTTGATCTATTTCCGGCTTTAGAAGAAGATATACCTGAAATACACCGATTGTGTGAGGAGTATTTTGGAGATGATTTGCTTCCGGCTGAATTACGAAGAGATTGGCTTAAGCGAGATAGAAACTCTTTTAGGGTGATGAAAAATCTTAATGGCAGAATAGTTTCTTTTTTTACGGTTTTATTTGTAAAAGATTATTATTTCTCTCAGTTCATCCGGGGGAATTTGATAGAAAGAGATTTGTTAGATCATAGTATTATTTCGCAGACAACAGCACAAGGTCCAGGAGAAGACAGCATATATATCAGCGTAGTTGTGGGAAAAGAGAATTCGAAACTAGGATTGTGTACATTACTCTATCTTGTAAAATATATTGATCTTTTACGTCGTTTCAGAAGAATAGATAAGATCTATGCGCTAGCAGCAACGGATGCTGGAAGGAGAAATATTGAGCTGTTAAATTTTGAGTTGTATTCCTCGGCAAGCAAGAGAAAGGACAAAGAAGATCTTTATATATTTGATTGCGAGAAAATTAGCAATTTATATCAACACTTAGAAGATGTATATCCATTGTTTAAAGAGGGTCTGCACAATATTGAGTTAAAAAGTGAAGATAGGTGGAAACCAGTTTGGTGAATTTTTGGTGTCACAGTTCCGCCTTTGTATAGCTGCCCCATTTTGGATGCTTGGATTGTTGTCAGTGAGCAGTCTATACCAACGGAAAGTCAAGCTTTTTCGGCATCGACAGACCCATTACAGTTGATAGTTGGACAGTTAGGCCATTCAAGGGTCTAATCAAGACCTATGCTCAAAGTCAGCGGAGCAGTTACCTCCTCCGCTGACTTTGAGCATAGGTCTCATTGGGCTAGTTCAACTGTTCTGCAAAGGTTCTAAAACGCAAAGGGAACTAATGGGGCTAGTTTCACTAGTCCGTTGAGGACATCTCCTATTCCGATGTCTGAATGACCAGTCATAGAGCCAGGCGCTCGACCATCAGGTTGAGCATTTGATGGAGTTCTATATCCTGGAGCAGGGGTATAGATTCGTATAGGTCTAACACCAGGTCTTACCCGGATTACAGATGATTGTGGTGAAGATGGATTGTTGAAATTCCGATCCTGATAGGGTGGTGAACTAAAACCTGGGTTCCCATATTGATCAAAACCTGGGTTCCCATATTGATCAAAACCTGGGTCCCCATATTGATCAAAACCTGGGTCCCCATATTGATCAAAACCTGGGTCCCCATATTGTTGATCCTCATAAGGGGAACTGGGATTGAGGTTATCACCAAAATAAGGCTCAGTTTGTGCGGAAGCTGAAGTGTTAAGGGAACAACTCAACAACATAGTTACAGCGGCTGTTGAAGCAAACGAAGCAACGCTCTTGAAGTTCATAGCAGCAATCTCCTTTTGATTTAGTGAAATGCGACATCAGACACAAAAATCCTGATCAAGCACAACATCAATGCCTTCAGCGTTCATCCCTCCATTGCTCGGCGCATTGCTCTCCTAAAACGTTAAACAAAGCACCACTCACCAGACAACCTAATCCTGGGGCTAACTCACAGCCAGCCTCGGCTCCGAGTGCTGCAGCCCCAACACAGGCCGACCGTCTCCAACTATTGGGAATATCCCATGTTTGTGGACTGGAAGGATAAGCTTGAGGAGAAGGCACGGTTAAATCCGGCGCGGGAGGAATACCAAAATAATTAGGTCCATCAGAGTCATAAGGAATACTGCTTCCGGCTCCTTCACTACACATCATTTGGTTAGGAGAGAGGCACATCGGACCCTCCTGGGTTTGCGCTAGAGCCGGAAGTGCCGCTGGTAATAGAAGTAATACAAACGCAAAGCTAGTTCTAATCATGTAAAACAATCTCCAGCACGATAGGTGGAAACAGGAAAGTATCGGCTTTGCAGGCTGATTCAATCGTCGACCAACAGACTGAAAAGTTTTTACGCAAGAGGTCGATAAAACCCACTAAGCGTCTTAAAACTATCGGATCAACGAATGGGTAAATGCTTCCTGGAGGCTAAAGAGCCCGAGATACAAACGTTCAGGTATTTCAGAGTTCGCTAACTGAGACCCGGATGCCAAATAGTACGTTTGAACTTGTCTAACTATTACATATGAAAAAGCTGAATGGCTCGAATGTTGAAAACCAACATCTTCAACACAGGGGGTCGAGTAGTATGAGACCCAAGACGTACGTCTCATCGAGACTGAGTGGGATAAAAGCACCAGCTTTGGAAATCTTATGTATCAGCGGTTTCAGCCTTAGCGTACGTTACTGTTCCATTGCCACTCAAACGCCTACAGTGCCAATTTGTAACAGGCACACCTACTTGCCACAGATCTCGCAACACAAAAGGACTAACCAAACTACAGTTTGAGGGAAAACAGCCACCACTACTGTGCAATGTGGTTTTGCCTGAAAACTTCAAAGACAAAGACAAGTTCAAGGATCAAGACTGCGCTGAGATGCCTGCTGCATTGCACAAGCGACATCCGAATCGCTACGAGAGCCTTGAAGACGCGAAAAAAGAGGTGGATGAGGCAAGGCAAAAACAATGGAAGTGACCCATCGATAAGATTCGCTGAACGACCGATCGCTCTATTCGCTCTGGATTGCCGAAAACTGGTTCAACCAGAAGCAGTCAAGACGTTTTTTACCGTCGCATGATGCCAAGCCCTTCCTCTTTTGGTGGGAATCTTTTGAGCGTTCAACCAAGCCGCGATCGCGCTGAAAGACTTGTCTGAGCGCCGATGTTTTTGAATCAGGGCGATGACTGCTGTCTCAGAAGCATCAACCACTAGCGTTTTAGCGACTGCCCTTTGACCGAGCTTAGGAGCACCATAGGCATAGCCCCCCTGCTCAGCCTTAGCCTTTCGTCCCCCCTGAGTACGTTCGTTGATGACATCACGTTCTAGGGTGGCGACCGCTGCCATGACGGTGAGGATCATGCGCCCGGTGGGGGTGGAAGTATCCACCTGCAGGTCAAGCAGCACCAGTGCTTTGTTATGGGGCTGTAGGGTATCCTCGACGAGTGCCAGCACATCACGGGTATTCCGAGCAATGAGATCGAGCTTCAAGGCAACAATCCCATCGGCCTGAGTCTTGACCATTTCTAGAGCCGCTTGGAACTGAGGACGATGTTCAGCGTTTTTGCTGCTGCCCACTTCCTGAAAGATTTGGACGAGTTCGTGACCAAAGGCTGCACAATAGGCGGTAATCCGTCTGCATTGTTCCGACAAAGAGGTGTTATCGGCTTGTGATTCGCTGCTGACGCGGATGTAACCAACCAATTTCATGTTCAAAGCCTTTTTGTGATGGCTTTTAACTCTACTGCGTCGATAAATTATTGTAATAATCTATCGATACGTTAGGCTTAAAGCCCTATGTAGTAGGAATTTAAGCCTGTTGAAAAAGATACGACACGCGCAGCGATCGCAAGTACTTGCAGAAATCAAAAGCGATCGCTGTGAAGAGCCATTTAGATGAGTCAGAGTCACGGTTACTGGTATCGGGCAAAAAGGTATACTCCACCTGCATCGACTAATGGCACGCTGGCGTCTCTGGGGCGTGACATACCAGCGAGGCCGGTTCAAACGGCAAGCCAACGCTCAGGAGCAGCTGTCCGCGTGTCAGTCATAGCTACAGCCGTTACACCCAGGTCTTGCGGCCACCAATCAGCCGCACTGAAGCTGAACTGGGAGAAAATGGTGCAGAGCCGTGTCTTGAGTCAGACGGAAGGATTGCTTTATGAACGACAATCGCGACAAGGAACACTGTGAAGCCGTCGCGCGAACGGAGGCAACGGCTCGAGTACCGCTGACACTCACGCGCCGCCAACTGCTGAAAGCGGGCTTCAGTGGCGTGGGTGTGGGGAGTGCTCTCTTAGCAGACACACTGTTGACCCCCAAGGCCGCTCGCTCCGTGCCAGTCACGTTGCGTTCCTTTCACTTCAATGTGGTGACGGTCAATGCTAAGGGCCAGGTTGTGAGCCGTCAGCCAGGGACAGCCAAGTTTTTCACCGAGAGCCTGGGTCAGGGAGTCGGACTGGACATGGTCTCGCTTCCGGGTGGCAGCTTTGTTATGGGGTCTCCAACCAGTGAGGCGGGACGAAACGAGCCCGCACCAAGACAGAACCCCCAACCCAACCGGGACGAAACGCCGCACCGTGTGACCTGTAAACCGTTTTTTATGGGTAAATACGCCGTCACGCAGGCCCAGTGGCATGCTGTAGCAGCGTTGCCGAAACGAAAGCATGACCTTGATCGCCATGTTTGGTTTACAGGAGCCAGACGGCCACTTGACCTTGTTGCTTGGGACGAGGCTGTAGAGTTCTGCGCTCGCCTCTCGCACAAAACTGGACGGCAATATCGTTTGCCGAGTGAAGCCGAGTGGGAATATGCCTGTCGCGCTGGTACTACCACCCCGTTTCATTTTGGCGAGACGATTACCACCGACTGCGCGAACTACTGCGGCACGGAGCAGGAAGAATACACGGTATTTCCCAGCCTTTCAGAGCCACCAGCACCAACGAAAAAGCTCCAGGTAGCCGCACCGCCGACCGACTTGAAGGACAGTGCGGTTTTAGTGTCTGAAGGGAGAACCTACCCTGGCTCCTATGGTCAAGGACCACAAGGAGTCTTTCGAGCCCAGACAACGGACGTGGGCAGTTTTCCCCCCAATGCCTTTGGACTGTATGACATGCACGGGAATGTGTGGGAATGGTGTGCGGATCATTGGCACGACAATTACCAGAGAGCGCCCACCGACGGGAGTGCCTGGGTGACTGGTGGTAAGGCTGATCGTCGAGTGCTGCGTGGCGGTTCTTTGAGCTCCGATCCACGGTATTGCCGTTCTGCCGCTCGCTCCTACGTCGAGGGTTTTGACTTCGACGCTTTCGGGTTTCGGGTTGTGTGTGCATTGGCGTAACGTTGCTTTCTGTAGAGTGGACGGAATAGCACTAGACGTGCGAGCAACAGGCGGTCAGTCTTCAACCACAGCCACCACCGTAGTCCCAGCCAGCCGTAGCAGTGCCCTGATGGGTTCACCGTGACGCCAGACATCGACACTCAGGTTATTCTGTGGAAAGAAATTGCCCGCACCCGTTGCTGCTGCCCTATGTCTGACCCCATACCAACCTCTGACAGTTTGATTCTGCTGGTCACGCCTGACGACACCACACCGACAGAAGGCCAACGCGGTTGGGGGGAGGCCATTCAGAAACGGGCGACGGCTCTGGTGGAAGTCAAAGTTGACCCACGTGTGTTAGAGCGACAACTGACAGGCTTCCTCGCCGTCGTGGGGTGGGTGTTCCAGCAGGCCGACCAGCAGGTGCAGTCTCAACCCGGCACCCCAGCCGGTGTGCAACTCTCAGAGGTCGAGCTGTCGATTGAGATCGGTGCCAAAGGGGAAGTGAAACTGGTCGCTGGGGGCGAAGTCGCGGGCAAAGGGGCCATTAAGCTCAAGTTCACGCGACCCCAGACCACACCATGACGGGAAATAACTGGGCGATCGTGGTGGGGATTAACGAGTATGAGCACCTGCCCGCAGACGACCACTTAAAGTACGCCGTGAAAGACGCCCTGGCCATGCAGGCGTTCCTGTGTAACCAGGCGCAGTTCCCGGCAGCCAACGTGTTGGTGTGCTGTGACCCACAGGTGGCCGGTACCTGCCGTCCCAGTCGCTCCGGTTTGCGCGACCTGCTGCTCAACCAACTACACCCCGCACGTGGGGCCGACAACTTCTGGTTTTTCTTTGCGGGACACGGGATTGTCCACAACCACCAGGACTTCCTGCTGCCCTCTGACGGCAACCCAGATGACTTAGAGGAGACTTCCCTGCCGATTAGCTTTGTGACGAACTGCTTACGGGACTGTGAGGCGCACAACGTCGTGTTGGTGCTCGACATGTGCCGTAACCGCACTCGCAGTGTGATTGCAGACGGGAGCCGAGACATGACCAGCACAATCGGTGAGCAAACCCTGGAACTGGCGAGAGCTCAGGGTATGGTGACGCTGTTTTCCTGTAGCCGGGGCGAGCGTTCCTATGAACTGGCAGCGCTGGAACAGGGTGCCTTTACTCACACACTGCTGGCCGGACTGAAGGAAAGCACGACACCCCGGGTATTGGAGCAGTATTTGACCAATCAGGTGCCGACGCTCAATCGACAATACGGGAAGCCAGTCCAGGTACCGCTGGTAGTACCAGAACCGGGGTGGAAGTACGACCGGCCCTTACTTTTGAGTGCCGCAACGCCCTTTGACCTTAGTTTGTTAGCCGTCCAGGCCCGGGACGCGGAACTGGAGGGGGATTATGACCTGGCAGAAGCTCTGTGGTGGCAGGTGATTGAGGCGGATCAGTCTACTCAGAGCGATCGGGCAGGGGCGCGGCGAGCCATTGGTCGCATTGGGGGGAAACGCAGAGCACAGTCAGAGCCAGCACCAGCACAACCTGAACTTGAACCACGGCTAGAAGTACAGCCACAACCGGAAAAAGAGCCACAGCCGGAGTCAAAACCATTACCGGAGCCAGACTTTCCAGGTGTATTGACACCCCATGTAGAGAAGTCTGAACCAGTGGTAGTTCCGGGTATTGCTTCACCTGAAGACGCGCTCTCATCAAAGTCTGAAGAGATTTTGACGCTTGAAGATGATCAGACAGCTCCAAATTTTCAGTCAGAGCTAGAAAGCCAGTCTAGGCAGACAACGTCACTTAGTGAGTCGAGCCAGTCTACACCGCTTTTAGGCTTAGAGCACGAAGCAAGGGAAACACCTATCACATTACTAACACCACCAGTTGCCCACAATGACAGGCTAAAACCAAGCATTCCTCCAGCACCACCCTTTAGATTGACTCGACGCCACTTTCTGTGGCTGGGATTGGGGGGAACTGTGGTTGGGAGTGTCTTGCTGAGAGAAGCGTTGAAACCCAGACCAATCACGTTTCAGCCTTTTACCTTTGATGTTGTGACAGTCAATGTCAAAGGAGAACAAATCAACAAGCAGCCAGGACAGGCGCAAGCTTTCACCGAAGACTTGGGCAATGGAGTCGCCTTGGTCATGGTGTCAATTCCGGGTGGCAGCTTTCAAATGGGTTTGCCAGCAATTATATCGGAACACTTACCTGGCCAAACACAACAGCAGCCAGTAGCCGTTGCTGCCGCTTTCATGGGAGGTTACGCTGTGATTCCTGCGCAGTGGGAAATCTCAGCATTGTCACCAGGGAATTGGAAGCTTGCCACTTTCCAATCTACGATAAATCCCGCGCAAGCATTTAATCTACCTACCCTTCCAGATCTACCTACTCTTCAAGCAACGCCACTAGAGAAACACCCGGCTGAAGAAGAACCACAGCACCCAGTAAACGTTAAACCGTTTTTCATAGGAAAGTACGCAGTGACGCAAGCGCAATGGAAAGCCGTTGCAGCACTGCCACAAGTGAAGCAGAAGCTTGATCCAGACCCGTCTTACTCTAAAGGAGCCGAACGCCCAGTAGAAATGGTGTCCTGGAACGAAGCTGTGGAGTTCTGCGAACGCCTCTCACGCAAAACAGGAAGAGTGTACCGTTTAGCTAGTGAAGCAGAGTGGGAGTATGTGTGTCGGGCTGGGACAACCACGCCGTTTCATTTTGGGGAGACGCTAACGACTGATCTCGCGAACTATGACGGCAAGTACACCTATGCGTCTGAGCCGAAAAAAGAAAACCTGCTCCACTCCATAATCAAGACAACCAATGTGGGCAGCTTTCCACCTAATGCCTTTGGTCTCTATGATATGCACGGCAACGTTTGGGAGTGGTGTCTCGATCACTGGCACGACAATTATCAGGGCGCACCGACTGACGGGAGTGCCTGGGTCACAAGCGGAAACTCTGAACGCCGAGTGCAGCGCGGCGGTTCCTGGTACAACGGTCCGAGGAATTGCCGTTCTGCCTCTCGCTACTACAATCCGCCCGACAGCCGCTACGACGATGTCGGTTTTCGAGTTGTTTGTTCTGCGCTGTTAATTCCGTAGCTTTTTACCCCGCACCTCGTGCCGCTTCCGCTAGAACTCTCTTGCCCTTTACCCCCTCTCGACGCTTTACCCTTCCGGCTACCCTCTACCCCGCCCAAACAACTGGGCGCGTAAGTCCTGCACCGTGGCCTCCCACTGTGACCGTTCCCGTCGCCACGCGTGATTCCGTGGGTCTTTCTGACACTTCAAAGTGGCTACGTGCAACGCCGCTTCCGCCTGATTCAGGGCGGCCAATTGTTGTTGTTTGAGCTGCCTGGTCATACAGAATCACCCTGAGTTTGCCTCAAAGCGATCCAGTCTAACCGATTCCTTTGACTCCGGTCGGGAGCCGGACACCCCACACCGTAGCAGCTGACATCCGGCTAACGCGCCCGCATAATACGTACCCAACCCTCTGCTGGGCGAGAGCCGCCGCACCTCAATGGGACAGACCCCACGTTGTCACCGTCCCGCCTGTGTGACCCACACGCCAACACAAAAAACCCCTGTCACGTCGGACAGGGGTCTGTGTCAATGCGGCAACAACCAGCCGCGCGTCATGAACTTACAGCACGGCGCGGCCCGCGACACGGTTCCAGATATACGAGAAGACAATTGCACCGATCACAGCGACAACAATCCCACCCAGAGACAACCCACTGGCCGTCAGTGCGAGCGTTCCCGTGGTCAACAGGGTAAACAGGCTCCCCCCGACCACAGCACCGACAATCCCCAGCAGCATGGTGCCCAGAATACCACCGCCACGGGCACCGGGGTCAATCGCTTTTGCAATTGCACCGGCAATCAGACCTAATACGACCCAGGCTAAAATGTTCATGGTCTTAAATCCTTTTTCTGTACTAAGCCAATCAATGCGCTCACTGTAGCAAGGCGTAGAGCCCTGTTTTCTCTCTCAGCAGACGGAGACCGCTGTCGTCTGGGGGCAGAAAAAAACCTTTAGGACGATAGCCCTAAAGGCGACTTGAACATATGCTTGGACGTTCTGCTGTTAGGCTAACGGATTGATCCCCGGTTGCCACCGTCTGGAGGGTAGGGTTGCTGTCTCATGCAGACACACCATCGCGCCCGGTGGATCTACCGCAAAACGCCGACCAGGCCGTCTGGTGGTCAGGTTTCCCCTCGCTGTGGTGCAAGGTCTGAGACTGATCGTCCGGCCCAGTGCGGTTAGCGATCGCCCCCTGGTCTGACGCCTGCTGACGCCTGACTTGTGCGTTCTGTTTCGGGTTGCTGCCTGATTGTTGGGTGCGGCGTTACCCCCAACACGGGGATTGTTTTTGCGCAGTATTGCATCCGCCCCACTCACGCGATCCAGGCGGCGTCTACACGCCGTGAACGCGCACGGTAACCCCCTTCTCTGTGGGGTGTTTTCTAGGGGCACGCCACCTCGCAACACAAGTTAGATCAGCGATGTCGGCCATCGCTGCCATGGCACCCAATCGGACGACCTGCGAGCTGAGCGCGAGGCCAAACGATGCAGCGACTACGGCAACGGTTTGACCGCGTTCGAGTCCGATTTAGTCGGTCAAAAGTGGGTAGATTGAGCGAGCGCTACGGTAGGCCGCCCCCGCTGGGCCTGGAGCTGAATCGCCAACGCACCACCTGATTCTCAACGACCACTGCTGAGCGGCTTTGAGGGTGAGGTTGGAGGCTTCTGGATGGGGCGAGCCGGTGCTGTTGGTGTGGTTGCTGCTGGCACGGCCGTGCTGATGGTACCTGGGTGTGATTGAGTCATCTGCTGCAGTCTGGCCTGCATTTCCGTTGCCTGTCGCTTGGCGACGATCTCCCGTTTCAACTGGTAGAGCAAACGGGCGTGTTGTTCCCGTTCGGCGGCGGCCCATTGACGCTCAAACTCAGTCATCGGCTGACTCCCTACTGGCTTTCCCAACTGTACACCTGCGCCGCCACTCCCTACACTCCCAAAAGACACGTGGAAAGCTCGTTTGCCACCACCCCGAAAGAGACGCCAAAACCCTCACTGATCATCACCACGAAGCATCAGCATTGGCCACCGCAAGGAGACGCTACGCGTGCATCCGTTACCGCTGACTGTGTGACCGGTGCCGTGGGTAGGCGCGCATTTTTGACAGCGTGAGCTGACCCCTTTGGGCTTTGTTTAACCTTCTCTCAGTGCGAGGATATCCGCCGCTTCCGCCGCTGCCGCATCTGTGAGTGGGACCGCTTTCACCACGACCTTCGTGCGGTTGGCTGCGGCTGTGAGCCGCCCGTCCGTCACCTGGTGTTGACTGGTAGCCAGCGCCTCTGCCGGCTCCATTTGGTGGCGTCGCGCTTCGACCTGGAGTTTCAATTGCGCTGGGGTCACTTTAATGCCATGCCGACCGTAGACCGCGGCAATGTCCGTGTACGTATACCCATGCTTGAGCACTGTGAGCAGGGTGTCATAATCCTTTTGCACCAGCGCTTCGGGTGGAATCCGTTTCGGTTTTTGTGCCAGGAGTTGGAGTGCCGCCGACGCCCCCTCTGGATCGGGTTCCTGGACAGTTGTGTTGGTCGTGGAGACGGCGGCTTTGGGTTTCGTCATTTGACTGATTCATCGTGCTTGGGACACGCCTAGAGTGCCCAGAGTGGGAGCAAAACGCACGCCAGACGAACAATGGAAAACAGCCGCGTGCGTTTGCGCCTGTATTGGGGCACACTCAGTGGGTTCGATTCATTGGCGAGCTATGTGGTGTCATACACCACATAGCTCGCCCAAGGGGAGCCCCCCTTGGAGAACCCCCTTCGCCCGTGACACTCATGCGCCACGCCGACCCTGACTCTGAACACCAACGCGACCAGGCACAGCTGGAGCAACTGCTCGCTCCCGTCCTGCCACCTTTGATGCAAGCCGAGACCACCATGCTCTCCTGTCGAGTGCCCACTCAACCCCATCAGGCCTTAAAAGCATGGTGCCAGGCACAGGGAATCCCATTGTCAGACTACGTCCGCGCGCGGCTCTATGACCACCCCCTGCCCCAACGCCAACCCAAACGGTTCGTGACCCCGCTGGATCGAGGCCTCTTAGTCGAGCTGAACCGCCTGGGCAATAACCTCAATCAGACCGTCCGCCGACTCAATCGGCAGGACAATCCTGGTCTTAATGACAGCGATCGACAACTACTCCAAACACTCCAAACGCAGCTCCAAGCCATCCGTGCCCAGCTAGCGGCAGAGTAAGCCCATGGTCATTGCTAAAATCCACCAAAACAGTTCGGCGCGAGCCACGCTGAAGTACGTGCTCTCTAAGTCAGGCGCGAGTGTGATTGGCGGTAATGCGGCTGATTGGGTGGACCGTGACCCACTCACTCAAGCCCAATTAGCGACCCACATTGACACCGCTACGGGACAGATCCAACAAGCCATTCATCTCAAGTCATTGACCCGACCGCTGTACCACATTTCACTCTCACTACCACCCCAGGAAGCGCTCAATGATGAGCAACTGTGTGCGTTCGCAGAACAGTATTTAGCGGGGTTAATTCTGAGCGCAGAGCCGCCCGACTTACTGAAGCAGTTGAGTGAGCCAGAGTTTCAGGCCGCGATCGAACGGTTTCGCGATGAAGAGCTGTACAAATACTGCTACACGCTGGTGCGACACACCGATCAACCCCACCCCCACGTTCATGTTGTGATCGCTAAAACGAACCTCGAAACCGAGAAGGCGATCCCGACTTCACACGACCGCTATCGGTCTCAAATCGTGTTGCGGTATCTGGAGCGACAGCATGGGCTCGCCGTGCAGCCGCATAGCTGGGTGGTGGGACGCAAAGCCGAGTCCACACAGCAGGCACAAGCTGAAATTAAAACGGGACAGCCGAGTGTCCACAAACAACTCCAAACCATCCTGGATCAGGCCGCGACCAAGAGCCAAACGGTGCCCGAGTTTATTGCGCAAGTTCAGGCGGCAGGGGTCGAAGTACGCGTGCCGTTCACCCGCACGGGGAAGTGCAAAGGCATCTCCTATGGACTGCATGGTGTGGCGTTGGCGGGGCATGCATTAGGGACGCGCTATAGCTTCAAAGACAGTGAGCCAGGACTGGTCAAACACCTGGGTTTGCGCTACGAGCCGGAGCGCGATCGGCCCTTGATTCAGGCTCTGTGTGAGCGACTACCAGCGACGCCTAAAATCGCTCAATCAGAGGCTCCACTTGCTGTCGATCAGCGTCTTGCCGTGGCGCAACAACAGCATCAAGCATGGGTGTTACAAGTGGCCGCAGCGACAGAGATGGAAGAAGAAGAAGGGCCGTCACTGGTGGACACCTTCGACCCCCTACCAGATCAAATCAACAGTAGCCCGATCAACACGCTGGAGCTACCTGCAATCACTTCCTTCGCATCACCGCAGCCAGGGCAATCAGACCTTGAACCGGAGCCGTTGCCCGTCGTCACAGATACCCCTCAACCACCGACTCCCCAACCCATCGAAGCGGGCTTAGCCGCTGCCGCAACAGACGTCATAGAACCCGTCGTGCCCAGTCAACCCAAACCCACGGCTTTGCCTCCCCCGGGCTCAATTTCGACTGCTCCAGCCGTTCCCATAACGGACTCAACGCAGCCAGAAGCAGCACGACCCACACCAGCCGTAACCGCATCAGAACAGCGGGTTGAAAGCTCACCACGCCCCACCGCAAGCGCACCCACGGCGATGCCAATCCCGGTGGCACAGGCGGAGCCGCTACCAGCTGCGACCGCAGACTTAGAGCTACCCAAATTAGAGCCACACCGGGCAGCGGCGCAACGTCAGGCATGGTGTACAGGCATCGCGCGGATTGCCCACTTGGGAATCCAAGTAGCAGGGCGATCCCACCCCGAAAGTGGCAACAGAGTGGCTCAGACGTTGCTGGATGATGAGCACATTTATCAGTTTGAGCTGAGGCCGAGCGATCAGACGCTCATCGTGAGCGCGACAGACGGCAGGGGCATTTTGCTGGCCCAGCGCGGGGCGGAAATCGCTCTCAGCCGTACCGTGACTGAGGCGGATTGGGACTGCTTTCGGCGACAAGAAGCGCACTTCCTGCAGCTGCAGGCACTAGAAGCACAGCGACAAAGGGAGTCATGGGGTCGAGACATGGCAGCCGTTGCCCAGCTGGCCCTGGCGCTAGTCGGCAAACCAGTGGTCGAGGGTCCACGCTATCGCATTACCAAGGATGGGCAAACATTGACGCTGGCAGCGACGGACGGGCGCGGTGTACTGCTGCGGCTCCGGGGTGACCAGATACAGGTCAGTGAGCACTTGACGCGGGCAGACTCTGATCACTTCCAGGGTCAACGGGCAGCCTTACAGGCGGAGCGGCGACGACAAGAACTGGCAGATCAGTCCCAGCAAGGCAAGAGACAGGGAGGACTTGGAGGCATTGGCGGGTAGTGACGTCCCAGAACGGGGATGATGCAGACAGTCGGTGTTGCACCGCACTCACGTTCAGCCGGACCAGGATGATCGGGACGGGCTCTCACCAAACCCTGGTTGGGGCTGCGGGCTGGTAGCCGCCTGAGCCTGTAGCGTATTCTGTCCAGACGGCTCGCACACTGGCAGACTGGGAAGTTTCGTCACGCGCCACACAGATTCTCGCCCCTCCTTACCGACTTTGGTAAATCGATCGCCTTGCCGTTGGAACGTCTGTTGCTTGGATATTGTTTTCGGATTCAGGCGGACCAACAGCGCTAACTGAGCGGTTAAGAGCAAAGCGCCCGTTTGGGCACACGATTCAAAGATTGCGAGCGCGGCTTTCAAGTGCTCAAATTGCGGCAGTACCGTGTCCCTGAGATGAGCGACAGCCGGACTGACCGTCTGCATCGCCGCGACCGTAGCGTCAAGCTGCTCAACATGGGTATTCAGCTGCGTCAGTTGCCCCACCATGCGGTCTTGGTTAGCTATAAACGGGGCGGCCAGCCTGGCTAGCGTCGCTTCTCCCGCCGCCCAGAAGCTTGGGAACAGCGTCTGCAATTGATGCTGGAGTCCGAGCAGCCCTGGGCGCTGACCTTCAACTACGGCAAGGTCACGCTGTACCTGGGGCAGCGCGTCATGCCGCTCCGGCGGCGGCGCGGTCACCTCAGCCCGGTGCTGCGCCAAGAATTCGGCGATCGTCCGTTTCGCCTTGAGGTGTTGGTCGAGCGCATCGAGCAGCGGGAGGTGTTGAGCGGGAAAATACACGTGCCGCCCTTCGCGAATCCGGTCGATCCCAAGTTTTTCCAGCGTATTGAGGCGGTCATAGAGGGCCGCCGTTTTAATGCCCAGTCTGGTGGCTAATTGGGCCACGGGGACGCGATCTACGGGTAATCCATGCACTGGAGCCTCTGGCAGGGTAAGCGGTGGTCAACCTTAGAGTACCCAAACGGCCAGCTACGCTTTGGTGCGGCATGGGTCACCGGATCGTTGGCGGTAGCCTACGGGGCAGCGGTCTGGGCAGCGGTCTGGGCCGCAGTCTGGAGCGGATTCGGCGCAGCATATCGGGCAGAAGTTTGGGCAGAATGCTGAATCGATGATGTGGGTAGCAGTCTGGCGATGCTGCGCCTCAGCCTACGCGGCAGAAAGATGATTTTGACAGACTGCATCGCCTCCAGAACGCTGAATTTTGGCTCGTAGTTGATCGTTCGGCGCAGCATTACGGGCAGAAATTTGGTCAGAGCGATGGGCAGCAGTCTGAGGATAATGCTCCTCAGGATTACGGGCAGACGTTTGGGCAGCAGTTGGGCCAGAATGATCGCCAGCATTCGGTGCAGCATTCTGGGCCGCAAAGTGATGTTCGACCCGCTGGACTGGCTACCCGCTTTGTCGCCGCTGGCTCGTAGCGCCTTGCCGGCGGTGCTGCGCCCACTCCGCTCGCTAAACTGGGCTGCTCAATGAGCGTCGCGCTTGAGCTGATGCGCCTCTGGAAGTGGTGATCCCGTTCCTGGTGCCGCCCATCGGCCACGCATCGATCCCGCCGCAGCTCCTAAAATCCAGACCAATTGACCGTCCGCCGTCCGCTTTGGTCACGTGGCATGTTGACAGCAAGCGGGTTCCTGCGTTGGGACACCCTCAAGGCATGGCGTACTCGATGCTCCGCTTCGGCAAACTGAAATCCCCCACCCAAGTCAAAGCCTCCCGCGACCACTGCACCCGCACCCGTGAGACCCGGAATGCTATCCCACGGCGACGCCCCTCAATCGGCCGCTAATCGGGCAGGCAGAGACTCTATGGGAGGATGTGGAAACTCGGCTCAATGCCGCTGCGGCCAAGCGCAAGACAAGACCGGATGCCAATTTAGTCTGCGCAGTCCGCTGGAGTGCCAGTCTTGCCTGGTTTCGTGACGACCAGGACCCGACGGGCGGGCGCGACCCCAAGAAAGAGCAACAATAGCAGGCGATCGCACGGGAGCTTGTGACGACTGCGAACCTGGTGCTCAACCTGGCGCAAAGCAACGATTTGGACGGGCGGACGTATGTGTTCAGCCGCCGTCGGGGGTTCACCAAGATTGATCGTCGCAATGGTACGCGATTAGTCCATGACCAGGGCGGTACACCGACACTGACCGCCGACTTCCAGGCGAGTGACCGGGCGCAGATTGCGC
>Ga0070738_10004495_pt1 | contig 16625 bp, 11 predicted proteins | sample Coa_R2_2_FD_66446 | JGI IMG/M metagenome (GOLD analysis project Ga0070738, IMG submission 66446) | Surface soil microbial communities from Centralia Pennsylvania, which are recovering from an underground coalmine fire - Coalmine... | ecosystem: Environmental > Terrestrial > Soil > Unclassified ...
CCCTCTCCCCGTGAAGAACGGGGCGAGGGAGAACCGCGAGCGTCACTTCGCTGCTCTCCCAGCACGTCCGCCGGCACGGCCGGCCGTGAGCGTGTGCAGCGTCCAACTCAATGTCCGATTCACCTGTCCAACAGCCCAAGAACAACCACACGCCTTCGGCGCGCGCGAAAGGAAGCCGCTTTCCGGCGGCTTCCCTTGCCTTGTGATGCACGACGGTCAGTCCTTCGGCGGTGGCGCCTTGGGGAGCGCGGTCAGCATCCGGATTTTCCTCGTCCCGCCCTCGACGACATAGACGGCGGTCCACCGGCCGGTCGTGTCCATGGCCTCGCCACTCGGGCTCTTGCCCGTGAGGTGATATTCGCCGAGCCCGAGCGCCATATCGGCTCCCAACGGCGAAACCTCGTTCACCGTGATGTCCAGGTGATTGAATCCGGCCTTGAAGACACCTTCATATCGCTTGGCGACGTCCGTCGTCGGTCCGACCGGATTGACTTGCTGGCCACCGGTTGCGTACAGCGCAGCGATCCCTGCGGCATTCTGCTTGTCGAAATTTTCGCTGTATGCCGCGGCGATCTTTTGCACCTCGTGCTTCAAGTCCGCCTCGGCAGCCGCCACGGGGGCCGACAAGGCCGCCAACACGAAGCACAGGACGTAAGAAATACGCATTGCTTCCTCCCTAAATGAATTTTCAAGCAATCAAAAAAATGCCGACCGCTTGGCGCGGGGCGGCAACGAAACCCTAGCACAGGCAATCGCACGTTGTGAGGACCTCGGTAGGTACGTCGATGCCGCGTGTCGCGAGCTCAACACCAAGCGCAGATCCGATCAGCATCGGCCATGACATCCGCACCCACCTCCTGATTCAATTTTCAAACAGCCCGGGTACACGCTCGCATTCCCGCGGCGCGATCCGCGCCCGGGCCGTGCAAAACATGTCCCTCGAAAAGTTCGAGGGCGCAGGGAAGACCGGGTGCCCGCAACTGCACCCACGGCCCCCGCGCAAAAAGGATTGCGCGAGCGCGCGTTGACCACAGGTACAGGCGGCAATCACGCCGGCCTTCCCTGCGCAGTGGCTTTACGGCTTATACGCGCTCTCCTCGGTGAACCCTCTCGTTTGCCACCGTCGTCCGCGCGCGACCTTTGGGATAGCGCGAGAACTTGACGCCAGAGCTTTGGGGCGCCAGGACCACACGATTTCGCCGTACGCGGAGCGTGCCGCTCGTCGAACGGCATCCCAGCGTCCACCGCATTCCAGCCCGCGTCCGTGACGATCGCGATACGCCCCTCGATTCTGGGCTTGAACAAAACGGGAACATAAGGGAGGATTGGGAGCGGGTCAAGAGGGTGCACCAGACGCCGGATCTTTGCGGCGCAGCGCTTCCGCAGGCGATGCGTTACAATGCGAAAGCTGAGTGGTCCGCCGTCTCCGATCGCTGCCCGTACGCGCTGCCGATTGGGGTAATGCGACCTCGACTAGTTGTGGCGAATGGGACGGGATGGCCGTTACTCGGTCAACCCCCAAGCAGGCGTGGAGACGTATACGCATCCGAACCGCGTCAGAACGGAAAGTTTAGCTGTCCGTCCGAGTCGGACATCGCATCGTGCTCTACAATGCGAATGCCGTCTCTAGTGATTGAGACGGTGATTTTGGCCCCACTTGTGAGGTTTACTAGGTTATCAGCGCCTTTTGCGGCCGCAGCAGAAAAGTTGATGACGTGCTCCTTGCCCTTGCTTGTCACCAATCCGAGGGCTGACAGTGGAATGACCTTGGCTTCGATGGTCTCGTTTTGGTCCTTCCATCTGGGCGATGAGGTTTCCATGAGAACTACGTTCTGTTCGAAGCTGCCACGTGCGCGACGTTTCTCCTCGGCCGCGACCTGAACTGCCTGCCAATCGACACCGGTGGCCGAACAGAGCGCTCGCAAAACCTCCGTCAAGTCGGCGAGCTCAGCTGTTACTTCATCTGGGCTGCGGGCGTTCAACAATTCTTGCCCTTCTTCGAATAGCTTTATGACCAGTGCGGCACGTGATTCCGCTTTATCGATTCTTGCTTGCTCTACACGTTCACCATGTCCAAGAATTCTTGATGGTATTTCATCCCGGACGAGCTTTCGAAAAGTTTGCTTCTGACGAACTCTACTATGTGAGGGCGCCTGGGTACGCACTGAAATCCCGGCGCGCTGCAACATATAGAATGCGTGGCCAAGCACTGAGCCCGTCAACAGGACGGGGGCTTCAAGTATTGACGCCGCTTCGACAACCGCCTTGAGGAACTCATCATCGCGATACAACTCTGCCTGGGGTTGCAGCACAAGCACTACTTTGTCCTGCGCGGACTTCTTTACGTTTTCCAAGTCTCCAAAATTCTTGATGACGATTTTGCGCAAACCGGGCGCTAAGGAACTGGATGCGCTCTGGTGTGAAGGCTCGGGATTCATCATGAACCAAGGGACATCCTGTCCAACGTTGGCTTCCTCGGCCACGTCGCAGAACCACATGATCTGAATCGGCCGATTGAGTTTTTGAACTATTCTTTTGGTGTCGGTCGCGACTCTTCGGAGGTGATGAAGTCCGAGACTGCGGCTTCTGGTGAACTTCCTATTGACCTGAACCAAAGACCATTCCCCATCCGGCATCTCCTGGAGAAACTGTGGTTTGTAGGCGATGTACTCGGAAGAAGTGGCATTGCGACGAACATCAAACTCGAACGTGTCGTGTGGCAGAAATTGTAGACCGTCAGGCAACCCCCACAATGTGTCGACTAGTACGATCTGCTGATCTGGGCGTGCAACCGCCCACGCAGCTACTCGGGCTGGTATGAACTTATGCAAGATAAAGCAAATCTCACTATCGGATGCGCCTCGCGTCCTTAGTTTGCTCGCTGTATCTACTATGAATTCGACGGCCCTCGCGGAGGATACGCTTTCTGTTCGCGGAAGATTTAATTTGTCAACATGCGGTGACGTGCAATCGGTTCGGCAGACAGCGCGGCCATGGGTGATCTGCTCAATGTCAGCCGCCAAATCATACCCCCCTGAAATGGCTTCGAGAGCTTCCTCCGCCGTCAAATAATAGAGGGATGGATAAGGGTCTGTCCGTTCCTCGATGAACAGCTTTATCTTGTCAATCTTCGACCAGCCCGTTTGCGTTTTGGGGTCAACTCGCTTCCAAGGTGATCCGGACCGGGGTTTTCCAGCTGGCCTGCTATCAGTCTCTCTTAGAAGAGTTCTGGGATCGCAACCGGTATCGGCAAAGTCGTCTTCGAAATCGATTTGAAAAAGCCAAAGATTGCCGCTCACGAGTCCCCATTCCAAATGTGAGCGCCGACCGTGTTTCGTTGTCACCCATCGACAAACGCTCTTTAGCACGATCGTTAGATTCTTAGTGGTCTCCGATTTTACCTTGAGAGGCACGGAGACATCGGGCATCTCTGACCTTTGAGAATTGAAGCGATCAGCTGCTGGACTGGGAACCTCAATCTCCCACATCCAGTGATTTATCGATATAGCTACGCGCAGTTCATTCGAGACATGTCCGCGAACATCGCCACCTGCCAATGCTTGAACGACGACGGCCATGTCTCCGTCCCCGCCCTCGGTTTCGAAACTGTCATAGATTTGGTGGATGACCGTCCCGATACTATCGGGGCTGAAATCGGCCGGCAGTTCATAGGATTTGTAAGCGCCGCGGTCGCGCAGGGTCTCCGATACCGCGCTGGATCGAAGAATAAGGCCTCGCGGCCAGAGTTTTTGCCACGAGCTGCAGCAGTCAACGATTTGATGACCTACTTCGCGCAGCATCCCCTCAGGTCTAAGCGCGGCGAGCCAATCTCGGTAAAGTTCCGCACTCAGCACGACAAAGGGCGGAGTCCACGCCAGTGGTAAGGCTACGAGACCACACGCCTTTGACCCGACTAGATTCCGATCATAAAGCTGCTGAGATTGAGTAACTTGGTCGAGGGACGGCTTCAGCAAATAGCGCCCGAGGCGAAAAAAGGCGGTTAGCTGGGGGGGCGTCGCTGCATCAGTCATTTCGGGACGGTTCAGACTGGTCCGCCTTTTTTTGAATTCGGTCGTTCATGGTACCAAAGATATTGAAGGCAACTCTCTCCAACGCGGCCAGTGCATTGTCTGAAAACAGCCCGACGAAGAAGCCAAATGCTGCGGCCGTTGTGAGCCCCGTAAGCCAAGTGCGAGCAAGTATCGGCACAAGCCCTGATACAATCATCATTCCAGCGAACACCGCGAGTGTGCCTGACAGTGGTGGAACTGTGAGCCTCCAGATAATGCGGTCGCGGTGCCACTTCCGGTGTGCCACCGTGTGATACAGCCATTTGAGTGCAAAACTGCAACCGCCGCATACCCCGGAAAGAGCAATGGTCGCATACAATAGGAGAGGTTTGCTGCGTTCCACTGATCCAAAAAGGCCAAAAACAAGGCCGGTTTGCTCCCTGTACACCGCAAATTTCGCCAACAAGACAAGGCAAGCCAGCGCGCCGTCAGGATTCCAACGAGATACCAAAACTCGACAACTATCTGGACCCACGCCCCAAAGCTGTAGTTGCTGGTATAAGTCCCCGCTTCGCGCCCGTCAGTAAGACTGTCTAAATCTGTTCCGCTAGGCTGCGGATCGGGAGCATCAGGCTGCTTGCTCGTCACACCTAAGGGCAAAATGGTCGATTGTTCGCTGGATGTGCTCATAGTGCGGCCACTCGCGGTAATTCCACTCCTTCGGCTTTCCGGCTAGCGCGGCGAATTTCTTGCGGAAGTACTGCGATTCCGGTTTCAGAGGGGAGCCTACGTACGCCTCTGTTGAGGTTCGTATCAGGTAATACTCGCCGTCACTGGGAAGGGTGGACCAAGGGTCGATTTGATCCGCTTCAATCCACTCCACCGCTCGGTCTGCCAAAATGGCATCTACCAAGCGAAAGCCTGTGGGCACTATATGGAGATGGGCTTGATCCACGCCACAACCCACAAGGCTCCTCGTTCTGTCGGGACCGTGTTCGAAGTAGTGAACCTGAGGGTGAAAAGCCGCAAGAGAGTCTCCTATCGCTTCGCAGAATCGTAAGAAGCGAGCGCGCTCATGGGGTGGCAACTGCCGAATTGAGAGAAGTGGTTTCCTCGGAATTGCTAGCGCCCAGCCCGGGCAAAGGGATCCCAAACTTGGGACGACAGCGTACTTCCCGCCAGGCAGGAGGTCGACGTCGCATTTTTGGTTAGGCCCTTTGGTTTTGCCCTGCGTGATCCAGTCAAATCGGCTTTGCATGCTTGTGATCGCTTCTTAAGAACGGCGGTGCCCAGATATGGGGGACAGGATAGATGATTTCCAGTGTAGACAATAGAGAGCGCGATTTCGTAACGCCCCGTTTATTCGTACCCCGCTCGACTGAGTTCTGCTGGCCGCTGATTACCAGCTCGCAGGCTAGGCATTACAAATCGCGGGGTGTCAGGCAAAATATACCAGTGAAATCAATGATAACAAGTGCGGGGAACGTGCCCAGCCGACTGTACCGCCTACCCACAAGTGTGCGCAAAAGCTGTGGTGGGGCGTCCGGCAGTGAACGGCACTGGCTTCGAGCCTTTGCTTCGATCATCGAGTGCCTGGACTATCCAGCCGCGTCGAGACCTCCCTACTTCCCCGCCTTCCCCCCATCTCCCGGCAAGCTCGACAACAGCGCATGCAGCGTCATCAGCGTCGAGTGATCCGCAACCCCATCCACCCGCTCCGGCCGGAAGTGCCGCTGGAACGCGGTCACCACTTCCATGGTCGGTCCGTCATACTTGCCTGACACGGGCACGGCGTAGCCGTACTTGGCGAGCGCCATCTGCAGGTTCTTCACGTCGTCGCTGATGGTGCCGAGCATCAAGGCTTCGCCGCGCGCGATTGGCGCCGGCTGCACCCAGTGGCCGACGCCGGAATTGGCGAGGGAGTGCCAGGGGAATTTTTCGCCGGGGTCCTTCTTGCGCGCAGGCGCGACGTCAGAATGGGCGAGCACGCGGTGCGAGGGCACGCCACGGCGGAGCATGATGCCGCGGCAGAGCGCGATCACGGCGGCGATCTGGCGCAGGGGGAAGTCGGGATAGCCCCAGTCATGGCCGCGATTGACGATCTCGATGCCGATGGAGCAGGAGTTGACGTCCTCTTCGCCGGCCCAGGCCGACACGCCGGCATGCCAGGCGCGCTTCTCCTCGGGCACGCATTGCACGATGCGGCCGTCCTCCAGCACGATGTAATGGGCGGAGACGTCGGTGCCCGCGGTGCACAGCCGCGCGATCGCGCCTTCCACATCCGGCATGCCGGTGTAGTGCAGCACGATCATGTCGATGCCGCGGCCCTGGTTGCGCTCGCCGAAGTTCGGCGAGGGGATGACGTCGGAGGCGATCGAGGTGTCGGGGGTGAAGATTGTCATGTTCGCAGCCGTCTTTGGAATCGGAAGCGAACGCTGACGCTTCGAATCAGATCCATTGGAGGGAAGCGAACCAGACGACATTTGCGCAATTCAAACCAGCATGAGAGCGGCGCATGAGCCGCGGACAATGAATCTTAACGATTTATTTACGCAAGCGTCGGCGCATTCCAAGATGCCGTCAAGGCGGCGGCGCATTTTGATGCGGCGTGTGGTGAACGCACCACGTGGCTTCGCTTCGGCGCATGGAACCCTGAGTGGGGACGTCGTCATTCCGGGTTCGGTGCTGCGCACCGCCCCGGAATGACGAGCGTAAAACAATGACGCGCAAGACAATGACGGCCCAAGACAACGCGGGCCATGGAACCCGCCCGTGCGACGCGCTCTCAATGGCGCGAGCGCTCTCATCATTAATGCCAAGCCGCGCTCTTTAATAATTGTAACGATCCCATCAACGCTTTCTTAAGCCTATCTGCCCTTACTAAGTGGTGAAGAGCCGAACCGGTTGGGGAACGGCAAGCCTCTCACACGCTCGACATTCTGATGCCAGCCCAGCAAATTCCATCCGGGAACCAGGGTTTGCAGGGACAAGCGCGCGGATCAGGTGGCGCGGAGCGGCTGCGCGTGCGACAGGCGTGGGCCAAGCGCAGGCGCTTGAGTTGGAGTTCGAGGCGCCATGGGTCGGCGACCGCACACTTTTGGCGTTCGTTATTCGCTTGCGCGAGGCACTCGCGCATGAGCGCCGAGGCGCCACGCCATGTTCCCGTGCTGCTGCGCGAGGTGCTGGAGCAATTGCAGCCGCGCGAGGGGGGCGTCTATGTCGACGCCACCTTCGGCGCCGGCGGCTACAGCCGCGCGATTCTGAAGACAAGCGGAACCCGGGTGATCGGCATCGACCGCGATCCCACGGCCATTGCCGGCGGGCGCGAGCTGGTCGCTCAGGCGGCGGGGCGGCTCACGCTGGTCGAGGACCGTTTCTCCCATCTGGCCGAGGTCTGTGCCGCGCAGGGGCTGGACCACGTCGACGGCGTCGTCATGGATGTCGGCGTCTCCTCCATGCAGCTCGACCAGGCGGGCCGCGGCTTTTCGTTCCGCCTCGACGGGCCGCTCGACATGCGCATGGGCGCGACGGGTCCGAGCGCGGCGGATGTCGTCGCGCGGGCCAGCGAGGCCGAGCTCGCCGACATCATCTATCTGTTCGGCGAGGAGCGGCATTCGCGCGGCGTGGCGCGGGCCATCGTCGCCGCGCGCAAGGAAGGACCGATCACGACGACGCGCGCGCTCGCCGACATCGTCGCACGGACCGTGCGGTCCAAGCCCGGCGACATCCACCCGGCGACGCGCACCTTCCAGGCCCTGCGCATCTTCGTCAATGAAGAGCTCGACGAGTTGCAGGAGGCGCTGGAGGCGGCCGAGCGCGTGCTTAAAGTGGGCGGCCGGCTCGTGGTGGTGTCGTTCCATTCGCTGGAAGACCGCATTGTCAAGAATTTCCTGAATGCACGCAGCAAGACCGGCGGCGGCTCGCGGCATCTGCCCGAGGTCGCGCTGGTCCCACCAAGCTTCAGGCTGCTGACGCGCCGGCCGCTCATTGCCGACGACGCGGAGACCGCGGCCAATCCGCGCGCGCGGAGCGCCAAGCTGCGCGCCGCGGAGCGCACCGAAGCGGCTCCGCATTCCGCCGAGCCTTCCGACATCGGGCCGCGCCTGGCCGACGTGGTGCGGGGAGGGTGAGGGCGATGCGCATCCTCCATCTCCTCGTGATCGGCGCGCTGGTGTTCGCGGCCGCCTATGTCTACCGCATCAAGATGGAATCGACCGCGCGCACCGAGCGCGTGCTGAAGCTGCATGCGGAAATCCGCGAACAGCGCGACGCGATCGCGGTGCTGCGCTCCGAGTGGTCCAGGCTCGATTCGCCGCAGCGTTTGCAGGGCCTCGCCGAGCGCCATCTGCCGCTGAAGCCGATCAATGCCCGTCAATACGACGACCTCAAGAACCTGCCCGAGCGGCCGCCGGTGCTGGTCAAGCCGGGCGATCCCGATCCGATCGGCTCGATGATCTCGGCCATCGACAGCACAGCGGATGGGACCAACGTCACCGGTTCGGTGCCGCAGCCTGAGAACAAGCAATGACGGAAGCGGCACAGCCAAAGATAAAAGCAGAACCCTGGCAGCAGCGGCTGATCCGCAGCCTGCTCTACGGGCGCAATGTCGATCGCGTGGCCAAGGCCCGCGCCCGCGTCGGGCTTGCCATCCTCGCCTTTGCGGCGATCTATGCCGTGATCGGAGGACGGCTGGTGATGTTTGCGATCGGCGCCGATTCGCATGGCGCGCGCCAGGCCGCGGTGCGCGATGCCATCGCAACCGCGAGGCCCGACATCATCGACCGCAACGGCGACATCCTCGCCACCGACATCAAGGCGCCGAGCCTGTTCGCCGAACCGCGCCGGCTGATCGATTCGGACGAGGCGACCGAGCTCCTGACCGCAACGCTGCCCGACCTCGACGCTGCGGAAGTGCGCGAGCGGCTGTCGTCGCGCAAGGGCTTTGTCTGGCTCAAGCGCGATATCACGCCGCAGCAGCAGCTCGACATCCACCGTCTCGGCATTCCCGGCGTCGGCTTCCTGCGCGAGAACAAGCGCGTCTATCCCACCGGCAACGAGGTCGCCCATTTGATTGGCCTCGTCAACATCGACAACCAGGGCATCGCCGGCATGGAGAAATGGCTGGACAATAATGGTCTCGCCGATCTGCACCGCGCGGGCTTTGCCACCGACCGGTTGCAGCAGCCGATCGAATTGTCGGTCGACCTGCGCGTCGAGCATGCGCTGCGCGACGAGTTGCAAAAGGCGAAGGAGAAGTTCCACGCCAAGGCGGCCTCGGGCCTTGTCACCAATGTCAGGACCGGCGAGGTGGTGGCGATGGTGTCGCTGCCGGACTTCGATCCCAACAATCCGAAGGAGGCGCACGACCCCGATCGCATCAACCGCCTGACCACCGGCGTCTACGAGATGGGCTCGACCTTCAAGGCGTTCACCTTGGCGATGGCGCTGGACTCCGGCAAATACGACCTCAACTCGATGTGGGATGCGCGCGCGCCGCTGCATTACGGCAAGTTCGCGATTCACGACGACGAGCCGAAGGGCCGCTTCATCAGCATGAAGGAGGTGTTCACCTTCTCCTCCAACATCGGTGCCGCGCGCATCGCGCTGGCGCAAGGGGTCGATGCGCACAAGGCGTTCCTGCGCAAGATGGGGCAGCTCGACCGGCTGCGGACCGAACTGCCGGAGAGTGCCTCGCCGATCGTGCCGCGGCACTGGGGCGACCTGAACACCATCACCATCGCCTTCGGCCACGGCATCGCGGTGGCGCCGCTGCAGGCGGTGATGGGGGTGAGCGCGCTGGTCAATGGCGGCTATCTCATTCCGCCGACCTTCTTGAAGCGCAGCGAGGAGGAGGCGATGCAGCTCGCCAAGCGGGTGATCAAGCCTGAGACCTCGGAGAAGATGCGGTTCCTGATGCGGCTCAATGCCGAGGTCGGCACCGCGCGCAAGGCCGACGTCAACGGCTATTACATCGGCGGCAAGACCGGCACCGCGGAAAAGGTCGTCAACGGCCGCTATGCCAAGAAGCGCGTGCTCACTGCCTTCACCGGCATCCTGCCGGCGGACAATCCCCGCTACCAGGTGCTGATCATGCTGGACGAGCCGCAGGCGCTGAAGGAGACCTACGGTTTCATCACCTCGGGCTGGAACGCCGTGCCGACCGCCGGCGCCGTGATCGCCCGGATTGCGCCGCTTTTGGGCGTCGAGCCGCGCTTCAATCTGCCGCCGCCCGACCGCCTTATTCTTGCGGCATCCAGGACAACGCAGTAAGCACGGGGTGCTGCGACCTCCCTTTGAGTCCCCCGCGGCGGTCGCCGTGCGTTCCCCGCGGCTCAACCCGCCGGATCTGGAAGATCATGAAGCTTGGCGAGCTTTTTGGCGCTGACGCCCGCATCGACCCGCAGGCGAAGGACCTTCACATCGGTGGCCTTGCCGTGGACAGCCGCGCCGTGGCGCGAGGGGACGTGTTTTTCGCCCTGGCCGGCCACAAGACCGACGGCAGCCGCTTCATCGACGCCGCGATTGCGGCCGGTGCGGTCGCGGTCGCCGGCGAAGAGGCGCCCGCCAGCGGCAGCAGCGTTCCCTTCGTCACGACGCCGAATGCGCGGCTGGCGTTGTCGCTTGCCGCGGCGAGATTTTTCCCGTCGCAGCCAGAGACGATTGCGGCGGTGACCGGCACCAGCGGCAAGACCTCGGTCGCAGCCTTCACCCGCGAGATCTGGCAGAACCTCGGCCATGTCGCAGCCAGTATCGGCACCATCGGCCTGGTGTCGCCGATGCGCACCGTCTACGGCTCGCTGACGACGCCGGACCCGATCGCGCTGCATCGCCAGCTCGACGAGATCGCCCGCGACGGCGTCACCCATCTGGCGTTCGAGGCGTCGTCCCACGGGCTCCACCAGTACCGGCTCGACGGCGTGCGCATCGCGGCCGGCGGCTTCACCAACCTGTCGCGCGATCACATGGATTACCATCCTGACGTCGCGCATTATCTCGCCGCCAAGCTGCGGCTGTTCCGCGAACTGATTCCGCCCGGCGGGGCCGCGGTGATCTCGGCGGATCATGATTGCTCGGCCGAGGTGCTGGACGCGGCGCGCGCGCGGGGCTTGCGGATTCTCGCAGTCGGCAGACAAGGCGACGGCGCGGGCGAGGGCATTCGCCTGGTCGACGCCGAGATCGACGGCTTTGCGCAGAAGCTCGCGCTCGAGCATCGTGGCCGGCGATATGCCGTGCATCTGCCTCTGGTCGGCCATTTCCAGATCGAGAACGCGCTGGTCGCGGCGGGGCTTGCGATCGCAACCGGCAGCGCGGCGGATCACGTATTCGCGAGCCTCGAAAAGCTCGAAGGCGCCAAGGGCCGGCTGGAGCGGGTCGGCGAGCATAACGGCGCGCAGATCTTCGTCGACTACGCCCACAAGCCCGATGCGCTGGCGAAGGCGCTGCAGGCGCTGCGGCCCTATGCGAAGCGCCGGCTGGTGGTCGTGTTCGGCGCCGGCGGCGACCGCGATGCGGGCAAGCGGCCTTTGATGGGCGCGATCGCGGCCGAGAACGCCGATCATGTCATCGTCACCGACGACAATCCGCGCAGCGAGAAGCCCGAGGCCATCCGCGCTGCGATCCTGGCCGCAGCGACAGGCGCGCAGGAGATCGGCGATCGCGCAGAAGCCATCCGCACCGCGATCGACGCGCTCGAGCCGGGCGATGCGCTGCTCGTCGCCGGCAAGGGTCACGAGACCGGCCAGATCATTGGCGACCGCGTGCTGCCGTTCAGCGATCACGAGGCGGTGGCAGCGGCACTTGCTACGAGGGTTGCATGACCGGGACTCCGCTCTGGACTTCTCAGGCGATGGCGGACGCCATGCGCGCCGCCCGCAGCGGCGCGCTGCCGGACGCCGTGACCGGGCTGTCGATCGACAGCCGCAGCATCAATCCGGGCGAGGCGTATTTTGCCATCAAGGGCGACGTGCATGACGGCCACGCCTTCGTGGACGCGGCGCTCAGGGCCGGCGCGGCGCTGGCGGTGGTCGAGACCGCGCAGCGCGCGAAATTTGCCGATGACGCGCCGCTGCTCGTGGTCGACGACGTGCTCGAAGGCTTGCGCGATCTCGCCCGCGCCGCACGCGCGCGGCTCGAGGGCAAGGTGATCGCGGTCACCGGCTCGGTCGGCAAGACCTCGACCAAGGAGGCCTTGCTCCATGTGCTATCGGCACAAGGGCCGACGCATGCGTCGGTGGCCTCCTTCAACAATCACTGGGGCGTGCCGCTGTCGCTGGCGCGCTGCCCGGCCGATGCCCGCTTTGCAATTGCCGAGATCGGAATGAATCACGCCGGCGAGATCGAGCCGCTGGTGAAGATGGTGCGGCCGCATATCGCCATCATCACCACGGTCGAGCCGGTGCATCTGGAGTTCTTCTCCGGCATCGAGGGGATCGCCGACGCCAAGGCCGAGATCTTCACCGGCGTCGAGCCCGGCGGCGCCGCGGTGCTCAACCGCGACAACGCCCAGTTCGCGCGGCTGACGCAGCGCGCCAAGGAGAACGGCATCGCGCACATCGTCTCCTTCGGCAGCGATGCGAAGGCCGATGCGCGGCTGATCGAGCTGTCGCTGCATGCGACCTGCTCGGCGGTGCATGCGAACATTCTCGGCTCCGACGTCACCTACAAGCTTGGCATGCCCGGCCGTCACATGGCGATGAACTCGCTCGCCGTGCTCGCGGCCGCCTCGCTCGCCGGCGCCGATCTCGCGCTCGCCGCGCTGGCGCTGTCGAGCCTCAAGCCGGCCGCCGGCCGCGGCGTGCGCCGCGCGCTGGATTTGCGCAATGGCGAGGCGACGCTGATCGATGAAAGCTACAATGCCAATCCGGCGTCGATGGCCGCAGCCCTCGACGTGCTCGGCCAGGCCGAGATCGGCACGCGCGGCCGGCGCATCGCCATCCTCGGCGACATGCTGGAGCTCGGACCCGCAGGCCCCGATCTGCATCGCTCGCTCGCCGACGCGGTGCAGGCCAACAACATCGATCTCGTTTATTGCTGCGGCGCGCTGATGCGCAACTTGTGGGATGCGCTGTCCCCGGGTAAACGGGGCGGCTACGCGGACAATTCGGCGGGCCTGGAAGCAGAGGTGGTCGCCGCCATTCGCGCAGGCGACGCGATCATGGTCAAGGGGTCGCTCGGCTCGAAGATGAAAACAATCGTGAACGCGCTGGAACGGCGTTTTCCCGGCAGGTCGGCAGCCGATGAAGCCGCGGGATAGGCGGAATGAATGTTCTACTGGTTGATTGAACTCTCCAATTCGTTTCCGCCAGGCTTCGGCTGGCTGCGCACGCTCCTGAACGTTTTTCGCTACATCACTTTCCGCACCGGCGGCGCGGTGGCAACCGGCGCGCTGTTCGTGTTCCTGTTCGGCCCCTGGATCATCGATCATTTGCGCATCCGCCAGGGCAAGGGCCAGCCGATCCGCAGCGACGGCCCGCAATCGCACCTGATGAAGAAGGGCACGCCCACCATGGGCGGGCTGATGATCCTCTCGGGCCTCGTGGTCTCGACCATCCTGTGGGCCAACCCGCTCAACCCCTATGTCTGGATCGTGCTGGCGGTGACGCTCGGCTTCGGCTTCGTCGGCTTCTATGACGACTATCTCAAGGTGACCAAGCAGACCTCCTCTGGCTTCGGCGGCCGCCTCCGCCTCCTGCTGGAGGGGCTGATCGCGCTCGCCGCCTGCTATGCGCTGGTCAAGCTCGGCCGCGATGCCGCCTCGACCTCGCTGGCGATTCCCTTCTTCAAGGACCTGGTGCTCAATTTCGGCTGGTTCTTCGTCATCTTCGGCGCCTTCGTCATCGTCGGCGCCGGCAACGCGGTGAACCTCACCGACGGCCTCGACGGCCTCGCCATCGTGCCGGTGATGATTGCCTCGGCGAGCTTCGGCCTGATCGCCTATCTCGCCGGCAACGCGGTGTTCGCCGACTACCTGCAGATCAATTACGTCGCCGGCACCGGCGAGCTTGCGGTGCTGACGGGAGCGGTGCTCGGCGCGGGCCTCGGCTTCCTCTGGTTCAACGCGCCGCCGGCCTCGATCTTCATGGGCGATACCGGCTCGCTCGCGCTCGGCGGCATGCTCGGCTCGATCGCGGTCGCGGTGAAGCACGAGATCGTGCTTGCGGTGATCGGCGGCCTGTTCGTGCTGGAGGCGGTCTCGGTGATCGTTCAGGTCGCCTCCTTCAAGCTCACCGGAAAGCGCATCTTCAAGATGGCGCCGATCCATCACCATTTCGAGCAATTGGGCTGGACCGAGCCGCAGATCGTGATCCGCTTCTGGATCATCTCGGTGATGCTCGCGCTCGCCGGCCTCTCCACGCTGAAGCTGCGGTGATGGCTTTGGTTGCAGCACACCGTCATTCCGGGGCGGCGCAAAGCGCCGAGCCCGGAATGACGAGCCGCAAGCTGGACCGTCTCGCGCCACAACCTCTGGATTCCGGGTTCACGCTTCGCGTGCCCCGGAATGACGGCGAGGAGGCCTGACATGATCCCCGTCACGTCCTTCGCCGGCAAGAAAGTCGCCGTGTTCGGCCTCGGCGGATCGGGCCTTGCAAGCGCCCGCGCGCTGCAGGCCGGCGGCGCCGACGTCATCGCGGGCGATGATGGCGCCGCCAGGCTTGCGGAAGCCGAGGCCGCCGGCATCGCGACCGCGGACCTGCGCACCATCTCCTGGGCCGGCATTTCGGCGCTGGTGCTCACCCCGGGCGCGCCGCTCACCCATCCCGCACCGCATTGGACCGTGGGCCTTGCGCGCGAGGCCGGCGTCGAGGTGATCGGCGATATCGAGTTGTTCTGCCGCGAGCGGCAGCGCCACGCGCCGGATGCGCCCTTTGTCGCGATCACCGGCACCAATGGCAAGTCGACCACGACGGCGCTGATCGCGCATCTGATGCGGGTGGCCGGCTACGACACCCAGATGGGCGGCAATATCGGCACCGCGATCCTGTCGCTGCAGCCGCCGCGCAAGGGCCGCGTGCATGTGATCGAGATGTCCTCCTACCAGGTCGATCTCACGCCCTCGCTCGATCCGACCGTCGGCATCCTGATCAATCTGAGCGAGGACCATATCGATCGCCACGGCACCATGGCGCATTACGCCGAGGTGAAGGAGCGGCTGGTCGCGGGCGTGCAGGTGCAGGGCACCGCGATCGTCGGCGTCGACGACGGTTACTGCCGCGACATCGCCGATCGGCAGGAGCGGGCGGGCAAGCGCGTGGTGCGCATCTCCGTGCGGAATCCGCTGCCCGACGGCATTTACGTCGAGCACGAGACGATCCTGCGGGCCGCGGGCGCGGCGCGCAGCGAGATCGCGCGGATCGGCGGCATCGGCTCGTTGCGCGGCGCGCATAACGCCCAGAACGCCGCCTGTGCCGCGGCCTGCGCGCTGGCGCTGGGGCTCGCGCCCGAGACGCTGCAGGCGGGGCTGCGCAGCTTTCCCGGTCTCGCCCACCGCATGGAGCAGGTCGGCCGTCGCGGCCATGTGCTGTTCGTCAACGACTCCAAGGGCACCAATGCGGATGCGACTGCGCACGCGCTGTCGTCATTTTCCGACATCTTCTGGATCGCGGGCGGCAAGGCCAAGCAGGGCGGCATCACCAGCCTCACCGGCTATTTTCCGCGCATCAGGAAGGCTTATCTGATCGGCGAGGCCGCGCAGGAATTTGCGGCGACGCTGGGCAGCGCGGTGCCGCACGAAATCAGCGGCACGCTCGATGTCGCCGTCGCCAGCGCTGCACGCGATGCGGAGGCCGCCGGGCTGACGGACGCCGTGGTGCTGCTGTCGCCGGCTTGCGCCTCGTTCGATCAGTACCGCAATTTCGAAATCCGCGGCGCCAAGTTCCGCGAGCTGGTGCAGGCGCTGCCGGGCGTGGCACCGGTGGTGTGAGTGGCCGCGCGGTCATTCCGGGGCGGTCCGAAGGACCGAACCCGGAATCTCGAGATTCCGGGTTCGGTGCTACGCACCGCCCCGGAATGACGGAGCAAAACGGCGGGCCTGACCAGTGGAGAGGGCAGTGCCGTCCTCCCTCAAATGTTACCGATTCCCTTAACCTTTCGGCAACCAACATGGGCCACCAATGGGGCTTGCCCTCGGTCGTGCTTTTGTCTTGGGACCGCCACATGCTTTCTCGCGAAGAACGCAATCCGCTTTCCGATTGGTGGTGGACCGTCGACCGGCCGCTGCTGGGTGCGATCATCGCGCTGATGCTCTCCGGGGTCATCCTGTCGCTGGCGGCAAGCCCGCCGGTTGCGGTCCGGATCGGGCTCGATCCGTTCCACTTCTTCAACCATCACGTCCTGTTCCTGCTGCCGTCCTTCATCGTGATGATCGGCGTGTCCTTCCTGTCGCCTCGGCAGATCCGGCGCAGCGCGCTGATCATCTTTGCGGTCTCGATCGTGCTGATCGTGGTGACGCTCCTGATCGGACCGGAGGTGAAAGGGTCGCGGCGCTGGATCACGCTGCTCGGGGTCAACATCCAGGCCTCCGAATCCGCAAAGCCGGCCTTTGTGGTGGTCGCGGCCTGGCTGTTCTCGGAATCGGCCAAGCGGCCGGAAATGCCGGCGACCTCGATGGCGCTGGTG
>Ga0070738_10004498_pt1 | contig 16616 bp, 5 predicted proteins | sample Coa_R2_2_FD_66446 | JGI IMG/M metagenome (GOLD analysis project Ga0070738, IMG submission 66446) | Surface soil microbial communities from Centralia Pennsylvania, which are recovering from an underground coalmine fire - Coalmine... | ecosystem: Environmental > Terrestrial > Soil > Unclassified ...
CCGATGGTGCTCGGTGTGTGCCGGCGTGTGCTGGGCCATGAGCAAGATGCCGAAGACGCTTTTCAGGCCACGTTTCTTGTGCTGGCGCGGCGGGCCGCGGCGCTGCACAACAAAACGGCATTGGCCAGTTTCCTGCACGGGACTGCCTGCCATTTGGCTTCCAAGGTCAAACGGGCCGCTGGCCGCCGGCGGAAATACCAAGACGCGCTCGGGGCGCTGACGCAACCCCGCTCGCCGGCCAATCCCGCGGACGAGCTGTCGTGGCGCGAAGTGCGGTCGTGCCTCGATGAGGAAATCGCCCAGTTGCCGGAAAAATATCGGAGCGTTTTTGTCCTCTGCTGTTTGGAAAGCGTTGGCCGCGCGGAGGCGGCGCGGCGTCTGGGCGTGAAAGAGGGCACGCTGTCCAGCCGGTTGGTCGAGGCACGCAAACGGCTGTCGCGGCAATTAGCTCGGCGCGGCGTGGAACTGACGGCGGTGTTGGCCGCGGCAGCGTTGACGACGCCGGCGGTCTCGGCCGCGCTGGTGGCCAGCACAATGAAGGCGGCTGTGGCGGCGAGCGATGGATTGGTTTCGGCATCGGTCGCGGAACTGGTCCACAGTGCGACGACGGTGGGCAAGACCAAGATCGCCACTGTCGTGTTGCTGGCTGCAAGCGTGTTGGCCGGCGCCAGCGTGTGGACGTATCGCGGTTTGGCCGCCAGCGCGCTCGTGCTCTCGGCTCAATCGGCGGAGCCGCCCGCCGCCAAGCGGGCCGATAAGCCGCCGAGTGCTCCAATGAACCGCGAAACGATGAAGACCATCGAGATTCGCGGGCGCGTCCTCGGTCCCGACGGCAAACCCAAGGCGGGTGCCAAGCTCTTGTTGCTCGGCAAAGCCCAGCCGCTCGGCACCACGGCGGCGGACGGCGGGTTCACCCTTGCCATTCCGAAAGACACGAAGGGTGGCACGCTCATCGCCCAGGCGGATGGATTCGGCATCGACTTCGTGGATCTGCCCAAAGGCGAGCCGAAAAAGCCCTTGGAATTTCGCCTCGTGAAAGACCGAGTGATCCGCGGCCGAATCGTCAATACCGAGGGCAAGCCGGCTGCCGGGGCGCGGCTGACCGTCATGGCTCTCAACGTCTATCCGAACAATTCGATGGATTCGTTCCTTCTCGACTGGAAAAAGCGACATTTCATGTCGGGAATACCGGGGGGCGTCAAGGGCATCTGGTCCAACATGGGCGCGCACTTTGCCGCCACGACGGATGCCGATGGCCGCTTTGTCCTCCGCGGTCTCGGCCGGGAGCGGCTTGTCATGCTGCGACTCCGCGGGGCCGGTCTCGCCGACGACGAACTATGGATCGTCAACCGCGACGGCTTCGATCCCCATTCGTACAATCAGGCCACTATCGACAATATCCCGAAAGGGCAGGAGGACATCGCCGCGCGCTTCCTACTGTACGGCCCGGATCTCTCGGTCGTTGGCGAATCGGAAAAGATCCTGCGCGGCGTGGTGAAGGCTTCCGACAGTGGCAAAGGCCGACCGGGCATCCACATCCACCTATCCCACGATAACAACGGCTTGCTTCGCGTGCCGTTAGACACCCACACGGATGCAGAAGGCCGCTACGAAATTCACGGCGCACGCAAAGCCCAGCGCTACCAGATCGAAGTCGCCGCCGACCTCGCCGCGGGCTACATGGACACGTACATTTGGGCAAACGACACACCCGGCTACCAGCCTGTGGCCGCGGACATTACGGTGAAAAAAGGCGTGATCGTCACCGGCAAGGTGATTGACCAGGCGACGGGCAAGCCCATTCCCGCTTTCGCCATGGTCGCCGTCCTCGTCAATAATCCGCATGTGAAAGGTTTTCCAGAATTCTCGAATTTTCACATGCACAATACGGGCAAGGACGGTACGTTCCGCGCTGTCACCATTCCCGGCCACGTTTTGCTCATGGGCGGACCAAGCGACTTCTACAAGCGCTACCAGTTCAAGTTTCCCGCGCCTGATCCGAAGTACCCCCAGTACTTTCTCAGCCGTCGGCCCAATTCCCTCGAATATTACAATTACGACAGCAGCATTTCGATCGTTCAGGGCAACTACTGCAAAGTGCTGGACATCAAGCCGGATGCGAAGGTCGTCGAGCAGGATATTGTTCTAGAGCGGGCCTCCGCTCTTTCGATTCGCCTTCAAGATACAGAGGGTAAACCGCTCACGGATGTCTGGGTCGCGGGCAGCATCGTTCATGATTGGTATCAGCCGATCCCGTGCAAGGAGGCGGAGTGTTCGGCGTATCAAGTGGAAGCCGGCAAGCCGCGCTTGATGATCTTCTACCATCCGGGACGGAAGCTCGTCGGAACGCTCACGCTCAAGGGTGACGAGAAGCCGCCGGTCGTGGCGAAGCTGGGTCCTGCTGGGTCGCTCAAGGGCCAATTGCTCGACACGGACGGCAACCCCCTGACCGGTGTCGAGGTGAATGTGCATTACCGGCAGCGCACGGCCTCGGAAATCCAAAGCGTCATCCGCTCCGGCAAGCATACCTTCACGGACGCGAACGGCGTGTTCGCTTTCGATGACTTGATCCCCGAGCAAAAGTTCGAGCTTTCATTCGGGCACGGCAAGCGCCGGTTCGAGCGGACGCCGAAAATCGTTAATCCCGCGATCGAGGTCAAGGTGGGCGAGAGCCGCGAGATGGGCGCGATCAAGCTGAAACGGATTGTCGAACAGCCGAGTGGATGAGGATTCGCTTCGGTTAGCGACGCTTCTGCGAAGCGTCGCTAACCACTAGATAATCTCGGCAGGAAAATCATCGACGGAATGGCGGCGGGCGGAGACTATAAGAAGGTGACAACACTTTCTGAACTCGGAGTCGCAGACATGAGCCGTTCCGCCGTGCTAACCAGCGTCCGCCGCCTTCGCAGTATCTTGGCCGGCCAGCAGGGCCAAGAGCAGAGCGACGAACAATTGCTATCCGCCTTCGCCGAGCATCGGGATGAGATGGCCTTTGCCGCGCTGGTTCGGCGGCATGGACCGATGGTGCTCGGTGTGTGCCGGCGTGTGCTGGGCCATGAGCAAGATGCCGAAGATGCTTTCCAGGCCACGTTTCTCGTGCTGGCGCGTCGGGCCGCGGCGCTGCGCGAGAAGACCGCCGTTGCAAGTTTCCTACACGGCACCGCCAGCCATTTGGCTTCCACGGCCAAACGAGCTGCCGGCCGCCGCCGCAAATACGAAGGCGCTCTCGGGGCGCTGACGCAACCCCGCTCGCCGGCCAGTCCCGCCGATGAGCTGTCGTGGCGCGAAGTACGGACGTACCTCGATGAGGAAATCGCTCGGTTGCCGGAAAAATATCGGAGTGTTTTTGTCCTCTGCTGTCTGGAAAGCGTCGGCCGCGCGGAGGCCGCGCGGCGTTTGGGCGTGAAAGAGGGCACGCTGTCCAGCCGGCTGGCCGAGGCACGCAAACGGCTGTCGCGGCAATTAGCCCGGCGTGGCGTGGAGCTGACGGCCGTGTTGGCCGCGGCAGCGATGACGACGCCGACGGTCTCGGCCGCACTGATGGCAAGCACAATGAGGGCGGCCGCGGCGGCGTCGGGCGACGGTTTGGTTTCCGCATCGGTCGCTGAGCTGGTCCACAGTGCGACGATGATGGGCAAGCCCAAGATTGTTACCGGAGTATTGCTGACGGTGACACTCCTGGGCGGTGCGGGTGTGTGCTTTCTTGCCAGCCCGCAGCGCCAGCAAGTGCATCCCTTGCTGGCGCTGCGGGCTGGTGAGAAAACCGCTGATACCGCCCGCTCGACGAAGCGCGAAGCGACGAAAGCCGTGGAGATCCAGGGCCGCGTTCTCGGACCGGACGGTAAACCGAAAGCCGGAGCGACGCTCCTGTTGTTCGCCGGAGGCGACAAGCCCCAGCAACTCGGTACCACGGCGGCGGACGGCAGTTTTCGCATCGCCCTCAAGGAACCGAAATGGGGCATTCTTATCGCCCAGGCTGCCGGGTGCGGCCTCGACTTCCTCAACGTCGGAACGTGGAAACCCGGAACGCCCGTCGAGTTTCGCCTGGTGAAAGACCAGGTGATTCGCGGCCGCGTCGTCAGCACCGAGGGCAAGCCGGTTGCCGGCGCGCGTGTTTCTCTCCATCACCTCGGCATCTATCCGAATAACTCGTTGGATTCCTTCCTCATCGATTGGAAAAAACGACATCCCACGTCAGGAATGCCGACGGGCGTGAAAGACATCTGGTCCCGCCTGGGCACGCTCTTCGACACGATGACGGACGCCGATGGCCGCTTTGTCCTCCACGGTCTCGGGGTGGAACGGTTCGTCGCACTGCGTGTGAGCGGGGCCGGCATCGCCGATGATGAAGTGTGGATTGCCAATCGCCCCAGCTTCGATCCCACGCCCTACAATCAGGCCGTGCGCGACAAGCTACCGAGCTTCCTTGCGCGACAAAATGGGAGGGGGATGTTTAACTCGCCCTGGCTCTTGCATGGGCCGGAGCCAGCCGTCATTGCCGAGTCCGAAAAGATCCTCCGCGGCGTGGTCAAGGCAGAAGATACAGGCACCGCTCGACCGGGCGTTGAGGTTCGCGTGGCGATCGACGACAACGGTTTGCTGCGCGTGCCGGTTGAGGCAAGCACGGATGCTCAAGGCCGCTATGAAATTCGCGGCGCACGCAAGGCCCGGAGGTATCAGATTAAAGTCGCCAGCGATGTCGCCGCGGGCTATCTGAATCGCGAAGTCTGGGTCGCCGATGCACCCGGCTATCAGCCCATCACCACGGAGATTACGGTGCAGAAGGGAGTGATTATTACCGGTAAAATGATCGATGGGGCAACCGGCAAGCCCATCGGCGGCAACATCACGGCCGCCCCTCTCCTGGAGAATCCGTACGTGAAAGGCTACCCCGGCTTTACTTGGTACGGTTGGCAATCTTCCGCCGGCGACGACGGCACGTTCCGTGTGCTTGCCATCCCCGGTCCCATGCTGCTTATGGCGGGGCCGCGACATCGTAAGGCAGATCAACAATTCAAGCCGCCCACGCCCGATCCGAAGTATCCCAAATACTTCAGCCATGATCCGGTCGGCTACTTTTACGGTCCTGAGGGTACCCCCGCGCTGCTCGAGGGCAACTACTGCAAGGTGTTGGAGATCAAGCCCGACGCCAAGGTTGTCGAACAGGACATCGTTTTGGAGCGCGCCTCTGTCCTGCCGGTTCGCATTCAGGATACGCAGGGCAAGCCGCTCGCCGGCGTCTGGGTTGCGGGGAGTATTCCCCGCGACTGGTCTCCTGCGATTCGGTGCCAGGAGGCCGAATGCTCAGCATATCAGGTCGAAGCCAGTAAGCCGCGCTTGATGATCTTCTACCATCCGGGACGGAAACTAGCCGGCACGCTCACGCTCAAGGGCGACGAAAAACCGCCGGTCGTGGCGAAGCTGGGGCCGGCCGGGTCGATCAAGGGCCAATTGCTCGACACGGACGGCAACCCCTTGGCCGGGGTGGAGATCGACGTGCATTACCGGCAGCGCGTGGCCGCGGAAATTCACAAGATCCTCCATCAAGGCAAGCAAATCGTGACGGACGTGAATGGCGTGTTCGCCCTTGATGACTTGATCCCCGAGCAAAAGTTTGAGCTGTCGTTCGGGCAGGGCAAGCGCGGGTTCGTGCGGACGCCGAAACTCGCTAATCCCGCGATCGAGGTCAAGGCGGGCGAGAGCCGCGATGTGGGTGCGATCAAGCTGAAGCGGATTGTCGAACAGCCGGGTGGATGAGGAACAGGTCCACGGTTCCAGGCGGTGTCTGGGAAGGAGAGCGACATTGCCATCCTTTGCCAGTCGGCAATGTCAAGTCGTGCCAAGATGTGCCAGCTGTCACGGTCTGGCACATCTTGGCACGACTTGGCAGAGGGTTCCCAAAATTGGTGGCAATGTGGCAATGTGGCACTGTGGCACTGTGGCCAATCCCTGGTTCCCTGGTTCGTTCCCTGGTTCCCAAACTCTGTTTGGGAACCGATTCCGCGAAACTCTGTTTCGGTCTACCGTCCGACGCCCGCGAGGGAGGCGCGAAGCAGAGTTTCGCGGACGGCGTTCACAAACGGAGTTTGGGAACGAGAGGAACGAGATGATGCGAAATGAAACAAGATGAGGTAATTTTTTTCGCCGAAACGACGCCAATTGGGAACTATCAGATGGTGACAACCCGTTCGGACTTGGAGCCGCAATCATGAATAGTTCCACGATTGAAACCGGCGTTCAGTGTCTTCGTCGTCTGATGGCCAGCTCGGCCCGCCAGGAGGAGAGCGACGAATTATTGCTGCATGCTTTTCTGACCCGCCGCGACGATAGCGCCTTTGCCGTGCTGGTCCGCCGGCATGGTCCGATGGTGCTGCATGTCTGTCGCCGTGTGCTGGGCCATGAGCAAGACGCCGAAGATGCGTTTCAGGCCACATTTCTCGTGCTGGCGCGCAACGCCTCTTTCTTGCGCAACAAGGCGTCCTTGGCCAGCTACTTGCATGGGACCGCGCTTCGCACCGCGCTGAAAGTCAAACAATCCGCCGCCCGACTCGGCAAACGCCAAGGGTCTCTCCAGGCGCGGACGCAACCCCGCTCGCCGGTCAGTCCGGCCGATGAGCTGTCCTGGCGCGAGGTCCGGACGCTCATGGACGAAGAGATTGCTCGTTTGCCGGAGAAATATCGGACTGTCTTTGTGCTTTGTTGTGTGGAGAATCTGAGCCAGGCAGAAGCAGCGCGGCGCTTGGGTCTGAAAGAGCGCACGCTATCGAGCCAGGTGGCGGCGGCGCGCGAGCGTCTGCGGCAAGGATTGAGACGGCGTGGGGTGGAGTTGACGGCGGTGTTGGCGGCTTCCGCCCTGGCGACGCCGCCGGCGTCGGCGCTGCCGGCCGGCCTGATGGCGAAGACGATGAACGCGGTCTTGGCGACGGCGTCGGGGAAGGAACTGGCGGGTGTGGTCTCCGCATCGGTCGCTGATCTGGTCCAGGGAGCGACGGCCGCGACAGTGAGCAAGACCAAGATTGTCATGGCACTGGCATTGGCGGTGGGTCTACTGGGTGGCGCGGGTGTATGTTTCCTTGCCAGCCCGCAGCGCCAGCAAGGGCAACCCTTGCTGGCGCTGCGGGCTGGCAAGCAAAATGCGAACGCCCCGCGCTCGGAAAAGCACGAGACGGCCGAGTCCATCGAAATCCACGGCCGCGTCCTCGATCCGGACGGCAAGCCCAAAGCGGGAGCCAAGCTCCTCTTGCTCGGCGGCGATAAACCGCAGCAGCTCGGCGTCACGGCGGCGGACGGCCGGTTCACCGTCGGCGTTCCGAAAGAGGCAATGGATAGCAAGCTCATCGCCCAGGCGGATGGGTTCGGCATTGATTTCCTCGATCTCCCCAAAGGCGATCCGAAAAAGCCGATCGAATTTCGCCTGGTGAAAGACCATGCGATACACGGCCGGGTCATCAACACCGAGGGCAAGCCCGTCGCCGGCGCGACGATTACTCTGACGCTCATCTACGGATATCAGAACGATTTGCTCGATTCGTTTCTCACCGAATGGAAGGAACGTAGTGCCATGTCTGGGTTCCCTTTCAGCGCCAAGGCAGTCGAGGGGCACACCATCTTTCCGAAGGCAACAACTGATAAGGCCGGGCGGTTCACCTTCACCGGTGCCGGGATCGAACGCTTGGTGACACTGCACATGCGCGGACCGGGTATCGCCGAAGCGGATTTGTACGTCGTCAACCGGCCGGGGTTTGATCCGCAGCCCCTTAACAAGGTTTCGAAGGAGAAGCTGAACGCACTGGCGAAACGCGTGATTGGCCTCCCCCCGCTGTGGCTGCTCTGGGGGCCGGACTCGGAGATCGTGGCCGAGACCTCGAAACCGATCCGGGGAGTGGTCAAGGATTTCCAGACCGGCGAGCCGCGCGCGGGAGTTCGCGTGACCCTGACGCACAACGGCCACGATTGGGTGCCGATTCCGCTCAGCGCAATCACAGACAAGGAGGGGCGCTACGAGATCTACGGCGCCCGCAAATCGGCGCAGGGCTACAGGGTGGAGGTGCCAAGCGATCCGACGACTGGATATATGGCCTGTGGGGGCCGATCGCCGGACACGCCGGGGTACGATCCCATCGCCATCGACCTCCGCTGCCGCAAGGGGGTGGTAATTACCGGTCGGGTAATCGATCAGACAAGGGCCGGCAAGCCGGTTCTCGCCGTCGTGTGGGTGGGAGTGCTCAACGACAACCCCTTTGTGAAGGAGTATCCCGAGTTCGGTGGCCTCGGCAGGGCGGAGGTGGCCGACGACGGCACGTTCCGGATCGTGACGATTCCTGGTCCCGTGCTCTTAATGGGCGGCCCGGATTACGGCAAGATGCCGGAAGGGACGCGGGCGCTCTTTCGGTACAAGCCCGCAGTCCGCGATCCGAAATATCCTCAATATTTCCCGAAAGGGCGCGGCCCGGTTGACGTTTTCTTCACGATCGGAGGAAACTGGTCCGTCGTGCAGGGCACCTCCGCCAAGGTGCTCCAGATCGAGTCAGCCGCCGGCTGGGTTAAACACGACATCGTGCTCGAACGCGCCAGTGTCCTGCCCATGAAGATTGTGGACGCCGCCAATCAGCCTGTGAAAGGTACGTGGGTTTCCGGAATGGGGCCTCGGTGGTCTGAGCCGGTGCAGCTTACCGAGGCCGCGTTCAATGTCTATCAGCTCGAGCCGGGCCTGCCGCGTCTTGTCGTGGTGTACGACCCGGCCAGCAAGCAATCCGGGACGCTGCGGCTAAAAGGAGACGAGAAGGAGCCAGCTACCGTCAAGCTGGGTCCGGGCGCGAAGGTGACGGGGCGTCTCGTCGACGAAAATGGCCGGCCCTTGAGTGGCTTCGGTGTGGGTTTGTACCACCTGGAGCGTGCTGCCGAAGAAATCCAAAAGCAAGTGTCCGGGGCCAAAGTGACTAACGCCAACGGCAAGTTCACCGTGGATGTAGTTCCCGGCGTGAAATTCAGGATGTCCTTCACCCGCGGCTCACGAACCTACCAAGTGAGGAAGCAGATCGACGAGGCGGCGGCCCCCGGCAAGACGCTAGATCTGGGAGATGTACAGATCAATCTCGATGCCGAAGTGGGGGAGGAATAATCGTGAGGATTGATGCACTGCGGCGAAATTGTGGCCAGCCTCTCGTTCCCACGCTCCGCGTGGGAACGCACGTTGGCGACGCTCCGCGTCGCGCCCGCTCCCACGCGGTAGAGAAACGGGCCGCAGAGCGGCCGGGACTGCGTTCCCACGCAGAGCGTGGGAACGAGAGAATGATCGTTGCCTTGTACCGGCGGGCTTACGCCGCGCCGCTCGCCTTGTAGCGGCGCGGCGAAATCGTGTTATCCAAATGGCGTTGACCGGCAACTACTACGGGGTGACAACTTGTTCTCGATATGGAGACGCAGTCATGAGTAGTTCCGTATTGTCCGCCGGTCTTCGCCAGCTTCGCCATCAATTGGCCGCGCCAGAGCGCCGCGAGGACAGCGATGAACAATTGCTGCATGCCTTCACCAGCCGCCGCGATGACAACGCTTTCGCCGCCCTCGTCCATCGCCACGGGCCAATGGTACTGCGCGTTTGCCGCCGTCTGTTGGGTCAGGAACAAGACGCAGAAGATGCTTTCCAGGCTACCTTTCTTGTGCTGGCTCGCAACGCGGCGTCGTTGCGGAACAAGGGGTCGTTGGCCAGCTTCTTGCATGGCATTGCCCATCGCCTGGCCAGGGATGCCAAGCGATCCGCGGCGCGCCGCCGCAAGCACGAAGGTTGTCTCGGGGCGCTGACGCAACCCCGCTCGCCGGTCAGTCCCGCGGACGAATTATCGTGGCGCGAGGTGCAGGCGTTGCTCGATGAGGAGATTGCCAGCCTTCCGGAGATTTATCGGAGCGTTTTTGTCCTCTGCTGCCTGGAAAACGTAAGTCGCCCGGAAGTGGCCCAGCGTTTGGGGCTGAAAGAATGCACGCTGCTGAGTCGATTGGCGAAAGCGCGCAAGCGATTGTCCGAGCGGTTGGCGCGGCGCGGGGTGAAGTTGACGGCATTGTTGGCGGCTTCGGCCCTGGCTACTCCGCCGGTGTCGGCGCTGCCGGCCGGACTGATGGCGAAGACGATGAAGGCAGTCGTGGCGACGGCGTCGGGGAATGAGCTGGCCGGCGTGGTCTCCGCATCGGTCGCCGAGTTGGTGCAGGGTGCGATGGCGGCGGTGGTGAGCAAGACCAGAATTGTCATGGCGATAACATTGGCCGTGGGGCTGCTGGGCGGCACGGGCATCTGCTTCCTCGCCAGCCAGCAGCGCCAGCAAGGGCAAGCCATGCCGGAGCCGGGGGCCGATGCGAAAGCCGCTCAACGCGCCCGTTCAGCGAAGCCCGAGGCGACCGAGGCCATCGAAATCCGCGGCCTTGTTCTCGATCCCGATGGCAAGCCAGCGCCGGGGGCCCGCTTGTATCTCCCCGTTCTCAAAGGCGAAGAACTGCGGCCGTTGGCGATGAGCGATGCCGCGGGCCAGTTCCGCTTTGAGGTCAAGCCGGCGGATATCCACCTTTACAAGTATCTCCTAGAACCCTGGCAACATGCCCATATCGTGGCCGTCGCTGAGGGATATGGTCCGGGCATTGCTACCGTGGGCGATCCCGCAAATGCCGATAAACTCACGATCCGGCTCGCCAGGGACGACGTGGCCATCACGGGGCGCGTGCTCGATTTGCAAGGCAAACCCCTGGCCGGCGCCTCGGTTCGCGTGGGCGGCATCGGGGTGCCGAAAAAGGGCGATTTAACGGCATTCCTCAAGAATTTGAAAATCCGCACCGACGGCTACCCCGCCGAAGCCGAGTTCCTAACGAATGTGCATCATGCGGATTTTGCCCGCCTCTTCCCCTCCGTGACGACCGGCGCGGACGGGCGTTTCCGGCTCCGGGGCATCGGCGGTGAACGGATCGCTTACCTGACGATCTCCGGGCCAACCATCGAGACCAAGGAAGTCCGCGCGCTGACGCGGCCCAGCGAGAAGATCCAGAAATTACAATTCGCGTTCAACCCGGGGAGCGGTCATCTCATCTATTACGGCACGGAGTTCGAGCACCTGGCGGCGCCGACCAAGCCCATCGTTGGCGTGGTGCGCGATAAGAACACGGGCAAGCCGCTGGCCAACGTGACGATACGCAGCGACAAGCTGGCCGGGAGCAACGTGAGTGGAAATGGTTTCTTCCGTACCGTGACGGACAAAGACGGGCGCTATCGGCTTGTGGGCATGCCCAAGGGCAACGGCAACGTGATCGTGGCCTTGTCGCCGGCAGGATCGCCTTACCTCGCACAGATTCGTTCCGTAGAGGACACGTTCGGACTCGATCCCACGACCGTGGATTTTGAGCTGCGTCGCGGCGTGGTGGTCAAGGGCCGGGTCACGGACAAAAAGACCGGCGCGGGGGTGGAAGCACAGCTCGCGTATTTCGTCTTTCTGGATAACCAAGCGCGTCCAGAGTTTCGCGATTGGTACAACAACCCCTATCTTGCCACGGAAGCCGACGGCTCGTTCCAGATGACCGTGCCGCCCGGCCACGCCGTCATCGGTGCTCGGGCGCACGGCGATCAGTATTTGGTTGGGGTGGGCGCGGAGAAAATCAAACGGTGGAAGCAAGGCGACCTAGAATTTTTAGCCACGGAACCCTTTTGCGGTCCGACGGCCTATCATCGCTTCTTGGAGATCAATCCTGCCAAAGATGTTCAGGCGTTGACGTGCAATCTCGAGGTTGTTCTGGGCCGTACCGTGCATGGCACGATTGTCGGGCCGGACGGCAAACCGCTAGCCGGCGCGCGCATCTGCGGCTTGCGTTCGTACATCTACACCGTTTGGGAGCAAGCTCCGCTACGGACGGCGGAATTCACAGCCCACGCCCTTACCCCCGATCGGCCGCGCAATTTGTTGGTGATCCACGAAGGCAAGCACTTGGCCGGATCTTTGGTGGTCCGCGGCGACGAGAAAGGGCCGGTGACGATCAAGCTGCAACCGTGGGGCACGCTTTCCGCCCGTTTGGTGTCCGCCAGTGGTAAGCCCTACACCAAGGGTGAACTGCGCTTTGGCTTTGGTGGCCGTGCCGATGATGTGACGGTCGGCTCGCATCCTTTGCACAGCATCCCGCGCGATCAGACGGGGCGTTTCCGTGTTGAGGGACTTATACCCGGATTGAAGTACTACCTCGTCTTGCTAGGGGGTGGCGATGTGGGAACGGAAGTGACCATCGCCGCGGGCGAAACGAAGGATTTGGGGGATGTGACCGTGAGGGAGAGTGAGTGACGGAAGCGCATTGGCGGGCTAACGTCACTCGCTATCTAGGGGTGCCCCCGTTGTGGCGGGGTCTAATCCCGTTGTGGCGGGGTCTCCGGACCCCGCCACGGTCCGCGACCGAAGGTCTCCGCCCCTGCACAGACGTGGAGACCTTCGGTCCGAGCCGGTGGCCCGGTCCGGAGACCGGGCCACAACGCGGAGGAGACCGGGCCACAACGCGGAGAGCCGACCTTCGGTCCGAGCCGGTGGCCCGGTCCGGAGACCGGGCCACAACGCGGAGGAGACCGGGCCACAACGCGGAGAGCCGGTGGCCCGGTCCGGAGACCGGGCCACAACGCGGGGGGAGTGAGTGACGGAAACTCATTGGCGGGCTTACGGCGCGCCGTTCGCCTTGCAGCGGCGCGGCGAAATTCTGTTCTCGAATCGGCGTTGGCCGGGAACTATTAGAGGGTGACAACGCAATCTCAATTTGGAGTCACAGTCATGAGTAGTTCCGTATTGGCCGACGGTCTTCGCCAGCTTCGCCATAAACTGGCCGCGCCAGAGCGCCGCGAGGATAGCGATGAAGAATTGCTACATGCTTTCACGAGCCGCCGCGATGATAGCGCCTTCGCCGCTCTTCTTCGCCGGCATGGTCCGATGGTGCTGCATGTCTGTCGGCGCGTGCTGAGCCATGAGCAAGACGCCGAGGATGCGTTTCAGGCTACGTTCCTCGTCCTCGCCCGTAACGCCGCTTCGTTGCAGAACAAGGCATCGCTGGCCGGCTTCTTGCATGGGACCGCGCTTCGCACCGCCCTGAAAGCCAAGCAATCCGCGGCCCGCCGCCGCAAGCACGAAGGGCAGACGCCGTCGCGTTCGCCGGTTGATCCCACGACGGAGTTATCGTGGCGCGAAGTAAAAACTCTGCTCGATGAGGAAATCGCCCGCTTGCCGGAGATTTATCGTACCGTTTTTGTGCTTTTTCATCTGGAGACCCACAGTGTCGCGGAAGCAGCGCGGCGGTTAGGGTTGAAGGAGGCCACCGCGGCGAAGCGGTTGGTCGAAGCGCGCAAGCGGCTGGGGCAGCGGCTGCGGCGTCGCGGCGTGGAGCTGACCGCGGTGTTGAGTGCCGTCGCGCTGGCATCGCCACCGGCCTCAGCGTTGCCGGTCGAATTGACGGCCACCACGATCAAGGCGGCGACGGCGACGGCGGGCGAAGGATGGGCCGGCATCGTCTCGGCCCCTGTCGCTGCCCTGGTGGAAAAGAGCGCATCAATCCTGAGCCTCAGCAAGGCCAAGCTGGCGATGCTCCTCTTGGCCGTGGGTGTTATGGGCGGGAGCGGCGCTTGGATGTATCTTCCGCCGTCCGCCGCCCAGAGCGGTGCGGCATCGGCGGATGAGAAATCGAAGCCTCAGACTCCGGCTGTGTCGAGGGGGAAGGAAGATAAAGAGAATGCCACTTACGCCGGCCGCGTCCTCGATCCCAATGGCAAGTCGGTCGCCGGCGCCCAGCTCTATCTGCTCTATTACACGCCGAAGGAACTGCCGATCCCGGTTCGCGCTACCAGCGACAAGGACGGCCGCTTTCGCTTTACCGTCGCTCGGAAAGACTTCGATCAATCCGCCTCCCTACGGCCATGGGATGAAGCCATCGTTGTGGCGATGGCCAAGGGCTACGGAATTGGCTTGCCCGATTTCCAACGCATGAAGCCCGGAATGCCCATCAATTGGGAACTCCGGTTGTGTAAGGATGATGTGCCGATCACCGGCCGAATCCTTGACCTTCAAGGCAAACCCATCGCCGGGGTATCGGTCAGCATTCATGGGATTTTCTGGTCGCCCAAGGAAGACCTGACGGCCTTTCTTGCCGATTTGAAGGAGAGGAAGGAGGGCTATCCCGCCCTGCGCGCCCACTTGACCAACCTGGAAGGACTGTGGATGGGCCGCGATCTCGGCAAAGTTTTCCCGCCCGTCGCAACGGGGGCCGATGGCCGCTTTACTCTGCGAGGAGTTGGCCGAGAGCGCGTCGTCGCCTTGCGCTTGCAGGGAGCAACGGTTGCTGCCGCTGAACTGTACGCCATGACGCGGCCCGGCGATACGCTCAAGGTGGCTCAGTGGCGGGCTGGCGATCCTGCTGGGGAAATGACCTTTTGCGGCTCCCCTTTTGAACATATTGCGGCCCTCGCTCAAACCATCGTTGGCGTCATCCGCGACAAAGACACGGGGAAGCCTCTACCCGGCGCCGTGGTTCAAAGCTACATCCTTGCCTCACATGGTGATCCCCGTCATCGCCTTGGCGGGCAGACGCACTTGAAAGCCGTCGCCGATAAGGAAGGGCGCTATCGCCTGGACGGCATGCCCAAGGGCAAGGGCAACGAGATTCGTGCTCGTGGGCCGGATGGCGAGCCGTACTTGATGTCCGTGATCCAGGTACCCGAAGCCTTCGCTCTGGAACCCGTCACCGTCGATATCCAGCTCAAACGCGGCGTGTGGATTCACGGCAAAGTCACCGAGAAGGCGACGGGCAAACCGGTCCAAGGTTTCATTCGCTGTTCCGTCTACGATGAAAATCCGTTCCGTAGCGAAGCGCCCGGCTTGATGTTCGAAGACGATTGGAGCCGCGCCGATGGCACGTTCCGCTTTGCCGGCCTGCCGGGACGCAGCGTAGTAACGGCCCAAACCGGCGACCCGCGCTATGTAAAAAGGGCTGGTGCCGACCGGATAAAGGATCTACATCGCTTCAACATTTTCCAGCCGTTTAATGCGATCGTCGAAATCAATCCGGACAAGGATGCAAAAGAGGTGAAATGCGATCTGGTTCTCGAGTCCGGGGGAGCGCTGAGCGGCAAGGTGGTCGATTCGGAGGGCCGGCCCCTCTCCGGAGCGAAGGCTGCCGGTCTGGGTCAAGCGGGCAATTGGGAAAGCCAACCGTTGAAGTCGGCCGAGTTCACCGTAACCACTCTCCAGCCCCAGGAAACGCGCCTGTTGCAATTCGCCCATGCCGAGAAACATCTCGCCGGTTCGCTGGTTGTGCGAAGCGACGCCAAGGGACCGCTCACGGTCACGCTGAAGCGGGCTGGGACGCTCAAGGGACGCTTCATCACGCCTGATGGAAAGCCGTTGGCCAATCTCGAATTCTTCTCCGACCCGATCGGCCCCCTTGCGGCCCCGCAGATGATGCCAAAAGTCGATCTAACCATCGGCATGTTTCCGCGAGGCATTCGCACCGGCAAGGACGGCTCGTTCCGGGTTGAGAACCTGGCCCCTGGTTTGAAATATCGCTTCATGATTCGCAAGGGGAGGTACGTACTCACGCCCGATGGCCCGGCGGGAACTGGCGTGCTCGTCAAGGAGGGCGAAATGAAAGATTTGGGAGACGTGACCGTGAAATTGATTGAGTGATGAGGTCTTACCGGCGGACTAACGCCGCGCCGCTCGCCTCCTCCCTCGTTCCCACGCAGGAGCGTGGGAACGCAGGGTGGCGACGCTCTGCGTCGCATCCAGTCCCTACGCGGCGGAGAGAGTTGGGCCGCAGAGCGGCCGGGCGTGCGTTCCCACGCAGGAGCGTGGGAACGAGAGCGGATTGGTAAATTTTTCCTGTCGAAACGGCGTCGGCCGGGAACTATTAGTAGGGGACCATTCGTTCCGAGTTGGGAGTCGCGTGATCGCAAAGCCATGAAAGCCAAACAATCCGCGGCGCGACGCCGCAAACCAGAACGTCAAGCATCGCCACGGCAGTCAACCAAGCCTGCCGGCGAACTATCGTGGCGCGAAGTCCGGGTGCTGCTCGATGAGGAGATCGACCGCTTGCCGGAGATTTATCGGAGCGCCTTTGTCCTTTGTTGTTTGGAAGATCTGAGCCACGACGAGGCGGCCCAGCGCTTGGGATTGAAAGAGCGCACCGTGCTGAGCCGGCTGGCGGAGGCACGCAGGCGACTGTCGAAGCGATTCTCTCGGCACGGCGTAGAGTTGACGACGGTGCTGGCGATCATCGCCCTGGCGACGCCGCCGGCCAAGGCGCTGCCGACCAAGCTGATGGTCAAAACGCTCAAGGCCGTTCTGGAGGCAGCGTCGGGAAAGGAGCTGGCGGGCATCGTCTCGGCATCGGTCGCCGAACTGGTCCAGGGCGCGGCGGCGCTGATCGGCAGCAAGGCCAAGATCGCAACGGTGTTGCTGCTGGCAGGGAGTCTAATAACGGCGTCATGGGTGTGACGATTAGCTGGCGCCGCGGGCCGGCAAAAAAGTTGCGTACTTTCGGCTGCGGCGCGCCTCTATGAAGTAGTACCCTCTCGTTCCCACGGTCCGCGTGAGAACGCAAGTGTGCGACGCTCCGCGTCGCGG
>Ga0070738_10004504_pt1 | contig 16599 bp, 11 predicted proteins | sample Coa_R2_2_FD_66446 | JGI IMG/M metagenome (GOLD analysis project Ga0070738, IMG submission 66446) | Surface soil microbial communities from Centralia Pennsylvania, which are recovering from an underground coalmine fire - Coalmine... | ecosystem: Environmental > Terrestrial > Soil > Unclassified ...
GCGCCTCGGCCTCCTGTCTTTGAATGTGGACCTCGACGCCCCGCTCCGCGGGACGTTCGAGATCCTCGCCGGCTTCGACGTGCTCTCGCAGTTCCATCCCTGGGGCGGCTACGCCTTCGGGTTCGGTCCCGTCTTCCGCTACGACTTCTGGACCGGCACGCCGGTCGTCCCGTTCGTCGACTTCGGCTTCGGGATCGCCCCGAACGACTTCGGCCGCCCCGAGCAGGGAGGCCACTGGGCGTTCGAGCTCCAGGGAGGGGTCGGGGTGCAGCTCTTCCTCGACGACCGTGTCGCGCTCGTCTTCGAGTACCGCTTCCACCACATCTCGAGCGCCTTCATCTACGCGCCGAACTACGGGATCAACTCGAGCGTCTTCTCGTTCGGGCCGGCGTTCTTCTTCTGAACCGGCGCCCCGGCGGCCGAGTTAGACTCGCGCGCGAGGAGCGTCCGCCATGACCCTTCCGACCGAGCCGATCGGCAGCATGCCGCGCCCCAAGGCCCTCGTCGAGGCGATGGGCGCGGCCGGGCGCGGCGAGAAGATCGACCTCGCCCCGCACTTCGAGGAAGCGACGCGCGACACGATCCGCCGGTTCGAGGAGACGGGCTCGCCCATCATCACGGATGGCGAGCAGCGGAAGCCGAGCTTCGCGACGTATCCGATCCACGGCTCGCCGCTCCTCGGGCCCGGAGGCGTGACGATCCCGTTCGCCGACGCTCACACGCGGCAGCTTCCGGCGCTCAAGGCGGGGCCGTTCAAGTACGCGACCTACGCCGCGACCTACGTCGAGGCGGCGCGCAAGCACGCGAAGAAGCCCCTCAAGAGCGCCGTGATCTCGGCGTCGGCCCTGAGCCTCCTCTATCCGGCGACGGGGATCCCGGGCTACACGCGGGAGGAGTTCGTGGCGGACCTCGTCCGCGAGGCGACGGCCGACATCCGGAAGTGCCTCGACCTCGGGATCCGCGTGCAGATCGACTTCACCGAGGCCCGGCTCTCGCTCAAGCTCGACCCCTCGAAGGGGCTCTTGAAGAGCTTCATCGACCTCAACAACCGCGTCGTCGGCTCGTTCTCGGCGGCCGAGCGCGAGCGCATCGGCGTCCACACGTGTCCGGGCGGCGACTGGGACTCGACGCACAGCGCGGACGTGGACTACGCCCAGCTCCTCCCCGAGCTGTTCCAGCTCGAGGTCGGGAGCTTCTACGTGCAGCTCGCGAGCGAGAAGGATCCCGGGCGAGTCCTCGGGATCCTCGGCAAGCTCGCGGGGCCGAAGCGCCGGGTCTTCGTCGGCGTCACCGACCCGATCTCGAAGACGGTCGAGACGAAGGAGACCGTCCGCGACCGGATCGTCGCCGCGGCGAAGCACATCGACCCCGCGTTCCTGGGATCGACGGACGACTGCGGCTTCTCTCCGTTCGCGGACGATCTCTCGACGTCGCGCGACGTGGCGTTCGCGAAGGTCAAGGCTCGCGTCGAAGGCAACGCGCTCGCGAGCCAGACCCTCCGCGTCTAGTACCAGTGGTGCGACTGCCAGAACGCCCACGCCTTGTCGGGGTCGCCGTACCGCTGCGAGATGTACTTGAGGCCGTAGACGCACTGGAGGTACGGGTCGCTCGTCTTGGTCCCGCCGACCGTCGCCCAGGTCGAGTCGAGGAACTGGAAGAGCCCGTACGCCGTGGACGTGGGGTTCTGCGCGTTCGGATTGTCGCTGCTCTCGTGGGACAGGATCTGCCAGAGGCCGTTCGAGTCGACCCACGAGGCCGGGAGGCCGTCGGCCGCGAGCGCCTTCGCCATGATCGTCCGGAGGTCGTCGGGCGAGGGAGCCGGCCCCGACTCGGTCACGCCCGAGCCGCCGCCGCCGCCCGAGCCGCCGCCGCCCGAGCCCGAGCCCGAGCCGCCGCCCGAGCCTCCGGGCGACGAGAGGGCCGAGTTCGACGAGCCTCCCGAGGACCCGGAGCCCGCGGCGGCCGCGGCTCCCTTCTTGGAGCTCCCGCCGCCGTCGCCCGTGCCGTCGCCGATCTTCTTGTCGGGGACTCCCTTGGTCGCGCCGGTTCCGCTCCCGCCGCCGCCCAGGGCCCAGCCGAGCGGCGTGCCGAGCTTGGCCAGCGGCGCGCTCGGCTCCTTGGGGCTCAGCATCGCCGTGCCGTTCCCGTTCGAGACCACGAGTCGGTCGGGCAGGAAGATGATCGCGCCCTTGGGCGCCTCGGAGCCCTCGTGGACGAGGTTCGCCGTCTTGAAGTCCTGGAAGATCTTCTTCGGGTCGCTCAGGTCCCCCGCGGGGAGGTCCTTCCCCTGCGACTGCATGTAGACCTTGCGGGCGAGCGAGAGGACCCAGGAGTCGAGCTCGACCGTCGAGGTCGAGCCGGCCGCCGTCACGCCCGAGGTGCCGGTCGTGGATGTGCCGGTCGGGTTCGCCGCCGTGCACGCGTTCGTGGGCGGCGGGTCGCCGGCGAACGCGGGCAGAGCGCCACCGAGCGCCGCGGCGAGAGCCGCGGACGCGATCCTTTTCCATTCCATGGGACGTTCCCTTTCTGTTCGCCGCCCGCTGTGCGAAACCCGGACCGCGAGGTCGGACGCGGCGTCCGTCGTCCGAGGCCCCGGTCCCGCGCGTGGTTGTGGAGGCCGCATCGCGCCCGTTGCCTGGACCCGGAGTGACCAGGCGGGCGAGACGAGCCGGCACGAGCCTTGCGCCCTCGCCGCCCTATGCCCAGCGAGCTCGGGCGTGAGTACGACCGCGAGGCAAGAAATACCGCCGTCGCGGCTCACGTCCTCGCGGCGCTGACGGGGCCCCTCGGGCCGCTCTTCGTCCTGGCCGAGACGAGCCGCGAGCAGCCCTTCGCCCGCTGGCACGCCGAGCAGGCCGTCGCCTTCGGCTTCCTCGCGGCGCCGTTCGTCGTCCTCACGTGCGGGGCGGGGCTCCTCGTGCTGGCGCCGCTCGCTCTCTTCGCCGCCACGCGGGCGGCGCGAGGCGAGTGGTTCTCCTACCCGCTCGTCGGGAGGCTCGTCCGCTGAACGTTTGGCCGAACGGGGTTACCCCGCCAACACTCTACGGTCCGACCCGCCGGGCCTGTCTCCGAGTAGAATCTCGCCCCTCGAGAGGACCCGTTGGCGGACCTCGTGAGGACGCGTCCCGCTCCGGGCGGACCCGGGCTCGACCCGCGCTGGACGCCGTCCCGCAAGGACGGCGTCGTGACCGCCTATTCGACGCAGAGCCGGATCTGGGCGACGACCGCCGCCGGGATCGTGACCGAGGTCTACTACCCGACGATCGACCGGCCGCAGGTCCGCGACCTCCAGCTCCTCGTGACCGACGGCGCCACGTTCTTCCACGACGAGCGCGACTACCTGAGGACGGAGGTCCTCGAGTTCGAGGCCCACGCGCTCGGGCTCACCGTCTCGAACGTGGACCCCGAGGGTCGCTACCGGATCGTCAAGGACCTCATCACGGACCCGCACCAGCCCTGCCTCCTCATGCGGGCCCGGATCGAGCGGTCGGAGAGCTACACCGGGCCGCTCCGGGTCTTCGCTCTCCTCGCTCCCCACCTGGAGGTCGGGGGCTGGGGGAACGACGGCTACGTCGCCTCGCGCGCCGGCCGCGAGTTCCTGGTCGCCCGGAAGAGCTCGACCTGGCTCGCCTTCGCGGAGGAGAGGCCGTTCCTCAAGCGCTCGTGCGGCTACGTCGGCGCGACCGACGGCTGGCAGGAGATCTCGAAGCGCTTCGAGCTCGCGACCGAGTTCGACTGCGCCGAGAACGGGAACATCGCCCTCGCCGCCGAGCTCGACCTGCGGGGCCGCACCGAGGTCGTCCTGGGCGTCGCGTTCGGCGACCACCTCCACCACGCGACCTCGACCCTGTTCCAGTGCCTCGGCGTCTCCTTCGAGCATCACAAGGACCGCTTCATCGACCAGTGGCACCGGGCCTGCAAGGAGCACTCGGTCCCGGCCGAACGCCTCTCCAAGGACGGCGGCAAGCTCTACCACCGGAGCCGCTCCTACCTGATCGCCCACGAGGACAAGACCTACCCGGGCGCGCTCATAGCGTCCCTCAGCATCCCGTGGGGCGAGGACAAGGGCGACGAGGAGCTCGGCGGCTACCACCTCGTCTGGACGCGCGACCTCGTGAACAGCGCGACCGGGCTCCTCGCGACGGGGGACACCTGGACCCCGCTCCGGGCGCTCATCTACCTCGCCTGCCTCCAGAGAGGCGACGGAGGCTTCCCGCAGAACTCCTGGATCGACGGCGATCCCTACTGGACGGGCGTCCAGCTCGACGAGGTCGCGTTCCCGATCCTCCTCGCCCACCGCCTCCACGAGGCGGGGGCGCTCCGCGAGTTCGACCCCTACCCGCTCGTCCTAGCGGCCGCGGGCTACCTCGTCCGCAGCGGACCCGTCACGCACCAGGAGCGCTGGGAGGAGGCGAGCGGCTACTCGCCGTCGACGCTCGCGGCCGTGATCGCGGCCCTCGTCTGCGCCGCCGTCTTCGCTCGCGCGCGAGATGATGAGGAGACGGCCTCCTTCCTCGAGGAACACGCCGACTTCCTCGAGAGCCGGGTCGAGCAGTGGACCGTCACCCACCGAGGGACGCTCGTCCCCGAGATCCCGCGCCACTACATAAGGATCCTCCCCGCCGACCCGGGCGACCCGAGCCCGCCCGAGCGGCCCGACGGCGTCACGCTGCATCTCAAGAACAAGGGCCCCGGAGAGCGATCGGAGTTCGCGGCCAAGGAGATCGTGGACGCAGGCTTCCTCGAGCTCGTCCGCTACGGGATCAGGAAGGGCGGCGACCCGCTCGTCGAGGACTCGCTCGCCGTCATCGACCGCGTCCTCAAGGTCGAGACGCCCTACGGGCCCTGCTGGAGGCGCTACAACGAGGATGGCTACGGCGAGCGCCAGGACGGCTCGCCCTTCCGCGGCTGGGGGAAGGGGCGCGCCTGGCCGCTCCTCACCGGGGAGCGCGCGCACTACGAGCTCGCGGCGGGCCGCGACGCTCGAGCGCTCCTCCACACGCTCGAGGACTTCGCGCATCTCGGCCGGCTCATCCCCGAGCAGGTCTGGGACGAGCCGGACCTCCCCGAGCGCGGCCTCCAGTTCGGGCGCGCGACCGGCGGGGCCATGCCGCTCATGTGGGCCCACGCCGAATACGTGAAGCTCGTCCGCTCGCTCGCGGACGGCCGCGTCTTCGACCGCGTCCCGGCCGTGTTCGACCGCTACGTCACGCGGCCGAAGCGGCGGCGCCCCCTCGAGGTCTGGAAGTTCAACCGCCAGGTCCGCTCGATGCGGGCGGGCGAGACGCTCAGGATCATCGCGCCCGCTCCGTTCACCCTCCGCTGGGCGAAGGGCGACTGGAGCGGCGCGCGGAACACGCCCTGCCGTCGCACGGCCGCGAGGGCGTGGTATGTCGACGTCGAGACGAAGAGTGGTGAGCGCGCGCCGGTGCGCTTCACGTTCGGGTGGGAAGACGGCCGCTGGGAAGGGCGCGACTTCGAGGTCGCTCTCGAGAGTGGGTGAACCATGGCCAGGATGACGCTCAGGATCGACCCCGAGAAGCTCCATTCGCCCGTGACGCACGAGCGCGCGGCCGAGCCCGCCGCGCTCGTGATCTTCGGCGGGTCGGGCGACCTCGCGAAGCGGAAGCTGATCCCCGCGCTCTACAACGTCGAGCGCGACGGGAAGCTCCCGAGCGGCGTCGCGATCGTCGGCGTCGGCCTCGATCCCTGGACGACCGACGTCTTCCGGGAGACGCACCACGAGGCGTCGAGCAAGTTCTCCCGCACGAAGCCTCTCGACGACGCCGTCTGGAACGGCTTCGCGGCGAAGCTCCACTACGTCTCGGGCGACCTCTCGAAGCCCGCGACCTACCAGGCCCTCCGCGAGAAGCTCGGCGAGTGCGACCGGGCCTTCGGGACGCGCGGCAACCGGCTCTTCTACTGCGCCGTCCCGGCGAGCGTCTTCCCGGTCATTCTCAAGGGCCTCCTCGAGTCGAACCTCATCCAGAAGCAGGAGGACGAGAAGGCGCGGCCCTGGTCGCGCGTCGTCATCGAGAAGCCGTTCGGGCGCGACCTCGCGACCTCTCGCGAGCTGAACGCCCTCGCCGCGAGCTCGCTCGACGAGACGCAGCTCTTCAGGATCGACCACTACCTCGGCAAGGAGACCGTCCAGAACCTCTTGGTCTTCAGGTTCGGGAACGCGATCTTCGAGCCGCTCTGGAACCGGAAGTACATCGACCACGTCCAGGTCACGGCGGCCGAGGAGATCGGGATCGAGGGCCGCGGCAAGTTCTACGACGAGACCGGCGTCGTCCGCGACATCGTCCAGAACCACCTCCTCCAGGTCCTGGCGCTGTGCGCCATGGAGCCGCCGGTCTCGTTCGAGGCCGAGGAGGTCCGCGACGAGAAGGCGCAGGTCTTCCGCTCGCTCAAGAAGCTCACCGGGGACGAGGTGCAGAAGAGAGTCGTGCTCGGGCAGTACCAGGGCTACCGGGACGAGCCCAACGTCAACAAGGACTCGCAGACGCCGACCTTCGCCGCGCTCAAGGTCTACATCGACAACTGGCGCTGGCAGGGAGTGCCCTTCTATCTCCGCGCCGGCAAGCGCCTCCAGAAGCGCGTGACCGAGGTCGCGATCCACTTCCAGTCGATCCCGCTCCTCCTGTTCGACCAGAAGGGAAAGTCGCCGATCGAGCCCAACGTGCTCGTCCTCAGGATCCAGCCCGACGAGGGGATCACGCTCCGCTTCATGTGCAAGGTTCCGGGCGACGACCTCGCCGTGAGCGGAGTGTCGATGGACTTCAGCTACGCGCAGGGCTTCCAGAAGCCGGTCTCCGAGGCCTACGAGCACCTCCTCCTCGACTGCCTCCGCGGCGACCAGACGCTCTTCTGGCGGCGCGACGAGGTCTCGCGGGCCTGGGAGTTCGTCGGCCCGATCCTCGAGAGCGGCGGCAAGCTCCCCGTCTCGACCTACATCCAGGGGAGCGCCGGCCCGAACGCGGCCGATCAGCTCCTCGAGCGCGACGGCCGGAAGTGGAGGACCCTCCAGTGACCGACCTCCGGGTCTTCACCGACACGCACGCCCTCGACGAGGCGGCCGCGCACACGCTCCTCGAGGCCGTGAGGAGCGTCCTCGGGGGCAAGCCCCGGGCGAGCATCGCCCTCTCGGGCGGGAGCTCGCCGCGTCCGATCTACGAGGAGCTCTCGCGCCTCGACAAGAAGACGCGCCGGCGGGCGCTCGACAGCGTCGACTTCTTCTTCGGGGACGAGCGCTGCGTCGCGCCCGACGACCCCGAGAGCAACTACAAGATGGCGCTCGAGGCGCTCGGCGCCGACCGCCACTTCCACCGCATGGAGGGCGAACGCCCCGACCGGGACGCGGCGGCCCAGGACTACGAGAAGCTCCTCCCGCAGCCTCTCGACGTACTGATCCTCGGCATCGGGGACGACGGGCACACGGCTTCCCTGTTCCCCGGAGCGGCGTCGCTCGACGAGAGAAAGCGGCGCGTCATCGCCGTCACGGACTCTCCGAAGCCGCCGCCGGAGCGCCTCACCATCACTCCCGCCACGATCGAGGCGGCGCGCTCGATCTTCATGATCGCCCTCGGCGAGAAGAAGGCGGACGCCGTGAAGCGCGCCCTCGAGGGCGCGTGGAACCCCAAGGAAACGCCCGCGCAGCTGGCACGCCGGGGAACGTGGATCCTCGACGCCGCCGCCGCTTCCAGGCTCAAGAGATAGGAGAGGCTCATGGCCACCGCTCAGTTCGGGATGATCGGCCTCGCCGTCATGGGGCAGAACCTCGCCGAGAACATCGAGGAGCACGGCTTCTCGACCGCCGTCTGGAACCTGGAGACGGACTGGGTCGACAAGTTCGTGACGAAGAACAAGGGGAAGAAGTTCACGGGGACGAAGACCCTCGAGGAGTTCGTGAAGTCCCTCGAGCGGCCGCGCCGCATCATGATGATGATCAAGGCCGGGAAGCCGGTCGACCTGACGCTCGAGAGGCTCGCGCCGCTCCTCGAGACGGACGACATCGTCATCGACGGCGGCAACTCCTTCTACGAGGACACGCGCCGCCGCGAGGCCGACTGGGCGAAGAAGGGGCTCCGCTTCGTCGGCATGGGCGTCTCGGGCGGCGAGGAGGGGGCGCGCCACGGCCCCTCTCTCATGCCGGGCGGCGACAGGAAGGCTTACGACCGCCTCGCGCCCGTCCTCACGGCGATCGCGGCCAAGGCGGACAAGGGTCCGTGCGTCACCTACGTCGGGCCCGACGGCGCGGGGCACTTCGTGAAGACGGTCCACAACGGGATCGAGTACGCCGTCATGCAGCTGATCGCCGAGGCCTACGACATGCTCCGCCGTGGGGCTGGTCTGTCCCTCGACGAGATCGGGGCGACCTTCGACGAGTGGAACAAGGGGCCGCTCGAGTCGTTCCTCGTCGACCTCACGGCCAAGATCTGCCGCGTCAAGGACCCCGAGACGAAGAAGGCCATGCTCGACCTCGTCCTCGACAAGGCGGGCCAGAAGGGGACGGGCAAGTGGACGGCGCAGGTCGCGCTCGACCTCGCCGTGCCGGTGCCGACGATCGCGGCCGCGATCGACGCGCGCGTCGTCTCGAGCATGAAGGACGAGCGCGTCGCGGCGAGCAAGAAGTTGAAGGGGCCCTCGGGTCCGGTGCCCGCGAGCGAGAAGGCCGCCCTCGTGGCGGCGGTGCGCGACGCGCTCTACGCGGCGACGATCGGCTGCTACGCCCAGGGCATGTCGCTCATCCGGGCCGCCTCGAACGAATTCAAGTGGAGCGTGAACCTCGCCGAGATGGCGCGGATCTGGCGCGCCGGCTGCATCATCCGCGCCAAGCTCCTCGACCCGATCCAGGCGGCGTTCGAGAAGACGCCCGGGCTCCCGAACCTCCTCGTCGACCCCGAGCTGTCGAACCGGGTCATGGAGCTCCAGGGGGCGTGGCGGAAGGTCGTCGTCCGCGCCGTGGACCTCGGGATCCCCGTGCCGGCGCACTCGACGTGTCTCGCCTACTTCGACTCCTACCGCACGGCGAGCCTGCCCCAGTCGCTCACGCAGGCGCAGCGCGACGCGTTCGGGGCCCACACCTTCGAGCGGACGGACAAGCCGGAGAAGGGGTTCGTCCACTTCGACTGGCTCGGGGCGCGCTGATAGCGGCGGCCGTATGACCTGATGCCGAGGGATGCCACAGAGAGCACGGAGAGCACAGAGGGAGCGCCGTTTCTCCGTGTTCTCTGTGATCTCTGTGGCGATCAGTCATCCGGCGCCTCTCGCCGCGTCACCGTCGCCCACGGTCGCGCGACCCTGGGTCGAGAGAACGCGATCCGGGGTCACGGTCGCGCGACCTGGAGCCGAGAGGACGCGATCGTGGGTCACGGTCGCGCGATCTGGAGCCGAGAGGACGCGATCGTGGGTCACGGTCGCGCGACCTGGAGCCGAGAGGGCCCGATCGTGGGTCACGGTCGCGCGACCCGGAGTCGAGAGAGCGTGATCGTGAGTCACGATCGCGTGACCCGGAGTCGAGAGAGCGTGATCGTGAGTCACGATCGCGTGATCCGGAGTCGCGAGAACGTGATCGTGAGTCACGATCGCGCGATCCGGAGTCGAGAGAACGCGATCGTGGGTCCAGATCGCGCGACCGTGAACCACGGATGCACGACCAGAAGTCGCGGCGACGCATCGAGACGCAACTGCCCACGTCTCCGCGTCTTGTGAGCACTCTCCGGAATTACCGGTTTTTTCGAGCCGCTCATACGGACTGGTAGGCAGAGGGACGCAACGGTCCTCTGACGATCAGGTCTCGCGAGGCTCTCCGGATTTTCCGGTTTTTTCGGGCCGCTCGCGGGAACTGGTAGGCAGGAGGACCTCGCGGTCCTTCACGGAGGGCGCTTCCGAAGCATCGGGCCGAGGACGCTCTCCGGGAGGCCGGCAACGGCCTCTTTTCTGAAACCCTGAACCAAAACAGAAAGGAGGTAAACCATGGTTCAGAATCTCAAGGACGGCAATCCGGGCAGCGTTGAGGCCCGGATCGACAAGCTGGTCGCGGGGCTCGCGAAGCTCGCGACCAATCTCAATCTCAACGTCGTCGGCACGAACTACGTGCCGTCTTCTCTGTCGGCTGCGCTGACGGCGAAGAAGGCTCCGTACGTGAAGGCCGACGATGCCCACACCGCGCTCAAGCAGGCGGTGGCCGAGCGTGACTCGCAGAACGCGGACACGCTCGCGTTCCTCGACGCTGTCGAGGGGGCCCTCGTGGGTAGCCTCGGCGCGACGTCTCCGCAGCTCTCGGACTGCGGCGTCAAGCCGAAGAAGCCGCACCGGACGATGACTCCGGAAGAGCGGCTCGCTCGGGCTCAGAAGGCCCGGGCTACCCGCGCCGCCAAGAAGGCGGCGACGGCAAAGACGCCGGCTCCTGCCCCCAACCAGGGCGGGACGAAGGCGTAGCGAGCCGGGGTCGGGCGCCGGGGAGCCGCGAGGCTCTCCGGCGCCCTTCCTTCTTCAGGGAACCTGGACCGGCACCGTCAGGTCGATGACGCGCGGCGTGCTCGTCCCGCCCTTCGTGTCCACGAGGCGAACCTCGATCGTGACGCGCGTCTCGCCCGAGCGAGCCTTGGCGTCCACGTCGACCTCGAGGTCGAACGTGCGCGACGCCTTGAGGCCGCCCTTCACCTTCACGACGGGATCCTTCGTGTGGAGGTGTTCCGTGGGCTTGAGCTCGACCTCGAGATCGGGCGCGCCCGTCTCGGCGTTGAACGCGTGGCCGCCGCGCGGCTCGAGCGTGAAGTGGACCTTCCCGCGCGCGCCCTTCTTCGGGATCTCCGCGGAGGCCTGGCCGCGAGCGTAGTCGTTCTCGAGGACCGCCTCGAGCGAGACGACCTTCGAGGCCGCGAACGTCTTCATCTTCGTGAGCCGGAGGAGCGCCTCGTGGGCGCTCGTCTTCTCGGGCTCGAAGCGGACGGTCGCCGTCTTCTTGGCGAAGTCCACCTTCACTTCCTTGACGCCGTCGCCCTCGAGCGCCGCCTTGACCGTCGGCGGGCACGCGCCCTCGCACTCCATGCCGGGGACGGAGATCTTCGCGATCGCCTCTCCCTTGTCGCCCGCGTCCTGCGCGAGCGCGACGGGCACGGCGAGCACGAGCACGGCGAGCGCGGTGCGCATGGCGTCTCCTCTCTTCATCATCACGACGACGCGGGCCTCCGGGTTCCGCACCAAGTAGTCCTTGCACCGGAGCAGCGCTCATCGTCAGAATGCTCCGCTCGATCCGGGGGGAAGGACGCTTCTTTGAAGCTGCGCGCTCTGGCGATCGCCCTCGTCCTCGTCGCGGGGAGCATCGCTCGCGCCGACAACCTCGACGAGTTCGGGTTCGGGGCGCGCGCGGCGGGCATGGGCGGCGCCATGACGGGCCTCGCGAGCGACTGGACGGCCACGTATTACAACCCCGCCGGCCTCATCAACTCGAAGCACGTGAACGTGGGCTTCGGGTTCCAGTACGCGGACTACGCGCTCGACTTCAAGAGCGGCGGAGGGTCCCAGGTCGACAACCAGACGAACCGGGTCGCCGCGCTCTCGGCCTTCACAGCGGGCGGTTCGTCCTCGATCCCGATCGACGAGCCGGACCGGATCGCGTTCGGGATCGGCCTCCTGTTCCCCACCCGGAGCGTCACGGACATAGACGAGACGACGCCCACGTCCCAGCCCGAGTGGATCATGTACGGGAACCACCAGGACCGGCTCCAGATCCTCCCGGCGGTCGCGGTCAAGGTCTTCGACTGGCTCTACATTGGCGGCGGGCTCACGATCTTCGCGGTCGCGGACGGCGCGACGAACATCACGCTCTCCTCGAGCGCCGTCCAGACGGAGTTCGTCCTCAAGCTCAAGCCCGACATAGGCGGCCTCGTCGGGGTCTTCGTCCAGCCGGTCGACTGGCTCTCGTTCGGCCTCTGCTACCGCACCGAGCGGGAGTTCAAGCTCACGTTCAACGCGAACGTCTCGGCGCTCGGGATCCAGACGCCTCTCCTGATCCAGGCGCTCGACTACTTCACGCCGCACCAGGTCTCTGTCGGCTCGGCGATCGACCTGGGCGAGTACGCGATCCTCGCGCTCGACATCACGTACCTGAATTACAGCGCGTTCCGCGAGCCGTTCGTCGTCGCGTCCTCGACGACGCTCCCCGTGCCGCTCAACGCCGAGGCGAGCTTCCACGACACCGTGATCCCGAGGATCGGCGTCGAGGTGACGCCCGTCCCGTGGCTCGCGCTCCGCGGCGGCTACTTCTTCCGCATGTCGCCCGTCGGCTCGCAGCGGAACACGATGTTCAACCTCGTGGACTCGGACGAGCACGTCCTCTCGCTCGGAGTCGGCCTCGAGTACAAGGGCCCGACCGACCCCCCGAAGGAGGGCGAGAAGCCGGCCTTCATGTCGAACGGCGCGATCGGCGTCGACCTCTTCTTCCAGATCCACATCCTCCAGGGGACCTCGGTCTCGAAGTCCCAGCCCGGTGACCCGATCGGCCACTACTCGGGCGGCGGCGAGATCTTCAACATGGGGCTCAGCGTCTACGGTCGATTCTGAAGACCCCCACCGTTCGCCCTGAGCGAAGGACTCGGCGCGCGAAGCGCGCCGAGTCCGAGTCGAAGGGCGCTTCGACTCGCTCAGCGCGAACGGAAGGGGCAATCCGATCCGCCTCGCCCGACGTAGGATGGGAGAGGAGGCGCTCCGTGAAGCTCGCCCTCGCCGTCGCCCTCGTCGCGTTCACGGTCCCGAGCTGCGCGAGCACGCCGCCCGCGCCCCCTCCGAGCGCGCCGCGCGCGGTCGCGTGGGAGGAGTGGCGCTCCCCCGAGATCTTCGCGAAGGCGCAGGCCGGGAAGAAGCTCGTCCTCCTCGACCTCGGCACGGGCTGGTGCCACTGGTGCCACGTCATGGAGGAGACGACCTACAAGGACGCGACGGTCGTCGCCCTCCTCGACGAGCACTTCGTCGCCGCGCGCGCCGACGCCGACGCGCGGCCCGACCTCGCGAACCGCTACGAGGACTACGGCTGGCCGGCGACGATCATCTTCGACGCCAAGGGCACCGAGCTCGTGAAGCTCCAGGGCTACAAGGACGCTGCGCGCATGATCTCGCTTCTGCGCGCGGTCGTGGACGACCCGACCCCCGGGCCCTCGGCGCGCTTCAAGACGAGCGTCGCGCCCGCGGCCTCGTCTTCGCTGTCGGCGGAGCTCAAGACCCAGCTGCGGTCGCGCTTCATGGCGGGCTACGACGAGAAGCACGCCGGGTGGGGCGAGTCGCACAAGTTCGTCGACCTCGATGCGATCGAACTCTCCGTTCGCGACGCCGTCCGCGGAGACACCGAAGCATGGCACCGCGCCCGCAGGACGCTGGACGCCGAACGCAACTCGCTCATCGATCGCGTGTGGGGCGGTGCCTACCAGTACTCGGACAGCGGCGTCTGGGAGAACCCGCACTTCGAGAAGATCATGTCGCGCCAGGCAGCCGACATCATCGCGTTCTCACTCGCGCACGAGGTCGACGGTGTGGACTCGCCGGAGTTTCTCGCGGCGGCGCGCGCCGTCGACCGGTTCCTCTCCGAATGGCTCACGTCCCCCGAGGGGACGTTCTACGCGAGCATGGACGCCGACCTGAAGAAGGGAGAGCACGGAGGCGAATACTTCGCGCTCGATGACGCCAAGAGGCGCGCGAGGGGGATCCCCGAGATCGACCGCCACGTCTACGCCCGCGAGAATGGCTGGGCCATCGAGGCTCTCACGTTCCTCCACGCGGCGAGCGGAGACGACGCGGTCCTCGCCCGCGCGACGAAGGCCGCCGAGAGGATCGTCGCGACCCACTCCGTGGGCGGCGGCTTCAAGCACGAGCCGGGCGACGAGGCGCTCTACCTGGGCGACACGCTCGCCATGGGCCGGGCCTTCCTGCGGCTCGCGTTCACGACCGGGGACCGCCGCTGGCTCGACCGCGCCTCGAGCGCCGCTCGCTTCATCGACGCCAACTTCGCGACCGACGGAGGCTACCTGGCCGCGAAGGCCCGTCCCGGCGACCCGACGGCGCCGCTCCCGGAGCTCGACGAGAACGTGTCGCTCGCCCGCTTCGCGAACCTCCTCCACCACGCGACGGGCGACCCCGCCTTCCGCGCGATCGCCGAGCGGGCGATGCGCTTCGTGGCCTCTCCGGACGCGACCCGTCGCCGCGGCTTCTACGTGGCGGGCGTCCTCCTCGCCGACGAGGAGATGGGCCGTGCTCCGCTCTCGATCGAGGCGACGCGCCCGCTCGTCCCCGCCGCCCTGAGGCTCCCGCTGACCTACCTCGTGATCAAGCATGAGGAGGGCGAGAAGCCCTCGGCGCTCGTCTGCGGTGCCGAGAGGTGCCACGCCCCCGTCGAATCCGCGGACGACCTCCGCCGCGTCGCTCTCGAGCTCGAGAAGTAGAGTCCCAGAACGCCCCGTCCCGGCGTCCGGATCCGGGAAGAGGGGCGGGGTGGTGCTTCGAGCCTTTCTCCAAGTGACCCCGGGGCTTAGACGCTCCGCATGCTCGCGCGATGGACCGTCGCTTGCGCCCCCAAGCCCCGGTCAGGGAGCGTGATGAGAGAAGGTCGGCGCCTCGGGATCTGGTTGCTCGTGTGGGCGCACGTCTTCGCGTTCTCGGGCTGCCGCCACACGATCGACGGACTCGGCTCGAGCGGGACTCCGCCCGGGAGCCTGATCGCCGGGATCCTCGGCAACAACGACCTCGGCCTCGCGATCTTCAACGTCTACCGGGGCCAGATCCAGCAAGACCCCGACCCCACGCAGCGCGCGAACGAGCTCGCCGCCCTCGACGCGAGCAAGACGGACTTCGTCGCCGCTGTCAACGCGATCGCGAACACGCAGACGCTCGCGAGCGGCGTCCAGACGGCCCAGAGCCTCTTCTCGCTGATAGACGACGGGACGATCCCGAACCTCGCGAACGACCTCGCCCAGATCATCCAGCTCCTCCAGGGCGACGCGACGGCTCAGACGGCGATCCTCACGCTCGCCCAGAGCAGCCCGAGCTCTCCCAGGATCCCGCTCGACGACCTGATCGTGCTCCTCGGGAAGATGAGCAACTACCCCGACGTGACGCAGCTCTGGCAGGCGGCGGCGGGGATCCTCCAGCAGAACCCCACCCTCATCAACGACCTCGTCGGCCTCGCGAGCCGGAGCCTCCAGAACGTCCAGCCTCCCGGACAGACGGCCGGCACGATCGGGAAGCTCCTCGCCCAGCTCGACCAGACGCTCCTCGGGCCCGCGCAGCTCCAGGGGAGCTCGTTCGGGACGCCGCAGTGGGTCGTGACGCTCGACGACCGGGGCTACCCGCTCGTCGCGAAGGACGCATCGGGCGCGTTCGTCGCGCCGTTCACGGACGACGGGACCGGCCACGCCTCGGTGGACGGCTCCGGCAACTTCGTGGACGCGAGCGGCGCTCCGATCTCGATCGCGCCCTACGGGACGCCGAACACCGCGGGATTCGACTCCGCGGGCCGGGGCCTCACGCCCTCGGGCCAGCTCGCGTTCGTCTTCTTCGACTCGAAGGCGACGGTCCTCGCGCTCGCGCTCAAGCTCGGGGGCGACCTCCTCCGGCAGAACCTCGACCAGGACGCGATCGCCGTCGCGCAGGCCGCCCTCGGGCCGCAGAACCCCGACCTGAGCTTCCAGGACGGCCCGGTCGAGGACCTCGCGTTCGCGGGCTGCGAGCTCCTCGCCCCGGACGAGACGTTGCGCCTCGTGAGCGCCCTCTCGACGCTGCTCCAGACCGACCCGACGCGCGCCGAGCAGCTCCTCGTCCAGCTCGGCGAGGCGATCGACCAGGCGCGCGCCGCGAAGCAAGCGTCGGCGCAGGCCGGAGGGATCGGCGGCCTCTCGCTCTCGGACCCCAAGGTCGAGCAGCTCACGGCGAACCTCCTCCCCGTCCTCGACGGGATCGCGACCGCGCCGACCTCGGGCGGACAGTCCACGCTCCGGACCCTGTTCACGGTCCTCCAGAGCCTGAACCAGACCGTCCCGAACTGGCCGGACCAGGTCGCGTCGCTCGTGACGCTCCACCAGGTCTCGCCGCCGATCCCGGTCGACTCGACGAAGGCCGCCTTCTACGTCGACGCCAACAACAACACCGTCGACAACCGGAGCGCCGCCCAGACCCTCCTCGACCTCCTCGCCGTCGCGGACGGGTGCGCCGTCCCCTTCACGGGCGAGACGCTCGCCGACCTCATCATCAACATGATGGCGACCTCGTCGCCGGGGACGGCCGGCTTCCTCGGCCAGCTCGTCGCGGCGGTCCCGGGCGGGCTCCTGAACCTCGCCTGCAACGGGATCTCGGCCGACATCACGGCCTTGAACGACCTCGCGAACTCGGGCTCGCTCGACGCCTTCTTGCCGATCGCGAAGGTCTTCCACGACGCCGGCGAGACGAAGCTCCTCGTCGCGATCCTCGTCCAGGTGGACAAGGCCTACCCGGTGGTCGGGCGGCCCTTCGAGCCCGACACGGGCCTCCTCCTCTCGAGCGGCGCGGTCGCGTCGATCTGCGCGCTCCTCGGCGAGACGACGACGATCCAGGACCCGACGACCGGCCTCA
>Ga0070738_10004505_pt1 | contig 16591 bp, 16 predicted proteins | sample Coa_R2_2_FD_66446 | JGI IMG/M metagenome (GOLD analysis project Ga0070738, IMG submission 66446) | Surface soil microbial communities from Centralia Pennsylvania, which are recovering from an underground coalmine fire - Coalmine... | ecosystem: Environmental > Terrestrial > Soil > Unclassified ...
ATCCCGTCCAGCTCACGGGCGTTGACCAGCTCGGCAATCTTGCGCTCGATCACCTTGACCGACGTCTGGTAGGGAAACTCCGTTACCACAATCCGATAGCTGCCCGCCTTGGCCTCCTCGATGTTGGCGACAGCTCGCAGCTTCACCGAGCCGCGACCCGTGCGGTAGGCGTCGATGATTCCCGCCCTGCCGAGTATCCGAGCGCCTGTCGGGAAGTCGGGGCCCTTGACGAACCTCATGAGGTCGTCAGGCGTGGCCCCGGGGTTCTCGAGCAGGTGGATGGTGGCGTCGATGACCTCCCCGAGGTTGTGGGGAGGGATGTTGGTGGCCATGCCCACGGCTATGCCCTGCGAGCCGTTCACCAGCAGGTTTGGGAAGCGCGCCGGGAGCACCGTGGGCTCCATCTCGCTACCGTCGTAGTTGGGGACCAGGTCCACGGTCTCCTCGTCGATCCCCGCCAGAAGCTCCATGGCGAGCGGAGCTTGCCGGCACTCCGTGTAGCGCATCGCTGCCGGCCCCGTATCGGGGTCAGGTGAGCCGAAGTTTCCGTGGCCGTCAACCAACGGGTGCCGGAGGCTGAAGTCTTGTGCCATCCGGGCCAACGCGTCGTAGATAGCCGCCTCCCCGTGAGGGTGGAAGCGTCCCATCACGTCACCCACGACCTTCGCGCACTTGATGTGAGGTCGGTCTGGCCTGAGGTTCTGGTCCTCCATGCCGTAGAGGATCCTCCGGTGGACAGGCTTCAGCCCGTCCCGGGCGTCGGGAAGGGCGCGCGAGACGATGACGGACATGGAGTACTCGAGGAACGAGCGCTCCATCTCCTCCTGGATCTCGATCGGCTCGATCGCTCCGGCCAGAGCACCGTCGCCGATCGGGCCCCCTGTCGTGGTGGTGTCACTCATACGGTCAGCACGCCAGAACTAGCCGGGGTCAGATGTCAAGGAACCTGGCGTCCTTTGCATTGGCTTGGATGAAGTGCCTCCGCAGGTCGACGTCGTCGCCCATCAGCACCGAGCAGACCTCATCGGCGATCGCTGCCTGCTCGACGTTGATCTGCAGCAGCGACCTGCGAGCAGGGTCCATGGTCGTGTCGCGAAGCTCCCCGAAGTCCATCTCACCGAGACCCTTGAGGCGCTGGAACTCCGCCTTGTGGTTCGGGTTGTCCGCCAGGAACTGTGCCTTTGCCTGGTCGTCCTTCAGGTAGACCTTTTCCTTGCCCACGATGGTCGAGTAGAGCGGCGGCTGGGCCACGTACACGAACCCCTCCTCCACCAGAGGGCGCATCTGGCGAAAGAAAAACGTGAGCAGGAGGGTACGGATGTGCGAGCCGTCCACGTCGGCGTCGGCGAGGATGATCACCTTGTGGTAACGGGCCTTGCTGATGTCGAACTCATCGGCGAGACCCGCACCGATGGCGGCGATGATCGCCTGGATCTCGGCGTTCTTGAGCATCTTGTCAACCCGGGCCCGCTCCACGTTGAGGATCTTGCCCCTTATGGGGAGGATCGCCTGCGTCCTCGGGTCCCGGGCGTCCTCGGCCGACCCCCCGGCGCTGTTGCCCTCGACGATGAAGAGCTCCGACTGGCGAGGGTCCCCGCAGGAACAGTCCACCAGCTTCCCTGGGAGCCCAGCACCTTCGAGTGCCGACTTCCGGCGCGTGAGTTCCCGAGCCTGGCGTGCAGCAACACGGGCCCGGGCGGCGAGCAACGACTTCTGGACGATCTGGTGGGCCTCGCGGGGGTTCTCCTCGAGCCACTCACCCAACTTCTCGTTGGTGGCCCTTTCCACCAGGGAACGGATGGAGACGTTGCCCAGCTTGGCCTTCGTCTGGCCCTCGAACTGAGGGTCACGCAATCGCACCGAGATGATGGCCGTCAGGCCCTCTCGGATGTCCTCCCCCAGCAGGTTCTCGTCCTTCTCCTTGAGGTGGCCCTTGCTCCTGGCGTACTTATTGACGGCGTTCGTGAGAGCCTTCTTGAAACCCTCCTCGTGCATCCCCCCTTCAAGGGTGGCGATCCCGTTGGCGAAGGAGTGAATGCTCTCGTAGAAGCCCGTGTTCCACTGGAGCGCGATCTCGACCTGCTGGTTGTCCTCTTCCTGTTCGAAGAAGGCGACTTTTCGGAAGAGTGCCTCCTTCGAGGCATTGAGGTGACGCACGTAGTCCGAGATGCCACCCGAGTACTTGAACGTGGCCTCCTGCTGGTGCCCAGGACGGCGATCCTTGAAGCGGATCTCCAACCCCCGGTTCAAGAACGCCATCATCTGGAGCCGCTCCTGTACCGTCTGGGCCCGGAATTCGGTCTCCTCGAAGATCGTAGGGTCTGGCCAGAACGTGACGGTGGTGCCGCGCGGGTGGTTTCGAGGCGACCCGCCAGGCAGTTTTCTCATCTTGCCTTTCGGCTTCCCGCCGTCAACGAACTCGAGGACGTAGCGGTCACCATCCTTGTCGATCTCGACAACCAACCGCCGTGACAGTGCGTTGACCACTGAGACGCCCACACCGTGCAGACCACCCGAAACCTTGTAGGTGTCGCCTCCGAACTTCCCCCCGGAGTGCAAGACAGTCATCACGACCTCGGCGGCCGACTTGTCCTTGTACTGGTGGTGGCGGTCCACCGGAATTCCGCGTCCGTTGTCGACGACCTGGCAGCCGCCGTCCTCGAGCAGCGTCACTTCGATCCGGGTGCACTCACCCGCCATGGCCTCGTCGACCGAGTTGTCCACCACCTCCCAGATGAGATGGTGGAGGCCGCTCGGGCCAGTCGAGCCGATGTACATCCCCGGGCGCTTGCGGACCGGCTCCAGGCCTTGTAGGACCGTGATGTCCCGAGCGGTGTACGACCTGGTTGCAGGCTTCTCGTCAGCCTCGATGTTCAGTGCCACAGATGAGCGTCTCCAACCGGCCAGGGCGTAGGAAACCAGCAGCTAGGGGGCCCAGCCGGCCTAAATCATTCTACCAGGTTGGGGCTATCTGGCCGGTTTCCCGCCATGGACAACGGTGGCCGTCACCGCTCAACCCTGACCTCGATGCGAAGTGGAGCCGGTTCCCCCAGAACCACCCGAATCCTTCCTAGGAGGTCCGCCTCCAGGTACCGAATCTGGGCTGCCCAGCCCGGCTCGTCCGCCGCCAACCAGAGAACCTCCCCCCGCAGGCTGGCCGGGCGGCAGTGCTGGGCGAGTTGCTCGCCCACCAGTTCGGGCCACCGCATGAACAGTCCTGCCAAGTACCCGGCGTCCCTACCCGCCACCGACTTGGCTAGCCGGTCCAGTGACTCACCCAGTGGCCGCGGACCGTCCGCCTCACCGCTCACGGGCCTGGCCCGCAAGCTCGCTCGGGGCCTTGGAGCTGGCCGGCGGCGACGCGGATCTCGAGGGCGGGGCTCACCTCCCTCGGAAGCCGGTCGGTGCAGGTCACTAGGATCTGACCTGGAGGGAGGTGTCTGGTCAGGGCCGCAGAGCGCGCGGGGTCGAGCTCCGAGAAGACGTCGTCGAGCAGGAGGACCGGCCACTCACCTAACCACGTTGCCACGAGCCGATGGGCGGCTAGGCGCAGGGCTAGTGCCAAGCTCCGTTGCTCGCCCTGGGAACGGTGAGTACGGGCCGGGAGCCCCCCGATGACCAAGTCGACTTCGTCCCGTTGCGGCCCGAGTGTGGTCGCCCTCCGTCTGACGTCCTCGTCCCTGACCCCCTTCAGGGCAGCGAGGAACTCCCCGGTCCAGGACCTGCGGTAGCTGGCCTGCACTTCGCTCTGCCCACCACCCAGGTCTGAGTACGCGCTCACCAGAAGGGGGGCTAGTTCACCAACCAGCTCCTCACGCCGCCGAGCCAGGTCCTCACCGAGAGGCGCCAAGCGCTCGTCCCAGACATCGAGCGACGCGAGCTCCGAACTTCTTGGCGCCTCTCCGAGGCGTCGGAGGAGAGCTGCCCGCTGGCGCAGTACCCGCTCGAAGTCGTGGCGTACTCTTTCGTAACCGGGCACCAGCGCTGTGCCGAGTTCGTCAATCAGTCGCCGCCGGACCTCCGGCCCACCCTTCACCAAATCAAGGTCATCGGGACCGAACACGCTGGCGCGAAGCGGAGTCGAGCTCGCCCTTGCCGGCCGCGCCTTCCCGTTCAGCCAAAGGCGTTCCCTTCCTGTCACCGGCAGCTCGATGTCGACCGAGAACTGGCCCCTGTTCCAGTACGCTTCGGTCCTCACTCGCGCCACAGCCGCGCTACGCCTAACCAACGCTTCTCGCGGTGCCCGCCGGAAAGACGTCAACGCCGCACAGTACGCAACCGCTTCGAGGAAGTTGGTCTTCCCCTGCCCATTGGCTCCGTACAGGACAGTAACCCCTTCTGGGGCCGGGGCCAAAAACGCCTCTCGGTAGTTGCGGAAGTCGTGGATCCAGACTCTCGCCAGTCTCAACGAGCAGAAGCGACGGCTCACACAGGTGTGCCTGCTGCTATGCGAACAGGCATCAGCAGGTACACGTAGTCGTCGACACCCAAGCCACGCACAACTACCGGCTTGGCATCGTTCACCACCTCAATCACCACCTCCTCGGTGGTGGCACCGTCCAGGCCGTCCACCAGGAACGCCGGGTTGAGCCCGATCGTCAGCTCTTCTCCTTCATACTTGCCGTAGACGTCTTCCTCTGCTCTTCCCAGCTCACGGCGCTCTGCCAGGAGTCGCACACCCTCCGTCGAAAGGACGAGCCGAAGCGGATCCACCGATCCTCTGACGACCAGGCTCGTCCGCCGTACTGCGTCGATGAAGCTTTCGCGTGGCACGGTCAGCCGGTTCGGCGATGTCGCCGGTATCAGATCGCGGTAATCAGGAAACTGCTGCTCGATCAACCTTGTCCGCACCGTGTACTGACCGATCTCGAACACGGCGAAGGAAGGCGCCGTCCGGAGAGCTACTTGCGCCACGTCAGCGCCCAACGAGGCCAACAGCCGCTGCAGCTGGTTGAGCGATACAGCTGGCACCAAGGCCGTGAGCCCGCCAACTTCCCCCTCTACGCCAGCGACTTCCCGCAACGCCAAGCGGTAGCTGTCGGTGGCCACCAGCGAGAGCTTGTCCTCCTCGCCAGCGAACAGAACGCCGGCAAGTTTCTCGGCCTTGTCCCGGTCTGACGCGGCAGCTCTGGCTACCTGGCGTAGCGCCACCACGAGCTCCCGCGCGTCAAGACGAACCTCCCCACTATCAACACCGGGAAGCACCAGGTACTCGCTCGGATCGAAAGCATTCAACGTGAACTGCGAATGCCCCCCAGTCACCCGGAACTCCTCATCGGCCGCCTCCACCACGACAGCTCCCGGTTCGAGGGACCGGACGATGTCACAAAACAGCTGCGCCGGCGGCACGCAGCGACCCGCCCGGGTACCGAACACGTCAACGCTCGCCTCAATGACCAGGTCATGCTCCGGGTCCGAACCGGTCACCTTCAACGAGCTGCCCTCCAGCTCCAAAAGAAGACCGGACATCGCAGTGGGCACGCCACGGCTCGTCACGGCACGACTGGTGACGAGCAGGGCTTCGAGAAGGGTGTCACGTTCGCAACGAAACTTCACCAGCAGAATCCTCCGTTGCCTTCTTGGAAGTATGTAGCAGTGGTAGTAGGGGGTGTGGAGATGTGGACGAGGCGGTGCCTGCCCAGGTCAGGCGGGATGTGGTCGTACCGGGTGAGCGTGGGAGAAAGCCAGTGGGCTTCCACAGGGCGGGGCATGCGACGTGGGGTGGAGCGCGCTCGTCGACAGGTGCGGCTCATTGGTGGCCAGGTTGTCCACCGGTTTTGATCAGGTGGATGAGGTTGGTGACCTGCTCGTAGATCTGGCGCCTCTCCTTCATCAAGGCTGAGATCTTCTCCACGGCGTGTATGACAGTTGAGTGGTCCCGGCCGCCGAACTCTCGGGCGATGGCGGGGTAGCTGAAGTCGGTTAGGTCCCGGAAGATGTACATCCCGACCTGTCGGGCGGTGACCAGTGGGCGGCGACGGCTTGGGCCGCACAGCTCCTCGACGGTGAAGCCGAAGGTGGTGGCTACGGCTTCGAGGATGGCCTTGGGGGTGGGCCGGTGAGGTTGTTGGTCGATGAGGTCTGAGAGGACGCGCTGAGCAAGCTCCAAGGTAAGGGTGTGGTCGTTGAGGCTGGCGAAGGCCAGGACGCGGATGAGTGCCCCTTCGAGCTCTCGGATGTTGTCGGTGATCTGGGTTGCTATGAACTCGAGGACGTCGTCAGGTACTTGGGCGTGATCCTCTGCGGCCTTCTTACGCAGGATAGCCAGGCGCGTCTCAAGTTCTGGAGCTTGCACGTCGGTAATCAGCCCGGAGAGAAACCGGCTGCGGAGTCGTTCCTCGAGGGTGGCAATGGCCTTTGGTGGACGATCCGATGTGATGACGATCTGTTTCGAGGCAGCGTGGAGGTGGTTGAAGGTGTGGAAGAACTCTTCCTGGAGACCTTGGCGAGTTGCCATGAACTGGATGTCGTCCACGAGCAGGACGTCGCACTGGCGGTAGCGACGCTTAAAGGCGGCCCCGGTGTTGGTGCGGATTGCGTCGACGAACTCGTTCATAAACGTCTCTGTGGAGACGTAGCGGACGTGACTGGTTGGGTAGTTCTCCCGCACGTAGTGGCCGATGGCATGAAGAAGGTGGGTTTTGCCTAGGCCAGCGGTCCCGTAGATGAACAAAGGGTTGTAAGAGCGAGCCGGCGTCTCAGCCACGGAGCGGGCGGCGGCATGGGCGAAGCCGTTGGACTTTCCGATCACGAAGGCGTCGAAGGTGTAGCGAGGGTTGAGCGGGGTCTCGTCGCTGGCGAGCGAGAGGACTCCCTGGGAGGGGGCTGGGGGGGCTCCAGCACGCCGGGTCGGCTCGTCGGCGGGCGCCGGCCTGGCCCGGACGTCCAAGCGAATGGGCAGCTGAGCGCCGCAGGCTGAGTGCATGGCCTGCTGGACCTGAGCCAGGTAACGGCCCTCGATGCGCTCCTTGGCAAGGACGCTGGGCACGGCCAGCACCAGCGTGCCCTGGTCCAACCCGATTGGGTCGATGGCCTCGAACCAGGTCTTCCAAGCGGCTTCGGGGACCTGGGTTCGCAGGGCTGTGGAGCACCGTGTCCACAGCTCTTGGGCCTCGCTCACCTGGAGCCTTACCTCCCCCACCCTTAGTCGTCCACACCCGTGTCGACAGGCTGTGGACAGATCCTGTCGTCGAGGTCTCCTTGCCAGCCCGAGCCATCGTGGCCTTGGGGAAGAGAAGGCCTGCCACCGCGGACGGGCAGCTTCGGCAACCTACACCCGTTGGCAGCGACCTTCCACCCGGTGGCAGGTCCGGTAAGGAGGCATCTAGGCTGGTGGTTGCCGGTACCGCCACATTCTGGGCGCCACAACTAGGAGCAGGGTGAAGAGGACGTTCCAGCCGAACAACCGACGACGTGCCCGCAACCATGGGTTCCGGCACCGGATGGCGACACGCTCGGGCCGGGCCATCATCAAGGCGCGGCGACGCAAGGGTCGGCACCGGCTGTCGGCTTGAAGGCCCGCTTGTGGCGGATCCGCGACCGTGCCACCTTCGAGGCGCTCCGCCAGCCCGACGCCAGGGTGAGCAAGGGCCCGCTCGCCTTGAGCTTCGTGGGCGGCGACGGGCCGCCCCGGCTGGGCTTCGCCGTCGGGCGCAAGGTGGGCGGGGCGGTCCAGCGCAACCGACTCCGGCGACGGCTTCGGGCGGTGTTCGCCGAGATGGCCGGCGAGCTGCCCCCCGGCGCTTACCTGGTGTCAGCCTCCAGGGGGGCGGCCGAGCTGCCCTATCGGGAGCTGCGGGAGCTGGCACGGTGGATGGCCGAGAGGGTTCCGCGGCGGCCATGAGCGAGGGCCTGGGCAGCGGCCGCCCGTTCGCCAGAGCCCCCTCCCGGGCAGCACGGCGAGTCCTGCTGGGGGCGTTGCGCGCCTACCAGGCGGCGAGGGCCGGCCGGGTGTCGCCCTGCCGCTACTGGCCCAGCTGCTCCGAGTACGCAGCCCAAGCGGTCGAACGCCACGGGGTGTGGCGCGGAAGCCTCTTGGCGTTGAGGAGGCTGGGCAGGTGCCGGCCAGGTGGCGCCTACGGCTTCGACCCGGTGCCCGAGTAGGCTATGGGAGCGAAGTCCCCCCCGAACCGGGTGCCGGGAGCCCGGCCCAGCTGGCAGGGCCTTCCCCGCGGCCTGCCGGCACGAGGGTGCGAGCGTAGGAGTCCTTGATGCGAGTTGTCTCGGCAGCACAGTCTGCGGGGAGCGCCATAGGCGATATCTTCAACCCGCTCTTTGTCGCTATTGCCGGGCTGCTCACCTTCTTCTACAGCATTGTCCCGAGCTACGGTGGCGCAATAATCCTTCTCACCATCGCTGTGATGGTGATCCTGGCGCCCCTCACGTTCAAGGCCACTCGCTCGATGGTGGCTATGCAGCGGCTCGCGCCGGAGATGAAAAAGCTCCAAGCGAAGTACAAGGACGACCGGCAGCGCCTCAACGAGGAGCTGATGGCACTGTACCGGGAGAACAACGTAAGCCCTTTCGGGACGTGCCTGCCGCTGATCCTTCAGATCCCCGGGCTATTCGTCCTCTACAACGTGATCAGGGGCCTGAGCAACATAGCCATCGTCACCGTGGGCCACCACACCCACCAGGTCCTGGCCCCCAAGTACATAAGCCATACATCGCAGCTGTACCACAACATTATTAGTGCCAAGGGCCAGCTCATGTGGTTGGGAATGGACCTGTCCAAGTCAGCCACGAAGGTAGGTGGGTTCGGAGCACGACTCCCCTTCTACCTGTTGATCGTGGTGGCGATCGGCCTGTCTTACCTACAGATGCACCAGATGAACAAGCGCAACCCTCAGGCCAGCTCCGCCAACCCGCAGATGATGCGGATGCAGAAGATTCTCCCGATATTCTTTGGGTTGATTTATATAAACCTGCCGGCGGCTATAGCGCTGTACTTCGCGGTCTCGAGCGCGTTCAGGCTGGCCCAGCAGGAGCTGCAGTTCCGCTTCGACCCGGTCGTGGTGGGCCACATGGCCCAGGGTCCCTTGAGCGCCCGCTCCCGGGAGCTCAAGGGCCGGGGGGCGGCGGGGGGCACCCAGGCGCGGCGGGGGCTGTGGGCCGCCTTGTCCCGGGGCACGGCGGCCGCCAGCGACCCCGGCGGGGGGGGAGCCGGCGACGGGGTGCCGGGGAACGGGAGGGCCAGTCCGCCAGTGGCTCCGGGGAACGGCGCGGGATCCCGGGCCAAGCAGGCAGGCCAGGGCAACGGGCGCAGCCAGCGGCACAAGCCCCATCCGAGGTCCCAGGCCAAGCGGCGGAAGAGGCCGCGTTAAGTGAGATTGTCACCACTTGGCTCGTCGAGAATTGGAGCTATCGCCATATGGAGTGGGTTGAGGTGTCGGCCAGGACGCTCGAGGAGGCCAAGGAGAAGGCCTTGGACCACCTGGGGGTCGACGAGCAGGACGCCGAGTTCGAGGTGGTGGCCGAGCCCCGCACCGGGCTGTTCGGCTGGGTCCGGGCGGAGGCTCGGGTCAGGGCCCGGGTGAGGCCGGTAGCTCCGCTGCCCAAGGAGTCGAACCGGGACAGACGGAAGCGCACCCGAAGGCAGTCGGCGAGTGCTGGAGGTTCTGGGCCTTCTGGAGAGGGCCAGACCGGCCGTGCGGGGAGCGGCCGCCGGCGGCGGTCCCGACGCCGGGGCCAGCCGCCGGCCGGGGTCGCCCAGCCGGCGGCCAGCCAGCCAGCCGAGGCCCCGCAAGGGGGCGTGGAGTCCAACGGGGCGTCGAGGGGTGAGGGGGGCACGAGAATGGACCAGCCGTTACCGCTAGAGGAGCAGGCTGCCTTGGCCCGGTCGTTCCTCGAGGGGCTGCTCGACCGCATGCAGCTCGAGGCCTCGGTGACGGCGACGGAGTCCCCCGATGACCAGTCGGTCCACGTGGCCGTGGACGGCGAGGGCCTGGGCATCCTGATCGGACCGAGGGGTGCCACCCTGGCCTCCCTGCAGGAGCTGGCCCGCACCGTGGTCCAGCGCCGGTCGGCGGGCCACGCCTGCCGGATCAACGTCGACGTGTCCGGCTACTGGGAGAAGCGGCGCCAGGCCCTGGAGCGGTTCAGCCGGCAGGTGGCCGAGGAGGTCAGGGCATCGGGCCAAGAGCAGGCCCTTGAGCCGATGTCTCCCACTGACCGCAAGATTGTCCACGACACCATCAACGAGATCCCCGGGGTCACCACCCGGTCAGACGGGGAGGAGCCCCGTCGCTACGTGGTGATCGTCCCGGAGCACCCTGGCCGGTAGGGGGGTCATCCGGGAAGATGTGCCGCGGGTCCGCCGTGGGCAGAGGGGGCCGGTTAGTAACGGGCGCTTTCGGCTGGGCGGGCAGGTAGCCGCCGGACTGGCGGGCCGAGGGAGAGGTGTGGCCGGCATGGTCAGGTCGGAGGCTGGTGGACGAGGGTCTGTAAACGTTTGAACAGGGCCCTGGACACACCGACCCGACAAGTCTCAACTAGCGGTTGAGGCCTTGTGCTCCTCGGCCGGGCCTCAGCGTTCAGCCGGGCAATGTACCCCTATTGACCTGGGCATTCGTTCGTACGCCCCTTAGTTTCATGTTTAACTGAAGGTTGAGACTGACCTGGGCGGCCGTCTGCCGGGGCCGGGGCAAATGTCGGAATTGAACCAGTTCCACATGGAACGGAAAAATGGCCTCTGAGCAGGGCTTTTGTCGGTCGCCGGTCGTTGACCGGAACGGCGGCGGCGGGCAGGATGGCCGGGCATGACCGTCGACAGCCCAGCGGGAGCGGCGCTTCACCCCTCTTCGGGGGAGCCAGCTCCGGGGGCTGACGTGGAACCGGCCCCGGGGTCAATGACCCGGCCCACGCCCCGAATTATCGCCCTGGCCAACCAGAAGGGAGGGGTGGGCAAGACCACCACGGCTATCAACCTGGGGGCCAGCTTGGCCGAAGCCGGGTACCGGGTCCTCTTAGTGGACCTGGATCCTCAGGGGAACGCCTCCACCGGGTTGGGGGTCAACGGGCGCCAGCGGGCGGTGTCGATCTACGACGTCCTGCTCCGCGGGGTGCCGCTGGGGCAGGCCATCGAGCCGACCGGGGTGGCCAACCTGTTTCTCGTGCCTTCCAGCGTGGACCTGGCCGGGGCCGAGATAGAACTGGTTCCAGTGATGAGCCGGGAGCTCCGGCTCAGGCGGGCCCTGGAGACAGCGGTGGACGACTTCGACTTCCTCATCGTGGACTGCCCGCCCTCGCTCGGCCTGTTGACGGTCAACGCCCTGGCTGCCGCCACCGAGCTGGTGGTGCCCATCCAGTGCGAGTACTACGCCCTGGAAGGCCTGAGCCAGCTGCTCCAGAACGTGGCCCTGGTCCAGAGCCACCTGAACCCCACGCTCGAGCTGAGCGCCATCGTCCTCACCATGTACGACGCCCGGACCAAGCTGGCCGAGCAGGTGGCGGAGGACGTGCGGGCCCACTTCGGGCCCAAGGTGTGCCGGGTAGTCATACCCCGATCTGTTAGGCTTTCCGAAGCGCCAAGCTTCGGGCAACCTATCACAGTGTTCGACCCGATCTCCCGGGGGGCGGTCGCCTACCGGGAGCTGGCCAAGGAGGTGGTCGGTGCCACGCCGTAGCGGGCTGGGACGGGGCCTGGGGGCCCTCATACCCAGCCAGCCCGTCGCCAGCCCCGTAGCTGGCGAGAGCGGATCGATGCTGAAGCAGCTGCCCCTCGACCGCATCCGACCCAACTCCCTCCAGCCTCGTTCCCGCTTCGACGAGGACGCCCTGGAGTCGTTGGCCGCCTCCATCAGGGAGCTGGGCGTGCTCCAGCCGGTGCTGGTGAGGGAGGTGGGGCAGGACGAGTACGAGCTCATTGCCGGCGAGCGCCGCTGGCGGGCGTCGAGGATGGCCGGCCTGCGGGCGATCCCCGCCCTGGTTCAGGAGAGCACCGACGAGGCGAGCCTGCGCAAGGCGCTGGTGGAGAACCTCCACCGGGCCGACCTCAACCCAATGGAGGAGGCGGCGGCCTACCAGCAACTGATCGAAGACTTCGGCCTGACCCACGAGGAGCTGGGCCGGCGGGTGGGCCGCAGCCGGGTGGCGATCACCAACACCCTCCGGCTGTTCCAGCTGCCCGCCTCGGTCCAGAAGCTGGTGTCCGAGGGCCTGCTGAGCGCCGGTCACGCCCGGGCGCTGCTCGGCACACCGGACCGCAGCTTCCAGGAGGCCCTGGCCCGGCGGGCCATCACCGAGGGCCTGTCGGTCCGGGCGGTGGAGGAGGCGGTGCGGGCCCGCAACGAGGACCGGGGCCCGGGGCCCCTGCTGGAGCGCAGGCCAGGGAGCGGCCGGCCGCGCCCGGCCGCTGTGCTCGAGGTGGAGGAGGCGCTGGCCGACCACCTGGACACCAGGGTGAAGGTGGAGTGCGGGCCCCGGAAGGGACGCATCACCATCGAGTTCGCCACTCAGGACGACCTGGCCCGCATCTTCCAGGCCATCGTGGGAGCACGAGGACCGGGGGACGAGAACGGGGACGCCTGGGCCCCGGCGTCAACCATCGAGGATCCCTTCGGTCCTGCCCCCGCCCGGTTCCCCGAACCCGCTACCTGAGGCTTGGCCAGTCACCAGGATCCACAACCTGTGAATGAGGTTGTGGATCCCGGTGCCGCCTGGGGCCAAACCCGAGGTCAAGGCCTGCCAGCCGTGCCTCACTCCCAGCTCTGGGCCCAGGACCCCAGGGCGTCGGTGACGGCGGTGGCCACCGAGGCGGCCTGGCCCACCACGGCGTCTGCCGGCCCGAGCTCGCAGACCACCGCCGGCATCCTGGTCTCCCTGAGCACCGGCAGGGCCATGCCCCGCACGCCCTGGCTGGGCACCCCGAGGGCCTGGGCCAGGGCCTCCTGGAGGAGCTGGGCCAGCCGCTTGCCCCCCTCTGACTCGGAGCGGTAGCCGGCGTAGTAGCAGGCCTCGCAGCGAGGTTCTTCCGGGGCCAGGGTGAGGCCCAGGTACACCTCGACCATGGCGTTGTTGGCCTCGACGGCCAGCTGGGAGTCATCGGGGTGGTTGAGGGTCACCACCTCAGCCCCGCGGCCCCGCAGGGCCCTGGCGACCGAGGAGGTGACCAGGCCCAGGCCTCCGTTCTCGCCCAGGGCCACCCGGCGGCCCTGGAGGCTGCGGGGGGCCCGTCGCAGCCTCTCGCGCTCCTTCACGGTGGTCACCAGCTCCGCCACCTCCTGGCGGTGGTTCAACCTCACCAGCTCGGCGAGGGTTGCCCGGCCGAAGATCCCGTCGACGGTGAGTCCGGCGTTGCGCTGGAAGTCGGCCAAGGCCCGGGCGGTGGTGTCCCCGAAGATCCCGTCGATGCGCCCAGGGTCGAAGCCGAGCGAGGCCAGGCGCCGCTGGAGCTCGGCCACGTCGTCTCCCCTGAGCATGGGGACCTTGCGGTAAAGGAGGCGGTCGCCCAGCCGGTAGCCGGCCTCGACCAGGGCGGACCAGGTCTGGGCCCCGCATACCCCGTCTGCCCTGAGGCCCCGGGAGAGCTGGAACTCCGCCACAGCCTGGCGGGTTGCCGGGCCGTACTCGCCGGCCGGGTCGTCGAGTTTGGCGAAGCCCGCCTGGGCCAGGCGACGCTGGAGGTCGGCCACCGCCTGGCCCCGGGAGCCAGGCCCTAGGGGCAGGGGCCCGGCGGCCGGGGCTCCTAGAGGTGGTCCTCCAGCTCCTTGAGCAGCTGGGATTTGCCCCTGGCCCCGACGATGCGGTGCTGGGGCTGGCCGTCCTTGAACAGGATCAGCGTCGGGATGCTCAGCACCTCGAATCTCCGGGGCACCTCCCGGTTCTCGTCGATGTTCAGCTTGGCCACCCTCAGGCGCGACGATTCCTGATCGGCAAGCTCCTCCAGGATCGGGGCGATCATCTTGCAGGGGCCGCACCACTCAGCCCAGAAGTCTACGAGAACCGGCTGGTCCGAGGACCTGACCTGCTCGTCGAAGTCGGCGTCACTCAGAGTGATCACTCTCTGGCCCATCTCGCTTCCTTTCCGGGCCGCTCCGGCCGCGGCTGCCCCTACCAACCCGGGCGGCGCCCCAGGCATTCCCGGCGGTCAGGCGGGGTGCTCCTGGGCCTCCAGCCACCTCTCGGCGTCGATGGCCGCCATGCAGCCCGACCCGGCGGCGGTCACCGCCTGGCGGTACACGGCGTCTTGGACGTCGCCGGCGGCGAACACCCCCTCCACGCTGGTGCGGGAGCCCCCCCGGGTGACGATGTAGCCGGCCCGGTCCATCTCCAGCTGGCCCTCGAACAGGGAGGTGTTGGGGGCGTGGCCGATGGCCACGAACAGCCCGGAGACGGCCAGGGTCTCCTCCTGGCCTGTCACCACGTCCTTCAGCACGAGGCCCTCGACCGAGTGCTCCCCGAGGACGTCGACCACCACCGAGTTCCACACGAAGCTGATCTTGGGGTTCCTCATGGCCCGGTCCTGCATGATCTTGGAGGCCCGCAGGACCTTGCGGCGGTGGATGACCTTCACGCTGCTGGCGAACTTGGTCAGGAACAGGGCCTCCTCCAGGGCGGAGTCCCCGCCGCCGACCACGGCGACCGGCTGCTCCCGGAAGAAGAAGCCGTCGCAGGTGGCGCAGGTGGACACCCCGTGGCCCAGAAGGCGAGCCTCGTTGGGCAGGCCCAGGGTCAGCGCCCGGGCCCCAGTGGCCACGATCAGGGAGCGAGCCCGGTAGGTGGGCCCGGGAGCCTCGGGGTCGTCAACCCAGACGCCGAACGGGGACCGGCTGAGGTCCACCCGGACGGCCCGCTTGGTGACCATCTCGGCCCCGAAGCGCACCGCCTGGTCCCGCAGGGCGGTCATCAAGTCGGGGCCCAGGATGCCGTCGGGGAAGCCGGGGTAGTTCTCCACGTCGGTGGTCAGCATGAGCTGGCCGCCGGGTTGGTCACCGGTGGAGGAGGGCTCGCCCTCGAGGACCAGGGGCTCGAGCATGGCCCTGGCCGTGTAGATGGCAGCCGTGAGGCCGGCCGGGCCGGAGCCGAGCACCACTACCTTCCTCGGGTCTAGGTTCGTGGTCTGCGTGCCCGTGTCGACAGACATGGCCGGCTCCTCAAGAATCGGGCGCTACGGCCGGGTCGGCCGGCGCCGCTTGGACCACAGGAACGACCCGAACAGCACGAAGATTCCCCCGACCACGGCATAGCTGGCCCAGACCCTCGTGGGGAAGGCGTAGACGTCGAGCACCCGCACCAGTCCGACCAGGGCCAGGACGAGCAGGACTAGGGCCAGCACCCCGGCGACCAGGCCGAAGACCAGGCCCCGGGCCAGCGCTGTCAGGGGCCGCACCGTGCGGTCGGCCACGCCCTTCAGAGCCGTCTCAAGGGCTCTGGCGGCCTGGGTCGGCCAGGCCGGCGAGGGCGCTGAGTGCTGACCCGCCATCTCCGTAAGCCTAGTTGGAGGCCACCGGCCCGGCCCAGGCCAGCACGCTCAGGAGCGGCCCAGGAAGAAGGCGACCCCCAGCGTCCCCCTCCCGGCGTGGGTGCCTATCACCGGACCGACCTGACCCACGACGATCGAGTCCCTCGGGTAGTGCTCTGCCAGCATGTCCAAGAACTCCTCGACGTCGGGAGCGTCGGCGTCCAGCACGGCCAGGGACTCGAGGTCGGGGTGCTGGCGAACCTTGTCGACCAGGTACCGTAGCGCCCTCTGGCGGGTGCGTTGGCGGGACTCGGCCTCGACCACGCCATTGCGCACCTCGATGATCGGCTTGATCGACAGCACCGACCCCAGGAAGGCAGCGGCGCCACCTATGCGCCCCCCCTTCCTCAGGGCCTCGAGCCCTCCTAGGGCCCCGTACACCCGGCACCGTTGAACCAGGTCGGCGGCCACCTCGCACGCCTCTTCGAGGCTGGCCCCCTGCCGGGCGGCTCGGGCCGTACCCATGACGATCATGCCCTCCCCCAGGGTTATCGAGCGCGAGTCGAGGACCCTGACGGGGATCTCCGCCGAGCCGGCGGCCGCCTTGGCGGACTGGAACGTGGCAGACAGGGCGCTGGACAGACACACGCACACGACGCCGTCAAAGCCCGCCCGAGCAGCCTCGGAGAACGCCTCCTGGAAGGCCCCCGGAGAGGGGGCAGCGGTCTCGGGCAGCTCGGCCGCCGTGGCCATCCGGGCCCAGAACTGGCCGGGGCTCAGCTCCCGGCGGTCCACCAGCTCCTCAGCGCCGAAGCGGACGGTCAGGGGCACCACGGAGATGCCGAACTCGTCCACCACCTCCGGCGGGAGGTCGCAGGCGCTGTCGGTGACCACCTGGATGCCGGCCAACCCGCCTCCGTTCAGACCTTGGGACGACGAACCCTGCCTGCCACCGACAGCTGGCCGGCCAGGCCGGCGGCGAGGAAGAAGACGCTAACACCGGTGGCGACCGAGACCACGACCTTGAGCAGCAGCCCGGCTCCGCGGTCCGAGCCGACAACGGCGGCCACCAGGGCGACGGCCGCTCCCATGACGGCGCTGAGGACCAAGGCACGTCCGAGCGACCGGGCCACCCGGCCTGCGTGGATCCCGCCGAGGAGTCGGGACAGGTGGACGAAGGCCGCGACGGCA
>Ga0070738_10004506_pt1 | contig 16591 bp, 13 predicted proteins | sample Coa_R2_2_FD_66446 | JGI IMG/M metagenome (GOLD analysis project Ga0070738, IMG submission 66446) | Surface soil microbial communities from Centralia Pennsylvania, which are recovering from an underground coalmine fire - Coalmine... | ecosystem: Environmental > Terrestrial > Soil > Unclassified ...
CGCGAGCCGGAAACCCCACGCGCGACACGCTCGAGAGGTGCCTGGCCGCCCTCGAGGGCGCCCGTCACGCCGTCGCCTTCGCCAGCGGCTGCGCGGCGACGACCGCCGTGCTGCTGACGCTGCAGAGCGGCGACCACGTGCTGTGCAGCGACGACGTCTACGGCGGCACGTTCCGCCTCTTCGACAAGGTCCTCGCGCGCTTCGGCGTGCAGGCGACGTACCTCGACATGAGCGACCCGGTCGGCGTCGCGGCCGCCATGCGGCCGACCACGCGCCTCGTGTGGCTCGAGACGCCGAGCAATCCGCTGCTCAAGATCGTCGACGTGAGCGCGATCGCCGCCGTCGCCCGATCGCGCGGCGTGCCCCTGGCCGTCGACAACACCTTCGCGACGCCGGCGCTCCAGCGGCCGCTCGAGCTCGGAGCGACGCTCGTCGTGCACTCGACGACCAAATACCTGAACGGCCACTCCGACGTCGTCGGCGGCGCGGTGATGACCAGCGACGAGGCGCTCGCCGAGTCGCTGCGCTTCCTGCAAAAATCGGTCGGCGCCGTGCCGAGCCCGTTCGACTGCTACCTCGTCCTGCGGGGACTGAAGACGCTCGCCGTGCGCATGCAGCGCCACGTCGCGAACGCCGGGCGCATCGCCGGTTGGCTCGAGGCACACCCGCGCGTCCGTTCCGTGCGCTACCCCGGCCTGCCGTCGCACGCCGGCCACGCGGTCGCGCGCCGTCAGATGAACGGGCCGGGCGGCATGATCAGCTTCGAGCTCGCCGGGGGGCTGCCCCAGGCCGGCGCGTTCCTGCGCGCGCTGCGCGTGTTCGCGTGCGCCGAGAGCCTGGGCGGGGTCGAGTCGCTGGCCGAGCACCCCGCGCTGATGACGCACGCGAGCCTACCCGCGGAGACGCGCCGTTCCCTCGGCATCGGCGACGGGCTGATCCGGCTCTCGATCGGCCTGGAGCACGCGGACGATCTCGTCGCCGATCTCGAGGCCGGCTTCGCCGCCGCCGCCGCCGTCTAGCCAGACGACGTCGGGCGCCGCGCCGAAGCGCCGGCGCATCACGGAGAACGCCTCGGCGCTCGAGTCGACCAGCACGAAGCGACGCCCGAGCTCCCGCGCCGCGGCGCCGGCCGTCCCGCTTCCCGCGAAGTAGTCGAGCACGACTCCTCCGGGCGGCGACGAGGCGCTCACGATGCGGCGCAGGATGCCGAGCGGCTTCTGCGTCGGATAGCCCAATTTTTCCTTGCCGGTCGGGCTGACGATCGTATGCCACCACGTGTCGGTCGGGAGCTTGCCGCGCGCGGCCTTGTCGGCCCCCACGAGGCCAGGCGCCATGTACGGGATGCGATCGACCGCGTCCGCGTCGAAGTAGTAGGCGCGCGGATCCTTCACGTACACGAGGATGTTGTCGTGCTTGGGCGGCCAGCGGCGGCGCGTACGCGCGCCGTAGTCGTACGCCCACACGATCTCGTTGAGGAACGACGCGCGCCCGAAGACGCGGTCGGCCAGGACCTTCGCGTAGTGGACCTCGCGAAAGTCGAGGTGCAGATACAGCGTGCCGCTCCCCTTCAAGACGCGCCGCGTCTCGACCAGCCGCGGCTCGAGGAACGCGAGATAGTCGTCGAACGCGTCGTCGAACGACCGGGAGCCGGCGTGCACCGTCCGATAGCGCTTGCCGCCGAAGCCGACGCGATCGCCCCCGTCGTCGCGCACCGTGAAAAGCTGCACCCGGGTCTGCCGCTTGCCCGTGTTGAACGGCGGATCGACGTACACGAGATCGATCGAGTCGCTCGGCACGCGCGCGAGCACTTCGAGGTTGTCGGCCAGGACGACCAGGCCCGCTCGTCGCGTCATGGCAGGCTCACATACTCGCGCATCGCCGGCGCGCCCGCGCTATGCTCGCGGCCCCTCTCACCAGCGGAGAAGACGGCACGATGACCCTGCGGATCCTCTCTCGCGTCGCCGGCCCCGCCCTCCTGGGCTGCGTGACCCTCGGCGCATGCTCGAACGGCCCGCCGCCCACGCCCGCGGCCTTCGTGAACTCGTGGCTGGTCCCCGGCAACAACGGCGCCCAGTGCAACACGCAGACGCGACGCGATCAACTCGCGCTCGGCACGGCCACGTCGGTCACGACCGCGACGGCGCTGCCCACCGTCACGTCCGACGGCGGCATGGACCGGGGCGTTCAGGCCGGAGTCAAGTGCAGCGTCAGCGGGAGCGGCGGCAACTTCAACGTGGTGCTGATCGCGCAGCTCGGAGGCCAGAGCAGCAACAGCCCCCCGGCGGGAAGCCTCGAGATCACCGGGACCGTCACGACGAGCGGCGGCAGCAACCTCACCCTGCAGGGCCTCGGCTTCGAGCAGGCGACCTGGTCGGGGACCGGATGCACGGTCGCGTACACGTATCAGGGCGCCATGATCAACACGAACGGCGGGCCGGTGGCTCCCGGGCGCATCTGGGGTCACCTGGTCTGTCCGCAGGTCCAGGAGGCGGGCGGCACGATGCTGGTCAACGGCATGGACGTCCCGGTCACGTGCCAGTTCGAGGCCGACTTCCTCTTCGAGAACTGCTCCCAATAGGTCTTCGCCCCGGGCGTCCAAGGCCCCGCGCTCGTCAGTCTGCCGCGGCGTCCACGCCGGCGTCGGCAGCGGCTGCGAGGGTGTCGGCGGTGATCTCGCAAACGTAGGGGAGCGTTTGAAACGTGGCTTCCGTGTGCGCGAGCGTGTCGTCCTCGTTGGGCTGCTGCCACAGGTAAGCGCGCGTGCTGACCGTCGCTCCCGGCGTCCGGGAGAGGGGCTGGCCGTTGCCCCACTCCGACGGGTAGGCCGCGACGGGCTGGCCGTTATCCCATAGCCACGCGAGCGTGGGCGTGCGCCGGCGGTAGATCGTGACGGTCGTCGTCGATACCTCCGACAGGCCGATCCAGACCGCGGGCGGCGGCGCCGCCAGGTGCGACAGCTCGCGCCAGAGCTGCTCGCGCTCGTCGCGCGAGCGCAGCACGACGAGCCGCCCGGCCATCGCCGCGCAGGCCTGCCTCGCCTGATCGGCGGTGACCTGGTCTTGCACGTAGACGTATCGCTTTGCGCCGTGAGTCGCCACGAGGTCGATGCAGATGCCCGCGTCGCACTCGGTCGAGAGGCGGCCGACCGGCTCACGCTCGCAGACGACCCTTGGCGCCGGCAAGCGCGTCGTGAGGTAACCCACGTTGCAGGGGTACTGCCGCCAGCTCGCCGTCGTGCTCGGCGTCGCCACGATGCAGAGCGTGGGGCTGGCGTCGGGCGACGCATCGCCAAACTCCGGGAGCGGCGCCATGGCGTCGGCCGTGGAGGCATAGCAACCCGAACAGGCCTGCGACCAGCCGGGCTCCGCCAGCGACGGATCGACCGGCTTGTACGCCGTCACCCCCGCGTTGGCGTGGTCGAACATCAGCCCAACCCAGAATATTCCGGCGTCCAAGGACTCCACGGCCTGCAGCTCGTCGTCGCTCGCGAAGGTGACCACATGCCCGCTCCGCTGCTGACACAGACTGCTTGCAGATCCAGCGGCCGATTGCAGTGCGAGCGCGCCTTGCGAGACGACCTGATAACAGTGATTATTTCCTGGCCAGGTGAGGCCTCCCTCACATTGGACTTGACACATGGAGCTGCAACCCGCGATTCCGCCCTCTCCGGCGCCCGGGCCCGGATCGCACTGCTCGCCCGCGTCGAGATCGATGATCCCGTCGCCGCAGCGCTCGACCGGCGGCTGCGGCGGCGGCAGGTCCGGTATGCAGGCGCCGACGACCACGATGGCGCTCGCCGCCACCGCGCACGCCGCAACGACGGCGGCCGTCGCGCCTCGTTTCAACAAGGGCCCTCCTGCCAGCTCACTCGAAGCATACCCCGCGCCGGCGCGAAAGTATCGCCCGCTCTTTCGAAGATGCCGGCTCATTGCCGGACGATGCCCTGTCCTCGTATCGGACAGAGCACCCGTTTGCCTTCGCACCCTCGCTGCGCTCGGGCGTGCGGAGTTCCCCAGGCATCAGTCCGCACCCTCGCTGCGCTCGGGCGTGCGGAGTTCCCCAGGCATCAGTCCGCACCCTCGCTGCGCTCGGGCGTGCGGACTAGACTGAACTGACGACATGGCTTCTCTTGTTCCTTTGGCGACGGAGTCGCTGCACCATGGCGGTCGATTGGCCCGCGTGGCCGGTGACGCGCGCCTTGCGACCGCCGAGGCTGACGGGCCTATGCAGGAGCGATATCGCTCGCTCTTCGTCATCGGGCGCGGCGGCATGGGCACCGTCGAGGTGGCGCTCGAGCGCGGCGCGCGGGGCTTCGAGCGGGTCGTGGCGCTCAAGCGGCTCCTCCCGGAGGGGGCGTGCGACCCGAGACACAAGGAGATGTTCTTGCGCGAGGCCCGGCTCGCCGCCCTGCTTGCGCACCCGAACGTCGTTCACGCGTTCGCGTTCGGGGAGATCTACGGGCAGCTCTTCATGGCCATGGAGTACGTGGAGGGAGAGCCGCTGTCGCAGGTGCTCGAGGCGGCGCGACAGAGCGGCCGCGCATTGCCGGCGCCGGTCGTGGCGCACGTGCTGGCGCAGGTGTGCGACGGCCTGCACGCCGCACACGAGCTCCGCGATCGGGGAGGACAGGGCCGACCCCTTCATGTCGTGCACCGTGACGTCAGCCCGCACAACGTGATGATCAGCTACGAAGGGCGAGTCAAGCTGCTCGACTTCGGGGTCGCCAAGTTCGAGGCCGCCGGCAACGAGACGCGCACCGGCGAGGTCAAGGGCAAGATGGCGTACATGTCTCCCGAGCAAGCGCTCGGCGAGAAGCTCGATCGACGCAGCGATTTGTTCAGCGTCGGCGCCGTGCTCTTCGAGTGCCTGACCGGCGAACGGATGTGGGGATCGGGGACGGATCTCGAGGTGATGCGCAGGCTCGCGCTCGAGCGGCCGCCCCGCCTCGACGCGGCGATGCCCGGCGCGCCGCGGGCGCTCGTCGATCTGCACGCGCGCCTCGTGGCCCACGATCCGGCCAACCGGCCGCAGACAGCCCGGCAGGTGGCGCAGGAGCTCGCGGCCTTCGCCGCCTCGTCGCGGCCGGGGCCCGGCCCGGACGGGGTCGGCGAGATCATGCTCCGTCTCTTCGGCGCGCGCGCCCAGAGCAAGCGCGCCCTGCTGACCGAATCGCTCGAGCAGGTCGACCCGGCTCGCGTGAACGAGCTCCGGCGCAGCCTCGAGCCGTCGACGTCGCTCGGGTGGCCGACGTCGACCGAAGCGCTCATCCTCGAAGCGACGCCACGCGCGACGTCGCCGCGTCGGTCGTCGCGACGCGGGTGGCTCGTCGCCACCTTCCCGCTCCTCGCGCTCGCCGGGGCGGCGGCCGAGGTCGTCATCGCCACGGCGCCGCCGGATCCGGCGTCGTCGACGGCGGCCGGCGCGCCCGCAGCTCCCATGCCCGCGGCGGCGCCCGCGCTGAACCCGGCCCCCCCGCTCGCGACCGCGCCGGGCGTCCGCCCGGTGCCGCCGTCCGTGCCTGCGGTCACCCCCCCGGCGATGCGCGCGTCGGCGGCCGGCGGGCCGGCCACGGTGATCGCCGCGCCGGACGCCACGGGGCAGACGGCGCCGCAAGGCGCGTCGCCGGCGGTGGTCGGCGCGGCCGCGGGCACCACACCGGCTCCGTCGTCCACGCCGCGACCGCGGTCGCCGGCTGCCGCGTCCGCCGCCCCGAAGTTGCCCGATGTGGATCCGACGCCTTTCTGAGATCGCGTTGCTCGCCGGCCTCGTGTCGGCGAGCGCGGACGGACGCGCCGGGCCGGCGGACACGCAGGCCGACGCGACGGACGACCCGCTGGCGACGTACCGCGAGCAGTTCAAGCACGGCATGGACCGGTACAGGGCCGGCGCCGTCGCCGACGCGATCGGTTACTGGGAGCCCATTTACCGCGAGCTCGGCGAGGCGCGCGGATATCGGCTGGCTTACGACCTCGGGGTCGCCTACCAGGAGCTCGGCGACGCGACCCACGCCGCCGAGCGCCTCCAGGCCTTCCTCGCCGAGGTCGAGGCTCGGCGCACCAACCGGGTCGCCCTGGCGGCGATCGTCGAGCGAGAGGAGCAGGACACGCGGTCGCGCATGGCGCGGCTCGTGGCGACCAAGGGTCGCATCCACGTCGAGGCGAGCTCGCCGCCGCGCGCGGCGCGCGTGGACTCGAGCGAACCGCGACTGGCCGGGTTCGTCGCGTGGGTCACCCCGGGCGAGCACAAGGTGACGTTCGCCGAGGGCACGCGCGAGGTGGAGCTGAGGGTCGTCCGCGTGGGGCCGGGCGAGATCGTCGAGGTCACGCCGCCGCAAGCGGTGTCACCGTCCTCAGCCGACTCGGTCCTCGGCGCTTCCCCGCTGCCGGCCGGGGAGGCTCCGGAGAGGGACCAGTCGCCCGCGCTGCTGCGACGTGAGACGGTCCATCCGTTTCCCTGGCCGCTCATCGCGCTGAGCGGCGGCGTCGCGGTCGGAGCAGGAATCGCGACGGTGCCGCTCTACAACACGGCCTGGTCACTGCATGACCAGGCGCAGCTGCAGCAGCGCAGCGGACAGGCGGCCGACGCGCAGGGCTTCTTCAGCGCGCGCACACTGGCATACGGCGTGGCCGCAGGCGCAATCGGCTTCGCGGCGGTCACCGGAGGGCTCGCCGCGTGGTATTTTCTGGGGACGACCGAGCGTGACGTCGTCATGGCTCCCGCGTTCGGCCCGGAGCGCGGGGGCGCGTCCCTCGGGATGACGGGTCGTTTCTGAGAGCGATGCCCGATGCAGCGCCGCCATCCGCACCGAACCATCATCACGGCCCGGCGGGCGCTTCTGCTCCTCGTGGCGCTCTCGGTGTACGTCGCGCGCGACGCCCCCGCGCGAGCGGCCGCGCCGCCGCACTCCAGCGCGGAGGCCGCCTTCAGCCTCGTGCCTCGCTCGCTGCGCGTCGCGTCCTGGGCGCGCGCGCTCGAGCCGATCGAGGTCCGAAGCATGAACACTCGCATCGCCGGACGCGTGAGGCTGTACGACGCGACCGGTGAGCTCGACGACGACGCACGGGCCACGTTCGAGCGCATCGCGTCCCGGGAGCCCGAGCCGCACCGGCTGGCGACGCGCGTCGAGCAGCTCATCGTGAAGGCCGCTTACCATTTCGGAGCCGAGCGCGTCTTGATCGTGTCCGGCTGGCGCGCGAACGCCGGCAAGCACGGCACCGGCGACGCCGTCGATTTCAAGCTCCAGGGCGTGCGCGCGCGAGACGTGGCGGCTTACCTGCGCGGGCTGCCGCGCGTGGGGGTCGGCCTGTACACGCACCCGGCCACGCAGTTCGTGCACCTCGACGTGCGGGAGCCGAGCTACCACTGGCTCGATTCGTCGGCGCCGGGCGCGCACGGCAGGGAGGTCCAGCTCGGAGACCCGCGCGGCGAAAAGCGCGACGCCGCGTACACGCCCGACATGGACTTGCCCTGAGGCGTGGGGGCAGGCCAGAGCGCGCGTCGATCCGGGAAGGTGAGTCAGACGGCCGACTTGTCGATGCGATACTTCCGCAAGTACGCGCGCACGTGATGTCTTTCCATGCCGCTCTGGCGCGCCATCTCGCTCACGTTTCCCTTGCAGCGCTTGGCGAGGCCCGTGAAGTACTCGCGCTCGAAGGTCGAGATGGCCACCCGCTTCGATTCGCTGAACGCGGTGCCGCGCTCGGCGCGCGCGGGGTCGACCGCGGCTTCGTCGCGGGCGAGCATGAGCACGTCGTCGATCGCGCCCGGCTCGTCGGCCAGCGTGGCCGCGACGCTGGCGACGTTCACGAGCTCGCGGACGTTGCCGGGCCAGTCGTGCGAGGCCATGCGCTGCTCGATCCACGCGAGCACCGTCGAGACGTGCTGGGGCCTGCCGACGCGCCGGCACACGTCCTCGACGAGCAGGCCCAGGTCGCTCAGCCGCTCGCGAAGCGCGGGCAGCTCGACGCGGACCTGGGCGATCCGGAAGAACAGATCACTGCGAAAGCGACCGGCATTCATCTCGGCGCCGAGATCACGGCGAGTCGCCGCGAGCACGCGCACGTCGATCGGCTCGAACGTCGATCCGCCGACGCGCTTGACCTGTTTCTCGCTCAGGGCACGGAGCAGCTTGGGTTGTAGCTCGGGGGGTAGCTCGCCGAGCTCGTCGAGAAAGAGGGTGCCGCCGTCCGCCTCGGCGAGCGCGCCCTTGCGGCGCTCGGTGGCGCCGGTGAAGGCCCCCTTCTCGTGGCCGAAGAGGATGCTCTCCGCGAGCGTGGGCGGGATGCTGCCGCAGTCGACCACGACGAAGGGCCCGGCGCTCCGCTCGCTGGCCTGGTGGATCGCCTTGGCGACGAGCTCCTTGCCCGTGCCGGTCTCGCCCACGATGAGGACGCTGAGCGGCGTGCCGGACACCTTCTCGAGGACGCCGAAGACGCGACGCATCTTCGGCGAGCTGCCGACGAGCGGCCCGAACCGGTCGGAGAAGCCGACGTCGACGCGCCGCTTGGCGAGCGGCTGCACGACGACCTTGGAGCGACCCACGGTGAGCTCGGCGGTCGTGGCTATCGTCGCCTCGCGCACACGCACGGGGCCGACGAATGTCCCGTTCGTGCTGCCGAGATCCTTGACGAGGATGCCCTCGCTCACGGCCCGGAGCTCGCAGTGGAATGCGCTGACCTCCGGATCCGCAAGGACGATGTTCGCACCGGCGTCGCGGCCGACCACGAGCGCGTCCACCTCGATCGGGAACTGCTTGCCGTCGGGCGCGGTGGCCGTCCCTCCCGAGACGAACCAGTGCATCACCCGGGTGCGGGTCTCGGTCATCGGGTCAATGCACGCCGGCGGTGTGCGCGCCGGCCGGTGGCGGCTCCACGAAGATGTGGAGCGGCTCGAGCATCGCGAGCTGCTCGCGCGTGATGCTGACCCCCCGGTCGCTGAAGAAGAGGTCGTTTTCCTCGAGCTGCGCGCGTGCCTGGGCGATGAAGAGAATCGGATCGGCGTTGCGCGTGTACCCGAGCTGCACGAGCGCGCCCTTGGGCCACTCGCCGCCCTCAAACGAGACGGCCCGCCGCAGCATGTAAAAACCCTCGGCCGGCAGCTTCACCAAGCTGTCGGCCCACGACAGGCCGCGAAACGGCAGGCCGGCGCCGTGGAAATGCCACCGGTTGTGCACGTTGTGCTCGGGGGCGATGACGACCGGCAGGCCCGAGTCGGAGTGGTTGTGGAAGTACACGAGCACGCCAGCGGGAATGTCTCCTTCGTGCTCGGGTAACGGTTTGGTCGTGCGGTAAAGACCGCACTCCGGGAGAAGGCTCTTGGGCTTGACCATGTGCGCCGCCACCACTTTATCGCGGCGCTCCGTTCCACGGAACGGCGACGCCGCTTGCCCGATGAACAAACCTCGGGCAATGCTACGGTTCGGAGCCGCCACCGCTCGCGGGGCCTTCGCCGCGGTCGGCAGGCCGGAGCGTAGCCGGACTCCCCATCTGCAGCTCGACGCCCTCGAGCTCGACGCATCCCCCCGCGCCGTCCTCGAAGGAGGCGACCTCGATGCCGCAGACGACGCCGTCGGGCTCCTCCTGCACCCACACGACCCGCCCCTTGAACGACGTCGCCGGATCGGCGCCCGTGCTCAGCGTCACCAAGAACTCGCTGCCGAGCGGCACGTTCTCCTCGAGGATGACGCGAACGCCTCCACGGCTCACGTTGAGCGCCCAGCCGCGGTGCTCGGTGCCCCGCTCGCCCTTCAGGTGAACCCGCATGCTGACCCCGTGCCGCGCGCCCGTACGGCGCGTGGGGTGGGTCGCGTGCGTCGGATGCGTATCCGCTCCAAGCGTCGCCGGAGGCGCGAGGCTGCGACGATGGCTCACCACCCACCCATGATAGCAGGCCGAACGCAGGCGCGCTCGGCAGGCCGCGCGCCCCGGCGGGGACGCGCGAGCGGAAAGGAGCGACCGGAAAACGAGCCGGAAAGCGAGACCCGGAGCGACCGGCAAGCGGCGGGTAAACGGGGCAAACGGGATAAGAGGAAGCTGTCTCCCCTTGACGTACACATGCGTCGCGAAAGATGATTGGTCGAAGGGTCTTCGGGGCCATGCGGGTCTCGGCGCCTCGATCGATGCCGGAGTCACCCCTCAGCAGCGCGGCGCGCGTCAAGAAGGCGCTCATCGATGCCGGGTTCGAGGTGTTTCGCACCCGCGGCGAGGAGATCGTGCTCGCCGAGCGGCCCCGGGAGAACCTCATCATGGACTCGGGCGTGCGGCTCCGCGTCGCCGAGGACCTCGAGATCCGCGTCGTCCTTCGCGCGCAGAAGGCCGACTTCCCCAACGAGGACGAGTCGCACCTGTTCGAGCGCGTGAGGCGCCTCGCCGCGCCGGCGGTGTCCGACGGGTTCGCGGAGGTCGCCACGGCGGTGACCGCCGTGGCCGACCCGAGCGACGGCGACCGGACGCTCGACACCTTCTACGAGATCACGTACGCGAAGCGGGCCGCGGCCCTCGAGGAGGCGCTCGCCCAGCTCAGGTTCGCCATGGGGCTCGAAAAAAGGGCCTGAGCGGCTACGGTCCGGCCGCAGGTTTGCCGCCGCCGCTCACGCCGCCAGCGCGAGAGCCGCGGCGCCGCACTGGTTACGCGTGACCCCCCGTGATAGACGGGCTCGCGCCCATGCTCGACTTCTTCCGGCAGCGCGGCCTTTCGAACGTGATCTACGGCGCGGTCATCGTCGCGACCATCCTGGCGTTCGTCATCACGTTCCGGCCGAACGCGACGTCGAAGACGGCGTCGCTCACCGAGGCGTGCGCGGCCCGGGTGCGCGGCCGCTGCATCGACCCCAAGGACTTCGCGTCCGCCTATCGCATCCTCATGCCGTCGAGGAGCGCGAGCGTTTCGCGCAAGATGAACATCAAGCGCGTCGCCCTCGACGGCCTCGTCGAGCGCGAGCTCCTCGACGACGAGGCCAAGCGCTTGGGCATCCTGGCGACCGACGCGGAGGTGACGGACCAGCTCTACTCCGGCTATGTGCGCGTCAGCGTGCCGGCGGCCGATCCCGCCGCGGCCCAGTCGATCCTCTACGAGATGTATCAGTCGTACGCGCGCGAGGGGATCGTGTCGCAGGAGGCCGCGCAGGCGCATTTCAACGCCCGCGATACGGCCATCCCGGTCGACTTCCGCGATCCCAAGACCAAGATGTTCGATCTCAAGGTCTACGAACGCCGCGTGCGCAACCTGAGCAACCGCTCGACGACCGAGTTTCGCGAAGAGCAGGCGCGCGAGCTCCTCGCGGCGAAGATGCGCGACATCGTGCGCGACCCGGTACGGGTGAGCGAGGCGGAGGCCTGGCAGGAGTACCAGCGTCGCTACAGCACGGCCACCGTCGTCTGGGTGCCCGTCAAGGAAGCGTGGGCCGCTCGCTGGGCGGTCGACTCCACGCCGGCCGACGTCGACGCCTGGGTCAAGGACCATCAGGCCGACTTCGACAAGGCGCTCGACGAGCGCAAGAAGGACGACCTGCCCAAGGCGGGTCACCTGCGGCACGTGCTCGTCAAGCTGCCCTACGGCGCGACGGACGACGAGAGGTCGCTCGCGCTCGCGAAGCTGTCGTGGGCCGCGGCCCGCATCCGCGCCGGCTCGTCGTTCGCCGAGGTCGCCCGCGAGGTGTCCGACGACACGACGAGCGCCCTGCGCGGCGGCGACGTCGGCGACAAGACCGACGGGTTCGTCGCGCCGTTCAAGGCGGCCGCCGATGCGCTCCGGCCGGGCGAGATCACGGCCGGCGCCGTCGAGACGCAGTTCGGATATCACCTCATCGAGCGCGACGACCCGGCGAAGGCCGCGGACATCGAGGGGCAGGTCAAGCGGGACGTGGCGCGCGACCTGTTCGTCCGCGCGCGCGCGACCGACGCGGCGCAGTCGATCGCGCGCAAGATCTCCCAGCGCATGCAGGAGGGCCAGAGCGCCGAGGACGCGACCGCGGAGGCGACCCGCTCCCTGGTGCCTCGCGACACGAAGCCCGGGCGACTGAGGGTCCTCCCCGCCGCAGCGTCGGCGGACGCCGGCGCGACGCACGTATCCGTCGACGCGGGGGCAGCCGGCGAAGGCCGGGCTGCGCGCGACAAGGCGGCCGGGGCGGCGGAAAGGCGCTTCGACGCGAGCACCGACTCGGATCGTCCGCAAGCGGAGACCTCGAGCGCCTTCAACGGCGGCGGAGACCCCTTCCCCGGGCTGTCACCGGAGGGCACGACGGGCGTGACCGGCTTCGCCTTCTCGGCCAAGGAGGGCGACGTCATGGCGGACCCGGTGCGCACTGCCGACGGCTTCGCCGTCGTGCGGCTGAAGCAGCACAAGGTCGCCACGCGCGAGGAGTTCGAGAAGGACCGCGAGACGTTCGAGCAGGAGCTGCTCCGTGCCAAGCGCGACGAGGCGCTGTCGCTGTACGTCAAGCGCCTGCGTGAACAGGCCAAGGGCGAGGTGAAGATCGACGAAGCCTACGTGCAGGAGGCGCGCGTCGACGGGGGCGCGGGGCCCTCGAGCGAGGACGAAGACGAATACTGACTCGCCGCCGGTGCCCGCGCCGGCGCGATCGAGATTCACGATGTCCGCCTCACCCTCGCATCGCACCGCTTGCCTCGCCAACGGGCTGCGCGTGGTCGTCGCGCCGCTGCCGCAGCTCCACCGGGTGCACGTCGCGCTCTGGGCGCGGGTCGGCTCGCGCTTCGAGGCGACCGCCGAGAACGGCATCAGCCACTTTCTCGAGCACATGATCTATCGCGGCACGCGCCTCGTCCCGGACGCGCACGCCGTGAACCTTTCGTTCGAGCGGCTCGGAGGCTCGCTCTTCGCGTCGACGCAGGTCGATCACGGCATCTTCTCGCTCACGCTGCCGCCCGAGTCGCTCGACGAGGCGTGTGCGCTGTTCGGAGAGGTGCTCCTCGAGCCGGCGTTCCGGGACATCGACATCGAGCGCGGCATCGTCCTCGAGGAGATCCTCGAGGACCTCGACGACGAAGGCCGCCAGATCGACGCCGACAACCTCTCTCGCGGCCTCATCTACCGCGATCACCCCCTCGGCTTCACGATCACCGGGAGCGAGGCGCACGTGCGCTCGTTCGACGAGCCGGCGCTGCGCCGCTGGCATACCCGCCACTACACGGCCGACAACGTGGTCCTCGCCTTCGCCGGCGCCGTGGACATCGATCAGGCGCTGCGCCTCGCGGAGCGCGACTTCGGTGCCCTCACACGGAGCGGCCGGATCATCCCCGAGCCGCCGCGGCACAACCAGAAGCGGCCACGGCTCCAGATCGTCGACAACGTCTCGAGCCAGACCGAGCTACGCATCTGCATCCGCGCGGTCGCCGAGAGCGACCCGCTCAAGCCGGCCCTCGACGTGCTGATGCGCGTCATCGACGACGGTATGGCGACGCGTCTTTACCACCGCCTCTGCGACGCGCGCGGCCTCTGTTACGACGTGTCGGCCGCGTACGACGGCTACGAGGACGACGGGATCGTCGACGTCGCCGCGGGCGTCCAGCACAAGCGCGCCGCGCTCGTCGCGCGCGAGGTGCTCGCCATGTTCGAGGAGCTGGCGCACGAGGGGCCGAGCGGCGAGGAGCTCGACAAGGTGCGCCGGCGCATCGCCTGGGACGCGCGCGCGATGGCTGACTCGGCCGAGGAGACCGCCTCATTTTACGCGAGTGGCCTCCTGTTCGACCGCTTCTCGACGCCCGAGGAGCACGCCTCGGCGCTGGTCCGGGTGAGTGGCGCCGATGTGCGCGAAGCAGCCCGCCAGCTCGCCCGGCCCGAGCGGCTCAACGTGGTGGCCGTCGGGCTGCTCTCGGGCGGGGAGGACGCGGAGCTGTCTGACGTCGTGAAGGGGTGGGGCGGGGTCGGCTGAGGGGTGTCAGGCGCGTGGCGCACACCCGGCGCACGTGCCCTCAGGCGGAATCGATGATGGCGATTCACGCGCGCCACGCGTACGTTGTCTAGAGTGGCGGCCGATCGTTCCATCAGCGCGCCTTCGACCCTCGGACGGTACGCTCTCTATGGTGAGATTGCGTCCGGGGGCATGGCGACGGTGCACTTCGGCCGGCTCCAGGGTGCCGCCGGCTTTGCCAGATCCGTCGCAATCAAAAGATTGCACCCTCAGTACGCCAAGGACCCCGACTTCGTGGCGATGTTCGTCGACGAGGCGCGCCTCGCCGCGCGGATCGCCCATCCCAACGTGGTGCCGACGCTCGACGTCGTGTCGCTCGACAACGAGCTGCTCCTCGTCATGGAGTACGTGCGCGGCGCGTCGCTGTCGCGACTGCTTCGCACGCTCGCCCGAACGGGTGAACGCGTCCCGGTGCGCATCGCCGCGGCGGTGGTCGGAGGCGTGCTGCACGGCCTCCACGCGGCGCACGAGGCGAAGGGCGAGACGGGTCTGCCGCTCGAGATCGTGCATCGCGACGTGTCGCCGCAGAACGTGCTGGTCGGCACCGACGGGATCGCGCGCGTCCTCGATTTCGGCGTGGCCAAGGCGGCGGGCCGCTGGCAGTCGACGCGCGAGGGGCAGCTCAAAGGCAAGATCGCGTACATGGCCCCGGAGCAGATCACGACCGGCAGCGTCACTCGAAGGACGGACGTGTACGCGGCGGCCGTGGTGCTCTGGGAGACGCTGACCGGGAGGCGGCTGTTTCGCGCGGACAACGAAGCCAAGCTCCTGACGATGGTCCTCGAAGGCGACGTGCCGCTGCCCAGCCAGCTGCTGCCCGGGTTGCCCTGGGGCTTCGATCGCATCATCGTGCGCGGCCTGGAGCGCGACCCGGAGCGAAGGTTCTCGACGGCGCGCGAGATGGCCCTCGAGCTCGAGGCGGTGGTCGGCACCGCGCCCCCGACCGAGGTGGGCGACTGGGTGGAGCGAGTCGCGTCCGACGAGCTCCGTGAGCGCGCGAACCGTATCGAGGAAATCGAGCGCAGCGTCTCGTCGGGGCCGTTCTCGACGAGCAGCGCATCGGCCGCGCGGGGGGGGCGCACCTCCAGCGGGCCTGGCCGCGATCGGCCATCGCAGGAGTCGCACCTGGCGATGGTGCACACCGACCAGCCGTGGGTGCCGCCAACGCGGCGGCGAATCAGGCCCTGGATGGCGATCGCGGCCGGCGCGGCGGCGTTGTTCGGCTGCGTGACGGCGATCGTGGTCGCGCGGCACCGGCCGGCCCCACCTGCCATCGCCGCCGAGCCCGCGGTGCCGCCGCCGACCCCGATCGCCGGCGGCGAGCCACTTCTGGCCGCTCCCACGTCGGTGCCGAGCGCCGCACCCTCCGAGGCGGCGCCCAACGTGCTCACGCCGCCCACACCCAACCCCCCGTCAGCTCGCCCCTTCGTCCGGACTGCCAAGCCGCCGATCAAGACGCTCGCCCCGCCCAGGCCCGACTGCACGCCGCCTTACACGACGGACCGGCAAGGGCATCTGCATTTCAAGCCGGCCTGCCTGTAGCCCATCACCCGACCGACGGTATTTCCGCGGCGATCGCGGGGCCGTGCGCCACGCGCCAGGCGACGATCCGGTTCGCGCCGCTGCAAACCGCGGGCAGACGTGGGGGGGACTTGCCGGTCGCGCGGGCAAAGCCCGCGAGTGACGCCTCGGCGAACTCCGGCGCGGCGAGCACGACGTCGACGTCGTCGAGGACGGCGCTCGGGAGGCCCGCCGGATGCGGCGTCTCGAGGACGATCCCACCCAGGAGCGCCGGCCGGTCCGGAGGGAGGGCGCTCGGGGCCGGCAGCACGCGATGCGCGTCGTGGACGACGATCCAGTGCGGTCGGCCCCATCGTGCCCGCAACGGCCCGACCCGGCCGAGCAGCCCGCGCAGCCAGGCCCACCGCTCGTTCGAGGCCACCCGATGCAGGACGGCCACGACCGAGCGCCGCGGGTGCTGCTCCAGCAGTGCCGTCACCTCCTCGACGGAGGGCGCTCGGCCGTCGCGACCGACGACCGCCGCACCAGGGGGGTCGGCGTGCGTGCCGTCGGGGTCGACGACGCCGAGCTGCAAGCCAACGGCGGACAGTCGCTCGAGCAGCAATCGGCCGATCCCCCGCCCCGCCCCAGCAGCCGCCGCTTCGCCGGGCGGCGCATCGAGGACGAGCACCCGCATGCCTTGCGAGTCGACGAGGACGCCCGGCGGCCGCCCGGCAGGGCTCGCCGGCGAAACCTCCTCCCCGGCGCTCGCCCCGGTCGGGCAGCGCGCGACGACCGGGGCCCAGCGCGATCCGGCGACGCCGTGCAGGTCGTCCGCGAGTAGCCGATCCAGGAGCTGGATCACGCCTTGGCCGTTGCGTCCGGGCGTCACCCAGTCGGAGCCAGCCTGGAGTGCCGGAAGGGCGTTGGCCACTGTGACCGCGCAGCCGCAGTACGTGAGAAACGCGTGGTCATTTTCGGCGTCGCCGACGGCGACCACATTGTGCGGCGAGAGCCCCAGGTCATCCAAGGCTACGCTCAGGCCCGTCCGCTTCGTCACGCCGGCGGGCAGCACCATGATGGCCCCCTTGTTGAACTCGACGTGCAGTTCAAGCCCCATCGCGCGGATCGTGTCGAGCACCGTCGCCTGGTGCGGCTCCCAGG
>Ga0070738_10004507_pt1 | contig 16589 bp, 17 predicted proteins | sample Coa_R2_2_FD_66446 | JGI IMG/M metagenome (GOLD analysis project Ga0070738, IMG submission 66446) | Surface soil microbial communities from Centralia Pennsylvania, which are recovering from an underground coalmine fire - Coalmine... | ecosystem: Environmental > Terrestrial > Soil > Unclassified ...
TGTCCGGTACGTGGTTGGTTTATTCGCAAGGGTTTGGTACGCTTCGCGGAACCGTAAAGGACCAGAGCGGCTCTGTAATTCGTGGCGCGACCGTGACGCTGAAGTCCGCGGCATCCTCGTGGTCGCAAACTAGCCAAACCAGTGACGAGGGCGCGTTTACGATCAGCGCGGTACCGTTCGGCCAGTATACGCTCGAAGCCGGGCACGAGGGCTTCGCCACGGTTCGCCAGTCCATCCAAATCATCAGCGGTAGCGCGCCGAATGTCCAATTGACCCTCCCGATTAACGCCACAACCAGCGTCGTGGAAGTGAATGCCGCTGCCACCCCTTTAGAAGCCGCCGCTCCGGAAGCTTCCAGCGCGCCTGTGATGGTTTCGCGGCAAGAGATCATGGAAGGGCTGCCGGGCGCGGATCGAATGAGTAGTCTTCAGTTCATCACCGAAACCACTCCGGGCGCGTTCGTGCTGCACGACCATCTGCATGTGCGGGGCGGGCACCAGATCGATTATTTGATCGACGGCGTGCCGATTCCCAACACAAACATGTCCAGCAACGTCGGCCGTGCGATGGATCCCAAAGACATCGATGAGGTGGAGATCAGCCGCGGCGGTTACGGAGCGGGCCGGGGCGACCGCACGTTTGCGCAGGTCAATATTCTGACGCGGTCCGGCTTCGACTTCAACAATGATGCCGACCTGACCCTCACCTTCGGCAGCTTCCACCAGACCAACGACCAGTTGGGATTCGGAGGACACGGCGCTAAGTTCGCCTACTACGGCAGCGCCAGTGGGAATCGCACCGATCTCGGCCTCGAGCCGCCGTCCGAACAAGTGATCCACAACGAGGGGAGCGGCCTAGGTTTTTTCACCAACATGAGCTACAACGTGGGCTCTTCGGATAACCTCCGTTGGACCGCGTCGCTCCGTTACGACCATTTTCAAGTTCCCAATTTCCCGGATCAGCAGGATGCTGGATTCCGGGATATCGACCAGGAACGCGATTCGTTCGTGACATTCAACTGGGTGCACACATTCAGCCCCCAAACGCTGCTGACCGTATCGCCGTTCTACCACTACAACAACTCGCAATACATCAGCGGAGCGGGCGATCCTCTTAAGTCAACCAGCCGCAGCAACTCAAATTATGCCGGCAGCCAGGTGGAACTTACCAGTTTGCAAGGGCCGCATAACTTGCAAGCAGGCGTTTACGGGTTCTATCAGCGCAATAGCCAGGTGTTTGGTTTGGCCGATGCCGCTGCCTCCCAAACCGTATCGGCAGTTCCGACGGGTGGCGTAGGCGCCGCTTACGTGAACGATCAGTACAAACCCTGGCATTGGCTGACTCTGAACGCCGGACTCCGGCTGACGCATTTCTCGGGCGTGGCCAACGAAAATGCTGCCAATCCACGGGTCGGTGGAACCGTTCAGATTCCAAAGCTGCGCTGGGTGGTTCGGGCTTTTTACGGAACGTATTACCAAGCGCCTCCGCTTTACACGGTGGGAGGAGGCTGGTTTGGGTTTGAACTGCTACAGCAGCGAGGGGCGGGGTTCGGCTTTGCCCCGCTGAGGGGCGAGCGCGATATTCAGAGGGAGTTCGGCCTGACAATTCCGTTCAAAGCTTGGGTTCTGGACGTCGACCACTTTGCCACCAGCTCTCGGGACTTCCTGGATCACGATGTCCTCGGCAATTCCAATATCCTGCTGCCCTTGACCACTCCCAACGCCCGCATCCGAGGCACGGAAGCCACGGTTCGTTCACCTCTTGTGATTCACCACATTCGCTTCCATGCCGCGTTCGCGAACATGACCGCTCAGTTTTTGGGCGCGCCGATTGGTGGTCTGATCAAGCCTGTGCCGGCTGTATGCCTGGTGACGTATTGTTTCCTGGATCATGATCAGCGGAATACGCTGACTACCGGCGCTCAGGTTCAGCTGCCCTGGAATGCCTGGTTTTCGGCCAACGTCGTGCACGGTTCCGGCGTTCTTGCAGGCGACGGGCCTGCTCACCTGCCGCCCACAACCACGGCCGACGTGATGCTTGGAAAAAACGTGAGCGAAAGATGGTCGCTGGGGTTAACTGTCCTCAACATCTCCAATTCGCGTTTCCCATTCGACATCAACAGTTCCTTCGCGGGGACGCATTTCAATAATCCAAGAGAGTTCATCGGCTCGGTTCGGTACCGTTTTCACTTCTGATCGGTGCGGTCGCGTAAATCGGCGCGCGGAAGCTTGTGCTGAAGACCCGGTAAAACCACAGAGCCGGGGACCGGAAATGGCGCTGTACTGGGGCAGCACCGATCCGGGAGGCGTTTGCGCTCGTGTCCGCGAGAGGGCGAAGGGCACTTGTGGTAACGTTTCCCCGGAGGATCTCTCATGAAGGTCACGCCGCGCAAACAGGCTTTGCTGTTCGTCATTACTGCGTTCCTACCAATTCGGCTGATCTTGCCGCAGACGCTGAGCGGCGCGATCGATATTCACGCACATTGTGACCCGGACGGCACGCCCCGATCCATCGATGCGATTGATCTGGCCCGCCTTGCCAAAAGCAGAGGCATGCGCGCGATCGTACTAAAGAATCATTACGAGCCTACAGCGTCGCTTGCCTATATCGTTCGCAAGGAGGTGCCCGGGATTGAGATTTTCGGGGGCATTTCACTCGATCTCACTAATGGCGGCGTCAACCCGGCAGCAGTCGAGTGGATGACAAAGGTCAAAGGCGGTTACGGGCGCGTCGTATGGATGCCAACGTTCGACTCCGAGCACAACGCCGCCCCGGAGCATCGCCCTTTCGTTCGCGTCGCCAAAGACGGACAGTTAGTGCCTGAGGTGGTGCAGGTGATCGGGATCATTGCGAAGCACAACCTGGTGCTCGAGACGGGCCATTCCTCGCCGGAAGAGGCCCTGCTGTTAATTCGTGAAGGCAAACGTCAGGGTGTGCAGAACATCGTCGTCACGCATGCGATCAACCGCCTGGTGGGAATGTCCATTCCGCAGATGCGGGAAGCGGCCAAGTTGGGCGCCTATCTCGAATTCGTTTACGTGAAACCTGGATCCGAGGAGGCGAAGGCACACGTGAATGCGATTCGCGCCATCGGCCCCGATTACTGCATCCTATCGAGCGATTTGGGGCAGGCCAATAATCCGTTACATCCCGATGGCCTTCTGGCGTTCTATCAGTACTTAGCGCAGGCGGGTCTTACTCAGGCGGAGATCGACCGCATGGCGAAGGTGAATCCGGCTAAAGTGCTTGGCCTGGCGCCATAATTGGGTCAGACGAAAATTCGAGGCCGTAAATGGATGAGAATGCGTACAGAAAGATTTGGTGCGGAGAGGGGGACTTGAACCCCCACGAGATTGCTCCCGCTAGCACGTCAAGCCATGAGGAGAAGTCCCCTCCAGTTCCCTCGCGTTTCCTTTCAGCACATTGCAGTCATCACTTTTTGCCCCCGAATTCCCCCGATTCTCCCCGCGATCACAAAGCAACCGCTGGAACACCGCTGGAACCCATTGTCAGGCACGTGCTAAAGTGGTAGCTTCGATTTTTCAAAGCGATCATCCATTTGAGTCGCGAAATCAGTTATGGCCAAAGCGAAATCGAAATCGCCGGACCAAAACAGCGCTAGCTGAAGCTGCTGCCAAGCGGAATTACCTCAAGCAGTCAGACGTTCCCTCCGCCTCGCTGGACGAAGCCCTGCGGGTCCCTCAAGCAATTCTAGAACATTACGCAGGAAAGCCAACTTCACCGCTCTACGTGGCCAAAGCCCTGAATGTTGATCCCAAGGGTTCACAGCTAAAACTCTTGTCTGGCGCTGCAATCGCCTTCGGTTTAATTGAAGGAGGGGCACAAGCAGCGTCGATCTCCGTCACAGACGTTGCTCGACGCATACTCCGCCCCAAGGAAGAAAATGCCGAGACGGCTGCGAAGCGAGAGGCGGTATTAAAACCAAGGGTTTTCGGTGACTTTTTGGGAAGATACGACGGCCATCCATTTCCTCGCGAAGATATAGCGCTTAACGTCCTCGAAGATATGGGCGTGCCGCGACAGAAGGCGCCCGAGGTGCTTGAGCGAATCGAAGCTAGCGCACGATCGGTTGGTTTTATTGAAGATATCTAAAGATAAGCAGTACGTCAGTCTTCAGGGAACTGCAAAGGTTACGGCCGAAGCGGACGATATCACCAGCCACGAAGATGAGAAAAACGGGGTAGCCCAAGAAACGGAAACACCTCCGCCTGCGGTGAAGACGGCCACCCCTCAGTTGACACCGAAACCAAAGGGGACGGCTCTTGCTACTGCGATTGCAAACGACGAGCGACGGCGTCGAGTCTATATAACTCACGGAAAAAATCGAGATTTGGTCGATCCCTTAAGAAACTATTGGAGTACGGCGAGCTCGAACCCGTTGTCTCTGTTGAGCGTCAGTCGGTTTCAAAGCCAGTCCCTGAAAAAGTCATGGATGACATGCGCGGCTGCGGCGCAGCGATCATTCACGTTGACGTAGATACGACAATCACAGATCGTGATTCAAAAGAACACGTCTTATTGAACCCGAATGTGTTGATCGAGATCGGCGGAGCTATGGCCTTCTATGGAAGGCGGTTCGTCCTGCTGGTCCGCGACGGCGTCAAACTCCCATCTAATCTTCAAGGGCTTTACGAAGTTAGATACACAGGAGACACGCTGGATGCCAGCGCTACAATAAATCTTTTGAACGCGATTAAGGACATCAAGAATCACCCACTACCTAGTGAAAATCTCATCGATGAACCTTAGAAGGATTCGCAGACGCCCCCTTTCATTCGCTAACCAGCTTACGCAGTCCTCCTCGCCGTCAAGGGTCTTCGCTTCGCTGCGATGAACGCGCATGCGCGCGCCCTTGACCGCTCCGGGCGACCGCGAGAACCCCACGTCCTCATATGAAGGAAAGGGGGCGAACGCAAAGACGGCTCCGCAAAGCCGTTCACGAAGTGCGTAAGCGACGCTTAGGGGATGGTGTCTCTATCTAAAAAATAGACTGTCTCAGCTCTGCCACAACTTTGCTTCAAGGAACTGCTTTGGCGTGAGAATTGAAATTTCTCGGTAGGGATGGAGCTTAAGCAAATGATTGTCGCCGGTGACGATCACTCGGGCATGAGATTCCAAAGCGCATTCGAGCACGCAGTTGTCGTCCGGGTCAACGCAATCGGTGACGGTCTGTTCAGGAATGGTGTCACGTGTTAGCGACCACAGATAGTCAGTGGCGTCATCAATCCGTGTCTTCGACCAACTGAACTTGAGCCCCAGGACTCGTTGCACATCGGCCTTGATCGGGTCGGATACGGAAACCTCAAACAACCCTTGCTCGGCCAGTTCCAAGATGGCGCGGGGATTGCCGCCGAAGACGAGGGCGGAAACGTAAACGTTGCTATCGAGGACGACCCAAATCATTTAAGGCTATTTGCGAGCGCGCTTTTCCTGACGCATCGCATGGATGGCGGCAACAACATCTTCTTCTGTACGGATGCCGGTAGCTTGTGCGTTCGCACGACCATAGTCGTTCATCTCATCCCACCACGTCTTCCGTTCGTACTGGCGCAACGCCTCGCGCACAAGTTCGCTCATGGTGCGGTGTTCTTTCTTGGCGAGCTGCTCAGCGCGAGTGAGCATTTCCGGGGGCAGGGTGACGGAAAGGGTCTTGGTGGTTCTCATAAGAACAATATAACGCAATACTTAGCAATGTCAAGCAAGACTTAGCAATATCCAAACAGTTAAGGCTCTATTATTCAGATGCTTGCGACCGGGTTAGCTTGCGCCGAATGCTTCGCGAACGGATCTCGGCAAAGACGACCTTGCCTTCAACAAAACTGCCGCGGTCGGCTTGTTTGCTACCGACGAAGATTTCTTTGCGCAGTCGTTCAAGCTGGCGTTTGCTCGATTGATTCACTTTTCCCATTTGTCTCCTACTCGTTGTTTCTTTGCGGCTCGATTTTCCAGTATGTCTCCGCTGCTTCCGGCGTCACGACTTCCCGGTAGTGAGCAAAGAGCATCGCTGTTGTCGTGTGACCCATTTGCAGGGCGAGTGCGGGTGCGTCCTGAAACTTGGCAAGGTGGAAGCTCGCGAAACTATGCCGAAGTGCGTTGGTTGGCCATTTGTCGATTCCGGCGTGACGTTGGGCGGCTTCGCGGAGCTTCCGCGAATTCGGCGGTTCAACCTTCCCCCTGGGACGCGCAAACGGCGCAAGCCAGGCCTTGAGATTTGGCTGAATCGTCACGAGGCGGCGGCTGGCCGTTTTAGATTTCAAGGCGGTGACTTCAATGAAATTCCGGTCGAGCTTCACTTCGCTCCAGTCGAGGCGGCAAATCTCAGCATGACGCAAGCCGGCGAAGGCTCCAATGGCTAGGAAGGGAAGAATCGACGGCTCGGCGGCGTCCAAGAGTGCGCGGACTTGCTCAGGCGTGAACACCTCAATCGGCGCATCCGGCGTTTTCGGTTTCGCAATCTTCGCTATTGGGTTCTCAATGGCATATCCGCGCACAAGAGCGTATGCAAAGAGCGCGAAGAGCACGCGGCGGTAGTTGATACGGCTGATGGGCGAGAGGCCCAGACCGCGCAGCCAGTCGTCACATTCGCTTGTGGTGATCGTCGCGACGATCCGCTTTCCGAACTTGCGTTGAAAACGCTCTAGTCGCCAGCGGTAATTGTGCATCGTCCGCTTCCGCTTGCCGTCGAGTTCCTTGTCTTGCAGAAACCCGGCAACGAGTTCGTCGACGGAGCAGCTCCGATTCAACGTGTCGAGGTGGCGCGTGTAAAACTCGGCGGCCTCGGAAATCGTCTTTCCATACCCCGCAAGTTTGTCGTGGGCATCGAGGGCCATGTAGTGCAAACGCGGGTCAATGCCGATAGCGCGAGAGCCAAGGTTCTCAATTTGGATTTCAACCTGGCGCGCGAACCCTTCCGCTTCGTCCTTTGTCTTGAAGAACCGCCGAACCCGCTTGCCGTCGACGTAGTAGCCCGATAACGTCCATTTAAATTTCGGATGATGACGATACGGCACAACGCTCAGCTTGCGCGCTCGTTTCCGCGTGAAGGGGATCATTGCGGAACAGTGGCACTCGTCCGCTTAACTGTCAACAAAACTGTCAATAGAAGCGATCTTGGAGCCTCAAACAAGCAAGACTATCAACGCTTATTACTGAAAATAAAAGACTTGCACTCATAGCTCAACTGGATAGAGCATCGGTCTTCGGAGTCGCCCAAGTCTCTCTTATAGAAAGATTTACAGATGAACATGCGCGCGCGTTGACGCCGATAAGCGCACCGGGAGACGTGCTATTTGTCAATGACTGTCAACGGCGGCGCAGATTACCGCTAAAGATTCAGGCGAGGATACCAGACTCCACGCCATACTGTCGGGCCAGCGTTTGGCGCAATGTGCTTCGCATCCATCTGTTCAGGTTGAACGTTCTCGCGAACAGTGGCCGTTGCGGGATTGAATGTGATTCTCGCTTCCTTGAGCAGCGACATTGCGTCTTCTAGCGAGTATGCCGTCACTCCGTATCCAAGTCCGTGATCTGCTTCGGCTGGTTTGATCCAGTAGGCGGTCAGGAGTGGATCTTTGATGCTCATCGTAGTTTGCAGGGTACACGGCTGTCAGGCTGGACAAAGTTTCATTTAGCCCCTTTCCCTCGTATGAGGGAAATCTTCGCGGTTGCCCGGAGCGGTCAACCCCGAGCGGAGCGAGCCGAAGGGTAGGGTTGACGGCGAGGACGACCGCTTAAGCTGGTCAGCGAGGGAAAGGGGCGAGGCGGAAGGAGGCAAAGTTCCCGCCCGGGAATCTTGAGAATGACACCATCCCTAACGCGTTGCGTTAAGTTGGTGCCGCGCCTTTGCGAGGCGGCGAGGAAGCTTTCAGGCGCGAGTCCAGATCAGGCAGACGCGCTCGTCCATCGCGCCAATCAAGATATGCCGAGTATTTGCGGCAAGTTCGGCCAACAGGCTGTCCGGAACAACGAAGGAAGCTTTTTTGAAGTCGCTGGTCTTTGGCGTTCCTGTAAGGGCACAAATCATCGGGTATGGACGCGCATGGTCGAACGCTATGGAAATCATCCGCTCATCTGGACTTGCGACATAAGCGTAACGAGTTCTCGATGGGAATTTTGTGCCGCCTGGGCGATCCCAGCAGGAGTGAAGACCATCAACATTCCAAAAATATAGGACCGCTTCGTCCCAGGGATTGGCTTGTTCCTGTTTTTCGGGCCAGCTCTCCCAGACAGCGAAGTTCTCGACGTCCCATGTCAGATACGAATGGACAAACTTTCGCTCCTCTGATCTCCAATCATCACCCGGACTGCGGAAACGATCCAAGGACGTGTCATCATTTTGGAAATCCGTAATTGCCTGCACGTTAACTGCACTCGGCAGGAACGCTGATGCTGTCCCCCGGTCAAGATCTAAACTCAATAGGAAGTTCGCCAAGCGGTCGCCGTCTGCAAGCGTTTTACGAAAATATTGAATCGCCAAATCGCCGAGTTGCTTTCGTTCGACCATGAGAGACGTATGCCGTTCTAACGAGCACTCAACAAGGCTAAATAATTCTTCGCTTAGGATTTAGCGAGGTGCTCCATAAGGGTCTTTGCCGTTTTGATGTCATCTGTATCAACAATGTTGTAACGGCGCTCCATTGAATCCGTACGGTGGCCGGTGATACGCATACGAACAACCTGTGAAACACCAGCGCGGCGCATGTTGCGGACGGCGGTTCGGCGGAGATCGTGAAATTTCAGGTCGGGAACTTCGGCGGCTTTGCACGCTTTGCGCCATGCCCAACGAAAGTCCTTGATTGGTTCGCCAATCCGATTAAACACCTGTGGGCATCCATTCGACCACTTGTGTGCCCATTTCAGCCACTCGTTCATGTCGCCGGTCAGGATCGGCACAACGCGCGCGTGACCGCTCTTGGTTTCCTTTGCGTGCAGTGTGATGAATCCTTGGTCCCAATCGATCTGATCCCATTGCCATGCCAGAAGTTCACCGAGACGCAACCCGGTGAAATAAGCGGTGACGAAAAGCGGCTTGAGGTAATCGGGCAGGGCGTCTCGCATTTTTGTGTACTGTTCATCGGTTAGAAATCCTTGCCGCGCGTTGTCCGTTTCGCTGACCATCGGGAAATAGGGCATCCGCTCGACTTTCGGCGGTGTGCATTTCCGACCGAGATTGAAGGCCGTGCGCAGAATCGACAATTCCCCGTTGCAAGTCGCTTCGGAGCGGTCTTCCGCCTTGCGTCGGTCGCGGTAATCACGCATCCGGTCAGTTGTGACCTGCTCTGGCCTCAAATGCCCAAAGAACGAACGCAGATTGGCGTCGATGACCAGCTTCCAGATTTTGGCGGTCGAAGGCTTGCCGTTTTCGTTTATGTGACGCAGGAGATTGTCGAGCAGCTCGTCACAGGTGACCTTTTCGCTCGCCCGGTTCAGGCAGGATTTTCCCGAGAAGATCATTTCGAAACTGCTTGGCTTGGTCGAGCCTCTCGCAGCGGGTCGAAAACTGGCGCGGCTTGCCGTTCTCGAAATACTGGAAGTAGTAAACCTGCCCTCGCTTGAACAGGGAGCCGTCGCCGTATCGCCGGGGCATGCCTCATTATACGGCAACCGCTGGCAGAACCACTGGAGATTGGAAAGGCCGTGGAAGTTATCCACAGCCTAAGTTATGGTGCGGAGAGGGGGACTTGAACCCCCACGAGATTGCTCCCGCTAGCACCTCAAGCTAGTGCGTCTGCCAATTCCGCCACCTCCTCAATAACTTACCGACTTTCAGATGTGCTGATTTTGGTCCGCCGTGGTCCGCGTGTGGTCCGCGCCTCGCGCGGGGGGAAATGGGGTCCAAATCCGTTTTGAAGAAGCGGTTGGCGACCCAGCGGGGGGCGCAGACGCGGCTGTCCACATTAAATTTTGTTAATCTACCGGAAAACGTTGATGGAGCCTGCCAGTGAGCCTCAGGGTGGCAGCAGTGCTAGCTAGCAGTGCTGCGTATTTAGTGGTTAGTAGTCGGTATTGGGTTATTGGTTTTGAGTGGTGAGTGCTTAATCGTTGATGTTTGGTGTTCAATTTTCAATCTTCAATCCTCAGTGTAGAGAGGTATTCTAAGCTAGATGAGAAACGCGGAGAGTGTCTTCAGGGACTTCTACACCTGGTATTTCAAGGATTGGTTCATTTCCGGTGCCAGAGCAAGGCTTACTCTGCCCCAACGTGCAATTTACCTGGACCTGCTAGGATTCTGCTACACGGAAGGCGGCATCACACCCGACAAAGCGGTGCTACTCCGCAGGCTCGGCCTCGGTCCCGAACATGACGCGGACTTGGAAACCGCGCTGAAAGAGTTCGAGGTGCATCCCGATGATGACAACCGTTTGATGCATCCAAGGATGTTGGTTGAAACGAAGCGCCTGGAAGCAGCGCGCAAACGGCGGAGTAACGGCGGAAAGGCTCGCGCAGGCAAACCAACCAAAGCTCCGGAACTGTCAGCTTGAAAGCCTTCCAAGGGTGAACCTGATGATGACGAACTCGATTTCTGAGCGGAAGGTTAAAGCGCACTGTCTAGCTGAGGCGATTTGATGAAGAACATTCTAAACGACGAATACCTAAGAGTCCGTAGTTATCAAGACTGGCATCGTGCCGGTTCGCTAGCGCGATTCGGTGTGAATGGCGCCTATGCTTTTGACGTGGATTTGTGCATGGTTACCAGTCGTGGCGAAACAGAAGACGATGACACTTATCAAGAGCTGACCATGGTAGAGGTGAAAGGGCGCGATTTTGAAAGGCCGAAGAAGCCACCACAGATTCTCATGCTGACTGAAGCGAAATGCTTCAAAGACGAAATGCCGTCGCCGAGCGATTACATTGAACGCAATGATTTTCAGCTAGCCAGTCTTGAGGCTCTCGCAAAAGCTTGCGGTGTGCCATTGTATCTGGTGTGTTACAAACTCGGAAACGAAACGATACCTGGAATAGGTGAAACCAGCTCATTGGACATTGTTCAGTTTGGCACTGCCATATTGTTTCCCCAGATTGCGACGGCGTTCAATGTACATGATCCGAAACAGTACGCGCAGAGGTTAGTAAAGCAGCGAGACAAGTTCGCAGCTTTCAATGCGCGCAAAGAGAACAAAGCCATAAGAGCGGAAATCAACAATCTACGCAACCAAATGTGGGATCGTTGGTGCGAAGAATTTAACGTAGACCACCCAGAACCGTGGGGGACAGAAGCATTCTGGTCCAGCCAAAACTCACGTTGGGGCACAGTCGCCGACAGCGACCCAATCTCTGCCAACGGTAACTTTAGCCCGAGACCAATGGGCAGCAAATGGTCACGAATGGATCAATCACCTCATGAGCAGGCCACAATGCTACCTTCCCCTGCTAAGTTTGGCGGTCACGCTTGGTCTAGCCCGCCACCCACTCAACAGGTAGGTTCCCCGCCTACACAGCATGTCACAAAGGCAAATAACCCGCCGGTTGAAACTCGCATTTTAGGACCGCAAGAGACCCGCAGCTTAGGGCCGAAAGAGACCGGCGCGCCGGCGAATCGTGAAAGTCACTGACGTATTACAAGAACGATTCACATGAGAATAGCGCTTGTACTCGCCGGTGTGCTTTCTGCGGTCCAGTTGTCCGGCCAGCAAATCATTGAAACTCGCAACGTGCCTTTGGCCATCGCCCTGTATTCGACTAAGCCGCAAAAGGCAAAGTTCGTTGACAATCGCCGTGGCTTGGCGAAGCTCGATCAAAAACCGCAGTGCAAAATCGCGCCCACCGCCGCTCAATCATTCGATCATTCCAAAGCAACCATCGGTCTCCAATTGCAGGTGACGACCATTGGCGATAAATGGACCTATGCGCCAGTTGTGATCGTCGCCGATGGGAGGCAGGTCTACAGTTCAAAACTGGAATGGACATCAAACCTGATGCTAGGTGGTCAGTGGCGTCAAGATTCGATGGTCGAAAGTGATGTGAGCTTGATTCGTACACTCTCCAAGGCCAAGCAGGTCTTCGTGACGGTTGCTCTCGATAACGCGCAGTTGAGTTTCGAACTGACGCCAGAAACGCTAACGGCCTGCGGATTAGTTGCCGCTAAGTTTGACGAACTGACAGCAGCCGTCAACGCTGCTAAGTGATCCAGCGACGCATTTTGGCGGGAATGGCTGTAAGATTCGTATTTCAGTGCCCTCCGCGTTCAAATAGAAGCCGGAGGTTTCCCAAATTCGGCTGGGAGCGTTAGATTTGAAGAGGCCCGAGCAACACACAACCGACAGCCAAGGCGATGCCATCTTCCGAACTGTATTTGCCGATTGGGCCGTGAACGCCAGTGAGCTTGACTACGGTTGGGATTACGTTGTGGAAGTCTTCCGCAACGGTGCATCCACCGGCTTGACGTTCCACGCTCAGCTTAAAAGCTCGCTCCACACGGCGTACTCCTCGCACGGACTCTTCATTTCGCAATCTCTGGAACGAGAGGCCGCAGATTATCTGGCTCGGCAGCTTCATCAGCCTACGTTCTTGTTCCATGCAGATGTGAATGCCCGAAGGCTGTTCTGGACCGCAATCCAGCTTGACGAGGCAGTGCTGACCGCGCTAGAGAAGGGCGAGACACAGAGTTTAACAGTACGCATACCCACGGCCAATGCTCTGCCCGAGCGGTTTGACAAGTTTTTGGCTGACCTTACGCGATCTAAAACGGTTGTCGTTAGCCGCCTGCTACTGGACACAAAAGCAACGGATTTCGTAGATGCCATGCGGGGGCGACCTATAGAACGGGTTGCCGAGATCGTTGCTGACCTCCACGAAAAGGGCTTTCGTCTCGATCTGCAAAGAGCGCATGACCAGATGAAGAGCAGGGATCTACCCGCTGCAATAACGACAGTTAAGAAGGTTATCTCAAGCGCAACCGAGTATCTTGAGGTGCAGTTCAACGCAACATTGCAGCTAGGTGAACTTGAATGGATGCAACTAATGCATTCTGACCAACCCCAAAGCTTGGCTGCCGCTCGCAAGGTTACCACAGCGGAGGCGCTTTGCCAGATCGCCAGAAGAACTCCGAGGCACCTTCACCTGTTTGCGCAAACTACTCGGAAAGCTGCTGAACTGGGTGTAGCTGTTCAGAAGGCCCACGGCTTGATAATGATCTGGAAAGGGCACCAGCGCAGAGGCGACGACCCGCTCTGGTTGACCGTATTGTCATTCCAGGTGAACGAGAGCTTGTTGGCAGCCCATCGAAAGTATAGACAATCGTTAAGACTCGCGCGGGCAATCGCTCGATCTCAGTACCGATGGGTCATATCACGGCCAATTGTTGATATCGGGATCGAAGTAACTAGACTGGCGAAATTGTTGGAGAATGCGGACTTCCGGCAGGCGGCAGCGGAGTACAGAAAATCGGCGTTTCAAATGCTTAAGTTTGCTGCGGCCATCGCGACCGAAAACAAGAGCATGGACGAGCTGTTCCATGCGGTAACCACAGCGAGGATGGTCGAAACGGAGCAAGATGGGGAGGTCATCCGCTGGGTCAGAGCCGTCGTCGATGAATGGCCAGAGGACAGTGAATATCGCAAAAATGCAGAGTGGCTACTGGAGCGTTGGACTGACCGACAAAAAGGTAGAACATTTGAGGGCGACATCCAAACGAACAACAGGCAGATTCACCAAAACATTCTCACCTCTTATGGCATTGATCCAACCATCGAACCGTGGCCTTCTCTCATCGAACTGGCCATCAAAGACGACGATCCCACCCGCGTGCTGAAAGAATGTAAGGAGAAGCTGATCTTTTATCATCCGTTCAGCGATCTACTTCTAACACGGCTCGGACTTGAGCGAGCAAATCGAAAAATTATACGCTGCAGATTGCACGGTTACGTTGTGGGCGGTCGAGATCTTGATGGAATCAACGCGCAATTCAATGAGCGTTTCTGCAACAAGTGTCCAGACCGCTCTCCGCGTGCAGACGATTGGCAATTTTACAACGAGCTGGAACAGGAGTTCTTAAGCACCGCAGAGACGCCCAAGCCCGCAGAACCAGCCGACGACGAAGGCGATCCGGCCAAACTAGGCCAGTAGCAGCCGCTCACAGACACCACCAACCAATTCAGCTTCACGAGCCTGTCCAACAATCGTATAATCCGCTGTCGTCGCGATTGCCACGTGACCAACGAGCTTGCTGGTCTCGATGCTGCTGGCTCCGGCCTGCTGGAGCAAACTCGCGTGTAGCCGCCGAAAGCAATGCCAACCGGTCCCCACCGGCAGGCCGATACTCCGCAGCGCAGGCCGCAGTTTTTCGCGTAGCTCGTTCCGTTCGTCGATTGGCTGCTCGCCGCCGAAGATAAATCCGTCCACTTCGGGTTTCAGTGCACGCAGTTCGGCCAACAGCGGACCAATCCACCGAGGCCGGACAGACGCCACGGATTTCGGCTCGTCCATGCTGCCTCGATACCAGCGTCGCCGAACCGTGACCGTCTGCCTCTGCCAGTCCACGTCAGACCACTTCAAGGCGATCGCCTCACTCACTCGCAAGCCGGTTACGGCGAGAAGTCGCACCAGCATGCCCGTGTTGGCATCCAGAGCCGCTGTGAGCGAACGTAACTGCTCAGCGGAAGGAATCACCTTCGGGTTCTTCTCAGCTTTGTGAGGCAGCACAATTCCGGTTGCTACGTTGTGGTCGAGGGCCTGCCACTCCACAGCGGCTCCCAGCACAGCAGAGAGCACGGTAAGAATGCCCCGCCGCGTCCACCAGGACAGGCCCGACTTCGATGCGAGGAACTGCTCGATACGGAGCCTATTGATTTGTTCCAGTTCGTAGCCGCCGAAGGCCGGTAAGAGATGGTGCTCAAGATGCTGCTGGTAGAGAGCCTGTGTGCTGGCTTTTAGCGAAGGCAGACGCAGTTCCCGGAATCGCTCCACCAGGTCGCTGAAGGCCATGCCGCCGCTGTCGTGCAGCTCGCCGCGGTTGACCTTCGCCAGCAGTTCGAGCCTCTTCTTGTTCGCCTGCTTTCGTGTGGTCTCGTCGCGAAACCCAAGGTCGAAGTTGCGGCGTCGCAGGCCGGTTGGTGTCGGCACGAACAACCGCAGACGCCAGTAGGGACGCGGCACGTCTTTCCGCAGTTCAATCTTGGGTTGCTGGTTTTTCATGCCAGCGAGTATGAACCGGCGAAAACGAGAAATCAAGAAGTGTTTTGGTCCGCCAGTGGTCCGGGGAAGGTCGCTGCCTACTCGGCCATCCCCTGTAAGTTATTGGTGCGGAGAGGGGGACTTGAACCCCCACGAGATTGCTCCCGCTAGCACCTCAAGCTAGTGCGTCTGCCAATTCCGCCACCTCCGCGTGGCCTGTTTATTTCTTTGGCGCCGGTTGCTGGCCTGCCGGCGGCTGGCCGGGGGACCCGTTCGGGATCTGGACCGGGATCGTGGTCTGGCTCCCATCCGGTTTGATGATCGTCATGGAAGGCTGCTTGCCGCCCTGTGCGGGTGCTGGAGCCTGCGCTGGAGCCGCTTGTCCAGGCTGGGCCGGAGCCGCCGGCGTGCCGGGCACCGGTACGGACGTGTTCCCGGCCGGGTTCGGCGCAGTGGTTTTCGCTGGCGCCTTCTGCTTCTCGAGCACGCTGCCCGTCCCGCCCGAGCTCCGGGTCGCCATGATAGCCAGCGTGAGCGATGTCAGCATAAACACTGCAGCGGCTATGGTAGTGGCCTTGGATAAAACCGTGGCTGAACCGCGCGCGCCGAATGCGGTCTGAGAACCCATTCCGCCGAAGGCGCCCGCCAGATCCGCGGCTTTGCCGCTCTGCAGCAGTACGACCACCATCAGGAAGAAACAAACCAGTATGTGAATAATCGTCAGTACAACTACCATAGAGTTTTCCTTGGGCGCTTCAATCTTCCAAAGATTTGGGGATGGAACCGGCCTGCGACTCTTTTTCAGTATAAACTAAAGAGGCGGCGCGTGCCGTTGGTAGGCCGTCGTGGTTCGCAACACCCTCCCTTTATTGGTGGTCATCTTGGCCGTTCTGGCCGGCATGTATGGAGCGTCCCGCGCATTTGCTTCCGACAGCCCCCCAAGCACGGCCAGCACCGCTCTGGATACCATTCGCGAAGCATCCTATTCCCGTTCGGCGCATTTCCGGCGCACCGCTCGCATTTTGAATTGGAATATCGACCGCGGACAGCACCTGGCGGGCATCGAAGCGGAAATGCGCGCCAGGCGCCCCGACTTGTGTATTTTCCAAGAGGTGGATTTCCAAGCGCGCCGCACGCATGGCCAAGATATCGCGCAGACACTGGCCGAGGTGTTCGGGATGAATTATTCGTTCGCGCCGGAGTTCGAGGAGTTGAGCCAAAAAACCAGCGCGGGGGCGGCGTATCACGGACAAGCGGTGCTGTCCACGCTGCCGATTCTTTCCTCGCGCATTCTGCGGTTTGAAAATCAATCGGGATTCTGGAAGCCGCGGCCTTTATTGATCTCGTCGCTCGCTATCCTGCAGCGGCGTGAAGGCGGCCGGATCGCGCAGATCACTGAGTTGGACAACGGCGGCCGGCGACTGGTGGTATACAATCTGCACCTCGAGAGCCGCGGC
>Ga0070738_10004511_pt1 | contig 16572 bp, 18 predicted proteins | sample Coa_R2_2_FD_66446 | JGI IMG/M metagenome (GOLD analysis project Ga0070738, IMG submission 66446) | Surface soil microbial communities from Centralia Pennsylvania, which are recovering from an underground coalmine fire - Coalmine... | ecosystem: Environmental > Terrestrial > Soil > Unclassified ...
ATCCTGCGAAGGCTTATTCCACAGATCATCGATAAACCTGTGCAATGGCGCATACGTGAAAGCCTGTATGCATTCCCATGGGAACTATGGCTCTCGCAATTTTCTGAACGAATCGTAAAGCGCCGTTCTCTGATTACAGGAAAAGAACTGCCGACAGAGGCTGGCCATGTCTGCTGACCTTGCCTGTGGTCCGACGTTGTCCATTGCGCAGCCGGACCGGTTGCGCTCCTTGCCAATCCTTCTCCTGAATGTGCATGAAAACTGCAACTGCCGCTGTCTCATGTGCGATATCTGGAAGAGACCGGCAGGAGCAGAACTCAGCCTGGACATGTTGGCCACGTTGCGCGATTCCCTGCACAATCTGGGAGTACGTCAAATTGTATTGACAGGCGGAGAACCGCTACTCCACACACAGTTCGAAGAGCTGTGCAGGTTCCTCAAAGAACAGAACCTTCGCATCACATTGCTGACCACAGGTTTATTGCTTCAAAAACGCGCTGAGAGTGTCGCCGCGTGGATCGATGAAATCATTATTTCTCTCGATGGGCCAGAAGCAATACATGACCGTATTCGGGGTATAAAGCGAGGCTTCGATCTCATTCGCGCGGGCATTTTCGCCGTCCGAAAACATCGGGCTGCTATGCCGGTACATGCGCGCAGCGTTGTGCAACGGCTCAATTTTCAATTTCTGCGGGAAACGGTGACCGCAGCGAAACAGCTGCAATTTGATTCCATTTCTTTTTTGGCTGCAGATGTTACTTCTCATGCTTTTAATCGTGAACTTGTGTGGCCAGTAGAGAGGCAGACTCAAGTGGCGCTTACTTCAGCCGATGTCGCGATTCTTGAGGACGAGATCGAATTACTAATAGAACAGTATTGCAGTGACATTACGGAGCACTACATCGTAGAATCTCCGCAAAAATTACGTAGAATAGCGCGCCGTTTTCGTGAATATCTTGGAGAGCTGCCACCAAAGGCTCCACTTTGCAACGCGCCCTGGGTATCTGCCGTCATTGAGGTAGATGGATCGGTTCGCCCCTGCTTCTTTCATCGTTCGTTTGGAAGCATAGAGAACACTAGCCTGGAAAAAGTAATCAATTCACCGGACGCACAGCGTTTTCGACAGATGCTTGATGTAGGGAAAGATCGTATCTGTCAAAAATGCGTTTGTTCTCTCAATTACAAACGTTCTCAAGAAATTCTTCCGATTATGCGTGAATAGAACAGAGTTCAGGCTCTTTTACTGAATTATCTGCGCCTTCCGCGATACATTTGCGTGCTCTGCAGCGAAGTTTGAAGTTTAATCGTGCGTAAGCGCACGGATCATCTCTGCCGCGCGGGGATACTGCTCTAACAGAATTTCCCTTTTGCCCGATTCATAGTCGGCGTAATCAAATCCGGGGCTCACAGTGCAGCCGAGCAGCGCGAACCTGCCGCCGGGGATCAGCCGCGAGCCTTGCCAGATGTTCTTCGGGACAGGGACCTGCGTCTGCATGCCGGCGCTGAGGTCCTGGCCAAGAACTATGGTCTTCACGCTGCCATCCGGCCAGAGTTGCAGCATCTCCACCGGATCGCCGAGATAGAAATGAAAGATTTCATCCGAAGCCAGGCGATGAAGCTCCGAAAAGTTATCTGGTTCCAGCAGGTAATAAATCGCAGTCCCAGCACTCCGGTCAGCCGGATAGCGCGCGGGAAGCGCAGACATGGGAATAGTCTCTTCTGTTCGCCAGGTCTCGGCGAACCATCCGCCCTCGCGCGGATGCGGTTCGAGTCGCAGCAGTTTCTTGAGTTCATCAGCAGTCATCAACGCCATGATAACGGGAACTCGCGCGTCATCGCGGTGTCTATTGTAGTCAGGTGTCTCGCTTACCAACTCTTGATTGGTTGGAGACACTTATGTTCGAAGACACTCTTGTCGAGTCGATGAGACGCATCCGCACGCGGAGCCGGTATTTCGCTCTTGGCTCTTTCGCAGTACAAACACTGCTGCTCGCAGCTCTGGTAATTTATCCTTTCCTGCATCCGGTAACACTTCCGAAGCAGGCACTTACCATGCTGTTAACTGCTCCGCCGGTTCCGGCATCTCAAGCAAATTTGCCGCAGCATGCGACTGCTCCGGCAACTCACCCGCAGCCTCTCATGATAGACAACCCGCTCGCGGCTCCTACCCGCATTCCGCAGCACATTGATACAAGCCCGGACAACGGTCCTCCTCCATCCGCCATCGATATAGGTCTCGGCAAGTCCGGAACCGGCACAGACAGCGGATTATGGGATGTTGTAGGCACAGCGACTCCGCCGACATTAAAGCCCGCGCTGCCAAAAGGGCCTGTGCATGTTTCATCAGGAGTCGCAGCCGGGCAATTGCTCGCTCCGATTCAGCCCGTCTATCCGGTGATTGCAAAAGCAGCTCGCGTTCAGGGGACTGTCATTGTGCAGGCTGTTATTTCAAAGGATGGCAGAATCGAGAACGCGCATGTCACCAGCGGTCCGCCAATGCTGCAAGGCGCGGCAGTAGAGGCGATTCAGCGGGCACGATACAGGCCATTCATGCTGAATGGCGAGCCGGTCGCAGTAGAAACCACCATCAACGTAGTCTTTACCCTCGGAGGATGAATCCAACCATGCCGGGCTGCCAAACATATGCGCAGCCCGGTATGATGTGGCCATGCCGGTCCTGCTCTATACTGCGGCGTGGTGCCGTGATTGCCGCGAAGCCAAGCGTTTTCTTGATAAGCACCACATCTCTTACATTGAAATCGATATCGAGACAACGCCCGGGGCCGCGGAAGAGGTGCTGCACAATGTCGGCAAGAGAGCCATTCCGCAGCTCGTCATCGATGGCAAATGGATACAGCCTTACCGTCCCGGCCGCGGTTTTCTTTATGAAGAGATGAGCGTGTTATTCGGCGTCAATATCTAGGAGACGGATTCGTAGTCTCCTTCTGCTGTCTTGTTCCGTGATCGCGCCAGAAATACAGGCAACCGGCGAACGCGCTCCAGTTTCGTTTCCCGAATATATGAGCGGGCGCGGGCGCGGAGCATGTCTTCCAGTGCAATCACACCAATGGGCTTTCCGGTGGCCCGTTCCAGAACCTGCATCTCTGTGATGTGCGCTGATGCCATGCGCTCGGCCACCATGCGCAGAGTGTCACCCGGATAAGCAAATACTGTGCCGGCAGCAGGAGCGACTTCCTCTCCGGGCCGCATGACTTCGGCTACGGTAACGGTCTCAAGCGGATCGACTCCATACTCGCGGCTCAGGTGATAACCGCGACGACTGAGTCGCTCAGTAAGAATCGAGCGCTTCTGGAAAAGAACGGTAAAAGCATGGGCCGAAACTGACGCGGCCAGCAGCGGCAAAATGAGCGCGTAATTATGGGTCAGCTCCATGCTCAGGACTGCGGCGGTCAGCGGGCATCCAATGGCGCCTGCAAGCACAGCAGCCATGCCGACCAACGGCCACGCGCCTGTTTCGATGGCAGGCAATCCGAAGCCGACGAGAGCGCCCAGTGCGCCCCCAATCATAAGCAACGGCGCAAGAATACCGCCGGATGTTCCGGAACCAAGTGAAAACGCCCAGATTATGCTCTTGATGATGAGCACTCCGGCAAGCAGTTGCCACGTAGTATTGCCGCCAACCAGCGAAGCGATTACATCGTATCCGGTGCCCAGCGCGCGCGGAAAGATCAAGCCGCCGATGCCGACGACCACTCCGCCGATTGCAGGCCACCACATCCAGTGAATGGGTAGGCGCTCTTCAAAAAGATCTTCGCTGGCATAAACTGCCTTGCTCAACAGGAGAGCGGCAAAGCCGGCGATGACTCCGAGCACAAGCGCTGCCAACAGGGTCCGCGCTTCAATGACAGGCGCGATTTGGGGCATAGGAAAGAGCGGAGCATTACCAAGCAGATGTTTGCGAAGAACACCGGCAGTGGTCGCCGCAATGGCAACAGGAACCAGGCTCCGCGGGCGCCACTCAAATAGTAGCAACTCGACGGCCAGCAGCACTGCAGCCAGTGGAGTCGAGAAGACGCCGGTCATGCCGGCGGCGGCGCCTGCAACGAGGAGTGTCGTGCGTTCTGCATCGCTCAGCTTGAAGAGCTGCGCGAAGAGCGAGCCGACCGAACCCGCCGTCATAATGATCGGGCCTTCAGCGCCGAACGGACCGCCAGAGCCGATGGCGATAGCTGCCGAAAGCGGCTTGTAGATGGCTACCTTCCCATCAACCTTAGCCCCATTCATCAGAATGGCTTCGAGCGCTTCGGGAATGCCATGTCCGCGAATCTTATCGGTTCCAAAACGCGCCATGACGCCGATGATGAGCCCGCCTACAATCGGAACGAAAACAGCCAGCCAATGTAGCGTATTCGCCGCAGGTGAAACGAACTGCCAGCTCAGCCGATGAAAATAAAAGATATTAGTGGCTGCATATATGAGGTGCAGCAGGAAATAAGCAAGCGCCGCGCCTGACGCTCCAATGATCAGCGCCAGTCCGCTGAGCAGCAGCATGCGCGGATCGGCATGAAAATCTCGCAGATGCGAATAGAGTTCCGGATTCGTATGCCCGGAATGTGAGCCTTTGCTCATTGTTCTGTAGTCCCCGGCTTTCCTGATGAGGGCTTGATATTTAAAACGCGTCGTAAAGAACGAATTAACTCGGGGCCTGCCTGTTCGAGTTCCTGCATGTGGTAGTCAGCAAGTGAAGCCAGAATGCGCTCGCCCTGGGTTGTTACTCGGAGCAGAATGCGGCGATGATCAGTTGGATCCGGGCACCGGCGCAGCAAGCCCTGCTCAATCGTGCGGTCCACCAGCTCCACGGCGCTGTTGTGCTTGAGCAGCATACGCGCTGCAACATTGGCAATGGTGGGATCAAGCTCAGGCGGCATGCCGTAGACGCATTGCAGCAGCTGATACTGCTGATGGCGAAGGCCGCAATGTTCCGCGACGGCGTGGCTGAACTGGAGGAATTTGCGCAATTGAAAACGGAATTCGGCCAGCTTGCGGAATTGCTCAACATTAATGCCAACACCGTTGCTCATGACATTTTGGACAGAACTACGGGTACGCGCAGGCGTTGTTCTGCTTTGGCTTACGATGGCTCCGGGTACGATGCCCATACATATATCGTACCATGATTATATCGTGTCACGATATATCTGGTTCTGTAGAGGGCTCCGGCGCTGATCCCGCTCCGGGATCGGCAAGAATGGCGCGGGCGTCGCCCTCATCCGATGAGCGCACCTGCAGTTGCAACGGCCCAAGACCGGGCTCGAGGATGCGGGCGTTTTCTCCGGAGAGAAAGGTCTCAATTCCGGCGGATTCCAGGCGAAGCCTGGCCATCTCCGCCTCTAGCGGTTCGGTAAAACTGGCAATCGTGACAATATCTTCCATTCAATTCCCTTCCAATCTTTTTACTGATACCGAATATCCGGTAATGGGATGCGTAAACGATAGAATGAGAAGTTCATAGTACAGCTTATTTCTAAGGAGAGTGCTTCGTTGATTGCCCGCTACACGCGCCCGCAGATGGGCCAGATCTGGAGTGATGAAAATAAATACCGCACCTGGCTTGTGGTGGAAACTGCCGCCAGCGAAACGCTGGCCGAAGACGGGATCGTTCCCGTGGAAGCGGCCAAAGCCATTCGTGAGCGTGGAGACTTCAGCGTAGCGCGCATTCAGGAAATTGAAGCCGAGGTAAAACACGACGTTATCGCCTTTACGACCGCAGTCGCGGAAAAGATCGGCCAGGAATCGCGCTGGCTGCATTATGGGCTTACATCGAATGATATAGTCGATACCGCGCAGGCACTGCAGATTAAGGCTGCATCGGCTTTGATTCGCGAAGACCTGCTTGCCCTGATTGAGATTCTTAAAAAGCGCGCGCTGGAGTTCAAGCACACACCAACCATCGGGCGCACACACGGCATTCACGCCGAGCCGACGACCTTTGGATTGAAACTGCTGAACTGGTATGCGGAGATGCGCCGCAATCTGGAACGCTTTGATGCGGCTGCTGAACAGATTCGCATCGGCAAGCTTTCCGGAGCAGTAGGCACATTCGGGCATCTCAGCCCGAAGCATGAAGAACGAATCTGCGAGAAGCTGGGATTAAAACCGGCTCCGGTTGCAACGCAGGTGATTCAGCGCGACCGGCATGCGCACTACATTTCCACGCTCGCGATCATTACGGCGACATTGGATAAAATTGCTGTCGAGATCCGTCATCTGCAGCGAACGGAAGTACGCGAAGCGGAAGAGTATTTCTCTGAAAAGCAAAAGGGCTCTTCGGCCATGCCGCATAAGCGGAACCCGATTACGACGGAGCAGATCAGCGGCCTGGCGCGTATTGTCCGCGCCAACGCTCAGGCGGCATATGAGAATGTCGCGCTCTGGCATGAGCGGGACATTTCGCACTCCTCGGTGGAGCGCATTATCTTGCCGGATTCGACTATCCTGACGGACTATCTGCTGGCGAAGACTACAAATCTCATTGAAAAACTGCTTGTTTATCCGCAGCGAATGCTCAAAAACCTTGAGAGCACCGGCGGTTTGATCTTCAGTGGCCAGCTGCTGCTCGATCTTGCCGAAGCAGGCATGCTGCGTGAGGACGCCTACCGTCTGGTTCAGGGGCATGCGATGCGCGCGTGGAAAGAGGATCTGGTCTTCCGCGATCTCGTCAAGACTGATCCGGAGATCACTTCGAGTCTCAATCCGCAGAAGCTGGAGCGTGTCTTTGACCTGAGCCGCTATCTGCAGAATGTGAATGCGATTTTTGATCGCGTTTTGAAGGAATAGGTATTCGTTGACTCTGCTACCATGCTCTCGGCTTTGAAATATTGGAGACGCTATGGACTTACGCGCTGTTGCTCTGCTCATGGTCTTGATCTCATATTCAGCATGGGCGCAGATCAATGTTCCTGTGCCGCAGAGCTGTACGCCGCAGGTAAACCAGAAGCTGGGCGGATTACTCAACGCAGGCGATAAGAGCGCGGTGGATAATGTGATGGTGTGCGGCATAACGGTAAGCCCTTCGCGTACGCAAAGTGGAGGACCGCACGGCAGCCATCAGATACTTCCGCTTCGTGTGACTTTTCCTGACAGCAGCACGCGCCTGGTGGAAGTAGTTACGAACGACGATCTTGATGGCGTCGTAACTGCTCCAGTCAATGCCCAGGTCTATGCATATGGCCAGGCATTCTTTCCATCTAAAGGCCGCTTCGTTGCCGGCATCCACGATGTTCATTGCTCGACGCATCGCGGCGCAGATAATGGATGGGTTGTAGTAAACGGGCAGCAGCATCCGGCAAGCTGCCAGCACTAGAAATCATCATGGACGCATTCACGCCCACTACGATTGCCGCGCTTGTGATTGCCGCCAGCTTTGCCGCGGGCCTGAATGTCTACGCCACGCTGCTGACGCTGGGGCTTTTGGCGCGCGCGCACTGGATTGTTCTACCGGTTGGCCTGGACATGCTGTCTCACTGGTGGGTGATCGGGGTCAGCGGAGGCATGTTTGCCATTGAGTTTGTGGCCGACAAAATTCCGGCATTCGATATGGTCTGGAATGCGCTGCATACTTTCGTTCGCGTTCCGGTAGCGGCGCTGCTGGCCTATCACGCTAGCGAACAGTTATCGCCGGAGATGCAGATTCTCGCTGCTGTCGCAGGCGCAGGCATTGCCATTGTGGCACATGGCTCGAAGACCGCGGTGCGCGCTGCCGTTACGCCCAGCCCGGAGCCGTTTTCGAATATTGCGCTCAGCACCGGCGAAGATGTTCTGGCAGTCGGCGTGACATGGCTGGCGACGAAGCACCCGCTGATCGCTGCCGGTGTTGCCTGCGCATTTCTGCTTCTGGCGGTAATCACTGTCCGCTTGCTGGCTAAATTCATACGCAGGATGTGGACCAAACCCCGTCCGGCAAATGCACAATGAATCAGACAACAACAGGAGCACGATGACGCGCGAAGCACTGAATCTCACCGTAGCCATGACAGGAGCCAGCGGGGCTGTCTTTGGCCAGCATCTCCTGCAGGCGCTGCATGTCGATCCGCGCGTTTCGCACGTGCATTTTGTGGCTTCAGAAAATGCCTTGCGTGTTCTTGCCGAGGAGCTGCGATTCAGTGGGCGCAACAATCTGGTTGAAAAGCTGCTTGGGCATCCATCAGCAAAAATTCAGCAACATTCTGAAACTGACATCGGCGCGTCGATCGCCAGCGGCAGCTATCCGTCGGCAGGCATGATCGTAATGCCGTGCAGCATGGGAACGCTAGGCGGGATTGCCAATGGGCTGGCGCAAAATCTGATTGAGCGCGCTGCCGATGTCTGCATAAAGGAGCGGCGGCCTCTTATTTTGTGCGTGCGCGAGACGCCGTTCAATAAGATTCATCTGCGCAACATGACGCTGGCGGCAGATGCCGGAGCGACCATCTTTCCCATCATTCCAACGCTCTACAACCATCCGACGGACTCAACGGAGATGGCAAAACAGTTCGCGGCGCGCGTGCTGGCCCACCTCGGCCTGCCGCAGCCTGGAGCTTACGTCTGGAAAGGCGAATCCTAGAAGCGCCGGATTCATCTGGTTAGCGAATGGACAACATCGCGCCAGATCGTCTGGCGTTCCTCAGTCGCAAGCAATCGTCCAACATACTGCAGCAGCAGATTGGGATTCAGCGGCTTTGGCAGAAAAGCGTTCGCGCCAGCCGCAAAAACATGCTCGGCCTCGAGGCGCGCTCCGCGCTCTGCCATTACGATGATCGGAGTTTTCATAAATGCAGACAACAGGCGCAATCGTTCTACCACCAGCAGCCCGCTACCTGCAGGCAGGCTCAGATCAACGATGATGAGATCCGGATTATGCCTTCGCGCTTCGCTGATGGCCGTGATGGCGTCGAATGCGAAAGAGACGCCGGTTGAAATTACTGACAATGTTTTGTGAATTGCCTGACAGACCCCGGGATCGCTATCTACAACCAGCACACGCTTCATTCAGTACTCGCCCTCTGTGATGAGCTCTGTTTCCCTTCTTATCGGTTGAAGATTCACGAAGGCGAGGCCTGTTTTCCTCGATTTACTCTGACTTTCTTTGAGCTTTCTAAGCTAGCTTATGAAATGCTTTTTCAATGACGGCGGCTGTGAATGGCGCCACCTTGTATTTGCTGTGCGCGTTCAATTCCTCGCGGCGCAGCCAATGGCCGGCTGCGGCATCGGAAGCGCAGCATAATGCTCCTCCGGTCACCCGGCAGAGGTAATCGATAAGAACGTAGTGGAAGCGCACTGTGCCTGCTTCATCGCGGACAATGCGGTCGAATACCTCGATGATTTCAATTGGCTCGATTTCCAGACCAGTCTCTTCCAACACTTCGCGCCGGATTCCGTGCTCTAATGTTTCTCCGAGTTCGAGCGCTCCTCCGGGCAGAGACCATTCGCCTTTGAGCGGTTCCTGACCGCGCTTGATAAGAAGCACTTGATTGCCTTGAATAATGACGGCTCCGACACCAATGATTGGAGCCTCCGGGTATTCGCGCCGCATCAGAATCGAGTCTACTCTCTCCCCTCCACTCTCTAAGTATTTCAATTACTTAGCGGCCCAGCAGGGGCTCAGGGTACAGGGCTTAGAACGAAAAAATCTACCGCTAAGATGCTAAGTACGCCAGGATGCAGACACATTTAGGATAGGCGTGACTTCCATGTGATCACCCTTAAATCTTCAAGGGCCGTCCGTATTCCTCGTCGAAAACGGTCCGGGCCATGCTGAAGCGTCCGCCGTTGAATTTGTCGCTGCCTTTTAGGTGGCCAATGCCGAGCAGCGCGACGACGTGGTAGCTGAGCGGCAGCTTCAGCACCTCGCGTACTTTTTCCTGCTCGAAGCCTTCCATGGGCGCCGTATCGTAGCCGAGGACTTCGGCCATCAGCATCATGGTAGTAAAGGCAATCATGACGTGGCGGTTGAGCCACATGGGAAAATTCGGATGGTTGGAAAGATAGTTGGGAATATTGATCTTGGCTTGCTCCGCGTAATTTTCCGGCATGCCGCCTTCACGCCCCAGCCGCAGCATCTCTTCCAGATCGCCGTTACGCCAGCCGTCAGCGTCTCCGCAAGCCACGATGACGACTGATGCCTCTTCCACTTTGGCCTGGTTAAAGCTGGCGGCGCGGAGGCGGCGCTTCTGCTCCTCGGAACGAACCACGATAAAGCGCCAGGGCTGCATGTTGTAGCCGCTGGGGGCCTGCAACCCGGCTTCGAGAATCCTCTTCAGGTCTTCATCCGGCAGAGTGGAACCATCAAAGCTGGGCGTCGCGCGTCGCTGCGCAATCACCTGCGAAAGAGTTTTCTCCATCACATTTGCCATCTCGATTGAACTTCTTTCCTTCTTACGTTGAGTGACGGGGAGTACTTGAATCTTACTGGATTTGATTCATAGGCAGCTCAATAGCAAAGGGCCGCTGGTTCTGAGCATCGGCATATACCCAAAGCCCGTGAAATCCTTCGCGCAATTCCGGATGCTGCGTCAGCAACGCCTTCATCACGGCCACATTGCGGCTGCGAGTGGCCACGGGATCAGAAGTATCGCTGGTGTTGTAGTTCACGACCAGATCGAATCCGCCCAGCGTCCCATCCGTGTGGAGATTCGTGATATCGATCGTTTGCCCGCCCACATCAAGCTTCATGGGCTGCGCATCCGGAAGGCCCTGCGGACGAACGCTGCTCATTTCTTTCTGCAGTTTTTCAAGATTTGGGCTGGAGATGAAATCTACCGGAGTAAGCAGATATGCCGCGGTCTGGTAATAGAAATAGGCATTCCAGTTCTGCTGTTTTTTGGCGTAGGCGCGCGCCTGTGCCCAGTACCAGACGCCATCATGTCCGGCAGTGGCGAGCGGACGCACAAAAAGACCACCGAGCTTCCATTGCGTGGTTCCCTGCGGATTGTTCTCGAGGATCATGGAAATCTGCTGCGGCTCTTTTCCACCCGTTGCGTGCGTGATGGCGAGCGCGTAATCCCCGGGAGGAAGCTGCGGGATGGAAATCGTGACCAGCAACTGCGATCCGGGAACGCTGCAGAAAAACTGCGTGTCCTGCGGCGCTTTGAGGTCCGTGGCCCGCAGGCTGTAAATAGACTGGATCGTCAGGGCTGCACCCTGAATCGTGGGTGATACCGACTGAATGGTAGAAGCAATGGCGTCAAACTGGGCCGCGACGCTGGGAATGGTATTCGCCTTTACTGCCGCAACATTGCCGGACTGAATCTCAGAGGCCAATGACTGGACCGCGTTAACGTATACACCCCGCTGTGCCTCGGTCATTTGGGATTGCGTAGTGCAGGTGACCGCGTGGGCCGCAAGAGTAGATGACAGCGCAAGAAACAAAGGTAAAGAGCGCGAAAGATTCATACGATCAATAAATTTGACGAGCAAATCCAAACCACTGCTAGTCTAGTACATAGATGCACAAACGCAGGAAGATCCCTGCGCCCGTGCGCTAAGGTTCTTTGATGCGGTTAAGGGCACAAACCGGGTTCGTTCTTCTGATTATTTTTTCCGGAGCTGCATTGCAGGGGCAAAATGCACCCGCCTCCCAGCCCTCCCATGCGCGATTGCAACAGAAAAATGCCGCTGGAACAAAGCCAACTGCCGGCATTCCACAGCAAGCAACTCCTGCTCCTGCTATCCCGCAAAACACTTCGCTGCTCGACCAACCGGCCAAGCCTGCTCAGGTGCAATTAAGTGGCGGCAAGCTTTCGGTAAAGGCAGACAACTCGGGGCTTGCAGATATTCTCCATAACATTTCCGCCAAAACGGGTATGACCGTCGACGGCCTTTCGCGTGACCCGCGCATCTTCGGCAATTACGGACCAGCTGCGCCTCGTGAAGTGTTATCAGCGCTGCTGGATGGCCTGGGTTATAACGTGATGATGGTCGGCGCGCTTGATAATGGCGCTCCCCGTCAGCTGACACTCACTCCGCGGACAGGCGGCGTCAGCACTGGCCCTAATCGCCAGATGCCAGCTGCCACCCAGACGAACAACGGCGACGACGATTCGAATCAGGAACAGGATGAACAGGACAACCAGATGCCTCCGCGGCCTGAGCCTGTTCCGCCTGAGACGGTTCAGCCGCCGGAACCGGTTCCTCCTGAGAACCCCGCCCAGCCTCAGGTAAAGACGCCGCAACAGATGCTGCAGGAACTGCAACAGATGCGCCAGCAGCAGTTGCAGCAGCAACAACAGGCTAATCCACAATAGAAAAGCCGCCATTGCCGGCGGCTTTCTTGTTTTTCAAAGAATGTGGCGCTACAGCCGAGCGATCTCCGGCTTGGTTTGCGGCGCAGGGGCCGCATATGCGCGAGCATGAATTTTCAATGCCGCGAAGGCTGCGCGGCAGATTCCATAGGCCGCCAAAACTCCAAATGCGAGCGCAGCAACCGCCGCGCAGATTAACATCCCCAGATTCAATGCGTCCTGCATCCTGATTTCTTTCCGGCAATCACTTTGTTTCTATTATCGGGGGATTGCCCGCACATGCTTTCGCCTGCGCATTTAGTACGATGCTCATTCTCGCAGAAAACAAGCCTGGATTGACCATGTTTTCTGTTGCCAACTAAGATACCTGTAGGATCGTTGTTCCGATTTTGAACGGCTGACAACGCATTTGCAAGAGCGGCTGCTCTCCGCACCTGCAGGTTTTCTTCAAATTTTCATCCCGCATGTCGATCACGCACATCACGGTACGCGGCGCGCGCCAGCATAATCTGCGCGACATCAGCGTTCAGATTCCGCGCAACACGCTGACTGTCGTTACCGGCCTCTCCGGCTCCGGCAAGTCCTCGCTCGCCTTTGACACCATCTACGCTGAGGGCCAACGCCGCTACGTGGAAACCTTATCGGCATATGCGCGGCAATTCTTAGATCAGATTGAGCGGCCCGATGTGGATTCCATCGAGGGGCTCAGCCCGGCCATTTCTATTGAGCAGAAGACCACGAGCCGCAGTCCGCGTTCTACCGTCGGAACGATTACGGAAATCTACGACTACCTGCGGCTGCTTTATGCCTCAGTCGGCGTGCCGCACTGTCCGAATTGTGGACGGCCCATCTCGCGCCAGACGCATGAACAGATCGTGGAACGCATCCTGTCGCTTGCTCCGGGTGAGCGCGTGACGATTTACGCGCCAATTGTGCGTGGACGCAAGGGCGAATTCAAGGACCTGCTGGACGAACTGGACGAGCAGGGTTTTCGCGCGCGCATTGATGGCGAGCTGCGCGATCTGGCTGAATCCATCAATCTGGAAAAGCGCAAGAACCACACGATTGAAGCCGTTATTGATCGTGTTGTCCTCAAGTCGGGCGTAGAGAAGCGGCTTCAGGAAGCTGTTGCGCGTGCCCTGCAGATGGCGAATGGGCTGGTGCTGATTGCTGTCTCCGGCGGCAGCGAGCAGCTGTACTCGTCTTCGATGGCCTGCCCCGACTGCGGTCTCGATGTGCCGAAGCTTGAGCCGCGGAGTTTTTCCTTCAACAGCACCTATGGTGCCTGTCCTGAGTGTCACGGGCTGGGCAGCATTTACGATTTTGATCCGGCGAAGATCATTACCGACTGGTCGAAGCCGCTGCTGGATGGAGCTCTTGGCCCCGGCTCGGCTTCGCAGTATCTGCTGAAACTGATTCATCTTGCCGCGCAGCGCTACAAGATTGACCTTAAGAAGCCCTTCGAGCAGCTCCCACAGAAGCAGCAGGAGATCCTGCTCTATGGCCCGGGCAAGGGCGAGGCGCCGCGGACAGGGTTTCACGGCATTCTTGCGTATCTGCGCGATGCTGTTGAGGAATCGAAATCCGATGCCTACCGCGAGTGGATGCTCAATTACATGTCAGCCTCGACCTGCCCGGTGTGCAAAGGTAAGCGTCTGCGGCCTGAATCGCTGGCGGTGAAAGTTGGCGGGCTCTCAATTGCTGATTTCACCGCTCTGGCGCTGCGCCGCGCTGTGGATACGGCGCGGGATCTGCAATTCTCTGAGCGTGAGGCCCTGATTGCGGAACGCCTGCGACGCGAAGTCGTCGAGCGTTTGGAGTTTTTGAACGCTGTCGGCCTCGGCTATCTTTCGCTGAACCGCAGCGCTGCGACTCTCTCCGGCGGCGAAGGCCAGCGCATTCGCCTTGCTACGCAGATCGGCTCTCGTTTGCGCGGTGTTCTCTACGTGCTGGATGAGCCTTCCATTGGCCTGCATCAACGCGATAATCAGCGTCTGATCAATGCGCTGCAATCATTGCGGAATCTGGGTAACACGATTCTAGTTGTCGAACATGACGAAGACACGATTCGTCACGCCGATTACGTGCTCGATCTGGGACCCGGCGCCGGCAAGCTTGGCGGCAATGTCGTAGCTGAAGGCACTCCGCAGGACATTATGCGCGTTCCTGCTTCGCTGACCGGACGCTATCTTGCCGGGGAAGTGAAGATCCTGCACCGTTTCCAGCCGCGCGATGTGAACGGCAAATGGGTAGCGGTGGAGGGCGCGCGCAGCCACAATCTTCGCAACATTACGGCGAAGTTTCCACTGGGCGTGATGACGGTCGTGACGGGCGTCTCTGGTTCCGGCAAAAGCACGCTGGTCAATGACATTCTCTATCGTGCACTGGCGAAACAGCTCTACGGTTCGCGCGAAGAGCCTGGCGAGCATAGCCGCGTCATTGGTTTCGAAAATATCGATAAGGTCATTCGCATTGACCAATCGCCGATTGGGCGCACACCGCGCTCAAATCCGGCGACCTATACAGGCGTCTTCTCGGGAATTCGTGACCTCTTCGCCATGTTGCCTGACTCACGCGAGCGCGGCTACAAGGCCGGACGCTTCTCCTTCAATGTCGCTGGCGGACGCTGCGAAGCCTGCCAGGGTGAGGGTCAGCGCCGTATCGAAATGAACTTCCTGCCCGACGTTTATGTGCAGTGCGAAGTATGTAACGGTCGCCGTTACAACCAGGAGACACTAGCAGTAAAGTTCAACGGATACTCGATTGCCGACGTGCTCGATCTGGCCATTGAAGACGCATTGCCTGTTTTGGCTGATATTCCGCAGGTTCGGCAGAAGCTGCAAACGCTGGTCGATGTGGGACTTGGCTATATCCATCTGGGACAGGCAGCTACCACGCTGAGCGGTGGCGAAGCGCAGCGCATGAAGCTTGCGCGTGAGTTATCTAAACGGCAAACAGGCCGCACTCTGTACCTGCTCGACGAGCCTACGACCGGCCTGCATTTCGATGACGTGCGCAAGCTGCTGGAAGTGTTGCACCGCCTGACTGATCTCGGCAATACGATTGTGATCATCGAGCACAATCTGGATGTGATTCGCAATGCAGACTGGATTATTGATCTCGGACCTGAAGGCGGCGAAGACGGCGGGCAGATCGTTGCAGAAGGTCCTCCGGAGCGTGTCTCGCGCATCAGTGGCTCGTATACTGGAGAATTTCTGAGGCGCTACTATACGGAACATCCGGCGGTGCTGGAGTTGAGTCCCAGCGGCAACGGCAGCTCTCCAAAAAGGCGCAAACCGGCGAAGAAGGAGACGATTCAGTGACGCTCGATCCCGTCTCTCTGACGCCCGTGCAACCACCGGTCGAAAATAGTGGGCCTGAATATCTTCCGCAGGAAGAGTTCCAGCCATCGGCAGACGACTTGCCGCACCTCAGCCACGCCGTTCTCTTCTTCCTGCTGGCATTGCCGATGCTTTTTATCGGAGAGGCGCTAAGTCTTTTCTTGGCAAAGCAGTTGCACCTCTTCGGAAACAAGAGCTATCAGGCGATTTTCAGTCTCATGGGCACAGACGCGCGGCTCGCAATCTCGGCCCAGGCAATCACGTATCTACTGACGCTTCTGGCCGCCGGTGCCGTCTTTTCTGTTCTCTGGCATCAGCCTTTTCTTGAGGGCATTCATTGGAATGCGGATGCCGTCCGCGATCGCTTTCTCTGGCTGCTCGCTCTCGGCCTGGGATTAGGCGTAGGCATCACTTTGCTGGGAAATTATCTTCCCATGCCGAAAGATCCGCCTATCATGCAGGACATCATGGGGTCGCAACTCGGCGCATGGATGATGTTCATCTTCGGTATCAGCTGCGCTCCTCTGCTCGAAGAGCTGGCCTTCCGCGGCTTCCTTCTGCCGGGGCTGATTCACGCGCTGCGCTGGCTGATGCGCCGCGAAATTCTGTCAGCTGAAGCGCTCTCCTGGGCTACGATTCCCATTTCGATTGTGCTGACGACGATTCCCTTTGCCCTGCTGCATGCGACTCAGGTTTCGCATGCCTGGGCGCCGATTCTGTTGATTGGAGTGGTCAGCGTGGCGCTCTGTATTGTTAGACTGCGCCTCCGCTCCGTGGCCGCGAGCACGGTGGTGCACGCTGCTTACAATCTCATGCTCTTCACTGGACTGCTGCTGCAGACCGGCGGTTTTCAGCATCTGGAACGGCTGAGCGGATGATTTTTCATCCTCGATAAGGTCCCCCCAGATCCTCAAATCGCGGACTTGAAAGCAGTCTACAATCTTTCTGATGGCTACTAATTATCGCGACACATTGCTGCATCTGCTCTCCCG
>Ga0070738_10004512_pt1 | contig 16571 bp, 10 predicted proteins | sample Coa_R2_2_FD_66446 | JGI IMG/M metagenome (GOLD analysis project Ga0070738, IMG submission 66446) | Surface soil microbial communities from Centralia Pennsylvania, which are recovering from an underground coalmine fire - Coalmine... | ecosystem: Environmental > Terrestrial > Soil > Unclassified ...
ACCTCCTTTCTAAGGAGAAGCATGGGTGCGGGGTAAAAACCGCATGCCTAGGTCGTTTTAAATTCGAATTTCGATCTTCGGAATTCGGATTTAAACAGGGCTCCCTTATCGCACAATTCAGTTTTCTTGAGCAGTCATGCTCTTTGGCAAGTGGTCGAGATTCGATTAACTGGCTGATGGTTGATGATAGCTGACGGTTGAGAGTTGAGAATTACCGCTCTCAACTAAAAACTCTCAACTATCAACTACCCAGGGGCTGTAGCTCAGTTGGTAGAGCGGTAGCTTTGCAAGCTATAGGTCAGGAGTTCGAGTCTCCTCAGCTCCACCAGCCTTCGCCCTCCGGGCTACGGCTCGGCAAGCCAGCCGTGCGCCGTGCGTCAGGGCCGGCTCGCCGCGTCGGAGCGCCTGGGCGCGAAGACGGGGCGTGTAGCTCAGTTGGTTAGAGCACGCGCTTGATAAGCGCGGGGTCACTGGTTCAAGTCCAGTCACGCCCACCATCTTAAAAGCGCGGAACGGGAAATCGGACCGTAACACGCGGACCACTTGCGAACGGAATCTCGGATGAATTAATCCGAAATTCGCACGAATTTGCCGGATGAAACGGCCGGGGCTTTACAGGGCTCCGGCAGGGAAACCCGGCGGGTGTTCTTTGACAACTGCATATAGGTAGATAACTAGGGCAAAATTACAGTTCGCTGAGTTCTTGTTGTTCCCTGTCGAGGGGGACAGCGAGGTAAACTTTGTGATCAAGCTACTAAGGGCTTATGGTGAATGCCTTGGTGCCAAGAGGCGATGAAGGACGTAGTAAGTTGCGATAAGCCACGGGGAGCCGCAAGCAGGCTTTGATCCGTGGATTTCCGAATGGGACAACCCACTCCGATTAATCTCGGAGTATCGACCGGATGAATTCATAGTCCGGCGAGGCGAAACGGGGCGAAGTGAAACATCTCAGTAACCCCAGGAAAAGAAAACGAAGCGATTCCGTCAGTAGTGGCGAGCGAAAGCGGAACAGCCTAAACCGGGAGGACTTGTCTTCCCGGGGTTGAGGGACCTTGATATGGGAGGTCGAGAGTTAGCGTAACGATCTGGAAAGTTCGGCCAAAGACCGTGACAGCCGGGTGCGCGAAAACTCAAAACCCCCTAGAGGTATCCCAAGTAATGCGGTGCACGTGAAACTCTGCATGAATCTGTCCGGACCACCGGATAAGGCTAAATACTCCTTGGCAACCGATAGTGAACTAGTACCGCGAGGGAAAGGTGAAAAGAACCCCTGTTAGGGGAGTGAAATAGTACCTGCAACCATATGCCTACAATGTGTAGGAGCCGGCTCCATTTGGCCCCTGGGCCAGAGGGAGTAATAGTGAAGTGAGAGATAAAGATTAAGATCAGGATTAAGATTAGGATAAAATTAGGATAAAATTAGTTCTTAATTCCTATTCATAATCTTAATCATACTCATAATCTTAATCGCAACCGTTTGGACGGAGTCCAAATGGAGCCGGTGACTGCTTGCCTTTTGCATAATGAGTCTGCGAGTTATTGTCCGTGGCCAGCCTAAGCCGTTTTGCGGCGGAGGCGAAGGGAAACCGAGTGCCAACAGCGCGACCAAGTCGCGGGCAATAGACCCGAAGCGGAGGTGATCTACTCTTGAGCAGGTTGAAGCTGCAGTAACATGCAGTGAAGGACCGAACTCGTGGATGTTGAAAAATCCTGAGATGACTTGAGAGTAGGAGCGAAAGACTAATCAAACCCCGTGATAGCTGGTTCTCTCCGAAATCGCTTGAGGGCGAGTGTTGTGGAAGTACTCCTTGGAGGTAGAGCACTGAATGGCTTAGGGACCCCACCAGGTTACCAAAACCAATCAAACTCCGAATACCATGGATCTCAGTATCACAGCAATCAGGCAGTGGGCGATAAGGTTCATTGCCGAGAGGGCAACAGCCCAGACCATCAGCTAAGGTGCCTAAATGTGATTAAGTGGAAAGGATGTGACGTTGCACAGACAGTGAGGATGTTGGCTTAGAGGCAGCCATCATTTAAACAGTGCGTAATAGCTGACTCATCGAGCGATGTCGCGCCGAAAATGATTGGCGATTAAATCACATACCGAAGCTATGGATTCAGAGAATCTTCGGATTTTCTGAGTGGTAGGAGAGCGTAATCTGCGCAGTGAAGCCGAACGGAAACGGACGGTGGAGCTCAGATTAGTGAGAATGCAGACACGAGTAGCGATAAACCAGGTGAGAATCCTGGTCGCCGTAAACCCAAGGTTTCCTGGGCCAGGTTCGTCCTCCCAGGGTTAGCCGGGAGCTAACGCGAGGCCGTAAGGCGTAGCGGATGCACAGCAGGTTAAATATTCCTGCGCCACCGACATTTTACCTTCAGGGACGCATCAGAAAACATCCACTAGGCAATCGAATGCTGAGCTTAGGCTTCGGCCGAAGCGCATGGGTGGAGAAGATGCCGAGAAAAGCTGAAGGGTATACTAAGGTGCCCGTACCGTAAACCGACACAGGTGGGTGAGTGTAAGCGCACTCAGGCGCGCGAGAGAAACCTCTCTAAGGAACTCGGCACATTAGCCCCGTAACTTCGGGAGAAGGGGTGCCCAAGGATCGCAAGATCCGCGGGTCTCAGTAAATTGCGTTTAGCGACTGTTTAACAAAAACACAGCACTCTGCAAAGTCGTCAAGACGACGTATAGGGTGTGACACGTGACCAATGCTGAAAGATTAAGAGATCTTGTTAGCCGCAAGGCAAAGCTCGGTCTTTAAGTCCCAGTGAATGTCGGCCGTAACTATAACGGTCCTAAGGTAGCGAAATTCCTTGTCGGGTAAGTTCCGACCTGCACGAATCGTGTAACGACTGAACGACTGTCTCGGAGAGGATCTCGGCGAAACTGTAACGGCGGTGAAGATGCCGCCTGCCCGCAGTAGGACGGAAAGACCCTATGCACCTTTACTGTAAGCTGGTATTGTGTTCTGATTAATCATACGTAGCGTAGGTGGGAGACTTTGAAGCCGGGGCTTCGGTTCCGGCGGAGTCGCAATGTGAAACACCACTTTTGGCTAATTAGGATTCTAACCTCACTCTGTAAGCCAGATGAGGGACAGTGCCTGCGGGTCAGTTTGACTGGGGCGGTTTCCTCCCAAAGAGTAACGGAGGAGCGCGAAGCTTGGCTCAGCATGGTTGGCAACTATGCGTCGAGCGTATGGGTATAAGCCAGGTTAACTGTGAGACCTACAAGTCGAGCAGGTGCGAAAGCAGGCCCAAATGATCCGACGGTTTAATGTGGAATTGCCGTCGCTCATCGGACAAAAGGTACGCTAGGGATAACAGGCTGATCGAGTCCAAGAGTTCATATCGACGACTCGGTTTGGCACCTCGATGTCGGCTCATCGCATCCTGGGGCTGGAGAAGGTCCCAAGGGTCCGGCTGTTCGCCGGTTAAAGCGGTACGCGAGCTGGGTTCAGAACGTCGTGAGACAGTTCGGTCCTTATCCACTGTGGGCGCAGGAAACTTGAGGGGTTCTAACCTTAGTACGAGAGGACCGGGTTAGACGCACTTCTGGTGTGGCAATTGTCGCGTCAGCGGCATCGTTGCGTAGCCATGTGCGGAAGAGATAAGCGCTGAAAGCATCTAAGTGCCAAGCTCCTCCCAAGATATTGTTTCCCGGACCGCAAGGTCCCTAAAGACCCCCGGTAGACCACCGGGTTGATAGGTTAGGCATGTAAGCGGAGTAATCCGTTGAGTGGACTAATACTAATCGGTCGTGCGGCTTGATCGCTTTTTTCTTTCGTCTGTTCCCGCGGCGCTTGCGCTGCGGGGCAGCGATGGAAATGCGATTTTGACTCGCGAATTGTAATCCGTGTTGTTCCTATATGCAGTTTTCAGAGAATCCGCCGGCGGTTCCGGCTCGCTCTTTAAAATATTTGCGCCGTCGATCTTGATTCGACCCACTCTTGCGCCCCAGGCGCGGTGGCCGTGCGCCAGCACTTTTGGTGGCCATAAAGCTGTGGTCCGACCCGTTCCCATTCCGAACACGGCCGTCAAACACAGTCTTGCCGATGGTAGTGGTTTTATAGACTCCGCGAGAGTAGGTTGCCGCCAGTCTTTCAAAAAAAAGCCGAAACAGGTTTTGTTTCGGCTTTTTTCTTGTACCCAGCGGCCCCCACGAAAAGGCCGCCAAGGGTCGGGCCGCTCGACGTGTTGCGTCGAACGCGGCCGACCGGTCATTGCGGCAACCAGCATTCCAATGGCAATGGGAACACCCCAAACCCGCCGCCACTTCGCCGCAAACGACTGTCTCCAGCATGAGCGCGCGACTCCATTTTCCCATGAAGGGGCCGTGACAGTTTTGTCATAATCACGATCATGGCTCCCGGATCGGAGCGCGGACCTGTTTTTCTGCCGTCATGTTTTCAATGCGATACAGGCGAAACCGGGCAGAGTCGTTCCAGAGCGCAAGGTTCTCAGTCCCGGATTCCAGCGAGAAACCTTTGGGGCGAATCGTAGGCTGCCCGTTGAACATTGCTTTAGCCGCCTGAGTTGTTGCGAGAAACGGGAACAGCATGAAACCGCTGCGGAGTTCCGAGGGAGCGGCCTGTCGGCGTCCGAGCCGCTTAAGATTGCCTTCCACGCCCTCCCAAATGGACAAGCGGACGACTGCGGGGCGATACACCGCGTTCACAAACCGGCCCGACAAACTCGGTTCCACCTCTATTTCAGCCCACAACCCGTTGGTCTCGTGATCCGGCAAAGGAATCACTTCAGACCAGGACGCGGTCCCCTCCTGGATGAGGGTTAAAGCGGCGGGTCGCGCCGACTTGCGTTTGAGCAACAGAAAGGGAGGTTCATCGGCCACCAGCTCGTAATTGATGACCAAAGCACGCAATGCGAGCGCGTCGTCCAAAGGCGGCCACCGGTGCTCCAGCGCGGCAAGTTCGAAGAGAACGTAGTCCGGCGCGTTTGCCGATAAATAAAAGGCTTCGTTCAACTCGGAAATTTTTCGATCGTAAGCCAGGTAGCTCTGAAAGACCGGGCGCGGCCGGTACGTCAGCCCATTCAACAAAGCATACGCCTGGTGAGGCCCGAACACATCGACACTTGAGCTGCCGATTAGCTCGCGGAGGTGTGGAATTTGCGCCTCGTCACGTCTGGGCTTTAGCTCGGAGTCAAAATCTGCCCGGGACCGAACCGGGTCGCAGAACCAGCGCGCGTTGTACCAGGACCGCGAAAGGACCTGGCGCAGCGAGCTTGGGGGGCTGGGGAGGAACGCCAATTGAACGATGCACAGCGAGAGCGCCGCGCAGGAAATTGAAAGAATAACCGAGAGAACTCGCGCCGGGCCGTAGCGCGGGATTGTCTCCGTCGCAATTGCAATCGCGGGCGCTATCACGGCTAGTTCCATGAAGTGCACCCGGTCCATTCGCACAAGGCTGTGTTTGAGACATAGGATCAGAAAGCCGCCCAGCAACGCCACTAATAAAAGTTCACCGGCCTGATCGGCTCGGTTTCGGGAACGGAAAATCTGTAACGCACCCACCGCTACTGCAAAGAATGCCAACAAACCAAGGCACACCCCTCCCGTGCGTAACAAAGGTAATCCGGCCAGCGCTGCCGCCCGGGCGTAGGCGCTGGAGAATCGAAATGAATTCATGACAAACAGAGGCAAGTGCACAATGTGTTGGCCTGTGGCGACCCAGAAAATCAGGAAGCTGGCGACAAAGATGGAAACGAGCAAAACGCTTGAGCGCCGCCGCCGGTTTAACAAGAGTGCCGCGGCAACGCACGTCACGCATAAAGCCCCGGAAAAGAGGTAAAGCACTTTTGTGAGCGCTGCGAATCCCGCAAAGACTCCCAGCATTGTGAGGGCGATTGGACGCGCCGGCCGCTCGTGCAAAGCTGCAAGGCTCCACGAGAGCAGGCCCGCCTGAATTACAATGTCGGTCCTGACGTCCGTGTTCGCGGTCTCGAGGACAAACAGCGCGAACAGCAAGCAGCGCCAGACCAGGGCCAGCCTTGAGCCCACAACACAAAGGCCCAGCATCGCGGCAAAACAAAATACCATGTTGGCCAGGATCAATCCTGTCTCCGGAGCGTGTAGTGCGTAGGGAGCCAGGAGGTATCCCAGGGGCCCGTGCGTGAAAGCTATCTCCGGGCCGAATTGCGCCTTTTGTTGATGCGCCCAATCCAGAACCCCGCACCAGGATGAATCAACGTCCAGGTCAGGTGCAGCGATGGGGATCGTCAGGATGGGTAAAGCCATTATCAATGCCAGAATAGCCGGCCTCCACATGGCCGCCACGCGGTCTGAGGGTGTTGGTTGGAAGAACAGATGCGGCCAGCGTTTCCACCCGGGCGCTTTGTTCCCAGTGGTCTCGACGCAACCTCCGGGGGAATCAAAGATAGGGTGACGTGTCACAACACATTGGGAGTTATTTCGTCGCTGGTAACCTCAAGAAGCGTGATTTGTGCATCCGCTATGCCAGTTCTTCTGTTCAAGTCAACCCGATGTTAGTGAGATCATAAGATTGCGCGACCGCATGCGTGAGAAATAGAAAGCCTGGCGCAACTTTCCTCAATCCGGCTGTATTGTGCAAGTGCCCCGGTTGCGAGTTGGAGTTCGGCGACGAACTTGGGGCGCGCTTGCGCAAAAATTGCTTTCGGTGGGCAAACGCCGGGGCTAGCCTCAATGACCGACCAGCCGTGATGCGGCGCAGGATATGAAACCAGCATCGAAACTTTCGCGTCGTGATTTTCTCCGCAATACAGCTACACTGATTGGAGCCGGCGTTGCCAGTGCGACCCTGGTCCCCGCATCCGCTCTGGGGCGCGCCGGCCTTATCCCGCCCAGCGAACGGATCACGATGGGTTTTATCGGGGTTGGGACGCAAGGCAGCGGTCATTTGCTGGGGGGTGCCTGGACGTATGTTGCCGGTGGGTACGCCGGCCGAAAGGAAGTCCAGGTGCTGGCCGTGTGCGACGTTTGGAAGGACAAACGGGAGCGAGCGTGCCGTCGCGTCAATGATCATTACTCGGAGGTGTACGGCGCGGCCAATTACAAATCCTGCGAAGCGTACACCGATTTCCGGGACGTGCTGGACCGAGCAGACATCGATGCCGTGCTGATTGCGACGCCGGCTCATTGGCATGCGACGATGGCTGTAATGGCCGCCCAGGCCGGCAAAGACATCTATTGTGAAAAGCCTTCAGCCGTTACCGTGCGCGAAGGCAAAGCGATGCTCGACGCGGTGCGCCGTTACGCGCGCGTTTATCAAGCCGGCACTCAGCAACGCAGCGAGTACGAAGGCAAGTTTCGCCACGCTTGCGAATTCGTCCGCAGCGGCCGGATTGGCAAGCTCAAGGAGATATACGCCTATCGCGACGGCGGCGGAGTTTTCTGGCCCAGCCGGTTCGGGCCGGCCAAACCGATTCCCGACGGTTTCGATTGGGACTTGTATTTGGGACCCGCTCCGTGGCTGCCGTACGACGGAATCACCGGTCCGCACCGATTTGATATCGGTGAACTCAATTGGGGCCAGCATCATTACGATATCGTGCAATGGGCCGCCGATGCCGACAACACCGGGCCCGTCGAAATCTGGGTGGAACAGGATCGCTCCTGCTACCGGTACGAAAACGGAGTGGTCGTTTATGGTAAGCCTTACCCGAATGAACCGGTCGGCGGCGAAGGGGGAGCCTGCTTTGTGGGGACAAGCGGCCGGATTGCAGTGGACAGAAATGCCCTCGTTTCCGACCCGCCGGACATCGTCATCGAGCCGCTGGGGCCGGACGAGACGCATCTTTACCGCAGCGAAAGCCACTCCGGGAATTTCCTGGAATGCATCCGCACTCGGAAGAAACCTATTTGCGATGCCGACATCGCGTATCGCGCTGCCAGTGCGTTGTTGCTGGGCGGAGTCGCCAAGCAGCTCAATCGCACCGTCAAATGGGACCCCGTCACGGAACATTTTCTGGACGACGACCAGGCGGAGCGCCTGTTGGCTATCGCCAAGCGAGAACCTTGGATGGTTTGAGGAGACGCCATGCAACCCGCGCGCAAATGAATAAGTGGCTTGCAATCGCTTTCGGTGTCGCTCTTTGCCTTGCCGAAAGCCGCGCACCGCTGATGGCGGCAGACCCGGCGGAGGAGCAGCGGATGGTCCAGGTGCTTCAGTCCGAAAATGCCGGGCTTCGGGAAAAAGACGCCGCTTGTTCGCGTCTCAAGCTTGTTGGAACGGAGGGCTGCGTTCCGGCCGTCGCGCTTTTATTGACCAATGAAGCGCTGTCGCATTCGGCGCGTTTGGTGCTTGAAGCAATGCAAGCCCCCGAAGCCGGACGCGCATTGCTGGATGCGCTGGCAAAAACCAAAGGTAACGTGCGGCTTGGAATTATAAACAGCCTCGCGGTTCGCGAAGAGAAAGAGGCCGTCCCTTTCCTGGTCGACTTGCTGGCGGATCCTGATCTGGGAACCGCTCGCGCGGCCGTCGCGGCCTTGGGCCGCATTGGAGGGCCGGATGCCGTCACCGCGCTACGGGACTGCGCGAGAAAACCAGGCTCCGGTCTGCACGCCGCATCCGCTGACGCCTTGCTCCGCTGCGCCAATCGCATGCTCGCGTCCGGCCAGCGCTCATTCGCCCTGGCGATTTTTGAGCAACTCGACACACCCGCTGAAAAAGAGGTCATCGAGGCCGGTGCATTCCGGGGGCGAGTGCTGGCATCGGGAAATGCCGGACTGAGCATGGTTCTGCACGCGCTTGCGGGTGCGGCAGGGCCAAGCCAGATGGCGGCACTACAACTTGCGCGCACTCTCCAGGTGCCTCACGCCACACGCGAACTCGCCCGGCTGCTGCCCGCGCTGCAGCCGACGGTCCAAATCGCCGTTATCGAAGCTCTCGCCCAACGAGGCGATGTCTCTGTTATTCCCGAACTGCGGAAATTCGCCACTTCTGCCCCAGCTGAACTGCGCCTGAGCCTCATCCGCGTTTTCGATAATGTCGGCGATGGGTCCGTAGTGCCTTTGCTTGGGCTTTGGGCGGCGTCGGGTCCGGAGGACATCCGGAGCGCCGCGAGGGCCGCGTTGTCCGATTTGCATCATGGAAACGTCAGCCAGGCTCTCATCGAAGAGTTGAGCAAGTGCGAGCCGGGAGCCCAGGGGGAGATTGCAAGGGCATTGGGAATGCGGCGGGACACCGCAGCGGTGCCGCGCCTTGTCCAATTAGCTCAACAGGGACCGGGACCGGTTCGCAACGGCGCTTTACAAGCCCTGAGCGCCTTAATCGACGCGCGGCAGCTCCCTGCGCTCGTCGACTTGACCTTGTACACAAAGGATGAGGAAGGTCGTTCCCACGCGGCCGAAGCCCTCAATGCGGCGTGCCAACGGCTTCGAACCAAACAAGGCGGCCTCGCAGCCCAGGCTGTCGTTACGGGTCTTCAAAATGGGCCTGGTCAAGGGCGCATTGCGTTGCTTCCGATTTGCTCCGGGCTGATCGACCCGCAGGTGCGTTCCGCACTGCGTGGTTGTCTAAGTGACCCGGACCCAGGTGTGCGGTCGGCAGCTGTGCGTGCGCTTTGTGACACAATTGACGGAGACTTGCTGGACGACGTGTTGGGGCTGGCGCGGGGAGCGCAAGATGATGTGACGCGATCCCTGGCCGTTTCCGGCGGTGTCCGGTTGGTAACGCAAGAAGACACGGTAAAACTGCCAGCCTCACGGCGGGTTCAAGCGCTCAAATCGCTGTTCAGCTGCGCTTCCGGGCCGACCCAAAAGCGGCAGGTGCTTGCCGGACTTGCTGAGGTGCCCGAACCCGAGTCGCTGGAATTAATCGCCGGCGCTCTTGACGACCCTGCTGTGCGAAACGAAGCTGCGCGCGCGGTGGTGAAGATCGCGGCGTCTTTACCTGGTGACAAATCGTTGCTATCCCTCAAAAAGGCATTGGTTGCGGTCGATGATGAATCGACGCGCAAAGCGGTGGAGGCCGCAATAACAGGCGTGCCGGCGAAACCCGTCAGATAGCTTGTGCGCTCGTGCTTCCTTGCCTAGATTTGCTCGATAATGAGTACACCGTTGAGTGAGCAAGTGAAGGCGGCGGCGGTTTGGATTAACAAACTACGCGGGGAAATCGGCCAGGTCATTGTCGGGCAGGAAGAGTTGGTGGATCGATTGCTGGTCGGTTTGCTCGCTAACGGGCACGTGCTTTTGGAAGGAGTTCCAGGATTAGCGAAGACCCTTTCGGTAAGGACTTTGGCGACCGCTATCCAGGCTTCGTTTCATCGAATCCAATTTACCCCCGACCTGCTCCCGGCGGACATCGTTGGCACCTTGATTTACAGTCCCCAGGATGGGAAGTACCACGCTACCAAAGGTCCGGTTTTCGCCAATTTCGTCCTCGCCGACGAAATCAACCGCGCCCCGGCCAAGGTCCAGTCAGCCTTGCTCGAAACGATGCAGGAACGGCAGGTCACACTCGGGGGTGAAACGATGCCGTTGCCCTCTCCATTCCTGGTTTTGGCAACTGAAAATCCCATTGACCAGGAAGGCACTTACCCGTTGCCGGAGGCCCAGGTCGACCGTTTCATGTTCAAGGTGCTGCTCGAATACCCGTCGTTCGCTGAGGAACGCAAAATTCTCGACCGCATGGCGTTCACCGCACCCGAGACCCGGGTTCAGCCTGTAATCGCCCTGGACGAGATTCTTCACACACGCAAGCTCGTGGACCAGATTCACGTGGATGAAAAAGTGCGCGACTATGTGGTGCATATTGTCTTCGCCACTCGCAAACCGGACCTATACAAGCTCGATATCAAGCATTTCATCCAGTTCGGAGCCTCGCCTCGGGCGACGATTTTTATGACCTTGGCCGCAAAGGCGTGGGCTTTGCTCCAGGGACGCGAGTATGTCACGCCCGAGGACATCAAGAGCATTGGCCCGGATGTCTTGCGACACCGGATTATTCTCACTTACGAGGCGGAAGCCCAGGCGGTGACGTCGGACGCAATCATTAAGAAAATCTTCAACACTGTGCCCGTCCCGTGACGATTGCCGAATTGCTCGAATCGGTCCGGCGGATTGAAGTGAGAACCAACCGCCTGGTCAATGACATGATGGTCGGGGCGTACCTCAGCCACTTCAAAGGCAGGGGAATGGACTTCGAGGAGTTGCGCGAATATATCCCAGGGGATGAAGTGCGCGATATCGACTGGAACGTCACCTACCGCATGGGCCGGCCATTCGTCAAACGCTTCAGAGAGGAACGCGAACTGGCCATGGTCTTGGCCCTGGACATCTCGGGGTCGTCCTCGTTCGGTTCGGCTCGGAGATCCAAGCGCGAGTTCGCCGCTGAGATTGCCGGGACGCTGGCCATCTCCGCGGCGCGGAGCAGTGACAAAGTCGCGCTCTTGTTGTTCACCGATCGAGTGGAGTTGTTTGTGCCTCCGCGAAAGGGCCGCCGCCATATCCTGCGGCTGATTCGCGAAATGCTGTTTTTCGAACCGAAACACCGCGGCACCAGCGTTCCGGCTGCGCTCGCATTTCTGAACCATCTTTTGCACCGGCGTTCGATTGTGTTTTTGCTCACGGACTTCCTTCACAGTTTCGGGGCGGCCAAACCCGGCGGCAAGGGCACTCGCGACACTCTGCAGGAATTAGGCCTTACGAACCTGCGGCATGACCTTGTTTGTATCCATTTGCACGACCCCAGGGAAAGCGCTTTGCCCCAGGCCGGGTTGTTGACGATCGAAGATGCCGAGACCGGCGAGTTGCTCGAGATCGATTCCAACCGCGTCGCCGTTCGCGAACGGTTCGCGCGGACCAATGCCGACCGCCTGGCCGATTTGGACCGTTCGTTGCGCCGCGCCGGCGTCGACACCCTCAGTTTCTGCACCGACCAACCGTTCGCGCAGACTTTGCAGAGCTTTTTTGAAACGCGCCGCGGAAGGAGACGGGGGTGAACTGGTTTGCTAGATCATCGGGGAGAGCGCTCGATGGGCCCGGAGCATGCCCGGCCGCCCTTTCGCGCCGAACTCCCAGGCCTGCGTCATGGCTGCTTCCGTCGTTGGGCATCTTCCTCGTGTCGCTGTCGCTCCTCGCCGCTGATGCCAATGGGACGGATAGCACGTCATCTTCCCTCCGGCCGCCACGCGGTGAAATTCCTGCTTCGTTTTGGGAGCAGCACGGCCCATGGATCCTCGCAGGCGCCGTTCTTTTGACGGCAGTTTTGGGGCTGGCCGCCTGGTTTGTGACGCGGCCCAAGGCGGTCGTGCCGGTTCCGTTGGCGACACTCGCAAAACAAGAGCTCGAATCGTTGCGGCAGTTGCCGGAAGACGGGTTGTTGCTAAGCCGCGTCTCGCAAATCGTGCGGCGATATTTCGCCGCCATGTTTTATTTGTCGACCGGCGAGCAAACGACGGCCGAGTTCTGCAAGTCGGTTCAGCAAGATGGCAAAGTTAGTTCGGGGCTCGCCAAAAAAGTTTGCGAGTTTCTCGTCCATTGCGATATTCGGAAGTTTGCGCCAGCGGCTCCGCCGGGGCCGTCCGGGGCCGTGGAGCAGGCGCTGGCGATCCTGGATCTTGCTCAGAACCGTGTGGCGGAGTTGAACCGGCAACCGGCGTCTGGCCAGGGGTCCCAGCCGCCTCAACTGCCGGCGACGGCCACAAAGATTCCAAGCAATGCCTGAGCCCACGGATAGTAACAGGTCATGAGTGGCAATTTCCAATTTCAGTATCCCTGGCTGCTTGGTCTGCTGGCCTTGTTGCCTTTCTACGCGTTTTTGCGCGGCCGCGCCGGAAAGCTCTCGGCCCTGGTGTTTTCAAGCTCGGAAATCGCCCGCAGCGCCGGAGCGGTTGCCCGCGCCGCGTCCGGACGGCTTCTGTTCTTTCTACGCCTGTTGGCGGTGGCTCTCTGCATCATTGCCCTGGCGGGGCCGCGCTTTGCCAATGACCATACCGAGACCCAGGCCAGTGGGGTCGACATTATGCTCGTGCTTGACCTTTCCTGGTCGATGATGGCGTTGGACATGAGCTCCCCGGGCGAGCGACTCTCGAGGTTTGATAGCGCCTCCCAGGTTCTCGAGGATTTTATCGGCAAGCGGGTGAGCGATCGCCTTGGGCTGATTGTATTTTCCGCCGTTCCTTATCTTGCGAGCCCGCTGACGCTCAACCACGATTGGCTGGTTGAAAACCTTCATCGCCTTCACGTGGGTTTGATCCGTGATTTAGGAACCGCCATCGGAGACGCCACGGCCGCGGGCGCCAAGCGGCTCAAAGACATCAAAGACAGCAAAAGCCGCATCATCATCCTGCTGACCGACGGCGATAACAACCGCGGAGAGATCGACCCGGTGCCTGCCGCTCAGTTGGCAGCCGCCCTCGGGATTAAAGTATACACTATCGGAATTGGCATCGAACAACCGTGCGAGTTGCCGGTGTTCAACCCCAACACGGGCAAACTCGAACTGGACGCCAACGGCAATGTCAAACCCGGCATGATGCTGCAGCCGGCCAATTACTCAGTCCTTGGGAAGATGTCCGCCTTGTCGCGCGGGAAGTTTTACCGCGCGACCAACCGTCACGAGTTGCAACGGATTTACGACGAAATCGATCAGCTCGAAAAGACCGAGATCAAGCTCAGGCGCTACACGACGTATCGCCCCCTGTTCCAGTGGCCGCTGCTGGCCGCGCTGGGTTTATTCGGGCTGGAATTGCTGCTGGCCCACACTCGCTTCAGGAGGGTCCCTTAGCAGATCGACCTCGATTGCATGAACGTTGCTCATCCACATTTCGCCGAACCTCAATGGCTTTGGCTGGCCTTTTGCGGCCCGCTCGGCTTGTGGGCTTTGCAGCGATATTCCGCGGCCATGCGCAGGCGGCAATTGGCGCGAATTGCCGGCCCGGAATTCCTCCCCGAATTGACGCGTTCGCACAGCCGGGTGCGGCGCGCTATAAAGGAATTCCTCTTGCTCGTCGCTGTGTTGGCAATGGGCCTGGCATTGGCACGCCCTCAATGGGGCGAACAGACTGAGACCAGCCACACGTTCGGGCAGGACGTGATTTTCATGCTGGACTGTTCACGTAGCATGCTGGCGACCGATGTGTCTCCCAGCCGAATGGAACGCGCAAAACTGGCAATTCTGGATTTTATTCAACGCCAGCAACACGGTCGGATTGGCCTGGTCGCTTTTGCCGGCCAGGCCTTTTTACAGTGTCCGTTGACCTTTGATTACGGAGCATTCCAGGATTCGCTTAAAGACATTGACGCCAGGACCATTCCCGTCCCGGGCACCGACATCGGCCGGGCTCTGGACGAGGGAGTGCGGGCCCTGGACAAAAATGAGCGGCAGAAAGTGTTGATTCTGCTCACCGACGGGGAAGACCTCGAGAGCGGTGGAGTAAAAAAAGCCGAGGAACTCGGGAAGCTAGGAGTGACTGTTTTTACGATCGGGGTGGGCACGCCTGCGGGTTCGGAAATTCAAATCCTAACCGAGCAGGGCAAGCCCGAGTTGGTGCGCGACAAGAAAGGTGAAGTGGTGCGCAGCAGGTTGGATGAGCAAACGCTCCGGGCTATAGCGCAGGCCACTCACGGCTCGTATTATCCGTTGGGCCCGATCGGGGAAGGGCTCGCAAAAGTGCGACTTGACGTCGAAAACCTCGGCAACCAGTCCGGGGGCATCCCGGCGCGCAAGTTTGGGGTGGATCGGTTCCACCTTCCGCTGGCCATTGCGCTGGGACTGGTGGTGGTGGAATCTCTGGTTGGCACTCGGCGTCGCCTGTCGCATAGTACGGCCTGATGCTCCAGGCCCTTTGAACCAATGACTCTCGGCAGGAAAATGCGGTTTGTGTTAGCGCTCGCCCTGGCTTGTGCGGGGCCGGCAATAGGCCGGGCTGCTGCCGTGCCGGTTGAAACGCCGGCGCCGACACCTTCAACTCCGCGCGAGTTTTACAACGCGGGCACGCGGGAATTGCGCGAGGGCAAGCTGCGCGAGGCGGAGGCTTCTTTGGAGACGGCCCTCGCGAGCCAGGACGATCGGCTGCAACCGCCCGCTTTATATAACCTGGGACACGTTCGTTTTGCTTTGGGCCTTGAAGAACTGAAAAAGGGACCGGCTTCAAAGGCCGCGGTACAGCGCGGGCAGGGGGCGGTGCAAGGAGCGACGGGGGCTGTGAGCGAAGCCGACGAGGCCCTGGCGAGCGAGGACGTCCAGAAGATGGTGGCGGCGTATTTGCGGGGTCGGGGGGCGCGACGGGAACTCAAAGCGGCGACTCAGGCTGTGCGAAACGCATTAAAGACCCAAGGCGCCGCCCTCCAAAAGTGGCAGCGGTCCTCAGGCGATTTCAAGAGCACGGTCGAGCTGGATTCAAAGGACAGTGACGCGCAACAGAATGCTGACACGGTCGACCGGTACATTGCGAAGTTAATCGACAGCATTCGGGAGCTTCAACAGATGGCCGCTGCCCTCGGCAACAAGGGGGACGATCTCAAGCAAAAGATGAACCAGCTTAAGGGCAAAATCCCCGCGCCCGACGCGCCGCCCGGGCCTGGCGGCGACGATGATGACGAGGAGGACATGCCACAAGGCCAAAAACAGGGGGACAAAGAGGGGAGCAGCAAGGAAGGACAGGAAATGACGTTATCTCCCGAGCAAGCCGGCTGGCTGTTGAACGGATTTAAACTGGATAGCGAACATCGTCTGCCCATGGGAGAAGAAAGCACCGCGCGGCCAAAGAACCAGTCCGGGAGGACCTGGTAATGCCGTGTGCCGGAAGGATGCGAGTGACGCTTTACGACGGGCTGGTCCGTGCTTTTGGATTTTTTTTGATAATGCTCGGTCCAGCGCTCTATGGCCAGCAGCCGAGCCAGGCCGCTCAGGACCCCCTCATGCAGTTGATGCTGGCCCAGCCTAAAATCGACGTTGATTCTCCCGTCACACCGGTCGTGAGTTTCGAACCGCGCGTTATCAAGCCGGGCGAGCCCTGCACTTACCGGGTCACCATCAACGCGCTGGAGACGGCTATCGAATGGCCCGACAAAATCCCCGTCCCTCAAGGCGTGTCCATGCGAGAAGGCGCGCGAGGTCAGATCCTGTCCATGATCGGGGCTATGCTGGTGCCGCGTACGACTTTCAATTATCGCCTCACAGCGTCCACTCCGGGCGTTTTCACAATCCCTGAGTTTACGATTCGGGTGAACGGAAAAAGCGTGAATGTGCCGGCGAGCGAAATTGTGGTCTCGGCAAATCCCGTTGCGGGCCTTGCTCCGGCGCAGGTCCTGCTCCTGGATTTGCCAACCAACGGCTTGTATGTGGGCCAAGCCGTGCGCGCACGGGTTCTCCTGCCGGGCGCCCCTGGCGGCACTGTCCAAAGCCTGGGCCAGGTTCAAGTGAACGGGCAGGGTTTCATTGTGGATCAAAGTTCCGCGCACGCCCGCATCGAGGTCCTGGCGGGGGCGCCAGGCAAACGACCGGTCAACACCTTCGTTTACGAACTCATGTTGACCCCGATCGCAGTCGGGAAGATCACTTTGTCCGCGCAGGCCTACGCCGTCGGCAACCGGGTTATGGGCGGTGTCATTATGCCCG
>Ga0070738_10004514_pt1 | contig 16563 bp, 12 predicted proteins | sample Coa_R2_2_FD_66446 | JGI IMG/M metagenome (GOLD analysis project Ga0070738, IMG submission 66446) | Surface soil microbial communities from Centralia Pennsylvania, which are recovering from an underground coalmine fire - Coalmine... | ecosystem: Environmental > Terrestrial > Soil > Unclassified ...
TCGTTCCCACGCTCCTGCGTGGGAACGCACGTCCGGCCGCTCCTGCGGCCCGACTCTCTCTGCTAGTTGGGCGCTGGCCGCGACGCAGAGCGTCGCATACTTGCGTTCCCACGCGGAGCGTGGGAACGAGAGAGTGTCGTGTTTTTTCCGTGCTTATCTGTGTGCATCTGTGGCTATTTTCTGCCCTCAGGATGGCGCACAGCGATCGGGCTGCCATCCGCGAGGACCGATTGGCCGCTGAGAATCACACTCGCGCCGCGCGGCAAAGGGGGTTGTGCGATCTCGACCCACTCCGTGTTCTGCGCTCCCAGCGAGACGCGCGCTTCTTTCGCATGGCCGTTTTCGACCACGAAGATTTTCGTGATGCCCGCGAACGTGGTCACGGCTTCGAGCGGCACGGTGGCGACATCGCTATCGAGCCTCGTTAGGATAGCGGCTTTGGCGAAGCTGCCCGGCTTGAGCTTCCCGTCGGCGTTGGGGACCTCAATCTCCACCTGAAAAGTCCGATTGACCGGATCGACGGTCGGATTGATACGCGCGACGACGCCGGTGATGGGCTGTGGATGGGCAGCCGTGGTCACGTTTGCCTTTTGGCCTCGTTGAATCTCGTTGCTATGCCGCTCGGGAACGAGGACCTTCAGTTTCAACATGCGATCGATGACCAGCTTGCAAACTTCGGTGCCGGTCTTCACGAAACTCCCTTCCGAGACCGCCCGTTGAGAGACCACGTAGGTCACGTTCTCTTCCAGGGTGGGCACCCGCTGCGAGGGAATTGGGACCTTGATGGCCATGTCTCCGAGCTGCTGGCGCGCGATGGCAAGCGCTTCCCGCTTCATCTCCACGGTTGCTATCAAGGAGCGGGCCATAAGAAGTTGGTCGTGATATTCGGCATCAGCGGCGTGAAACTCGGCCGTCCTGTCGCCCAACTCCTCTGGGGTGACTCCGCCGCTCCGCGCCAGGCTGCGGGCGCGTTCATAGCGGAGCTTCGTATTGTTCATCCGCTCGCGCGCCCGGATCACGCCCGGCAGGTGTTCCAAATCGAATTTCGCTCCCGGCGACAGATCGTTGACTCCGAGCTTCGCCAAATCGACGCGGAGGGATTTCTCGGCCTGGCAAAGAAGCAATTCGTAGTCGGTCGGATCAAACTCGACGAGCAGCTCACCCGGCTTCACTTGATCCGACACATCATGATGAATCTTGCGGACTCGGCCATCCAGCTTGGCGGCGATCGAAACCTCCTCGTAGCCATAGAGCGTCCCAACTGCCTCAACGCTGCGCTGCACGGATCGATACGCGACCGGCTCGACCGTCACCATGACCGCGGCCGGATCGCGCTCGCTCGCTCCGGTTTCCGGAGGCAGCGTTTCCTTCACCGATTGGCCGAGGTTCCGGCTGGCCAACGTCCCCCCCGCCCCCAGGACAAGCAGGATCACGAAACCCCAGAGGAGCCTGCTCCTCCAGGCTCCTTTTACCTTGATCGGCTGGAGATCCACGACCGTCTCGCGTGCCGACTGGGGCGGCGTCCGATCGTGGGGTACGGATGGAAAAGCGACTTCTGAGACGGGATTTGACGAAATCGGCAGATTAGCCATTTTCTCGTTCCCTGTGAGTTTCGCTCTGTTCGCTCGCCGAATGGTTCGGCAAGCGAAGTAAATGGGCAAAAAAAGCGGCTAGATTCTTATTCGCTCAAGCCGAGGACGATATTTTCCGCACCTGGGAACGCCCCGCGCGAGCGATCTTGCGGAAAAGCACCATGAAGATTTCCTGCTCATCGTCCGTGAGCGCGCCGAGCATACTTCGGAACAAGCGCAATTGTTCTTTCACCAAGAACTGGTGGGTTTCGTGGCCGGATGGAGTCAACTCCACGCGGATGACCCGCCGGTCTTCCTCGGATCGATGGCGGCGGACTAGTCCCTTGCCCTCCAGGTTGTCCACGATGCTGGTCACGGAGTTGACGGCAACCGAGAGCCTCTCGGCCAGTTCCCGCATCATCCGCGGCCCTTCATTGCCCAGAAACTCGACCAAGTGCAATTCCTGCATGTTCAACTCGGCGTGGGGTGCGTTGGCTGCCGTCGAATTGACGCACTGAAACTGCTTCAGAATGTCCTGAACGACCTCCTGCAAGTCGGCCGCTCGGCGATCAAGAGAGGTCATCGCAAGCGTCCTCGAAAAATTCGATTCTCGAACTATTCATTCCAGGAATTATCGGAATCAGGACGAATCGTGTCAAGTGAAAAAACGATTTCACAGCTGTTCTTTCAAATAAGTCGCGCGCTTCGTCCGAGCCGCGCACGCAGCGCAGCGGAGTAAGCGGCCGCCCGACTTGGAAAAACAGCTCTTACCGAAGAGAGATGCACGTTCCCTCGCTGCGGCTGCGCACGGCGGCGCGCAGCCAGGTCAGGGCTTGGTAGGCGTCCTCGAAACTTGGCCGCAACGGCTGTCCGTCTCGCAGCGCCACGATGAAGCGTTCCAGGCTACTCTGCTCCGCCGAGCGCGGCGGCAAACGCTGCGCGTGTTGGCCGTCCGCGTCGCGCCAGCGCAGTTGTCGCGGCAATTCCGCCGTGGCCGTGCCCGCTTCGGCGACTACCTCGAAACGCGGCGGCGTGCGTCCCACCGCGGCCGCCCACAAGTTCACTTGAGCCAGGCGGTCGCTGCCAAAACGCAACATCAACGTGACAAACGAGGCGCTATTGCCATCGAGCGTCCAGACGCTGCGCGGCACATCGTCCAACAGCCAGGCGCAAGCCGCCAACAGCGGCAGCACGGCCGAATTGCCGAGCAAATCGCCGCCGGGGGGCAACGGTGCCATGCTCCAGTCCGCGCGCACCAGACGAGCCTGTCCCAGCCGGTGCGTTAACAATTCGCGCAGGTATCGCGTCGCCTGCGTCAGGAGTGTTGGCAACGTCATCAGCACCGGCAAGCCGCTGCGTTGGATGGATTCATGCAGCGCGTCGGCATGTGCTTCATCGCTATCCGGCGACGAGGCGCAAAGGATGGGTTTGTTGATCCGGCAAGCGTGTTCCAGCGGCCACAGGCCGTACCATTGGGCATCGAGCAGGAGCACCGCCTCGACATCGGGACGTTCGAGCAGCTCGACAGGACCGGCCGCCGCGGCGCATTCGAATTGCCGCGCTTCCATCTCGGCGCGACGCGCGATTTGATCGCACACGGCCCGCACTTCGACGTGATCGCGCAGCCGCGCCAGCAGCCGCCGATACCGCCGCCAGCGCCGGCCCAATCCAATCACTCCCACACGCAGCCGCATGCTCGCTCCCGCAATACGACAAAAGGTGACAAGGTGAGAATATCGGCTCGCTAGCGCCTTGGCACCTGAGCCACTTCCCGAACGCTCCGAACAGCAAGGAAAAGAGAAGGAGACAGGACACGCCGCCGCGCTCCGAAGATGATAAGATGGCGGAGTATCAGTGGTACTGCTTCATCCCTTATTTTGGCTACGGGAGAGGCGTCATGCGTATCGACCAACTGATCTTTGTGGGTCTTAGGGGCTACGTGATCGCTTTGGATCGCAATACAGGCGAAATCGTCTGGAATTGCTCGGAACTCGATTCCGGCCCCACTTCTCTGTTGCTCGACGGTGATCGACTAATCGCTGCAACCAACGGCTACATTTATTGTCTGGACCCAATGACAGGTCAGGTGATATGGAAGAATCCGCTGCGCGGCTACGGAGTCGGCATCACTCACCTCGTCTCGGTGCGCGGACAGAGCGCCCAGACGATGAACCAGCAGGAAGCTGCTGCGGAAGCAGCAAACACAGCCGTTTTCGCTAGTAATCCGGGTATCCACAGTTCGTAAGAGAGATTAGCGCACGTGAACGAACCCCTCGGCATCGCCCTGATTGGTTGCGGCACGGTGGGCGGCGGCGTGGCTCGCCTGCTGCACGAACAAAGCGAACGATTGGCCGTCCGCGCCGGGCGGCCTCTCGTCTTGCGCCGCGTTGTCGTCCGCGATCCGGACAAACAGCGGACCATCGAGCTGCCGCGCGAATTGGTGACAACGGATTTGCAGTCCGTCCTGCGCGATCCGCACGTCCACGTCGGCGTGGAGCTGGTCGGCGGCGTGGATTGGGCCAAGGAGGCCGTGTTATCGCTGTTGGCGGCGGGCAAGGACGTGGTGACGGCCAATAAGGCGCTGTTGGCCCAGCATGGCGCTCTGGTGTTCGATACGGCGCGGCGGCATGGCCGGGCCGTCGCTTTCGAGGCCAGCGTCGCGGGCGGCGTGCCCATCATTGCCGCGCTCGCTCAGTGTCTCGCCGCCAATCAGATTCAATCGCTGCAAGGCATTCTCAACGGCACTTGCAATTTCATCCTCACCGGCATGACGGAGAACGGCCAGGACTACGCCGCCGCTCTCGCCGAGGCGCAGCGGCGCGGCTACGCTGAGTCCGATCCAACCCTCGATGTCAACGGCACCGACGCCGCCCACAAACTGGCCATCCTTGCGCAGATCGCCTTCGGGCTGTCCGTGCCCGTCGAGTCCATCGATCGCCGCGGCATCGCCGACCTCGACGCCCTCGACATCCGCTTCGCCCGCGAGCTGGGTTACACGGTCAAGCTGTTGGCCGAGGCCTGGCTGATTGGCAATCAGCTGGCACTGCACGTTTCGCCGGTGCTGCTGCGGCGGCACGCGCCCCTGGCGATGGTGCGCGGCGCCTACAACGCCATCTTCGTCGTCGGCGACGTGGTCGGCGACGCCTTGTTCGCCGGACAGGGCGCGGGGCAAATGCCGACTGCCAGCGCCGTCGTCGCCGACATCATCGATTTGGCCGTCGGCCGCGCTCAACGGACATTTGAGACCCTGAAACTCTGGTCCGGTCAACGCAACGCCATCCAACTGCGGCCGGCGACCACGGTGCGCAGCCGATTCTATCTGCGCCTGCTCGTCGAGGATCGGCCCGGCGTCCTGGCCGATGTGACGCGGGTGTTGGCCGAGCATCACATCAGCATCGCTTCGGTGATCCAACACGAAGCGCCGGAGGACCACGAGGGCGGCCGCGTCCACCTGGTCATCATGACGCACACGGCCCAGACCGGCGACTTCCGCGCCGCCGTCGCCGAACTGGATCATCTCGATCGCGTCGCGCCGCCCAGCGTGTACTACCCCGTGGGCGATTGAGCGATTCCTGGCGAACGGCCGGCGTCAGCCGGCTGGTGCGGGCAATGCTAGCCGGCTGGTGCGGGCAACACCAGCCGGCCGGTGCGGGCAACACCAGCCGGCTGGTGCGGGCAACACCAGCCGGCCGGTGCGGGCAATGCTAGCCGGCTGGTGCGGGCAATGCTAGCCGGCTGGTGCGGGCAACACCAGCCGGCCGGTGCGGGCAATGCTAGCCGGCTGGTGCGGGCAATGCTAGCCGGCCGGTGCGGGCAATGCTAGCCGGCTGGTGCGGGCAATGCTAGCCGGCCGGTGCGGGCAACACCAGCCGGCTGACGCCGGCCGTTCGCCTCAAACTTCTCTTGCACCAGCCAGCGCGCTCGCTATATTCCGTCCGCGCGGACGATGCCGTCCCTTATATCGAGGGAGATTCACACAATGAGCTGGCGTGGTTGGCTGGCGGCGATGGCCCTGCCGGTCTGCGGATGTTTCACCAAAGCATCTACGTTAGCGGACTTGCCACCCCTTCCGGCGTCGCCTGCCGCCGCAGGATCGGAAGTGACGCGCGCGCAAAAACCGGATACGGCGAGCACTTCCACGAACACCGCGGTTTGTCGTCTCATTAATCTGCCGGTGGATCGGCCGGCCGAAGCCTCGCATGCCAATCCCACCACCACCATCCGCGCCGTCGTCAACGGTGATCTGATCCTCGAAGAAGAAGTCCTTTTGGCCTGTCAAATGTCTCAATCCCGCATTCAAAAGCTGTACAATCCGCGTACACCCGAGGAACGGAAAGAAGTCCTCAGTCAAGCAGTGGAGGAACTCATCGATCGCGAGATCCTCTTACAAGACGGCACGGTCAAGCTGAAGCGCGGCGGCAAGCAAGGAGAGGCGATTCTGAAAAAGATCCAGGAGGCGGCCGATGAAGCATTCGAGAATCACTTCCTGCGGCCGACGATGAAGCAAAAGCATATCACCAGTCGTGACGACTTCTCTGCCTACATGCGGAAGAGTGGTGTGTCCCTGGAGTTGATGCGCCGTTGGTGGGAACGCAACTGGATGGCCCAGCAATATCTCCACGCTCGCGTTGAGTCGCAAATCAACCGCATCGGCCACACCGAGGTCACCGAATATTACAACAACCATCGCGATGAATACACCCAGCCCGATCTCGTGGATTGGCAGGATATCTTCATCGACGCCGCGCGGCATGCCTCGCGTCCCGCCGCGCGCCAGTTCGCCGAATCGCTGGTACAGCGCATTCGTCAGGGTGAAGATTTCCTCAGGCTGTCCGCCGAGTTCGATGATGGCGAGAGTGGCAGATTCCGCAAAGGCGCGGGCCAGGGCCACAAACGCGGCGAAATCTTTCCGCGCGAAGCCGAGCCGCTTTTGTTCGAGATGCACGACGGCGATATAGAAATCGTCGAGCGCCCTCGCGGTTTCCACATCGTCCGCCTGGTCAAACGCCAGTACGCCGGCCCTATCCCCTTCGACGCCAAGGTACAGAAGGAGATCCACGACAAACTAAAAACGGTCGTGTATATGCGCGAAAAGGAAAGCATCATCAAAGATTTGAAACGCAAGGCCGTCATCGACCGCTACGATGGTCCGTAGTCCGTAGTCCGCAGTAAAAATGTCCGTCTTGGCTACGGACTACGGACTACGGACTACGGACTACCGAAGGTTAAGATTCCGTGGGCGATGCTTGGGCGGCGTTGCTGCTGGCGGCGGTCGGCGCATTGGTAGACGGCAGCATCGCGTCATCCTGTCCCAGCAGGTTTTGCAAACCCTTCTTCATGCGATCGCAGCGCTGTTGCAGGGTGTCGCGTTCGCTGGTACGCGTGCTCACCTGCTGGCGCAGAGAATCGCGCTCCTTGAGAAGGGCTTGCTTATCGGCCAATTCCTTTTGCAGCCGCGCTCGTTCGGATTCCAGCGCGGCCACCTGTTTCCGCGCCAGGTCGCGGGCGCCGGCGACCGAACGATAATCATCTTCCAGTTTCGAGCATTTCGTCTCCAGGGAACGGACGCGGTCCGCCTGCGCCGATTGGCCCACCGGCCCGCGGGCACACCCCCATAATCCCAGGACTACTACCAGCATCACACTTAGCACTTTACCACCGCGCGTCATGGACTATTACTCCTTGTCCGTAGACCGTAATCGGAGCCGCGACCGTGAGGGAGCGGTTACGAAGGCCGCTCCCTCACGGTCGCGGCTCTACTTAAGGGCTACGGAGAAAACTTGAGGAAAAACATAGGACAGCGGATGGACGGCACCCCGCTGGATCGTACCGTTGATCCATCTTGTCCCATCACCGTGATTCGCCGTAAATTATTTCGGCCGAAGAGTCGGCGAGACTTTATCCAGTTTGAGCCGCTTGCCACCGTCTGGGTAGGTTCGCCGAATTCTGCAAACGGCATCTCTCCTAAACGACAGATAAACCACCAAGACGCCAAGAAAGGAAAAAACAATCCTCGTTCCCACGCTCCGCGTGGGAACGAGAGGGGACGATTTCCGTCACTTCACCTCGCCGACCAATTGGCCCCTTGAGGTGGGGCCGAAACCAACGTTCTGCTTCCAATCGAGCCGTATTTTTTTGTCGTCGAAATGGAGGCGGAAATCGAAGACAAACGGCGTCTCACAAAGACAGACGCGCGCCGTGTAAACGCCGTTCTCGGTCCACGCTCCGCAGGCGGCCGCCGGTTGATCGGCCATGCGGCCAATCGCCATGTGGCCTTTCTTCCACTCGCCCTTGCCGCAGGTAATGCGATGCTCGGCGCCGTTGAACTTGCAAACCAAAGTCGCGGGGCCGCTCGCTCCGTCGAATTCCAGGCTCAGCGATTCGAGCTTTTGAGCATTGTCTGGGAATTTGTAGGTCGTGCCGGAAACACCTTCGGGGAGACGAGCCGATGCGGCGGCTTTCGGTGCCGGCAGAGTTAGCTCCTTCAGCCGGGCCTGGAGCTTGCGATTGTTCTCTTCATCGACCGGCATCGGCTCGGCGTTCATGGCCGGCAGCAGCTTGTCCCACACCAAATCCAGGACCGCTTGCATGTTGCCGGTGCCGCTGGTGATGGCCACGACCGCGTCTTGCTTGGGCATCACGACACAGAATTGGCCGAACGCGCCGTCGCCCCGGTAGGCGCCATGCCGGGCGCGCCAAAACTGGTAGCCGTAGCCCTGGTCCCAATCGCTGTTGGGGTTGCTGCCGTTGGACGTCTGCCGGGCCGTGGCCGCCTCGATCCACTTGGCCGGAACCAGTTGCTTGCCGTTCCATTGGCCCTTTTGCAAATACAGCTGGCCGAACTTGGCGATGTCTTCCGTACGGATGCTCAGTCCATAGCCGCCCAGGCTGATCCCTTGTGGACTTGTACCCCAAGTGGGATTTTCGATGCCCAGCGGCTCGAACAGGCGCGGGCGGAGGTAATCGAGCACGGTTTGACCAGTCACTTTCTGGACAATGGCGGACTGCATGTAGGTAGCCGGCGTGTTGTACAGGAAGTGGGTGCCCGGCTTGAAGGGGACGGGATGGGCCAAAAACGTCTTCACCCACGGTTCTTTCGAGGATTGCAAACTCGGCTCCCTCTGATGCCCGGCGGACATGCGCAACAGATCATGCACGCGCATGGACTTGAGGTTGTTACTCGGTTTTTCGGGAGCGTCGTCGGGGAAAAACTTCAACACCGGATCGTCGATACTCAGTTTACCCTCGGCGATGGCCAATCCCACGGCCGTGGAGGTGAAGCTTTTGCTCAGCGAGTAGAGTTCATGGCGTGTCTTGGCGTCGTAGGGACTCCACCAGCATTCCACCACCACATGGCCGTGACGCACGAGCATGAAGCTGTGCAACGAATCGATTTTGCGATCGGCTTCCTCCACGAAGGCCAGAATGGCCGAGGGCGAGATGCCCTGCGCTTCGGGCCGGCTGCGCGGCAGCTCGACAGCGGTTTTTTCCGCCGCAGGGCAGGTGGTTACAAGAAACGCCACACTCAACACTGCGATCATTTTCTTCATGAGAGCTGTCCCTCCGAAATGCGATCGATGGTCCTCGCCGGATGCCGATGTCGATGGCCGAGGTCTTCCCGGTCCATGTCTTGATACGATGTAGTAGGAAAAGGGGAAGTAGGGTGGGCCGACGCAGGAGGCCCACCCTACTTCCCGCTTGTACCTCGTTACCTCGTTCCCACGCTCCGCGTGGGAACGCAAGTGTGCGACGCTCCGCGTCGCGGCTGGCGCCTTGGCAGGACGGGACGCAGAGCGTCCCGACGTGCGTTCCCACGCGGAGCGTGGGAACGAGAGGGAAACGCGCCTAGGGCTGCTTCCTACTTGACGCGGATTCCAGGCACGCCTGCGCCTCGGCCCGGAACATTTTCAGCTCCTCGATAGAGAGTTGGTCGAGATCTTTTTGCTCGCGCACCCAGCGCACTGCCTGGTCGAAACATTTCCGGGCCTTGGTTGGCTCGCCGAGCTTTTGATGGCACATGGCCAGGAAGAAAAGATCGTAGGCATCGGCTTTGCCGTTGCCCAGCGCCAGACTTTTATTCAGCGTCGCGACGGCCTCCTTCCAAAGGTCATTTCGGTACTGGGCGATGCCCAGGGTGTTCAGAAGGGCCGCCTCATTGGGTACCAGTTCCACGGCTCTTCGAGCCATTCGCAGACCCGCCACCGCATCGCGCTCGGCGATCGGGCCGGTGAGCAGCCGCCAGGCCATGTTGTTCAGGAGGCGAGTATCCTCCGGGGCGACTTCGATTGCTTTGCGTCGATCCGCTTCCGCTCTGGCCTTATCGCCCAGGGCCGCATAGTTGTCGGCCCTCAGCTCATAGAGCCTGCCGGCGTTGGGGGTCAGCGCGATCATCTTCGTGAGATCGGCCGCCGCGTCCGCGTGGCGGCCCAGATGTTGGTACGCTAAGGCGCGGTAGTTGAGGGCGCTGCGTCGATCGGCGTATTCCTCCAGAATGCGGCTGGTATCCACGACGACCTGGGGCCAGCGCTTCAGGCGGAAAGCCACCCCCGCGCGCTGCTCACGAACGATCGGCTGATCCGGCTCAAAGGCGAGGGCCGTCGAGTAACGGGCGAACGCCTCCGTGGGATTGGCGTCCTCGAGCAATTGTCCAATGCGGCGATGTGCGTACGCATCGAACGGATTCACTCGTAGGGCGAGCGCCGCTAGAGACAGCTGATACTGTTGCATCTCTCGCGGGTTCGTCACCAGGTTCGCGCCGACAAACTCTACCGTCGGTAGGGGAGCGAAGTTTGACTCGGCTGCCGGCTGGACGGAGAGAGAGAGGGAGGGACCGTCGGAGGGAGGGAAGTCGGCCCAGTCGAGCCCCATCTCGGCTAGTTGGCGGCGGATCATCGGCAAGTCCCAGACGTGGATGGCTTCGGTGTCTTCGCCATCCACCAACAGCTCGCCCCCGGGCGCGAAACCCGTGGGGGAAAAAAACGTCTGTTCGGCGAGGGCGAGGCGGGCCACTTCCTCACCGCTGCTCGGCCGCACCAGACGGACGCGCCCGTAGCCCCCCAGGATGAACAGCCGGCTGTCAGGTGAAAAAGTCCCCCCTCTCGCGTCCCCGTCGGAAGGTACCCGCAGTTCTTCCTCCCAGGTGCCGGAGCGCCATAGCCGGATGCTGCCGTTGCTATCTGTGATAAACCAATGGCCGTCGGGGCTGAAGCCGACGTCACAGGGGGTGGTCAACGCGAACTCCTTGACCAACCGGCCGCTTCGCGCGTCCCACACCTTGGCAGGCGAACCTCGGCCTCCCCAATGACTGCCACTAGCCACCCATTTCCCATCGGGGCTGATCGCTGCATACCGCACGTCTTCTTGTCTGCTCGTCGGGAAGAGTCGCCCGGAAGGCCCGCCGTACAAGATGAGCGCTCCTTGGTAGCCGTTGCACAGGACAAGAACGCGCCCGTCCAGACTTCGGACACGGGCCTTCGCATCCGGGACAGATATCACCGGCTCCGGCGGACCTAGACGAATTGCCCCGGTGGCAGGATCGATGGACCTGGGCCAACGGAACACGTTACTACTGTCTCGCCCAGTCCACAGGGTGCCATACCGGTCAAACCCCAAAGGGGACTGATCTCCAAGGGGAAGGTGGACCAGCTCCCGGCCGCTCGGCCAGTGGAGAACGGATAGGCCCTGCGACGAATGAGTCCGTAAATCAGTTACTCGGAGCGCCAGCAGTCGCCCATCCTCACTGAAGGTGGGCAAGTGGTATTGGCTGGCTCCCTTGGTCGAAAAGCGAGCCAGGGTGCGCACCTCCCTCCCCGCGGCAAACCGGACGAATTGAATCTTGCTTTCGCCGTCCACCACGGTCTTGCCCGCGAGATACTGCTCGTCGGTGCTAAAGGCCAAAGGCATGGCCATTCCCGAGAGGAGGCCTTGCAGTTGTCGGCCGCTGGCGACATCCCAAAGCCGCAGTGTCCCGGCCCAGTCTGTACTGAATAGGCGGTCGCCGACACGATTGAAGCGGAGGCCCACGCCGAGGTGCTTGTGGCCCTCGGAAGTGTAAATCTGGCGGCCGGTTTCCACGTCCCACAGTGAAATAACGGATTTCGGGATTTCGCTCGCCATCGCGAGGAGGCGGCCACCCGGATGCCAGTCATGGCTAGTACAGGCTCCGTCATGCCATAGTTTCACGCGGATCGCTCCGGTGGCCAACTCTCGAACTTCCAGAACCCCCTTGCCGTTCACGGACCGGGCAACCGCGACGTCTCGGCCGCCCGGCCGACATCTCACTCCTCCAATCCGGGGAATCCCGGGCAACGGCCACGACTGGGATTGGCCGGTCGCCAGTTCCACGACGGTCAAGTAGCTGGCCGATTCGTAGACCAGCCTAGCGCCGTCGGGACTGAAGTCGACGTACTGCGAACTTAGGGAGGTGCCCTCGTGGATGCAGCAAGGTTCCGGCTGGTCGAGCCGCCATAGTTGCAACTGTCCGTTCTCCTGATCCATGTTGGGGCAAACGGCCAAGTGCCGTCCGTCCGGGCTTGGACACAAGCTCACGAGCCGGTTCATCTGCGGCAGCGCGGCGATTTCCCGATCGTCGCGAATGCGGCGTACGCTGATGCGGCCATTCTTCTCCACACAGGCGTAATGTTGCGGCCAGAAGTCAATGCTTCCCGCGCTGGAGCCGTCCCCTTCCGTGACGATCTCGAAATCCGCCAGGGCCAAGGCGGCGATGGCAGCGTTGCGCAATTGCAATCGGTCTTCCTCGGTGAGGCCGAGTTCCCGGGCAATGGCGAGGGCTTCGCGAATCCGCTTGAGGCTTGTGAATCGTTGTCCCGGGTTCCGGCTTAGCACTGTCGCCCGTGCCTCGTTCAACTTCGAGCGCCAGAGCTTTTCCCGTGCGTTCCTCTCCGCCGCACGCAACGACCAGGCCGATAGGGAAGAGCCGATGGCAACGAACAAGAGCAGAAGCGCGATCACGGCAATGAGGCTGGCGACCGCGGGGTTGCGCCGGCACCAACGCCAGAGACGCTCCGGCAGCCGGCTGCGCCTGGCCCGGATGGGACGATCGGCGAGGAAGCGGCGCAAGTCCTCTGCAAAATCCGCGGCCGTCGCATAACGGTGGCTCGAATCGTGGGCGATGGCCTTGAGTACCACCGTTTCCAGGTCGCGAGGGATGCGCGGATCGAGCTTGCGCGGAGCGGGTGGTTCTTCATGCAGGATGCGCTGGATGAGCTGTGCTCGATTGCTGTCGCCGAACGCCGGCTGGAGCGTCAATATTTCGTAGAGCGTCATGCCCAGAGCGTACACATCGCTCTGCGGCAGCGACGTTCCCTCAAAACGCTCGGGGGCCATGTAACGAATCGTGCCGATAATGTCGCCGGTCTCGGTGAGTTCCTCCGCGTCCTCGCCTTTGGCCAATCCGAAGTCCGTGACCCACACGGTGCCCTGCAAGTCCAGAAGCAGATTGGACGGCTTGATGTCGCGGTGCAGAATCCCCTGTTTGTGGGCATAAGCGAGTCCCTCGGCAACTTGCAGCCCGATGCGGGCCACGCTCCGGCAATACTCCGCCTTGGACTCGATGCCGGACAAGGTCCCGCTCGTCAAGGGCGGCGGAGACTCTCCCATCGAGGCTCCGATTGCTCCCTCCAACGCGGGGGACTCGAAGCAGCCCGAAAGAAGGTTCGCGGCCACGCTCTGGGAAGCTCCGGCATCCTCCGTTCCGTCTCTTCCTTCGCGCGCCCGTTGCCCCGCACGAAGCCGCCGCACATCCTGCAACACCCTGTCCAGGCTTTCGCCGTGGATGAACTGCATGGCATAGTAATGCACGCCCTCGCCCTCGCCGACACCGAAAACCGGCACAATGTTCGTGTGGTGAAGGCGTGCGGCTGCCTTTGCCTCGCGGCGAAAACGCTCCAGATAGGTAGGATTGCTCCGGCTGTCGGTGGGGAACACCTTCAAGGCCACGTGCCGGCCAAGGGAGACTTGTTCCGCTTCGTAAACGACGCCCATGCCGCCCCGCCCCACCTCGCGGAGCAAGTGGTAGTCGCCGAGCCGTTCCCGCCGCCAGCCGGTGTCGCCGGCTGCGTCCAATGAAGTCGGCTTGAGCTGCTCCATCATCACCAGGGCGGGGAACAGCTCGCGGATCTCGTCGGCCAACTCCGGGTATTGTCGCACGTATTCCGTCAGCGCGGGGTGCTCCCCGCGACGGAGGCGCTCGGCGAACTGCTCCGCCAGTTGATCGATCGGGTTCCGTTCGGCCTTCGAGTCGGACATAAGCTAAACGACCCACTAGGTGGTTGGGTGGTTAGGTGGTTAACCACCTAACCACCCAACCACCTAACCACCTAACCACCTAACCACCTAACAAGGGCTGGCAGGGAAAGGGTTTATTTCACTGCCGCTGCAAGTGCAGCTGAGCAGACGAATCCTCATCGTGGTAGAGCAGATTCAGCTCTTCGCCCTTCAGCGTGCCTTTGACATATGCATTCTCCACGACGCCTGTTGGATGAGGCTCCTGAACGATTTCCGTAAAGTGCCACTCGACGGTATCCTGATGCACGGTCCCCTCGATCCGCCATTCGAAGCGTTCCTTGTTCTCCATTGCGGTGTACAAGCCCTTAAATTTGTCGCCGTCCCGTTCGCGAATTTGGACGATGATTCGAGGGCCTTCTGCCCTCCCGGGCAGCCAGTACGCTTGTCCGGACCACCGGGTTCCTGCTTGGAAGGTATCCTTCGAGGAGTCCCTTCGCAGGAAGCTGAGCGAGCCAAATACCAACAACAGCACAAACACGCCGATCAGAATGGCGGTGGAGGGGTTGCGCCGGCACCAGCGCCAAAGTCGTTCCAAGGGTCCGCTTCGCCGCGCCCGCACCGGGCGATCGGACAAGAAGAGCTGGAGATCTTCGGCCAATTCACCCGCTGTCGCATAGCGGCGTCGGGGATCTGGAGCGATGGCTTTGAGCACCACGGTTTCGAGATCACGAGGAATACGCGGCTCGAAATGGCGCGGGGCGGGGGGATCTTCATAGAGAATGCGTTGAATAAGCTGAGCACGGTTGCTCTCATCGAAAGCCGGCCGCAGCGTCAACAGTTCGTAGAGGGTCATGCCCAGGGCGTAGACATCACTCTGCGGCAGCGAGGCGCCCGCGAAGCGCTCGGGGGCCATGTAGCGTATCGTGCCGACGATGTCGCCGGTGGTGGTGAGCTGCTCGGCGTCCTCGGTCTTGGCCAGCCCGAAATCCGTTATCCAGACGTTCCCCCGCAAATCCAGCAGAAGGTTGGAAGGCTTGATGTCGCGGTGCAAGATGCCTTCTTTATGGGCGCAGGCAAGCCCCTCGGCTACTTGCAGGCCGATGCGGGCCACCCTCCGGCAATACTCCCCTTCGGACTCGGTTGCCGACAAGGTTGTCCTGTTTGATGGCGCCGCGGCATGGTCGATGATTGTTCGTTGTTCGGCTCCCTCCCGCGCGCCCGATTCAAACCGGCCTGAGAGAAGACTCACGGCCACACTGCCGGAAGGGACTTCCTCGACTCCCGCCGAGCGCTCCGCGGAGTTTGCTGGACCGGCGCGAAGGCGGCGCAGGTCGTTAAGGACTTTATCGAGTCCCTCGCCGTGGATTAACTGCATGGCGTAGTAATGGACGCCCTCGGCTTCGCCAAAGCCGTACACCGGCACGATGTTGGTGTTTTGCAGGCGGGCCGCGGCTTTCGCTTCTCGACAAAAGCGCTCCAGAAAGGTGGGATTGGTCCGATTATCGACGAAGAGCACTTTCAGGGCAACATGCCGGCCCAGGGAGATTTGTTCGGCCTCGTACACGATGCCCATGCCGCCCCGGCCAATCTCGCGGAGCAGGCGGTAATCGCCGATGCGTTCCGGCTGCCCTCCGCCAGCACGGGCGAGATCTGTCGAAGTCGGCTTGAGCTGTTCCATCATCACCAGCGCGGGGAACAACTCGCGGATCTCGTCGGCCAGCTCCGGATATTGCTGCACATATTCCGTCAGCGCGGGGTGCTCCCCGCGACGGAGGCGCTCGGCGAACTGCTCCGCCAGTTGATCGATCGGGTTCCGTTCGGCCTTCGAGTCGGACATCCACTGTGCCTCCGCCGGCCGTCAGGATTCGGAAAAACCCGGCATGCTCTTAAGGATGCTCCGCAGCCGTTTCAATGCGCGAACATACCGATTGCTCGCCGCCGACTTCTGCAAGCCAAGGACCTCGGCTGCCTCATCGTTGCTCAGCTCCTCGAAGTGCCGCAGCACCAGCACTTCGCGGTCGATGGCATCCATGCTATTGAGCGCTTCCTGGAGGCGGAGCTGCATTTCGGCCCGCATGGCCGCCTGGGACGGCGTCGAAAGCCGGCCCAGGAGCTGCGCCGCCAGCGAGGCAGAGGTCGCTTGCGGCATGGCGCCGTGTCCCTGGTGGGCTTCCTTGCCGATCGCGCGCATCTTGGCGCCCAGGTGTTGGCGATGGATGGCCAGCAATCGTTGCCCCGTCAAGAGCCGCAGCCAGAGGAAGAACGGCAGCGACGGATGAGTTAGATAATCCGCCGCTCGTCTCGCCAGATCCAGGTACGCTTCCTGGAGCACATCGGAGGGATCGACGCGCCCTTGCAGGCGCCGATCCAGGCGCAATTGCACCATGCGTTTGAGCCGGCCGCGAAAGCAGCCGAATGCCTCCGCAAGTGCGTTCTGATCGCCCGCGGCGGCGCGATGGAGCAACCCATTGATTTCGCTTGTTTCGTTGGTCATGGCAGTCCTCATCCAATGATAACTGCACGCTGGGGGCAGTTGTACACAGAAAAATTGCGTTCTCGGGAAAAAAGTCTCGTTCCCACGCTCCGCGTGGGAACGCGCGTTGGCGGCGCTCCGCGTCGCGGCCCATCTGCACCCAGCACAGAGGCGGGCCGCAGAGCGGCCGGACGTGCGTTCCCACGCCGAGCGTGGGAACGAGAGCAGGCGCGGCATGCCCTCGTTCCCACGCTCCGCGTGGGAACGCGCGTT
>Ga0070738_10004516_pt1 | contig 16557 bp, 17 predicted proteins | sample Coa_R2_2_FD_66446 | JGI IMG/M metagenome (GOLD analysis project Ga0070738, IMG submission 66446) | Surface soil microbial communities from Centralia Pennsylvania, which are recovering from an underground coalmine fire - Coalmine... | ecosystem: Environmental > Terrestrial > Soil > Unclassified ...
TGGCGGCCGTCCTGGCCCTGTGGGAACGCGCGAGGACCGAGCACTCCAGCCCCCGCGAGGTCGGCTGGTCGGTGGCGATCGGCGTCTTCTCCGGGTGCACGCCGTTCGTGGGATTTCACATCTGGATCGCGCTGGCGCTCGCGACGTTGCTCCGGCTCAATCGGCTATGGGCCGCGGTCGGGTCACGCGTCTCGATCACGCCGCTCTTTGCGCTGCTCGCGTTCGGCGAGATCGAGGGCGCGCACCGGCTGCGGACGGGATGCTGGGCCCCGCTGTCGGTCCGTGATGCGCTCGCACGCGGCGCGGAGCTCCTCGGCGACTGGCTGCTCGGGGCGACGTTGGTCGGCTCCGTGCTCGGCGCGGTCGTCGGCGCGGTGGCATACGTCGGCGTACGCCGGTGGTCGACCGGTCGCCGTCAGGTCGAGGCGCCCAACGCCTGAGGTCAGTCTGGCTAAGTGCCCGAAGGGGGAACTCGCCCTGACCGCAATGACGGTTGAGCTTCACGCGGCGGATGCCCGCCGCACGTCTTCCACCGACTTGGGTATCGCCGCCGTCAAGACCTCGGCGCCGGATTCGGTGACCACCAGATCGTCCTCGATGCGCACACCGATGCCGCGCCAGCGAGCGGCCACGGTGTCGTCGGCCGGCCCGATGTAGATGCCCGGCTCGATCGTGAGCACCATGCCCGGCTCGAGTGGGCGCGGCCTTCCGTCGACGAAGTACGCCCCCACATCATGGACATCCATGCCCAGCCAATGGCTGGTCCTGTGCATGAAAAGCCGCTTGTAAGCTTGTGTTTGAACTAGATCTTCAAGCTCTCCAGACAGCAACCCCAGCGAGAGCAGCCCGCGCGTGATGACCCGGACGCTCACGGCGTGAACGTCGTCGAGCGTGACGCCGGGCCGCGTGGCGGCGATCGCTTCGAGCTGAGCTTCAAGGACCAGCTCGTAAATGGCCTGCTGCTCGCGGGAAAAGCTGCCAGAGACCGGGAATGTGCGGGTCACGTCGCTCGCGTAATAACCGTACTCGCAGCCCGCATCGATGAGCAGCAGGTCGCCGGCCTCGATGCGGCGGTCGTTCTTTCGATAGTGCAGCACGCACGCGTTCGGCCCCGAACCCACGATGCTCCCGTACGCCGGCCGCTCGGAGCCGTGCTTCCGGAAGGTGTCGAGCAGCAGGGCCTCGACCTCGTACTCGTGCATCCCGGGTCGCGCGCGGCGCATCGCGAGCTCGTGGGCCTCCCCGGTGATCGCGGCGGCCGACCGCATCGCCTGCAGCTCGAGGGGCGACTTGCGCAGCCGCATCTCGTGCAGGATGTCGCCGGGATCGACGATCTCCGTGGGGGGCGTCACCCCGGTCCGCTGGCGGCTGCGGACCCGGTCGATCGCCGCGAGCAGGCGGTCGTCGAAGCGCCGGTTGTTTCCCAGCCGATAGTAGACGCGCCGGTGATTCTGCAGGGCCGTCGGGAGCCTGTCGTCGAGCTCCGCGATCGGCCATGCGTCGTCGGCGCCGAAGCGCTGCTTCGCCCCATCGACGCCGGCGCGCGGGCCGTCCCACACCTCGCGCTCTGGATCGCGCGGCCGCACCAGGAGCTGCATCTTGCGGGAGGCGGCGTCGAGCAGCGCCACGCTCTCCGGCTCGTCGAAGCCCGTCACGTAAAAGAAATCCGAGTCTTGCCGGTATTCGTGCTCGACGTCGTTGTTGCGAGGAAACACGGGCGCGGCGGGCAACACGGCGATGGCCGACGGGCAAGCCGCCGCCATGGCGTCGAAGAACGCGGCGCGACGGCGGGCGAGACCCTCGGGGAGGCCCTCATGCGTGCACATGATGGCTTTCTTGGCGGGAATTCGCCGCCGCGGCAAGGGGGAACACGTGCGCGCCTCGCCCGCGACATCTTTGGCCCGCCCGCAGGATGCGCGCCACGATGCGCCCATGACCGTGCCGCAAGATCGACGACGAACCCGCAGCACAGATCCGCTCGTTGCCCTGCACTACCAGCTCGCGCGGGTGCGCCTCGACGGCCGGCTGGACGCCATCGTCGTGGCGGACGACTCGGGCGTCGTGGTCGCCGGCGCTGGCGCATGGGCCGTGTGCGAGGAGCTCGCGGCGTATGCGCCGCTCCTGGCTCAGGCGGACTGTTGTGAGCCGCCGCAGCACGCCGATTCGCGCATCGCCGCGCTGCGGAGAGAGGTAGATGTCAAGCCGGTCGAGGTCGAGGGCCACACGGTGCTCCTTTGCGCCCGCGGCGGGGCGGCGCGAGCGTCGGCCATGGAAGACGCCGCCCGGGGCGTCGCCCGCATCCTCAAGCAAGCCGCTTGAGCCGCCGCCGCCCCTCACATTGACCGTGCTGCGCGAGCACGGTACGAAGCCGCTTCGAGGTCCTTCGATGAGCGACAACGAACGCCGCCGGCGGCTCGAGTCCGTCATCCCGGAGCTCATCAAGCGCGCGGTCGAAATCGGCGTGGAGAAGGCTGCCGAGGCGCCCGACAACCTCAAAGAGTTCGTCGGCGGCATGAAGCTGCCGCGCGAGGTGGCGCACTACCTCCTCTCCCAAGTCGAGGAGACCAAGAACGGTCTCTTCCGGGTCGTCGCCAAGGAAATCCGCGACTTTCTCGAGCATACGAACGTCGCGAGCGAGATGCAAAAGATGCTTACGACCGTGCAGTTCGAGATTAACACGACCATCCGCTTCAAGCCGAACGAGGGCGGCACCGAGGGCGACCCACAGAAGCTACCGCGACCCGAGGTGAAGGCAGACGTCCAGGTGAGGCGTGACGACCGGCCCCGTGAGCGGCGCCGCACGCGAGAGTAACGGAGCACCATGCCCAAGCCACTGCGCGTCGCCGGGGAGATTGACAGCTGGTGCACACGCTGCCGCCTGGTCCTGAACCATCGCATCGTGTCGATGAAGGCCGGCAAAGCCCACCAGGTCGAATGCCTGACGTGCCGGGCCCAGCACCTCTGGCGTGCGCATGCGCCCGGGGAACGCCCCCGCACCGGCGCCTCGGCGGACGCCCGCGGCCCCGGTGGCCGGCTGACCGGTTTGGACGGCGCCCGCGCCTCGTCGGCGGCGAGCGGCCGCCCCCCGCGTATGACGCACGCGGCGCGTCACGAGCAGCAGTGGGAGAAGGCGATCGCCGGCAAGGCCGTATCGGAGTTCAAGCCGTACAACGTGGGCGGCAGCTTTCGAGAGGGCGATCTGGTCCGCCACAAGAAGTTCGGCGACGGCGTCGTGACGCGGGTCATTGACGAGCACAAGGTGGAAGTCCTGTTCCGCGACGAGGCGCGGACCCTCGCGCAGGGCATGGCGTAGAGGCCGGCGGGAATTCGCCGACTGCACTTTAGTCCGTTTGACCCGGGCGCCGCGGCGCGAACATACTGGGTTGAGCGCGGATGGTGCGTCATCGGCTGCGGAGCGCCTTGGGGGCCCTCGTCGCGAGGGGAAGCGTTTTCGTATTCGCGAGCGCCGCTTCGAACTCCGACGCGAGCCCCTCGACGCTGCCGCCTGCCGTGCAGCCCACGCTCGGCGGCGCGTCTCCGCCGGCGGCGGCGCACGGGGGGCGGGACGCCGATGACGCCGGCGACGTGCGCATCGCGTTGGCGACCGACGGTCACTTCGGGGCCTGGCTCGTCGCCGGTCCGTTCGAGCGGGGCAAGGTACCCGACGAGGATCGCCTCGCGCCACGGTACGGCGCGCCGATCGGCGACGGCCACTGGACGATCGCGTCGGCCAGCAGCGGTCCGATCGACGTGGCCGCGGCGCTCGAGGCGCGCGGCAGCGACCTGTTCGCGTACGCGGCCGGCACGATGCACATCGCGCACGGCGGCCGTCACGTGCTCCTACTCGGCCCGGACGACGGCGCCTCGGTGATCGTCGACGGCAAGCGCGTGTTCACACGCGACGATCCACGCCCCCAGCGCGACGACGACGATCTGATCCCCCTGGAGCTCGCGGCGGGCGACCACTCGATCGTGCTGTTGCTCCACCAGCGCGCCGGGGCTTGGAGCTTCTCGGCGCGCCTGCTCGACGGCGAGCTCGATCCCCCGCTCGGTGCGTGGTGGCTGCTGCCCGGGACGAGCCCCGAGCAGGCGCGCGCGCTGGCTGCGCGCATGTCGATCGTGTCGCTCGACCGGGGCATGCGCGCCGACGGCTACCGCCCGGCCCTGACCATCCGCTTCCCGCAGGGCGCGCCCATGCAGACGCGCCTCGACGTGCACGCGAGGCTCGTGCACACGCCCGCCTCCGCCGACCCCCTGTTCGACGTCGACGCCGGGCAGGTCGCCATCGGCGAGCGCGCGGTCCAGGAGCTGTCGGTCCTGCTGCCGAGGGTCGGCGGAGATGAAGTGGAAGACGGCGACTGGACGATGCACGTCGAGATCGCCGGCCGATCGCTCGATCTGCCGATGCACGCGCGACGCGCGGTCCGGGAGGCGACCGCGCACGCCGAGCGCGCGCTGCGGGCCGCACGGCAGGAGGAGGCGCCCTGGCTGCCGTCGGGGTCGCTCGAGAGCGTCGAGCACCTTCGCGACCGGCTGGTCGGCTACGTCGCCCGCGGCGACGCCGACGTGACGGCGCAGCTCGACGACGCACGCGAGCTGGAGGAGCTGGCCTCGGCGCTCGACGCCAAGACGGACCCGTACGCCAAGAGGACCGGACCGATGCGGCGCGCTTATCGATCTCCGGCCGACGGCAAGCTGTCCGAGTTCGCGCTGTACGTGCCGCCCGACTTCGACTCCTCGAAGAAGTACCCCCTGATCGTCGCCCTGCACGGCATGAACGGCCGCCCCATGGAGATGCTCATGTGGCTGTTCGGCCACGACGATCCGAACCGCGACGGCTACTGGGAAGATCGCCACCCTCGAAGGAACCTCGAGCCGCTCGAGGCGATCGTCGTCGCCCCCGACGGCCACTTCAACGCCATGTACCGCGACATCGGCGAGGAAGACGTCATGCGCGTGGTCGACTGGGCGATGCAGCGTTACCCGATCGACACCGCGCGCGTCACCGTGACCGGCCCTTCGATGGGCGGCATCGGTGCGGCCGCATGCGCGCTGCATCATCCGGACCGCTTCGCAGCCGCGGAGCCGCTTTGTGGCTACCACAGCTTCTTCGTCCACGGCGACGTGCTCGGCATGCGGCCGTGGGAGCGATTCCTCGCGGAGACCCGCTCCAACGTGCTCTGGGCCGAGAACGGCCAGTACATCCCGCTCTACATCGTGCACGGGACCAAGGACCTGCCCGAGGAGAACAGCGGCGTTCTCATCGACCGCTACGAGGAGCTGCACTTCGAGGTCAAGCACGAGCACCCCGAGCTCGGACACAACGTATGGCAGACGACCTACGAGGATCTCAAGGGAGCCCACTGGCTGCTCGAGCACAAGCGGCCGGCGCACCCTCGGAGCGTGCGCTTCAAGACCGCGCGCACGCGCTGGGCCGACGATGCGTGGGTCCACGTGCGCGAGCTGTCGTCCAGCCTGTCGTGGGGCGAGGTCAACGCGCGCGTCGAGCGGGAGAACGTCATCCGCGCGGCGACCCACGGCGTCGCGTCGCTCGCGTTCGATCGGGACCCGGCGCTGTTCGACGACGCGTCGCCGGTGGTCGTCGGCATCGACCAGAGCAAGGTGGTGTTCCAGGCTGGAGAGAGCATCGAGCTCCACAAGGTGCGCGGCGCCTGGAAGGCCGGGCCCGCGTCGCACGAAGGGCCGTACAAGCACGGCGCGTCGACCGGCCCGATTCACGACGTCTTCCACGAGCCGTTGCTGTTCGTTTGGGGAGCGTCGGACCCGTCGCAGGCGCGCGCGAACGAGGAGGTGGCGCGCGCGTGGGCCCGCGTACGAAACGGCGTTCGCGTCGAGTATCCCGTCATGAGCGACGCCGAGTTCGTCGCGCGCGGCGAGCCGATCGCCAACGATCGCGCGCTCTTCCTCGTTGGTAACGCGAGGTCGAACCGCCTCGTCGCCGAGCTCGAGCCGAGCTTCCCCATCCGGATCGAGGGCGACAGCGTCGTGCTCGGCACCCAGCGCGTCGCCGCGGACGACGGCACGGCCGAGACCTCGCAGCTCGGCGTCGCGTTCATCCGGCCGAACCCGCAGCGGCCCGATCGATACGTCGTCGTCGTCGAGGGTCTGGGAGCGCTCGGCACCTGGCGGTCCCTGTCGCTCCCGGAGATGCTCCCGGACTACGTCGTGTACGACCGTGGCGTCGCGCCCGCGCGCGGCATGGTGCTCCTCGGGACTGCGTCCCTGCGCGCCGCCGGGAACTTCACGAACGACTGGGCCTTGCCGTCGAAGTAAGGCGATCCCGGCCGCCTCTGCTGTAAAGTGCGGGCGATGTCGTGCCCGAACGCTGTTCGCTGGCCGAGCAACCGGTGCCGCACCCCGCGGGCGCTCGCCGCCGCGGGCGCGCTCATCGTCCTGCCCCTCGTGGCGCGAGGCGCGGCGGCGGCCGAGCACTCCATCATCAAACAGCCCGGGGATCACCCCCGCTACGTCTTCGAGGCTGAGCCGCACCTCATCCTCGGCTGGGGGGATCCGTTCTTTCCGAACGGCGTGCCCGGCGCCGGCTTTCGCGGCACGTTCCACATCACGAACGGCTTCGTGAAGACAGTCAACGACAGCATCGGCGTCGGCGTGGGCCTGGACGTGGGTACCAACGGGCGCGTCGTCGTGCCCGTGGTCATGCAGTGGAACTTCTGGCTCTCCACGCACTGGTCGGTCTTCGGGGAGCCGGGCCTGGCGGTCGGCTCCGGCGCGGCCAACGCCGCCGTCTGGCCGGCGTTCTTCGTCGGCGGGCGCCTTCACTTCACCGACCGCGTCGCGCTCACGTTCCGGCTTGGCTATCCGGCGCTGTCGGTGGGAGTGTCGTTCCTGCTATGACGACCCAGCGTCCGGCCGGCTCCGAGTCTCAGCCGGTCATCCTCGTGGTGGAGGACGAAGCGCCGATGCGGACCTTCGTTCGGATCGCGCTCGAGGCGTACGGCTACCGCATGCTCGAGGCGTCCACCGCTGCCGAAGGCATCCGCCAAGCCACAGCGCACACGCCGGACCTCGTGCTGCTCGACCTCGGGCTCCCCGACGCGGACGGTTCGGAGGTCATCCGGCGCATCCGGGAATGGACCCAGCTGCCCATCCTGGTCGTCTCGGCGCGGAGCACCGAGCCGAGCAAGGTCAAGGCCCTCGACGAGGGCGCCGACGACTACATCACGAAGCCGTTCGGAGCCGCCGAGCTGATGGCGCGCATCCGCGTCGCGCTGCGCAAGGCCGCCCAGCGGCGCGAGGGACCGGCCGACGTGGTCCACGTGGGGGACGACCTGCGCGTCGACCTCGCGCGGCGCGTCGTGCTGGTCCGCGGCAAGGAGGTCCACCTGACGCCGATCGAGTACAAGCTGCTCGCGACGCTGGTCCGGAACGCCGGGCGCGTGCTCACGCACAGCCAGCTGCTCGAGGAAGTGTGGGGCCCTGATCGCGAGCAGCGCGTCGAATCACTGCGCGTCTACATGACGTCCCTGCGCCACAAGCTGGAGCGCCAGCCCGCGCGCCCCAAGTACCTGGTGACCGAAACCGGCGTCGGCTACCGCTTGCGGCTCGACCTCTGACCGCCGCGGCCGCCCCGCCCCGAAACCCGGTAGTCGCCGCCCTCGTCGGCGCCCACGCCGCCGCCCGTGCCCGTCGTGCGCACCGCGCCCCAGCGGCCGCCGCCGCGGCCCGTGCCGCTCCCTTCGCGCCCGTCGCGCCGGTCGTTCCGGTGATCGCGCCCGCCGTGGCTCGACCCGCGCGTCAGGCGCCCGCCCCAGTCGTCGGCGACGTCTGGATCGCGCCGCGCAGGCGCACCGCCGCCGTACCGGCCAAGCGACGCAGCGCCCTCGCCGCGGGGCCTGTCCGGGCGCGGGCGAGCGCGCGGCTTCGCGGGCTCCTGCGGTGGCGAGACCACGCGCCTCGGGACGCCGTAGTCCTTCTTCAGGCGCGCGAGCTCCTCGGTGGTCAGGTACCGCCATTCCCCCGGGCGCATGCCCTCGCTGCGCACGCCGGCGAATGCCGTGCGCGCCAGCCGCATCACCCGGAAGCCGGTCGCCTCGCCCATCCTGCGCACCTGCTGGTTGCGTCCCTCGGTGATCGTGAGCTCGAACCAGGTCTTGTCGCCCTCGTGCCTGAGGAGCTTCGCCCGGGCAGGGCGGGTCGGGCCGTCGTCGAGCCGCACGCCGCGCCGCCACGCGTCGAGGTCCGCCGGCTGCAGCGCCCCCTGCACCTTCACCACGTACGTCTTGGGCACCGAACGGCGCGGGTGCGTGAGACCTTCGGCAAAGTCCCCGTCGTTCGTCGCGAGGAGCACGCCGCTCGTGTTGAAGTCGAGCCTGCCGACCGGGTAGACGCGCGCCGGCGCGTCCGCGAAGAGCTCGCGAACCGTAGGCCTGCCCTGCGGATCGTGCATCGTCGAGACGGTCCCGCGCGGCTTGTGCAGGACGATGTACACGAAGGCCTCACGCGCGATGCGCTGGCCATCGACCTCCACCCGGTCGGCGCGCGGGTCGACCTTCGTCCCGAGCTCGGTGACGAGGCGCCCGTCGACGCGCACGCGTCCGGCGGCGATGAGCTGCTCGGCGGCCCGGCGCGACGCCACACCCGCGCGCGCGAGCACCTTCTGGAGACGAACCGACGAGCGATCCGAGGGCATGGGGGCGTGATACCGTAAAGATCACAGCGATGCGACGTGTCACCAAGCCCTGGGGCTACGAAATCGTGTGGGCGCAGACCGACCGCTACGTGGGCAAGATCCTGCACATCGACGCGGGCCAGAAGCTCTCGCGTCAGTATCACGTGAAGAAGGATGAGACCTTCCTGGTCCAGTCGGGCCAGATGGATCTCGAGATCGGCCAGGGAGATGAGCGCCGCGTATTGCGCATGGGGCCGCGCGAGTGCTTCCACTGTCCCCCTCGTACCGTGCATCGCATGGTCGCCGTGACCGATGTCGATGTCGTCGAGGTCTCCACGCCCGAGCTCGATGACGTCGTGCGCCTCGAGGACGCCTATGGCCGGGAGGGGACGAGCGAGCCTTAGTCGCCGCGTCTCCGAGCGAGCGTGGCGCGGACGCGCCGAAGGGCGCGGTCGCGGGTCTCGCGTCAAACGCAGGTGACCCACGCGCTCTTGAGGTGCCCCTCGGCCGCCGCCGCCACGGGAAAATCCGGCGGCATCGGCAGGTCCTTGACCTGGCGTACCTCCCGCCCGGCGGCCCGCGCGGCGTCGAACAGCATGCGACGAAAGCGCGCGCGGGAGATGCCCCGATGATTGGTGCACGCGAGGAGGTTGCCCGCCGGCGCCAGGACGGCCATCGCGGACGCAGCGAGGCGGGCGTAATCGTGATCGGCCACGAAGCGGCTGCGCTTGGTGGTCGAGTAGCTTGGTGGGTCGAGCACCACGACGTCGTAGGAGTCCCCCCGCCGCGCTGCGCGCTCGAGCCACACGAATGCGTCGGAGGCGACGAGCGCGTGCGCATCGCCGAGGGCGATCCCGGCCCGCTCGAGGTTCTCGCGTCCCCGCTCGAGCGCGGCCGCCGACGCGTCGACGCTCACCGTGCGGCGCGCGCCGCCGCGCGCGGCAGCGACTGTGAACGCGCACGTGTACGCGAACAGGTTGGCCACGCTCTTGCCCGCCGCCGCGGCGCGCAGCCTGCGCCGGTTGGACCGCTGATCCAGAAAGAGGCCGGTCGAAAGCCCGTCGCCGAGGCGCACGAGGAGAGGCATTCCCTCTTCGACGACCGCGAGTTCAGCCGGCGCGGCGACGCCGCGCACCGGGAGCGGCGGCGCGAGCAACCGTCGCTCGACGTCGGACCTGCCCGTGAGCACGCTCGCCTGCTTCGGCCGGATCTTCAGGTACGTGCCATCGAAGCCGATGGCGTGCAGCCGGTCGAGCACGCGGGCACGCCGCGCCTCGTCGAGCCAGAGGGCGTCGTCGTCCTCGTAGAGCTGGGCCACCTCCCAGCCGTCGTACACGTCGACCGCGAGGCGCGGCAGCCCGTCGCCGTCCTCGTTGATCAGCCGGAACGCCGTCGTGCCTCGCGGACCCTCGTCGCCGCGCCCGAGGCCCCACCGGCGCTCGGTCGCCCTGGCGACGGCGCTCGCGAGCGCGTCGTCGTCGTCGTAGACGGAAGCGCCACCGTATCCGCGGGCGACCCACGAGTCGAGCTCCGGCGGCGGCGGCGATGAGAAGCGCACCGGCTGCCCCGTCGAGGGATGCCTCAGTTCGAGGCCGCTCGCGTGCAACATCAGGCGCGCCGCGGGCGCTCCGCCGTACAGCGCGTCGCCGGCAATCGGGGCACCGGCGTGCGCGAGCTGCACCCGCGCCTGGTGGGTGCGGCCCGTCTCGAGCACCAGCTCGAGCATCGCCCGCTCGGCGCGCCGGGCGACGACGCGCACGTGCGTGACGGCCGGCACGGCGCCCCGCCCGGGACCGGCGCAAGCACGCATCGCTCCGCCTTCCCCGCGCGCTATCCAGTCCCGAAGCGTCGCCGCGTCGCGGCGGGCCGGCCACCCGGTCACGCAGGCGAGGTATGTTTTTCGCACCGATCGCCCTTCGAACTGCTCCGAGAGCGGCCCGTTCGCCTCGCGCCGGCGCGACAGCACGAGCAGGCCGCTCGTGTCGCGGTCGAGCCGCTGGTGCACGCCGAGGTAGCCGCCGAGATGGGCGCGCAGCCGCGTGACCAGATCGTCCGGACGGTCCGGATCGGCCGCCTGGGAGGGGACCCCTTCGGGCTTATCGACGACGAGGATGTCGGCGTCGCGATGGACGATCCACGCGTCTCGAAAGTCCGGCCAAATGTGACGCCGGTTCATGGGGCGCGCCAGGCAAGAGCGCCGCTCGCGCGCCGTCGCCCACGCCGTCGCCCAGTGGAGCGTTGCCGTGAGAGTCGCCCGCTCGGGCCGCGCTCGATTGACAAAACGCCCGAGCAGATTAGTTCAATTGGGCCGTGCCGAGCCCCGAGTCCGTCAGGTCGCGAATCCTCGCCGCGTTCCCGGACGCGCGCGTCGAGGTGACCGACCTCACGGGCACAGGAGACCATTTCCAGGCGCTCGTCGTGACGAGCGCCTTCGCCGGGCGCACGCGGGTCGAGCAGCACAAGATGGTGTACGCGGCGCTGGGCGAGCTCATGGCCTCCGCCATCCATGCGCTCGCGCTGACGACGCGCCCCCCCGAAGCGCCCGCCCAACCGAAGGACCCCTGAGATGGCCGAAGACACCCGGACACGTATCGAGCAGCTCATCGCGTCGAGCAAGGTCTTGCTGTTCATGAAGGGCACCAAGCAGCTGCCCGCGTGTGGCTTCTCGAACGCCGTCGTGCAGATCCTGAAGAAGGAGGGCGTGCCGTTCGAGACGTTCAACATCCTGGGCGACCCCGAGATGCGGCAGGCGCTCAAGGAATACTCGCACTGGCCCACGTACCCGCAGCTCTACGTCGGCGGCAAGTTCGTGGGCGGCTGCGACATCGTGTCCGAGATGCACGAGTCGGGTGAGCTCGCCCAGCAGCTGCGCGCCGCCGGCGTGAAGTGACCCGGCCCGCTACCAGCGCAACAATCCGAGCTCCGTCGCGAGGAGCAACAGAGCGGTCGCCACTGCGACCTCCACGGCGAAGCGCAGCGTGCGCTTGAACACCCGAAGCGAGGCGACGAGCGTGATCGCGGCGATGACGACCGCCGGCAACCCGGTGTGCTGCTCCGCCCAGCGCAGGGCGACGCGCACGCCCTCTCGCCCCTGCGCGCCGAGGGCGGCAGCGCGCACGAGCAGGCCGGTCCAATCGGTCAGTTCGCCCATGTCGCGGGGCATTTTCACACGACGACGCGCCGCGATGACAACTTCCGAGCCTGGCCCCTGGCAATGCGCTAGTACTCTGACCCATGCCGTTCCCCCGGTCCGGCAGCTGAGCGGTCGTGGCGCGCCTACTCGTGACCGGGGGCGTGGGGTTCATCGGGTACCACGTGACCCGTGCGCTCCTAGCAAGGGGTGACCGGGTCACGGTGGCCGACGACTTCTCGGACGCGCCATACCCGGAGGCCGAGAAGCGACGCAACGAGCGCGATCTGCTCGCGGAGTTCGGCGATTCTCCCGGTGTGCGCGTCGTGCGCGCGTGCGTGACCGACCCGGACGCGATGTCGCCCCTCGTCGACGGCGCCGAGGCGATCATCCACCTGGCCGGGCTCGCAGGGGTTCGTCCGTCGTTCGCGGACCCCGCCCGTTACGCTCGCGTGAACGTCGAAGGCACGGCCGTCGTGCAGGAGCTCGCGATCGAGCGCGGCATCGAGCGGTTCGTCTTCGCATCGAGCTCGTCGGTCTACGGCAACACGACGCCGTTGCCCGCGCGCGAGGACGCCCCGGCGACGGCGCCCGAGTCGCCCTACGCGGCGAGCAAGCGCGCCGCCGAGCTCGTGGCGAGCGCCGTCTGCCGTCGCTCGCCCTCGATGCGCTGCGCGGCGCTGCGCTTCTTCACCGTCTACGGCCCACGACAGCGCCCCGAGATGGCCATCACGCGGTTCACGCGCGCCGTGCTTCAGGGTCTGCCGCTCACCATGTTCGGCGACGGATCGATGCGCCGCGATTTCACCCACATCGACGACGTGGTCCGCGGCGTCCTGGCGGCGCTGGAGCTCGCGCCCACCGGCTTTCGAAGCTACAACCTCGGCTCCGGCGCGCCCGTCGACCTGCGCCGCCTGGTCGAGGCGATCGCCCGCGCTGCCGGGGTCCCGGCGACCGTCGCGCGCGCGCCGGTGCCCCTCGGCGACGTCGAAGCGACGTTCGCCGACATCGACCGGGCGCGCGCCGAGCTCGCGTGGGAACCCTGCGTCGGCCTCGAGCAGGGGCTCGCCAGCGTCGTCGCGTGGGTGCGCGCGAATCCGTGACCGCATGCCGCGGCCGGCGCCGTCAGCCGCCGAACTGCGGATGCAACGTCTCGCGTGGGACGACCTTGGCCGGCCGGATGTGACCGCTCAGGTACACCATGCCGTTGAACGCCGTCCACGGCCTTATGTGCCGTAGCGTCGTGAGCCAGCGCAGCACGCGCGTGCGCTCGGCCACGGGCCTCAGCCCTGAGGCGAGCGCGTGCTCGCGGGCGTGAAGGAAGCAATCGGCCAGCCGCCGCTCGACGGCGGTCGGCGAGCACCGCTCGCGCGACCGCTTGGCCGCGCACTGCCCGAACCGTGCGCGCCGCGTCGGGTCGCGGACCAGGGCGACGACGGCGCGCCCGAACGCCTCGTCGGCCTCCTGCTCGCCGCAGTGGCCGCTGCCCGGCGCGAGGAGGACGCCGTTGACCCCGTCCTGGATCTGCGAGGACACACCCATGCCGTCGGCGAAGGCAACGCTCGGGGTGCCGCACCAGAGCGCCTCGCCCAGGACGTTGCCGTAGGTCTCGCTGAGCGACGCGTGCACGAAGACGTCGGCGTAGCGATAGAAATCAGGCATCACGGTCCACGGCACCTCCCCGGTGAAGAGGATGCGATGCTCCGCGCCCAGCTGGCGCGCCACCCGACGGTAGTAGGCCGTGTCGGGCCCGGCGCCGACGAGCGTCAGCGTCGCGTCCGGCTCGTGCGGGAGCACGTGCCGCGCGAAGATGCGGATCACGCGATCCTGAGCCTTCTCTCGGGTGTGTCGCCCCGCGCAGAGCAGCCGCGGACCTCGCTGCGGCAGCCCCTCGCGCTCGATGGGATGGCTGTACGGGTCCGGGCCGATCGGACGGTCGAACACGTCCGGCTGAACGACGCGCGGCACGACGTGTATCGGCGCGTTCACGCCGCGCTCGCTCCAGTACGCGCGCAGGCCCTCGCTCAAGACGATCAGGCCGTCGCTGCGATTGTAGATGCTGGCGAACAGCTTCTCGCAGGGTCGTCTCAACGTCAGGTGCAGCCCGGTTTGCACGAGCTCGCTCCGGGACAGGCTCTCGGGCAGGAGCACGTCGTAGGCGGCCGCCAGGTGCGTCGTGTTGACGCACAGGAGGGGTACGCCCTTCATCTCGCGGAGCCAGACGCCGAACTCGAGCAGCAGGGACGTCGCCTGCGCGAAACATAGGTCGAAGTTCCATCGGTCCGGATCGAAGATCCACGGAGCGAGCGGCATGGGCAGGTGCAGCCCCGGATAGGTCTTGAGCGGCACGCTGGGCAGCGCGACGGTGCCTGGCGCGAGCTCGCCGGGACGGGCTTGGGGGTCGCGCGGGCCGATGACTGTGACTTCATGACCACAGCGGCGCAATTCCTGATACAGGAAACGCGTCTGGAAGACGGCGCCGTTCGCATAGGGGATGCGCGTGAAATCGCTCAGAATTGCGACACGAAGGGGGCGTGATTGCCGCGCGGCGAGCGTGGCAAACGGCGACACGCCGGGGGCATGGGCGGCGCCGGCCGCGCCCTCGCGCGTGTGCGGAGCCGCCGCCGGAGAAGCCCTTTGAAGATCCTCGATATCGCCGAATTCTATTCCGAACGAGGAGGTGGGATTCGAAGCCATCTTACGACCAGGGGTCACTTTTTATGCCAGCTCGGTCATGACCACGCGGTGATCGCCCCGGGGCCGCACGACGGCGCGACGGCGCTCGACGCAATCACCGCGCCGGGGTCGCGGCCCGGCGAGCCCGGCTCGCGCGTCGGCAGCGCTCGCGTGCTCCGGGTGGCAGGGCCGACGCTTCCATACGACCGCACGTATCACTTGCTCGGGCGTCTCGACAAGATCCGATCTCTCGTGCGCGCCGAACGCCCCGACATCCTCGAAGCCCACTCGCCCTACCTGGCCGCGGCTGCAGTGGTCGGCTCCGGCCGGGAGGCGGCGCCCGTCCGGACCGCCTTTTGGCACGCCGATCACCTCGGCACGTACGTCGCGCCCCTCCTCGACCGCTGGGTGGGCCGGCGCGCCGGCCGGCGCGCGATCGAGGCGCTCCACGTGGGCGTGCGCGCGCTGCTCGCGCCGTTCGACGCGACGTTCACGGCCGGCGCCGCCCAGGGCGAGTCCCTGCGCCGTGCGGGTGTCCCGAACGTATTCGTCGTACCCTTCGGGGTCGACAGTCGCGTCTTCCGCCCCGACGCACGCAGCGCGGAGGCGCGGCGCCGGCTGGCGTCGCCCGGCACCGATTGCGTCCTCGTCGGCGTGGGCCGCTTCGCCGCCGAGAAGCGGTGGGACGTGGTCATCGACGCCTTCAACCGCGTGCGGGCGAGGCGGCCCGCGGTGCTCGCCCTGTTCGGAGACGGCCCCGAACGAGCGCGGGTCGAACGAAGCGCTCCGCCGGGCGTGGTGTTTCCGGGGTTCGTCCGGGACCGAGCCGCACTCGCGGCAGCGCTGGCCAGCGCGGACGTGCTCGTGCATGGCTGCCCGTGCGAGACGTTCGGCCTGGCCGTGGCCGAGGCCGTGGCGTGCGGCCTGCCGGTCGTCGTCCCGGACGCCGGCGGCGCGGTCGAGGCCGCCGACCCGTCGTGCTCGGAGCGCTATCTCAGCGGCGACGCCGAGGCGTGCGCGATGGCCATCGAGCGGGTGCTCGCGCGCCGCGGCCCGGAGCTGTCCCGGCGCGCTGCGGAGGCTGCCGCTCGCGTGCCCACGCCCGAGCGGCATTTCCGCCGGGTCCTTGCCGTCTACGACGACCTGCTCCGTGACCGGCGAGCGCGGACGCGCGGGCAGCGCTTCAACGGAACGCCGCTATAAGCCGGCCACGTGGCCGTGCACGTGTCCATCCACGACGTGTCGCCCGTGTGGGCCGACGAGCTCGAGGGCGCGCTCGCCCTGTGTCGCGATGCCGGCGCGGTCCCCGCGCTGCTCGTCGTGCCCGATTTCCACCGCCGCGCGCCGCTCGCGGAGCACCCGACTTTTTGCGAGCGTCTGCGCGGTCTACAGGCCGAGGGCCACGAGGTGTATCTGCACGGTTGGGTTCATCAGGGCGACGGGCACGGCCACGCTCGCGACCGGCGCGCCGCCGCGGGCCGGCTCGGGTCGTTCGTCTCGCAGCGCGTGCTTTCGGCCGGCGAGGCGGAGATGGCGGCCGTCGGCCCGGAGGAGGGCCGACGCCGCATCGACGCCGGCGAGCGAGCGCTCGAGGCGGCCGGCCTGCGCGTGCAGGGCTTCGTTCCGCCCGCCTGGGCGATGCCGCGCTGGCTCCGGCCGATGCTGGCCGCCCGCGGTTACGCGTTCACCGAAGACCACCTGCGCGTCTACGACCCGGCCGCCGGGCTCGCCCGGGCGTCCGTCGTGCTGAACTGGGCGAGTCGGTCGGCGCCCAGGCTGCTGTCGACGGTCGGCTGGTGCCGCGCTGCGAGGCACGCGCGCGCGGCGTTTCCGACTCGCATCGCCATCCACCCGGCGGACATGCGCTTCCTGCTCCTCCGGCGCGAGATCGCCCGCACGCTTGAGTGGGCTCGCGGCGACTTCGTGGCGCGCGGGCGCGACCTGCTGTCGTGACGTTCAGACGCGCGTCTCGCCTGGCGGTGTCGGGGGCCGACCCCGCTGCCCGGCGGCAGCGCGCCTCCCTTCCGGGCGCCGCTCCGGCATCGGGGGAGCGTCGGCCGGCACGCTCGCGCGGCTCCCGCGGACGCGGGCGATCACGCGG
>Ga0070738_10004518_pt1 | contig 16555 bp, 10 predicted proteins | sample Coa_R2_2_FD_66446 | JGI IMG/M metagenome (GOLD analysis project Ga0070738, IMG submission 66446) | Surface soil microbial communities from Centralia Pennsylvania, which are recovering from an underground coalmine fire - Coalmine... | ecosystem: Environmental > Terrestrial > Soil > Unclassified ...
TCGTCGACGACCGGAACTGCGAGCAGGTCGTACTTCGCAATCGTCGAGGCGACGTCGACCGCCGACGTGTTCGGCGCAACGGTCACGACGTCGGTCTCCATAATCCGGTCGATGAAGGCCGTCGGCAGCGCCAGAAGCAGCGTGCGAAGGGAGAGCGTGCCGAGCAGCCGGTCCGCTTTATCGAGAACGTAGAGATAGTAGATGAACTCCGAGGCGGGGGAGATCTCGCGGATCTTTCGGATCGTCGCTTCGGTCGTGCGGTGGGGATAAATCCAAACGTACCCGGTCGTCATCATGCCGCCGGCCGTATCCTCGGGATACTTCACCAGCTCGCGCAGCTCGCCGGCCGTGTAGGCGTTCATCTCCGCGAGCAGTTGCGACTGCCGTTCCTTGGGAAGTTCGGCAAGAAGGTCCGCCGCGTCGTCGGCGTCCATTTCCTCGATGATGTCGGCCGCGCGCTCCGTGCCGATGTCTTCGATGAGCGTCTTCCGCGTCTCCGGATCGAGATGTTCGAATGCGTCGGCCGCCGTTTCGTCGTCGAGCTGTCCGACGACGGCCAGCGCCTCGCGCGAGGAAAGGTCGCCGATGATCTCCGCAAGCTCCGACGGGTGCAGGCGCGCGAGACGGCTCTGCTTCACCGATAAGCGCACCTGCGACGGGTTGGCGTCGCGGATCGGGGCGACGGAATCCCACGCGATCATCGAGCGCGGCACGTTCTTGAGGCCCGAGAGCCAGCGATTTCCCAACGAGCGCAGCCCGAGCCGGCGAAGAAGCCCGGCGAATCCCACGTCGGCGCCCACGACGCGCAGCCGTCCTGCCGTGTTCGCGACCTCGATGTCGTTGATGCGGACGACTTTGCGGCCGTCGACGTCGACGATCTGTTTGTCGAGCAGATCGGCGACGAGATAGAGCTCGTCGCGTTCGGCCGGAGCCGGCTCCATCGGTGCCACCGAGAGGACCACGTTACCGTCGCGGTCGACGTCGGCGACGGTGTCGATCGGCGCGAAGCGCAATCCCTGCGACGTCTTGATGACCAGGCCGTCGACGAGCGGAAAGACCGCGTCCGGCTTGCCGACCAGGAAATCGGCGACCTTCCCGATCGGGAGATCGCCGATCGTTGCCCGGCGGCCGACCAGCTCCGAGATGAACCCCTCGGTGAACGCCATGCCGGAGTATTCTTTAGGCCGGCAGCGGCGCCCGCCGCATCCATTCCCCGCTGTCGAGCCGGATTTGGGTCAGGACGCCGCGCACCGTCCAGGCCGCAATCCAGCCAAGGGCGACACTGTAGAGCCCGATGTGCAGCCGCTCGATGCCGATCCACGCGAGCGGAATCACCAGCACGCTGCACGCGATCCCGACCGTCATCGAAAAGCGCGTGTCGCCCGAGGCGCGGATCGGCGCGAGCGAGACCATAGACCACCCTTTCAGTGGAAGCGTCAGCATGTGAACCGCCAGCGGAAGCGCCGCTATACTCGCGATCGCCGCATCGAGCGTAAAAAGGTAGGCCAGCGGCCACGCCAAGACGGCGACGATCGCGCCGGTCAGCGTCGTCACGATCAGCGAGACCCGCAGGGAACGCTCGAAGAACCACCGCGCGCCTGCGGGGTCGCGCGCGCCGAGCCGCTGGCCAATGACGATCTGCGTCGCGCTTTGTAGCGGGCTCGGTACCACGAACGTGAGGTCCGAGACCACGTTGAGCGCGCGGAATGCCGCCACCGCGGTCGCGCCCAGCGGCGCCAGCATCGCCACGACGAAGACGTCGGGCGCGGTCACGCCGAGCAAGAAGATCGCCTCCGGCAATCCCAAGCGCGCGCATCGCAGCGCCAGAGTCCACGATAGCGAGAGCTCGGCGAAGATGCGATAGACCGGACGGCGGAAGACGTAATAGAGCGCGTACGCCGCGGCAATCGTCTCCGAGAGAAGCGAGGAGATTCCGGCTCCGACGATGCCGAGCGGGTGGTGCGACCACCAGCCCAAGCAGAGTAGCATCAGCAGCGGAATATGCACGAGGTTGACCACGAGCAGCACCAAGATCCCGAGCTGACGATTACCGGCCGCGCCGAGGCCGACGATGAGCGTGCCGGAAATTACGATCGGAAGCATCGAAGCGGAGCGGAGTATCAAATAAATCGAGCTGGCGTGCGCGCTCGGCAACGAACCGATCAGAAGACGAATCGCCGGCGCCGCCGCAAAAAGACTTGCAACGAAGCCGGCGATGCCTACCAGCATCGGTACGGCGACGCCGGCGCGCACCGTCCGCGCAAACCCCTTGACGTCGCCCGCGCCGATCCGCTGCGCGGCGACGATGGACATTCCGCTCAAGAAACCCGAGGCGACGAAGAGAATAACGATCGCAATTGTGTTGGCGGCCGTCGCTCCCGCGAGCGCGACGGCGCCGAGACTGCCGATCGCGATGGTGTCGACGGTACCCAGCAGTTGGTCGCCCAGGATCTGAATCGCGACCGGAACCGAAAGGCGCCGGAATGCGGCGCCTATCTTGGTATGGTCGACGATCATCGAGGCCGAGTCCACGTCACCTCACGGAATCGAGCTGCTCGAAGAAGGCGTCGGCGTCGTCGTCGGTCGTGTAGAAATGGGGCCCGACGCGGATACCGCAGCCCGGACGATAGTCGACGAAGACGCGCCGCCGCACCAGATCGCGGCAGGCGCGTTCCGAGCCGTCGAAGTCTATGCCGATCCATCCGGTTCGCCGTTGGGAATCGAGCGGAGAGTTGACGCGCAGTCCCCGCTCGAGCGCCATCTCGGCGATACGCTGCGTCAACCGAACGTTGTGCTCGCGGATAGCCGCGACGCCGACCTTCGCAACGATCTCGTGACCGGCACGCGCCGCCATATATCCCGGAATCGACGGCGTTCCGTTGCCGAACCGGTACATCGTGGGTGCGTGCGCGATCGGCGCCGCCTCAAAGGCAAATGGCCGCGCGTGCGCCATCCAGCCGGTGACGGCCGGTCGAAATTGTTCCAGCAAGCCGGGGCGGCAGTAGAGCCAGCCGCAGCCCGGGCCGCCGCAGAGCCATTTATGCGAGCCGCCGGTGACCAAATCTAGATCCCAGGCCGTCACGTCGTACGGGTAGACGCCCGTCGTTTGATAGGCGTCCACGCAGAGAAGCGCCCCGACGCTGCGGCAGTGCGTTTGAATTGCGCGCACGTCCGCAAGCGCGCCCGAGACGTAGTACGCGTGCGAGAGCACCGCGATCGCGGTCTTGGGTCCGATACTTTCGACGATGCGTTCCGTCGGAATCGTTCGACCGTCGTCGGAGCCGACGACGCGGACGACCGCACCGTAGCGTTCCCATTCGCGCCACACGTAGGTCAGCGACGGAAACTGCAGCGCTTCGTAGACCACTTCGTTGCGCTCGCCGCGAAAGTCGAGCGCGCTTGCAATCGCAGCCTGCAGTACGGAGACGTTCGGCCCTAAGAAGCACGTTCCGGCGGGGGCGCCGATCAGCGCGCCGATGCCGTCGGCGATTTGCCCGATGCGCGGCAGCCAAAGTTCCCAGGCCTCCGGGCCCTCGGCGGCCCACTCGTCCCAATAAAGCTGCAGCTCGCGCTGAGCGGTCAGCGGCGCCGCGCCCATCGAGTGGCTGACGAGATACGTCGAATCTGCAAGAATCGGAAACTCGTCGCGCCGCGTCATGCGTACGCTCCGCTGCCGAGGTACGTGCGAACTTCCCACAGCTCGGGAAAGAACCGGTGGCTGAGCGTCGCTTCGAGATACCGCGCACCGGGAGAACCGCCCGTCCCCTGCTTTTGTCCGATCATTCGCTCGACCATGCGAACGTGGCGCCCGCGCCAGAGCAGAAACCGCTCGTCGAACTCGATGAGATCTTCGAGGAGAAGGTAGAGATCGTAATGCTTGGATTCGTCGGCATAGATCGTGCGGAACGTTTCGACGAGCTGCTCGCTGCTGCCGGTTGCAAATCCGCGCCGCCGCAACAGCGCCTTGACGCGGTCGTAGAGCGAAGGCTCGTTCAATCGCGCGTCGAGCCGCGCGCGCTGATGGTCGTCGAGTTCGATCCGGCGCAGCAGTTCGGTCCGCCGCACGCCGCAGAGAAACTCCAGCTCCCGGAATTGCACCGACTGAAAACCGCTGGCAGGATTGAGGTTGTCCCGAAACGCGTTGAACTCTTGCGGCGTCATCGTCTCGAGAATGTCGACTTGCTGCTCGAGCAGCCGCTGGATCGCGTGAATACGCCGAAAGTGCTTGGCCACCCGCAGCAGGCCGTCCCGGTCGAGCTCGGCCATCGTTGCGTCGAGCTCGTGCAGCAGCTGCTTGAACCATAGCTCGTAGACTTGATGAATGATGATGAAGAGCATCTCGTCGTGGTGCTCCGGCCGCGACAGCGGCTGCTGGAGCGCGAGCAGCTCGTCAATTTTTAGATAAGACCCGTATGAGAGCGCCACGCGCTAGGGCTTACGGGGGGTACCGGGCTTCTCCTCGAATGCGCTTGCCGGTGACGCGTTCATGGCTGGCCGCGCTCGTTTGCGCGCTCCTTCTCGGCGCCTGTTCCGGCGGAAATAGAGGGAGTGCGGCAGGCCCCTCCCCGCAAGCAACCAATCCCGTCGCCTTCCCGCTTTTCGACGGATCGGCCGTGCTTTCGGCACGCGAGTGGCACACCACGATTCATCGCCGGCCGGGCTTGGCCGATTCCGCGGTGCTCGGGCAGGGTGCCGGTACGTACGACGGGCACGACGTCGTGGCGGGAACGCAAGCGTACATGCCGGCGCTGGAACAGTGGCTCCAGGCTTTGAGCGACAGTCCGCCCAGCGGTTATCGTTTGGCGATGACCGGCAACGGCGTCGATTCGGTGCGCACTCACACGCGCGCGCTCGGCGTCGATTTCGTTGCGTTCGAGGGAACGCAAACGGGTAAACCTCACGGCGTGGTCGTTATGGTCGTCGATCCGCAGACCCTCGACGAAAAGGCCGGGCCGATGCTCGGATTGATCGGCAGGTTCAAGCATATCCCGAGCATGCTGCGCGATCCCATCGACGCGCAGGCGAGAAAGCAAACCGGATTTTCGCTCACCGATGCGACGAACCCGGATACGCCGATCGGCGCGGCGGTCGCCGCGCTCGATCAACTGCGCGACTTCGGCGGTCGCGGCATCGTCTTGATCGACGCGGTCAAGCAGTAGTTCCTCCGGTGCAACTCGGCTCGTCGCGCGTGCGCCAGATCGGCGCCTGGGTGATGCTCAACGTCCTGTGGCTGCCGCTGACCTTTCAAGATACGGCACTGCTGACAATCGCCGTTCCCGCCATGACGCTGCGGCTCGCGCCCGAGCATCACGTCTTCGTGCTTTCGGCGCTGGCCAGCGTCGCGGCGCTCGCGACGATGCTCGTGCCGCCGCTCTCCGGCTGGCTCTCGGACCGGCGCCGCCGGCGCGGCGGTTCGCGGCGGTCGTTCGTCGCCGCCGGTATCGCGATCGACGTCGTCGCGCTGATCGGCCTGGCCTACGTCAACACGCTGCCGGCGTTTGCGGCCCTCATCGTGTTGGCGACGCTCGGCTCGAACGTCGCGCTCTCCGCCTTTCAGGTGATCTTACCGGAGTCGGTTCCCCGGCGACACTGGGGCGTCGTCTCCGGAATACGCGGCGTCGCGACGCTCGCGGGCAGCGTCATCGGCTTTGCGATCGCGGGCCTTGCTCCCAGCCCGCAGTTCACGTTTCTCGCGGCGGGTTTGGCGATGGCGCTTGGCGGTCTATCGCTGCTCGGCGTTCGCGAAGGGGCGTACGGCGGCGAAGAAGAGCACGCCCACGTGCGCGACTGGCACGATTTCGTCATCGTGTTCACCGCACGAACGCTGGTCTTTTTCGGATTGACTTTGTTGCAGACGTTCGTCCTGTTCTACTTTCGCGACGTCCTTCGGCTTTCCAATCCGTCGGCCGGCACCGCGCTCTATGCCTTTGCAACGATCGGCGGTGCGACGCTCTCGAGCGTCGTCCTGGGCCTGCTCTCCGATCGCGCGCCGCGCAAGATCGTTACCGCGCTGGCCGGCGCCTCGATGGCGATCGCGACGATCGGCTTCGCGATCGCGCCGGAGATTCGATGGGTCCTCCCCGTCGCGGTACTTTTTGGTATCGGCTTCGGCGGGATACTTTCGAGCGGCTGGGCGATGGCGATGGACGCAATCCCGAAGCTGCGCGACGTCGGGCGCGATCTCGGACTCTGGGGCGTTGCGACGAGCGTGCCGAACGTCATCGCACCGATCGTCGGCGGCTGGTTGATCGGACTCTTTCACGGCGGACGCAGCGGCTATCAAGCCGTCTTCGCGCTTTCCGGCTTCAGCTTCGTTCTTGCGTCGCTGACGGTGCTGCGCGCCGGACGCCGGCCAATCTCCTCAATGTGGGCGGTGCCGCTGCGCGCGGCCGCCGTGTTGTCGAACTATGCGTGGGACCATCTGGCCTACCGCGTCCGGGGGTGGGGAACGCTTCCGCGCCGGCGCGGCCCGTCGCTTATCGTTGCGAACCATCAGCACGATTTCGAATCTCCCGCGCTGGTCTCCACCACGACCGTCCAGAGCGGTTCGTGGCGTCATCCGATCTTTACGGCAAGTTCTCGACGCATGTACGAGCCGGGGTTTCTGGCGGAGCGGCTGCCGTGGCTGAGCTTTATGCTGCGCCGCGTCAATGCAGGGCAGCTCTTCGTAGCGCTCGGCATGCTGCCGCTCGAAAACGAGCTCGGCTCTCGGGCGATCACGGCGTTCGCCTTTGCGGTGCAGCGGCGCCACGGCGCGCTGGAACTGACGGAAGTCTTCGACGAGCGCGTTGCGTCGCGGTTTCCGGCCGGCACGAAGACGTCGGATCTTAGGAAGCGCGAGCATTTCGAGGAAGGGCGTCGCGTCGTCAAGCTTTCGAGCGTGCGCGAGCCTTACCGGCGCGAAATCCTCGAGGAGACGCGCGCTTATCTCGAAGGCGACCTCGCGCGCATGGAGGACACGCTGCGGCGTGGCGCGACGTTTTATCTTACGCCGGAAGGCCACTATACGACCGACGGCCGCATGATGCCGATGCGAGGCGTGATCGAGCGCCTGGGGCCCCTTGCGACGATCTATCTCGTCGGGGTCAGCTACGATCCGTTCGTCGCAAAACGCCTTTCGATGCTCTATCGCATCGTGCCGCTGCAGCGCGGCGAGGAATCGTGGATGCCGGCTATGGTCAAGACGCTCGCCGCAAACCGCCCGGTGACGACGAGCCAGCTGCTCGGCACCTGGCTCGCAGGCGGCGTCGAAAGCTTCACGCTCGACGAGGCGTCGGCGGCCGTCGAGTCGGCGTTGCGGCGGTTGCCGCCGCAGCTCTTCGTCGATCCCGAGTTGCGCAAGAATCCGCGCGCCATGGTTGCGGCCGCACTGCCGTTGATGACCCGATGGGGCATTCTCGTGCAGGACGGAGATCGCTATCGCGTCGCGGCGCAGCGCCGCCATCCTCAGTTTCCGTTCGTCGACGATATCCTGGCGTATCAGGCGCGATTCTTAGAAGAGACGATCGAAAACGCGCCTTACGCGCGCGGATACGATTGAGCGCGTTCGAAGGCGACGAGGCGAAGCCGTAACGATCCGGGCCCCGCGCCTCGTACGCGTCCGTCGGCCCCGACGACGCGGTGCGCCGGTATGAAGAGATCGAGCGGGGCGGCAGCCATCGCCGCCGCGATGCCGCGATGCGCGAGCGGCCGGCCGATGGCGCGCGCGACGTCGGCGTACGAGACGAACTCGCCGAAGCCCAGGGCCGCCACCGCGCGCCACGCCGCAATCTGGAGCGGCGTACCGTGCAATGCGAGCGGTAAGTCGAAATGACGCAGCCGGCGCGCGAAATACGCGCGCACTTGGTCGCGCGCGTCCGCGAGCAGCGCGTCGCCCGGTTTGCGACCGGCCGCTCGCCGTTGCGGGACGAAATCGCTCTCAAGAATTTCTAAGCCGTTGCCTACAATCAACAAATCGCGTCCCAGCGGCGTGGGAATACGGCATTGCATAGGTGCCTTCGGGGGGCTCGTGCGAAGACCACCGGCGTAATGGGAAACGTCGGGGACCGACCCCGCGTTATCGGTTGGGAGGCCTTCGTGAAACGCGCAATTCTTCAAGCATCGACCCTATTAGCCATCGTCGCGCTCGCGGCATGCTCCGGCAACGCGGCGAACTCGCTGATGCCGCAAAGTTCCTCTGCGTCGCAGCAAAACGCGTTGCCGCCCGATGCGCTTGCGGAAACGTCGAACGGCGACGTTCCATTCTTGAGCGCCAATCCCGTACATCGGTTCTGCTCCGAGCCGCAAGACGCCGATCGTATGGAGTGCTTCGCGCTGGCCCGCAACGACGTGATTCCGAAGCTCCAGCAGATGCAGCCGGAGCAGATCGGTCCAAACGCCGAGACGTGTCCGTTCAGCCAGGGCTACTGTCCGAACGACTTGCAAGAAGCCTACAGGCTTCCGTCGCTGACGGCAGGCAGCGGCAGAACGGTTGCCATCGTGGATGCGTACGGTTATCATCACGCCGCCTCGGATCTGGCATACTTTCGCAAGACGATGGGATTGAAAGCGTGCGGCACGGGATGCTTGCGGATCGTTAACCAAGAAGGCCGCTCCTCGCCGCTGCCCAACGAGCCGCCCCCCAACGACGACTGGAAGGGTGAAGAGTCGCTCGACCTCGATATGGTCTCCGGCATTTGCCCAAACTGCAAAATTATTTTGGTGCAAACCAATAACAACTACACGAGCAATCTTTATGCGGGCGTCGCGACCGCCGGGCGTCTTGGCGCGAAATACATCGCAGTCTCCTGGGGCTCCGGCCCCGAGGGCGGCGACAACTCGACGTTTCATCAGCCCGGGGTCGTGATCACGGCTGCGGCCGGCGACAACGGCGGTGGAGGGAAAAAGGGAGGCCCGATTCAGCCCTGCACTTACACCTACGTGGTCTGCGTCGGCGGCACGCATCTCGTGAGGGCCCACAACAAACGCGGCTGGAGTGAGGGCGTTTGGAACGATTTCAACTTCAACGCGTGCAGCGGCCCCTGCGGCGCGACCGGGAGCGCCTGCAGCAAGACGATCTCCAAGCCGTCGTGGCAGAACGATACCGGTTGCCACACGCGCTCGGCAGCCGACACCTCTGCGACCGCGTCGCTTCGGGCGCCGGTGATCGTTTACAACAGCGAAGAAGGGTGTAGTCCGGCGTCTCAATGTTTTTGGCTTTACGGCGGGACCAGCGCCTCAACACAGATCATCGCGGGCGTGTACGCCCTCGCCGGAAACGCGTCGAGCCAAATGGGCGGCTCGTATCTTTGGAAGCACCACACCGGACACGTCAACGACGTGATGCTCGGCGATAATATCGACCCAAATCTCGGGATCAACTGTGCCTCTTCGGTGACGTACATCTGTCACGCGCGCGCCGGGTTCGACGGTCCGACCGGCTGGGGCTCGCCGTCGGGGGTGGACGCATTCTAAGAGTTCTTGCGCTTGCCGCGATGCTCGCGGCAACCGGCTGCGTCGGGTCCTCGCTCGAGCAGACGCCGCTGCCCGACACGCCGCCGCAGGCGGTTCCGGCTGTTCCGCAGACCGCGGCGAGCGCCGATGCGCAGTCCGAGGCTTCCGCCGACGACGACGACGCTCCGGTCTCGCAGCACGCCGCCGGCGCTTCCCCGCCCGCCGCCGCGACCACCGGGATCGCCTCCCCGCACTACGCCTGCCGCCGGCCGGCTCCGGCGGGGCGCAGCGCCTGCGCCGCGATCGTCGCAACGGCCGCGGATGCATCTCGCGTCGCGCACGGGTGCGCGAAGAGCGTTCCATACTGTGCCTCGGATCTCGCGGCGGCATACGGCTTGACGGCAGCGGCGGCGAGCCGCGGCAAAGGCGAAGTGGTCGCGATCGTGGACGCATACGGCTATCCGGGCGCCGCGGGCGATCTGGCGGTCTATCGCAAGAAGATGGGTTTACCGGCGTGTACCGTTTCCAGCGGTTGTTTGCGGATCGTGAACCAGCAAGGCCGCGCGTCGCCTCTACCGCGGATCGATGGCGATCCGAACGAGGACTGGCGGATCGAACAGGCTGCGGACCTCGACGTCGTTTCGGCGATCTGTCCCAACTGCAAGCTCAGGCTGGTGCAGGCGAAGAGCGAGAAGGATTCCGATCTCGCGGCCGCCGCGAACGCCGCGGTCGCGCAGGGCGCCGTCGCAGTCGCCAACCCGTATTTCGGACAAGAACGCCGCCGCGACGCCGGACCGTACCGGCATCCCGGCCACGCGCTGGTCGCAAGCGCCGCCGACGACGGCACCGGCGCGCGCATGCCGTGCAGCTTCCAGACCGTCGTCTGCGTCAGCGGTACCACGCTGCTCAAGGATTCCTCGCCGCGCGGCTGGTCCGAATCGGCGTGGCATCCCTCGGGCGGCTGCAGCGCCATCGTCCCCAAACCGTCGTGGCAACGCGCCGGCGGATGCCGCACCCGAGTGGCCGTCGACGTCGCGGCGCTTGCCGATCCTGCGACCGGCGTCGCCGTGTACGACGCGGCAGCCGGCGGTTGGCAGCAAATTGGCGGAACCGGAGTGGGGGCGTCCCTCGTTGCTGCGGTTTTCGCCCTCGGTCCCGACGCGGCACGCGTCAACGCGCCGCAATGGATTTGGCGGCACGGCGGCTCGGACGCCTTCCATCGAATCGGAGCGGACCCCGGCTACGACGGAGCGACCGGTTGGGGCACTCCCAATGGCACGAAAGGACTCTAAGATGCTTATACGTGCAACGCTCGTTGCCGCGCTGACCATTGCGGTCTGCGGCGCGGCGACGCCGTCGGATCAGGCGACGATCGTTAATTCCGGCTCGACGAATTCGGCCGGCTACACGATCGTGGTCTCGCCCGACGGCAAAGCCTCGGTCTCGGTTGCGCCGCGGACCGGCGTCGCCGCGGCGCCGAAATCGTTTACACTTGCGACGGCGACGGCGACGCGATTCTTCAACGACCTCGCTGCGGCGCGTAAGGCCAACATCGCAACGGTCCCATGCATGAAAAGCGCGTCGTTCGGCAGCACGACGAAGGTGACGTGGCAAGGCTGGACCTCCCCGGATCTCAGCTGTCCGGCAAAAGATGCGACCGGCGATGCGCTGACGTCCGACGTGGACGCAATCCGTCAGGCGTCGGGGATCGGAAACCCTTAATAGCGGGCTAGACGCGTGCCGACGGCGCGCGTCAGATCCACGCTCGCGGGCGCGGCTCGAGTGCCCAGCTCGACCGCGCGCAATCCTTGCGCTCGTGCGAGCCGGTCCGCGGTCGCGGCAATTTGCGCGACGATCGCGCGGTAGAGTGCCGCGCGTTGCGCTTGCAGCGCGTCGATCTGTGCGGCCGTTTCGCGTTGCGAGCCTTGGTCCGCGGCGCCGAGTTCTCCGAGTCGCGCCGAGATATCGCCGCCGGCGGAGCGCAGGCTTGCAGCGACGGTGCCCGGGATGCCGGGCCGGTAACTCGATTCGAAGGACGCGACCTTTGCCCGAACGTCGGGGAGTGCAGCGTCGGCCGTCGCTTCGGCGGCCAGTGCCCGGCGGCGAATCGCGAGATTGGCCGCAGCCTTCGCGCGCAACTGGGCCGCCATCTTGGCAATCGCCGCTTCACCCTCGCGCTGCAATGCGTCGCGATACGATCGCAACGCGGCCGCGTCGGCCGCGCGTTGTGCGTCGACCTTCCGCTGTTCGGTCGCGTCGAGCGCGGCCAACCGTGCGGAGATCGTCGCCCGCCTCCGAGCGTCGAGATGCAGATCCTGCAATTTCAAGCGAAGCTGGAGGCGTTGGCCGCCGTCGGCCTGCGCCAGATCGAACGCCGTCGTCGACTCCTTTTCTCGAAACTGCTGCGCGCGAGCCTCGTATGCGCGTTGCTCGCGTGCCGCAATTGCCTGTTGGAAGCTCGCGAGCGTTGCCTGCGTTTCGCGCACGAGCTGCGCGCCGTAGGCGCTCATTTCGTCGCCCGGCCGGCGCGATGCGAGCACGCTCGCGAGGGCCGCGCGTTCGCGCGCGCGGTCTCTCGACGCGGCGTTCGCGGCCGTCGCAACCCGGCTCGCGGTCCGCGTCTGCGCCGCAACGGATTGCGCCGCGCGCCGCGCTTGGCTCGACGGGTTAAGCGCCAGCGTCTCGCGCAGGGCCGCGATCTCTCGGTCGTATCGAACGAGCAGCGCGTGCCATGGGTGAAGCGCGACGGCTTCATCGATATTTACGAATCCGACGCGCGCGCCGGTATGCGTGGCGGCAATCAGAACGGCAGCGGCCGGCAGTGCGGCGAGCCGTTGGAGTAGGAGCTTCATGGGAATTTCCGCTGGTAGGAGAAGGCGACGCCGTTGGTTCCCGTGACCGGCGTAAACGTCGTCAGCGGATTGAGATTGAGAACGCCGAACGCGACGGGCTGCGGCTGCTGCTGCAGTGCGAAAAGCGTCGGTCCCTCAGATGAGTACGCCGTGAGCCGCAGTCCCGTCCCCACGTTGGGATGCGCTTCGAGCGCGATGCTTTGCGTGCGCGGGTAACCGAAGCTCTCGGCGAAGATCGCGTTGACGTTCTTGCCGAACGCTTTGACCGCGTTGATGCCCAGCCCGGTCTGCAAATCGCTGGTAATGCGAACGTCGCTAAAGCCGAGCGCTTCGCCAAGCGAGCTGGAGAGCGGCTCGAGCATCGTGCGCGTGAAGACGCCGTTGAGCTGCCCGAGCGCCAGATTCTGTACTGCCGAATCGGCGGAGATGCCCGAGCCGCTCTGCGCGACGCCGCGCACCGCGCCGAACTGCTGTGCGCCGACGAGAAGGCCGAGAATCTGCTGGCGGTCGTACGGTGGGTCGGATGCGAGCGCGAGGTTCATTTGCGTCGCCGGTCCGGTTACGTGCAGGCGAATCGCGGTCGCAGGATTGGGCACAAAGGTCGTAGCCACCGCGTCGACGTCGGGGACGATACCGCCGGACCGATCGAATCTCACGTCGGCATACTCCAGATTGAAGGAGCGATAAAAATCGATCGAGCCTCCCGTCGAGCGGAAGCTGCCCGCGAGCGACGGAGCCTCGAGCGTCCCGCCCAACCGCGCCGCGCCGGTAACGCCGACGTCGACGTTGGCGCTGGCAACGCGAACGTTTCGATCGGCAGCGATCCGTACGTTGGAAAAGGAGACGTTCGGTCCCGCCGGGCCCTTCGCGGTATGGTTGCGACCGAGCAGCAGCGCTGTGAGGGGAATGCGCGCGTCGCTGATTGTAACGTAGCCGCCGACGGACGGGTTTTGTCCGGCGGTCCGCACGACGTTCAGCGCGCCGTCGAGATTGCCGGTGAAGTACTGCGGCAGGTCCAAACGCGCGTTGTCGGCGCGCACGGCGAGCGTGAAGGGTGCGGCGGCCGGCCGCCGCAAGTCCGCCAGCGATGCGTGCGCCTGCGCCGTCAACGCACCGGCGCCGGCGAAAGCGTGCGACTGCAGCGCGACCTCCGTTCCTTTGAAAGCGAGCGTCCCGGCGATGCCGCTGATCGGCGAACGCTCCATCGGTCCGCTCCAGCTTCCATCTTGCAACGCGAGCGACCCATTGACCAGAGGCGCGCGTACCGTTCCGCTTGCGCGCAAGCTTCCGTCAATCCGTCCGGAGAGTTGCGTTCCTTTCGGCAAGAGTTCGGCAAAGTCGGAGAGCTCGACGTCCTGCGCGGCGACCGTGCCGGCGATCGGACCGTTCGCCGGTGCGATGCCGGAGCTGCCGATGCGAATCGGCACGAATGCGGAGGCTGCAAGTCTTCCGCGCTGCAAGTCGATCTCGACGTTACGCATTGCAAGCGCGTGCCGATTGGCCTCGATCTCCACGGCGACGCGCGGAATCGTCAGATGACCGCGGCGGAAGGACGAAAGCGCGAGCGAGTCGCGCAGCGACGGTGCACCGCGCGTACCTTCGATGCGCAAGAGCGACTGGAGGCTCGCGCTGATGCCGAATCGCTTGCCGGCGGCGGCGTCGAGAAACGTACCGATGTCGGGACTGCTGCTCGTCAGCACGAGCGCCAGCGGATCGCTCGCGTGCAGCCCGAAGCTGCCCGAGCCGACGGTCGTCAAACCCGGAACCGCAAGGATCGCCGAATCGACCCTCCCGATCCCACGCGTCAAAGACGCCGCCACGGCGAACCGTTCGATCGGCAGTCGCCCCATCGTACCGCCCGCAAGTACGGCGGACAACCGCGCGTCGAGGTCCGGGTAGGTGCCCGCGACGCTCGTCTGTGCGCTTAGGCGTCCGGTAAGTGGAGCGTTGAGTCCGAGCATGGGCAGCCACGAAGATACGTCCACGTTCCGCGCGGCGGCGCGCAGATTGAGACTGCGCGTCGCGAGCGCTACGCTGCCGGTTAGCGCGAGAGTGCCCGTGGGTCCGCCCATATTCAGTGCGGTCGCAATCGCGTTGCCCGCGCTCCACCAACGCGCATTTACGGTGCCGAGCGCGATCCGGCGGTAGCGTGCATCGTTCAACACCGCGCTTCCGCTGGTCGCGAGGATTTCGTTGCCGCGAGTGGCGGCGGTCACGTCGAAGCGGCCGGTTCCCGCAAAGGTGTCGCCCGCGTCGAAGAAGTCGTTGAAATCGGCCAGATCGACGCGCGGCGACGAAACGGCGAAGGTCGTTGCGCCGGCCGTCGCGCTTGCGTTTAGCGCGAGTTCCGACGATCCGACGGCGACGCGGCCGTTCTCGAGCGAGACGCCGGTGCGCGTTGCGGCGATTGCGGCGCGCAAATTGCTAAAGCTCAAGCCGTTGACCGAACCTTCGGGCGCCTCGACCGCTCCGCTGACGAACGGCGCCGTACCGGCGCCGCGGACCCGAACGTCGGCATCCACGCTGCCTTGAATCAGTTGGGACTGCCTCGGCTTGACCATTGCGACCAGCGCGCGCACGTCGGAAGTTTGAAGCTGCGCGGCCAAATCGTAGTGCGGCGTCAGCCGTTGCGACGGGGTCAAATCGCGCACCGTTCCGGCCAGACCGACGAAGAGCGGTCCGACGGCCAGCGCGGCATCGGCAACGCGCAGCGTGCCGTCGGCGAACGCGAGGCCGGCGTCGCCGTTAACCGCAAAGTCGCGGTACCGGCCGTTCGACACGACCACCGTGCCCGCGACGGCGGGCGCATGCGGCGTTCCATCGAGCGCCGCACCGAAGCTCGCCGTGTCGCCGACGTTGCCCGCAACCGCGCCGTGCAGCCGTCCGTCGCGCATCGCGAGGCGGCCTCGCGCCTGCGCGTTCCCCCACGTTCCGCGTAGCCGCGCGTCGGCCGTTACGCCGATCGAGCCGTTCCCTTCGCCGCCGAAGACGGTCGCGTTGAGCGCGCCGCCGCGATCCGGGACGGGGAAATCGTCGGCCGCAACCAGACCCAGGCTCGAACGGTGGGGACGGTCGAGCGTAACGCGTGCGTAGAGCGAGCCTCGGCCGCCCCGCGCTACCAGTGGTCCGATGGTTCCCCGTCCGTTGCCGTCGACGTCGAACGCGCCGATCGCGCGTTGCGCCGGTCCCGCTCCCCAGAGTATCCCGCGGACTCCGACGGCGTTTGGATCGTCGGCGCTCGCGAGGCCCGACGCGTTTAAATCCAATCCCGGAAGGAGACCGCTCAGATACGGTGCGCTGCCCGGGGGCGCACGAACGCCGACCAGCATTTCGATTGCGTTGCGCTCTCTGACGAAGGCCGCGCGGCCGCTCGCGCGCAACGCGATCCTTCCGTACGATGCGCGCGCGCCGGCAACGTCGAGATCCTTACCGTCGTACGCGGCGAGCGTATGAAACTGCGCGAGCGAAACGGCTCCGTAGTCGAGCTGCGGCGAGCTCAGATCGATCCACGTTACGGCGTGCGTCGCCGGTCCTTCGGCGAGCACGCTGAATCGCAGCGGACCGCGGACTGGGAGCCGGCGTCCTTGCGCGAAGGCCGAACGCAACCGCCCCAGATCGCCCGCGCCGCGAATCGCGATTCGAAGGCGCGGTGCGTGCAAACCGTAGATCCCGCCGGCGATGGTGACCGGCGTGCCGGCGATGGTTGCCGCGAGCCCGTCGGTGACGAGCCCATCTTCATAGGCGGCGATCGCGCCGCGTACGTCGTCAACCGGCCGGCTCAAACCGGCGATGAGAATGCGTCCGCCCGCAAAGTAGGCGCCGGCTCCGAGTACGCGGTGCATCGTCGTGCCGGGGCCGGCGAAGCCGACGTATCGCAATTCGGCGCGTTCCAGCCGGCCCGAAGCCAAACGAATCGTCGGAGAGTTCATCGCGAAGTCGATCGCGGCGGCGACCGGGGCGCGCGCCGCGGTCCAGCGCTGATCCATAAAGCGGCGCGGGACGTCGACGATTCCCGTGCCGCGTACCGGCTGCAGCGCGGTAGCGCGTTCGCCGTAACGCAGACTGACCGCGTACTGCGAGACTGCGGCGCTCGAGATCGCTGCATCGGCTTGCACATCGTCGACGTAGAGGCGCCGCGCCGACGGCGGCGCGTACGGACTTTCGTTCACGACGTCGATCCTGCCGCCGGTAATGCGTGCGTGGAAAATTGCCGGCGCGCCGGAGGCGGCGCCGTGCGCTTTGAGGTTCGGAAGCGGAACGTTGAGCGTGCC
>Ga0070738_10004521_pt1 | contig 16550 bp, 11 predicted proteins | sample Coa_R2_2_FD_66446 | JGI IMG/M metagenome (GOLD analysis project Ga0070738, IMG submission 66446) | Surface soil microbial communities from Centralia Pennsylvania, which are recovering from an underground coalmine fire - Coalmine... | ecosystem: Environmental > Terrestrial > Soil > Unclassified ...
TCACGAGGAAGAGGACCGAGAGCGAGAAGAGGACGAAGACCATGGCGAGCTTCGCCTTGCGGATCGGGAAGTCGTCGCGCGAGGGCTCACCGTCGCCGCCGCCGCCTCCTCCGCCGCCTTCGTCACCGTTCCCGTTCGCGTTCCCGTTCCCGCTCCCGAACATCTTCTCGGGGACCGGGACCGGCGGCGCGGCGGCCGTCTCTGACAGAGCGGCGGGCATGCCGCGATCTTACTGGACGGAGCGCGGATCGACCTCGACGAACGCGGGGTAGACGAGCTCCTCGTCCTGGCGCGAGCGCCAGCTCTCGAGGATCGCCTCGAACGAGGGCTCGATCTTCTTCTCGGCGCGCGTGCTGAACCCGACCTTCACCTTGGCCGGCCGCGCCGCGTCGAGGATCCGGTCGTCGAGGTAGACGCGCGCCTTCTCGACGCCCGTCGCCGTGACGACGATCGTGTTCTTCTCGCGGTCGATCTGGGCGTGGACCTTCGCCTCGCGGACCTTCGCCGTGCGCGACACGATCCTCAGCCAGTAGGCGCCGTCGAGCTTGTCGCTCACCGAGACGTAGGTGACGGCCTCGGGCCGCGGGTTCCGCTTCTGCGTCGCGACCCACTTCACGAGCTGGTCGCCGATCTCGCCGGTCCCCTGGTGGACGTTCCTGAGGTCGTGGTTCACGCCCTCCATGGTCTTGAGCTCGGCCTTGCCGCCGAGGGACGCGATGAGGTCGATCGCCTCCTTGTCGGGCTTGTAGGGGACGACCGAGTCGGCGTCGCCGTGGACGGAGAGCATGGGCGTGAGGCGCCCGTTCTCGCAGAGGTCCTTCGAGATCCACGAGTCGCCCGTCTTGATCGTGAACCGCGAGATTCCGCCCGCGAGCGGCGCCAGGCCCGAGAAGATGTCCGGGTGGCGGAGGCCTATGTTCCAGGTGCCGTAGCCGCCCATGCTCATGCCCGACATGACGATCCGGTCGGGGTCGATCGGGTAGAGCGAGCGGGCCTTGCGGATCGCCTCGAGCGGGAAGGAGTGGGCCGAGTCGTAGGCCCACCACATGCGGTCCTTGATCGGCTGCGGGATCCCGTCCTCGTCCGTCGCCTCGCTCTCGGGGAGGGGCTTGGCCGAGGGCGCGACCGCGATCACGTCCCCCGAGGCGGCGATCTTCTCGCCGATCGAGCGGGCCTGCCGCGAGCTGCCGCCGAGCCCGTGGAGCAAGACGACGAGGCCGAGGCCCTTCGGGGCGTGCGCCTTGATCTGTTCGGCGCTCGGAGCGCAGACGAGGAGGTCCGTCTTTGCCCCGGTGTTGTCCGTGATCTCGACCGAGTAGGTGCCGGGCTTGGTCTCGCCCTCGGGCTGCCGGTGCGCGCGGAGCGCGGCGAGGAGGTCCTTGGGCGTCGCGTTCGCCTTCTTGAGCGCCGCGACGGCGGCGTCGAGGTCGCCCTTCTGGGCGAAGGCGTCGGCGATCGCGCAGAGCTCCGGCCGGATCGACTCGGCGCGGGCGAGAGAGACGAAGACGACCAGCGAGACGGCGAGGACCGAGATCCGGCGGATCACGACTTCTTCTTCCTTCCGAAGAGGGCGCCGAGGCAACCGCGCTTCTCGGACGCCTCCTCCGGCTTGGATACGTTGGCGGGGGCCGCCACGTTGGGCGCCGGAGGTGGGGCGATCGTCCCCGGTGCGGGCGGCGGCTCGATCCGGGTCTTCTCGTCGGCCGAGACTCCGAAAGCCTCCATGGCCTGCTGCTGCGGCGGCGCGGACATCTGCGGCCTCGTGACCTCGGCCGAGCTGAAGACGGCCGCGGAAGCTGCGCCCGCCGGCCCGGAGTTGCCGAGCGAGGGCCGCACCTTCGTGCGGATGTCGCTCAGGACCTCGGCCGCCGTCTGGTAGCGGGAGTCGGCGCGCTTCTCGAGGAGCTTGAGCATGACCTTGTCGAGCTCGGGCGTGATCCCGCGGTCGGGCGCGAAGACGCTCGGGACGGGCGGCTTCTCGTAGAGGTGCTTGGGGAGATACTCCATGGGGTCCTTGCACGTGAAGGGCAACTTCCCCGTGGTCATGCGGAACAGGGCGATCCCGAGCGAGTAGAGGTCGGCGCGGCCGTCCACGTCGGGCTCGGTGATCGACTCGGGCGCGATGTAGGCCGGCGAACCGGTGATCTTGCCGCCCATGGTCTTGTAGAACGCGTCGCCGAACTGCTGGTCGGCGTTCCGGACCCGGGCGATCCCGAAGTCCATGATCTTGAGGCGCTCTTTGCCCGTCGCGGCGTCCTTCCAGACGCGGAAGTTCTGGGGCTTCAGGTCGCGGTGGACGATGTCGGCGCCGTGGACGGCGCCGATCCCCTCGAGGATCTGCTCGAAGAGGTCCATGGCGCGGAGCGGCGGGATCGCTCCTTCTCGCTTGATGATGTCCGAGAGCTCCTCGCCGGGGACGTACTCCATGGCCATGTAGTAGGAGCCGTCGGTCGTCTCGCCCGCGTCGTAGATCTCGATGATGTTCTCGTGGCCGCACATCGAGGTCGCGAGGATCTCGCGCTTGAAGCGCTGGGCGGCCTCCTTCGACTTCTCCTGGTCGAGCACGACCTTGAGCGCGAGCTGGCGGCCGCCGTTCCGCTCCTTGGCGAGGTAGACGGCCCCCATGCCGCCCTCCCCCACCTTCTTCATGACCTCGTACTTCTCGTCGAGGCCCGTTCCGGCGAGCGGACTCTTCGGAGCCGGCGCCTGCGCGAGCGCGGCCGGGATCGGGCGCTCCTGGGAGTGTCCGATCCCGGCTATGTCGCCCGCCGGGCCCGTATCCATGCCGACGCCGAAGTCGAGGAGGGCTCGCTGCACGGAGGGCGCGGGCGTGGGGCGCGGCGACGAGCGCGCCGGGGTGTTCGACTCGGGGACGGCGACGACGGGCTGCCCGATCACCTCCGAGACGGTGACGGAGGGGCGCTCGATCCCCTCGAAGCCGCGGGCGAGGTAGCGCTCCGTGACCTGCGCGTTGTCGGCCTGGAAGCTCGCGCGCGCCTCGGCGAGGACGGCCTGATCGACCTCGTTCTTGAGCTTGCCCTCGTTCGTGAGGATCACGCCGAGCCGGGCGCGGAGACCTTCCTGCCGCTGCTTGACGCGCGCGCTCTCGATCGTCGGCTCGTCCACCAGCTTCTTCTGGCGCAGGAAGCCCAGGTAGACGGACTCGGCCTTGAGGAAGAAGCAGCGGCGCGCGTGGCCGGCGATCGTCTTCGCCGTCGCGGGGTCCACCGCCTTGCTCGCCTCGAGCTCGGCGGCGAGCGTCTTGCCGCTCTTGACGGCGGCGAGGAGCTGCTTCCGGGCCACGTCGGGCCCGATGAGTCCCATCTGGATCGCGACCTTCGCCGCGAGCAGGTCCTCGAAGCTGAGCAAGCGCGCCCATTGTGCGCACTTAACGCGGCGCGTGCAATGTCAGGGCCGTCACTTAGGATTCATTTGGTGAACACGGTCGCCGTCGGGTCCAGGGTCGAGCGAGTCCAGGGCTGTGCCTTCGAGTGGTTGAAGGCGCGCGAGCCCTCGTCGATCCACGCGATCGTGACCGACCCTCCGTACGGCGTGAAGGAGTACGACGCGACCGAGCTCGAGAAGCGGCGCAAGGGGCGCGGCGGGATCTGGCGGATCCCGCCCGCGATCGGGGGCTCGGTGAGGGCGCCCCTGCCGCGCTTCACGGCGCTCAACGCGCGCGAGAGGGCGCGGCTCGACCGCTTCTTCGAGGAGGCGGGAGAGCTCTTCTTCCGTGTCCTCCGGCCGGGCGGCCACGTCCTCATCGCCTCCAACGCGACGCTCAGCGTGTCGGTCTTCGCGGCGCTCGCGCGCTCCGGGCTCGAGTTCCGGGGCGAGGTGATCCGTCTCGTGCGTACGCTCCGGGGCGGCAACCGCCCGAAGAACGCCCACGAGGAGTATCCGGGAGTCTGCTCGACGCCTCGCGGCGCCTACGAGCCCTGGGGAGTCCTGAGGAAGCCGCTCGAGGGGACGGTCGAGGAGAACCTCGCGCGCTGGCAGACGGGTGGACTCAGGCGGCTCGAGGATGGATCTCCCTTCGTCGACGTGATCCCGAGCGGCAAGACGTCCCGCCGGGAGCGCGCGCTCGCGCCCCACCCGAGCTTGAAGCCGCAAGCCTTCCTCCGCGCCCTCGTCCGGGCGTCGCTCCCGCTCGGGGAGGGCGTCGTCCTCGACCCGTTCATGGGCTCGGGATCGACGCTCGCCGCGGCGCTCGCGCTCGGGCACGAGGCGATCGGGATCGAGCGCGACGCGGGCTTCTTCGCCCTCAGTGAGCGGGCGATCCCGGCGCTCGCGGCGCTCCGCTGAGGCGGCTACAAGACGAGCGTGGGCGTGCTGGGAAGCTACGAGCTCGAGGCGGAGCTCGGACGCGGGGCGCAGGGCGCGGTCTTCCGCGCCCGACACCGACCGACCGGCGCTCTCCGCGCCGTCAAGGTGCTCGAGGGCGACCTCGACCCCGAGTCCGTCGAGCGCTTCCGCCGTGAGGCCCAGGCGCTCGCGCGCGCGGGCGGCGTCGCCCTCGCCGTTCACGAGGTCGGTCACGAGCCCGGGAGGATGTGGTTCGCCATGGAGCTCTGCTCGGGCGGTTCGCTCCGGGCGCGGCTCCGGGAGCGGGGGCCGCTCGACTGGCGCGAGGCGGTCGCCCTCGTGTCGAGGATCGCGCGGGGGCTCGACCGCTGCCACGAGCTCGGGCTCGTCCACCGGGACTTAAAGCCCGAGAACGTGCTCTTCGACGACGAGGGCGACCCCCGGATCGCCGACTGGGGCCTGGTGCGCGACTTCGGCCGCTCGAGGCTCACCGCGACGGGCATCATGCTCGGGTCGCCCGCCTACATGCCGCCCGAGCAGCTCGAGGGCAGGCCCGTGGATCGGCGCGCCGATGTCTTCGCGCTCGGGGTCATGCTCCACGAGCTCGTCGTGGGGGCGCGGCCGTTCGGCGGGGAGAGCCCGCTCCAGATCGGACGGGCGATCCACGCCGGGAAGCGCGAGCGGGTCGCGGGCCACGGGGCCCCGGCACGGCTCGATCAGGTCCTCGATCGCGCGCTCGCCGCGGGCGCCGACGACCGGACGGCGAGCGCCGCGCTCCTCGCGGACGAGCTCGATGCCGTCCTGGTCGCCCCCGAAGCGGGGGCGAGCCGCCGTCTCCCTCTCGTCGCCCTGGCGCTGGCCGCGCTCGCCGTCGTGGGTGGCGCGCTCGTCGCCCGCCGCCGAACCTCCGAGCCCGAGCAGGGTCCGCTCCCGCGGGAGACAGCACCCACGGCGGCCGAGGTCAAGCAGGTCGAGGACTTCCTCGACCACGCGACGGGCGTCGTCGCGAGCGGGTCCGCCCCGTGGCGCATCGTCCGGTCGCGGCCGAGGCTCCTCGAGATCGCGGCGCAGCACGGAGTCGTCTACGACCTCGGGGGCGTGCGGGAACTGGCCGCCCTCGATTCGAGCAAGGCCGTCGCCGCTCTCGCGGCCCTCGCCTCCATCGGAGCCGGAGACCACGCCGGACGCAGCGCTGCTCGCGTCGCACTCGCCGCGGCCGGCGGCCCCGTCGCATCACCGATCGTCCGCACGCTCGACGCGGCCGCCTGGTTCGAAAAGCAGTTCGCGGACGACCCGTTCGCCTACACGAGCCCCGACTTCAAGACCGAGAGAGAGTGGCTCGAGGCCGGGCTCCCCGTGGTGCTCGCCGAGCCCGTCCCGTTCGCGGAGAGCGCGCTCGAGCCGCTCACGCTCATCGCGCGCCGCGTCGCCTGGGCGAAGGACACCGGGACGACGAGGGTCGAGAACACGTTCGGCAATCGGCTGTTCGTGGGCTGGGGGAAGCGGACGGACATCCTCCGCCATCTGCCGCCGCGCTTCTTCGGCAGCCTCTTCCTCCTCGGGGAGATCGACAACACGAGCTTCCTCGACGAGGGGAGGCCTCGCCCGCCGAACGTCCTCGAGCGGAACCGGCGCTGGATCCTGTCTCTCGGGCAGCTGGACGCGACGCTCGCGGGAGCCGCGATCTGCGAGTGTCTCGAGCGACAGATCACCCGTCTCGAGGAGGAGGTCCGGCGCGTCGACCCGCCCGACGAGGCGCTCGACCGCTCGATCGCCTCGATCGACCTCGCCTGGTCCGAGATCGAAGCCGACCTCGCGCTGGCGTCGTCGCCCGACGACGTGCTCTGGGCCGGGGTCCGACGGCACGACCTCCTCGCCGCACGGGCCGGCGTGCGGCAGGCACTGGCGGTCCGTGGGCGCGAGGGCGAGTTCGCGAGAGCGGTCGACGACTATCAGCGCGCCCTCGCGGCGCTCCCCCGTGACCTCCCGGCCGAGGGGAGAAGGTGGAAGGACGCTCTCGGAATCGCGTTCTCCGTGCTCGGGCGCGATCCCGAGCGCGTCGACGAGGGCGCGATGGATCCCGCGCTCTTCGGCTCGATCGAGCACCACCCCCTGGGCGCCGAGATCCGTCGTCGCCAGGGTCGCCCCGGCGAGGCCCTGGACCTGCTCTCGGAGAGCGCTCGCAGGCGCCTCGAAGCGGAGAAGGACCAATCCTGGATGCCGACCTATCACGCGGTGCGGGCGCTCGCCCTCGTCGACCTCCGGAGGCTCGATGAGGCGCGGCAGGAGGTCGCCGCGCTCGCCGCGCTGCCCTTGCGCGAGCCGAACATCCCGCATTATTCCGAGGCGATCATCCGGAAGACCGCGGGCCTCGATCACTGAGCGCGACATCGCCTGGAAGGTGGACGGCTGGCTCCCTTTCTTGGGATCGTGAGGCGAAGGAGGTGATCCATGCGCATCGCGATCGCCCAGCTCGACCCGGTGATCGGCGACCTCGCCGGGAACGCCGCCCGCATCGAGGCCGCGATCGAGCGCGCCGAGGGCGCGGGGGCCCAGCTCCTCCTCACGCCCGAGCTCGCCCTCACCGGCTACCCGCCGCGGGACCTCCTCGAGCGGCCGGGTTTCGTCCGCGAGGCCGGCCGCGCCCTCGAGCGGATCGCGGGGCGCGCCAGGGCGCTGACCGTGCTCGTGGGGACGATCGAGCCGAACCCGGACGCCGAGGGCCGTGCGCTCTGGAACGCGGCGGCGATCCTCGAGAGGGGCAAGGTCTCGGGGTTCGTGAGGAAGCAGCTCCTCCCGACCTACGACGTCTTCGACGAGGACCGCTACTTCGAGCCCGGAGGTCACCAGGCGCCCCTCGTCGTCGCGGGGGTGTCGCTCGGGATCACGATCTGCGAGGACATGTGGAGCGCCGACCCGACGCCCGGCGCCCGGGCGCTCTACCGCGCCCACGACCCGATCAAGGACCAGGTCGCGCGCGGGGCGCGCGTCCTCGTCAACCTCTCGGCCTCGCCCTTCCACCGCGGCAAGATCGGGCTCCGCGAGGAGCTCATCCGCTCTCACGTCCTCGCCCACGGGCGGCCGTTCATCTTCGTGAACCAGGTCGGGGGCCAGGACGAGCTCGTCTTCGACGGGAGCTCCTGCGTCCTCGATGCGAACGGGCGCGTCAAGGCGCGCGCCCACTCGTTCGCGGAGGACTTCCTCGTCGTCGAGATCGACTCCGCGACCGGGAACGTCGAGGGACCGCGTCACCCCGTCCCCGGGAGCGAGACGGCCGAGGTCTGGGATGCGCTCGTCCTCGGGACGCGCGACTACGCTCGCAAGTGCGGCTTCGAGCGGGCGCTCCTCGGCGTCTCGGGAGGGATCGACTCGGCGCTCACGGCGGCGATCGCGACCGAGGCGCTCGGGAAGGAGAACGTGCTCGGGGTCTCCATGCCGTCGCGCTACTCGTCTCCGGGGAGCAAGGACGACGCGAAGGCCCTCTGCGAGAACCTCGGGATCGGGCTCCTCACCGTGCCGATCGAGCCCATGTTCCGGGCGTTCCTCGAGACGCTCGCTCCCGCTTTCGCCGGACGGCCGCAGGACGTGACGGAGGAGAACATCCAGGCGCGCGTCCGCGGCACGATCCTCATGGCGCTCTCGAACAAGCGCTGCGACCTCCTCCTCACGACGGGCAACAAGAGCGAGCTCGCGACGGGCTACTGCACGCTCTACGGCGACATGGCGGGCGGCCTCGCCGTGATCGCCGACTGCCCGAAGCTCCTCGTCTACGAGCTCGCCCGTCACGCGAACAGGAAGGGCGAGAAGATCCCGCGGGCCTCGATCGAGAAGCCGCCCTCGGCCGAGCTCCGTCCGGACCAGAAGGACACCGACACGCTCCCTCCGTTCGAGGTCCTCGACCCGATCCTCGAGCTCCTCGTCGAGCGGAAGCTCGACGCGGCGGAGATCGTGGCGCGGGGCTTCGAACCGGCGGTCGTCACGAGGGTCGCGCGCATGGTCGACGTGGCCGAGTACAAGCGGAAGCAGATGCCGCCGGGGCTCAAGGTCACCTCCAAGGCGTTCGGCGTCGGCCGTCGCTACCCCATCGCCAAGCGCGTCACGTCGGTCGTATGAGTTGCTTGCCACCACCGGAGGATCCACACTGCGGAGCGAGAGCAGGGGGCCTCCATGGCGGAAGGTGCGCCGCGCTGGACGTGTGCTTGTGGACGGCGATGCGTCATGGAGCAGCCGCGCTGTCCGAGCTGCGGTGGAGCGAGGACGACCGTCATCACGACGGCGCCATCGACGGCCGTGCTCGCTCCGGCCGCCGTCGCGGCGGCCGCGAGCGCGGCTCCGCGGCCCCCCTCCGGGAGGGCCGCGGCCGCTCCGCCCACGAAGGCGCCGCACCAGACGCCGAGATCCACCGCGCCCGCGCCGGCCCCGCCGCGCCCGGCGCCGGACGAGGACATGGCGTCGGCCGACCTCTCCGCCTACGCGTCGGACGAGCCCGCCCCCAACGGCACGCCGGCGTCGTCGCCGGCGCCGGCGTCCGCGCCTCCGAGTGCGCCGGCTCCGGTGAAGTCGCCGCCGGCCGCGCCGGTCTACCCTCCCCCCGAGGCGCCCGCACGCTCGTCGTCGGCTCGGTTCTCGAGGCCCGTGGAGCAGGCGGCGGCCGCCGCCCCGGAGCCGGCGGCCGCCCAGCGTCCGCGGACGCAGACGTTCGGTCCGCCGCCTTCGGCGTCGCGCGTCTCGACCCCGCGGGGGGCGCTGGCGGCCGACGCGGCGGCGGTGGGGGAGATCGGCAAGCTCTTCCAGTGCTTCGGGACCGTCATGGTCCGGGGCGGACCGCTCGCCGCCGGGATGGCCCTCGTGACGGCGCCGATCGCAGCCCTGCTCGCGGGGCTCGCGATCTACGTCACCGCCCACCTCGGCCTCATCGTCTTCATCTTCACCGTGTTCAACGCGATCTCGCTGGCCATCGCGGTCACGATCGCGGGGCCCCTCGCGACGTTCCTCATCGCGAGCACGGAGGAGAGTCCGAAGCCGGAGGTCGTCCTGAAGCTCGCCCTCACCCGGGCGCCGTCGCTCGCCTGGTTCATCCTCGTCATGTTCTTCATCCAGATCGCGATCGGCATCCCGGTCTACCTCGCCTTCGGCTCCTCCGGCCCTCTCATCGGGTCGATCCTGGGGTTCTTCGTCATCGCGCGGTTCTGGACGCTCGGAGTCGGCTACACGGTCGCCTTCAACGCGCCGTTCGGCGAGACCCTCACGAAGGTCATGGCCCTCGGTCAGGGCCGCTTCCCGCTGCTTTGCGTGGCGGCGGGTATCCCGCGAGTCCTGCAGACGCTCATCGGCCAGTTCGGGGCCACATGGGTCGTGAAGCTCGGAGCGGATGGAGAACCCACGCTCTCGAAGGGGCGCGTCGCCGCCGTCGCCGTCGCCCTGCTCGCGACGTTCCTCATCGACATGGCGTTCTCGGCGTCGGCGCTCGCCGTGGCGAGTCGCCCGGGAGCGAACGCGCCATCGTGAATCAAGGCGCGCCACGAAGCGTGCCAGCTCTAGAACGTTACGAGCACTCCTCCTCGCGGAACTCGAAGCTCGTCCCTCCGGGCTCGTGATTTGCTCGTTGGGACTCGACCTGGGTGTCGGTCGTGACCGAGAGCAGCGACGAGAGCATCCGCGAGAAGACGCCGGCGCATTCGCTCGCCGAGCGTGTCATCTTCGCCGCCGGCCTCGAGCCGAGGCGCCTCAAGCCTCGCTCGGCGCCCGGAGAGCTCGCGAGGATCGCAGCCCACGCCCTGAGGATCGGCATCCCGAGGGAGCTCTCCGATCGGGACCGCAGGGTCCTCCACGACGCCGAGGCCGCGGCGCCCATGACCGAGGGCGCGCCGGCGACCGACGCGTTCGTGCTCATCGCGCTCGCATGCGCGGGCTGGGCCGCGACCCCCGAGCGGAGCCTCCGCGACCGCGATGCGGCGCTCATCGCGTGCGTCGCGCTCTCGCTCCTCGTGCCGCTCGCGGCGCGCAAACCCCTCTTGCCGAGGCTTGCCGACCTCGCGACGCGCGAGGGGCTCTGCGCCGCATCGAGGGCCGCGGCCGGGAACCTCTCGACCGGCAGGGAGACGACCGAGCCCGAGCTCGCGCGCGTGCTGGCGGACGCGCTCGAGAGGATCGACGCCGGCTAGACCTGCCCCAGGTCCGTGTTCTCGTCGGGGTCGAAGGCCTTCCTTCGGACCGTCGGAGGGTCATCCGGCGGGACTTCCTCGAGGGGCGTCCGGCGCGCCGTGACGAGCGTGATGTCGTCGCGCTGCTGCGCCTTCCCCTTCCAGCGGAGGACCGAGGAGAGGATCGCGTGGAGCATCTCGCGCGGAGGCTTCTCGCAGCACTCCTTGACGGCATCCGTGAGGCGCTCGAGCTGGTACTGTTCGTTCTTCTCGTCCACCGCCTCGGTGACGCCGTCCGTGTAGAGGACGAGCGCGTCGCCCACGTCGAGCGTGAGCTGCTCCTCCTTCACGTGCTCCTCGACCGAGGGCGTGAGGCCGAGCACGATCCCGCCCGTCTTGCGCGTCTCGATTTTGTCCGGCTCGGCGCGGTAGACGATGATGTGCTCGTGGCCGGCGCCCGTGTAGCTGACGGCGCCGGTGTTCGAGTCGTAGCGCATGAGGAGGAGCGAGAGGAACATCTCGCGGTCGAGGTCGTCCGCGAGGAGCCGGTTCAGGGCGATGACGATCTCGCGCGTCGACGTGACGCGCTCGGCGAGCGAGCGGAGCGCGCTCCGGGCGCTCGCCATGACGAGGCCCGCCGGGACTCCCTTGCCCGAGACGTCGCCTATGCAGACGAGGAGCCCGCCCGGCACCGGGATGAAGTCGTAGTAGTCGCCTCCGACCTGCTTCGCGGGGTGCATCCAGCCGTAGAGGTCCAGGCCCGCGACGCGCGGCGTCCGGCGCGGGAGGAGCTTCTTCTGGATGTCGCTCGCGATCTTGAGCTCCTGCTCCATGCGCTCCTTCTTCTTGACCTGCCTTATGAGCCGGGCGTTCTCGATCGCCACGGCGGCCTGGTCGGAGAAGGCGGAGAGGAGGTCGGCGTCCCGGTCCGAGAACGCGCCCACGTTCGCGTTGTCGAGGTAGACCGTCCCGAGGACCTGGTCCTTGATCTTGAAGGGGACGCAGAGGATCGAGCGGAGGTTGAGGCCGACGACCGACGAGTAGCGGCCGTAGCGGGCGTCGGCCGCGGCGTTCGTCGTGAGGACGGGCTTCCCGGTGTCGATCACCTCGCGGCAGATCTGCGTCGAGACGAGGTTCGCCGCCCTCACGTCGAGCGCCTCGCGCGACATGTTGCGGGCGATCTCGACCCTCATGTCGCCCTCGTGGACGAGGATCAAGAACCCGCGCTCGGCGGCCATGAGCTCGATCGCCGAGTCGATGATCGTCTCGAGGAGCCGCCTCAGGTCGTGCTGCTGGTTGAGGCGCTTGTTGATCTCGAGGAGCTTCCTCAGGTCGTCGCGCTCGTGCGCGAGGACGGCGACCTCGGGCTGGCTCGTCCTCGCCGCCGGGACGATCTTCTTCGTGACGCCCGAGGGCTTGGGGAAGGCCGGGCGCGAGCTCGGGCGGGTCTGTGCGTTCGCCTGGGCGCGATCGATCGCCTCGACGATCGGAGAGGGCGTCTTCCCCGGCAGGTCGCTCGGCTCGCCGGAGGCGTCCTCCTCGAGGGAGAAGACGAGGATCGTCGAGCCGACCTCGATCCGGTCGCCGTCGCGGAGCTCGTGCGAGAGGATCCGGGAGCCGTTGACCCGCGTCCCGTTCGACGAGTTGCAGTCGGTGAGGATGAAGTCGCCCTCGGCGCGGCGCTCTATGACGCAGTGCCGCCGCGACATGTTGGGGTCCGGAACCTCGAGCACGTTGTCCACGGAGCGGCCCAGCGTCACGACCGCCTCGCGGAGCGGGACGGATCGCGGCGGCATGCCGTCGCAGTGGATGGTGACGAGGGCCATCGGGACTCTTTCCCGCCTAGAACGTACTCGACGCGCTCCTGCCCGCGCAACACGACCGTGGGCCGACATCAAGCGCAACCGGACAGTCGGCCACGTGAGACGGCCGCACGGAACTCCTTGTCTCCCTTTGTTCCGGGGCCCGGCACGGGGCTAGCTCTCCGGTCTCTCGCTGGCAAGAGGGCGGAGAAGAAGACGGTGAGAGCACTCTCTCTATCCCGCTCCCTCGCGATCGTCGCCATCCTCGCCCTCGGGAGCCCCGCCCTCGCAGGGGAGCCGCAGCCGCAGGACCGCTACCCCGGCCGGTCGAGCAAGCTCCCCTCGCTCGACCAGCAGTTCATGGCGAGCTCGAGCTCGCAGCCCGGGACCGGGCTCGCCGGGCTCGACGCGTCGCAGCTCCAGGACTACGTCAACTCCGTCCAGTCGGTGAACCTGGCGGTCGCGTTTCAGACCCAGAAGGGTCACACGACGGACATAGGTGACACGAGCCACTGGCACGTCCACCACCTGGGCCCGATTCCGGTCCCGCTCCCGAACCTGAACCCCGGGATACAGATCCAGGGCGACAGCCAGATCAAGGTCTCGGCGAGCTACTCCAAGAAGGACGGGCAGCCGACGGCGACGCTCGATGACCTCAAGGTCGAGGCGCCGGCCGCCCACTTCGGGCCCTTCGGGCTCCTCTCGCTCCAGAAGGCCGAGATCAAGTCGAACGGCGAGATCGACCTGAAGCTCGCGCGCTACCTCCCGACCCTCCGGGTGACCCAGATCACGCGCGACAAGAACGGCGACGTCCACCTCCACATCAAATGGTTCCCGGACGTCTACATAACGCCCTCGGGCGACGTGCAGATCCACGTAGGACCCAGCTTCCTCCACTTCACGAAGACGATCGCCCACGTGAACGTGAACCTCTTCGCCCAGTGGCCCCCCTCGCTCGAGGACTTCCTCGGCGCCGCGGCCGCTCCGATGTCACAGAGCGGAGGCATGGTCGGGGCCCTCTCGGGCGACACGAAGAAGATCGTGGACAGCCTCGCCGGGACGGCGACCTACTCGTTCCACGCCACGACGAAGGACACTCCGATCGACATGAACGGCGTGAGCACGAAGGCGAGCGCGCAGGTCGACCTCTCCGGCAAGGCCGACGTGAAGAACGGGACGCTCACGACGATCGGCAACGGCAACACGGCGAGCGTGAAGCTCCAGGTGGGCGCGACGGACGTGAACACGGCGCGGGGTGGCGCCCACCTCGACGGAGCGACCGTCTCGCTCGGCGGGACCTACCGGCTCAGCATGCCGCTCGATGCGCAGCGCCGCATGACGATCGACTTCAACGGAAACGCCGCGCTCTCCGGCAGCGGGACGGGGGCGCACTTCACACTCCCCAACGGGGCAACCGTGCGCGTCGGGTCGTTCGATGGCTCGGCGCGCACGGGAGTCACGTTCCACCAGGACCCGAACGGGCGGAGCTTCCAGCTCTCCGGCGGGTCCTACGACGTGGGCGCCTCCGGTCCGATCCAGGTCGAGAACCTGGGCAAGATCTCGTCTCTCGACATGGACGGGAGCCTCCGCTCGCAGGGGACGGTCTCGATCGGCCCCTCGGGGCTCGCCCAGCTGACGGGCGACCTCCACGGGCAGGGAGTCCTCGCGTCCGACGTTCCGCTCTCGCTCGGCGGAGCCACGACGACGCTCCAGAAGGGCACGAACGTCGACGTCGCTCTCGACCACATCGCGGGCGCGGTCCAGCTCGGGAGCTCTCCGTCGCTCGTCTCGGCACAGGCGAGCGGCTCGGTCGGAGTCCACGGCGCCGTAGGTCCGACGACCCTCTCGCAGAACGGCATGACCGTCCAGGCGCCGGGCGCCGCGGTCGATCTCACGCTCACGGGCGACGCCGGCCTCGATCCCTCGGGCGTCAAGGCGAGCGGTCACGTGACGGGCAAGGGGACGCTCGAGGGGCCGACATCGGTCTCGCTCCAGAAGGGCGGCTCGAGCTTCTCGACGACGCTCGCCTCGGGCTCGGGCTTCTCGGTCGACGGCCAGGTCGCGAAGGACGCGAGCGGCGTCTCGGCGAACGGCGCCGTCTCGGCGCACGCCGCCGCGACGAACACGACCTACACGAACAACGGGATCACGGTGAACGCGCCGTCTTCCACGCTCGACCTCACGGCGAACGGCAGCCTCGGGAAGGGCGGCACGAGCGCCCACTTCGACGCGAACGCCGCCCTCGGCGCCGACGCGAGCGTCGCGGACTCGAAGGGACCTTTCGGTTCGACCGTGAAGACGACGCTCGATCCGGGCTCGACGCTCGGAGTCTCGGGCGACCTCAAGGGGAACCAGCTGAGCGGCAACCTGAGCGGCTCGGTCAAGGCGAGCAACGTCGACGCGACGCTCGGCCCGGTCGCCGCGCACATCCCGGCCGACGCCCGGATCGGCGTCGCGGCGCCCTTCAACGCGACGGTGGGCGGCGGCAAGGTCGCGCTCAACGGGACGACCCAGGCGACGGTCCCGATCCACGTCGCGCTCCACAAGGGGACGACGGTGAGCGTGAGCCTCTTCGGCAAGTCGGCCCAGGTCACGCTCGACACCGAGGGGACCCACGTGGACGTGACCGCGATCGCCGACGTGGGGCCGAACGGGAAGCCCGTCCTCCGGGCTCTGAACGACGTGACGATCAACCTGGTCCTCGGCGACGTGGCGGCCGCCGCGCTCGGCCAGCAGCTCGGCTTCGCGCTCGACAAGCAGGTGACGCTCAAGGGGAACGCCTCGTTCGCCTCGGGCAGCCTGAGCATCACCGGGAGCGGGAGCTTCGCGGCGGGGAACAAGGGCGCCCCCGCCGCGATCAGCTTCACCTGGTAGTCGCCTGCAATTCATGCGCGGGGGCTGCGCCCCCGCGATCCCCCATTTGAAGCCTCACGCCTCCGCCGGGGAGGAGCACGATCTCCGCGCTCGTCTTCGACGGGATGAGCTTCGCCGCCTCGAGCACGTCGTCCACCTCGTGCGCTCCGAGGGTCGTGTGGCAGCGCGTGAGGACGCGCTCGAGGTCGGACGTGTCGAACGTCACGAGCTCCGGCCGGCCGTGCGTCTCGCCGCGCCGGGCTCGCGAGACACGTATGAGCGAGATGCTCATGCGTGTCTCAGCTCTGCGCCATCTCGTGCTCGACGAGAGCGACCTTCTCGCCCATGTCGGCGCGGAGCTTGCCCTCGCGCGAGAGCCAGCCGATCGCCTGCTGCACCTCGTGCTCGGGGCGGCCGATCGCGTGCGCGAGCTCGCGCGGCGAGTGCCCGCCGTGAGCGCGGAGCTGACGCCAGACGCGGCCCGCCACCTCGCCGATCCGGTCCTGGAAAGCGCGGCCATCGAGCATGATCCGATCCATGTGGTCCTCCTGTGCGTCGCGAGGGCGAGCACGGACCGTGCCTCCATCTCGGACCAGCAACGGCGCGGGGTGTTCCGGAAAGTGTCGACCGGGCACGCTCGGAAACGAGCATCGGGGACGTTCGAAACGTCGCGACACGCGAACGCTCGGGGCCGCTCCGCGCCGGCCGAGCCGTGAGTTAGACTCTCCGCCCGCATGAGCAGCCCCGTCCGCATCGAGCGCGAGGAAGGGAACGTCGCGCTCCTCGTCGTCGATCGTCCCGAGAAGCGCAACGCCCTCGACAAGGCGACGGTCGAGGCGTTCCGCTCCGCTCTCCGCGAGCTCAAGGAGGACGCGACCGTCCACGCCCTCGTCGTGACGGGCGTCGAGAAGAGCTTCGTCGCCGGCGCCGACATTGCCGAGATGCGCGAGCGCCGCGCGGAGGACGCGCTCCGGGCGATCAACGCTTCCCTGTTCCGCGAGGTCGAGGACTTCCCGCGGCCCGTCATCGCGGCGATCAACGGCTTCGCGCTCGGGGGCGGATGCGAGCTCGCGCTCGCCTGCGACGTGAGGATCGCGGCGAAGTCGGCGAAGCTCGGGCAGCCCGAGGTCGGGCTCGGGATCATCCCCGCGGCCGGGGGCTGCTACCGGCTCGCCCGCGTCGTCGGGCTCGGGCGCGCGAAGGAGCTCATCTTCACCGGCCGCATCATCACCGCGGACGAGGCCCTCGCGATCGGGCTCGTCGAGGAGGTCGTCGCGGACGGCGAGGCGAAGACGCGCGCTCTCGCCCTCGCGCGCGAGATCGCGAGACAGGCCCCCATGGCCGTCCGTCTCGCGAAGAGCGCTCTCAACGCCTTCGCGCGCGGCGAGAATCCCGAGGTTCTCCTCGAGAGCACGATCCAGGCTGTGCTCTACGAGACCGAGGAAAA
>Ga0070738_10004522_pt1 | contig 16549 bp, 4 predicted proteins | sample Coa_R2_2_FD_66446 | JGI IMG/M metagenome (GOLD analysis project Ga0070738, IMG submission 66446) | Surface soil microbial communities from Centralia Pennsylvania, which are recovering from an underground coalmine fire - Coalmine... | ecosystem: Environmental > Terrestrial > Soil > Unclassified ...
GCGCTGCGCTTGAATACGCTGCTGGCGGCAACAAGCACCGGCAAGTGCCCGGCCGGCAGGTGGGCCAGCCAGTCCAGCGCACGTCCGGCTTCGTCTTCTGCACGGCGGTCGTACGGCGGATCGTAGAGGCATGGTCCGACGTGATGAACCTGGGGCGGAAGGTCGGCCCGCTGGTAATCGAGCGCGGGGATGGTCGGCACGAGATGCAGATACGGCGACAGCGTGGCCTCGGCCAGGGAGCCGGCACGAGGCGGCAAGCTCCGGGCCGCGCGCAGAGCATTGAGGTCGTCCACCACGTCGGCGTAGAAGGCTTCGGCGCGCGCGCGTAGCGTGGCATAGTAGGCGCGCTGCGCCTCGCCGCCGGCGGGCGGCAGTCCCAGCCCGTACGGCCCCATATCGGCGCCCGGCCACGAAAAGATCACGTTGTTGAGCGTGGCCACCGGTATGTTATCGCGCTCGCCGAGCAGCAGAGGGGCGAAGGATACCGGATCGTTGATCAGCACATCGGGGCGCCAGGATGCCACGGCGCGCCGCAGCGATTCCATGTCGACGGGCACGCGGGCCAGAAAGCGCGCGCGAAACGCGGCCTTCGCGGAGGCCGGATCGCCCGCCTCGTCCCGCAACGGCACGGCGTCCAGGCCGCTATCAATCGGGCACACCTCGCAGCCCAGGGAGCGCACAAGCGCTTCATAGGACGCATCGGTATGGAAGGCCACCTGATGGTTCTGGGCGACCAGGGCGCGACCGATGGCGATGGCGGGGAACATGTGTCCCGGCGTGAGCCAGACGCTAAAGAGAAAGCGCGCCATACCCGCTCCTCACCATGAATCGCCGATGGCGACGGGGACCGCCTCCTCCAGCAACTCCGACTCGACCATGCCGGCGTCGAAGTCATACCTCCTGCGCCAGAAGGTCTTGATGCTCTTGATAAAGACGGCGGGGCGTATCAGCGGGAGCTGATGCCCGCGATTCGGCACCAGCCAGGCCCGGGCGTTGGGCATGTGATCCTTCAGATAGTTGAAGGCCCCCAGGAAGCGCGTGCGCTCTCCGTACAGCAGCAGCGTCAGCGGTGTGATGGTGCACAGCGCCTCTTCGCTCAGGCCGGCCACGGCGGCCAGGTCGTCACAGGCCGTGGTGTTGTCGAGCAGGCGGAGCAGGCGTCCCCGGCCGCTGTCGCGCTTCTGCCCGCGGCGCATGCCGTAGGTAATCGGCACTTCGAGGGTGCGCTGGAAGACGTAGCGCAGATCGTCCCAGCGCTCGTCGGGGATAGAGAGGCCCAGGGAATCGGCGAGCCAGGCCTTGTGCGCCTCGAAATAGGCCCAGTCCTGCCGCTGATGGAGATGTTGAAGGGCGGGGATGTCGGAGTCGACCACCACCAGGTCGGTGACCCGTTCCGGGCGCAGCAGCGCGGTGTGCAAGATGATCGGGCCGCCGAAGCTGTGGCCGACCAGGTGCGCCTGGGGGATCTCCAGGTAGTCGAGTAAGCCGATGAGATCGCCGGCCATGTCGGCGGAGGTATAGCCGGACGGCGGCATCTCGCTGTAGCCGTGGCCCCTCAAGTCATAGGTGGTGACGCGGAACTGGTCCTTCAGGAACGGCACGGTGCGCACCCACCAATAGGCCAGGGAGCCGGTGATGCCGTGCACCAACACGACATCGGGGCCGTGCCCGACCTGCTGATAGTGGATGCTCAGTCCATTAATCGTGGCTTTCGGCATGCGCCTATCTCTTCCCGTTCATTCCACATAGCCGAGCGCGCGCAAGCGCTCGAGCACTTCCTGTTCACCCTCAAGATCCTCAGTCGAGCGGGCCGCGGACTGCAACGGCCGAACCGGCTCGGTTGGCGCTCCCACCTTGACCGGATGTTGCTCCAGCCAGGCGGGTTCGAAGAGCTGGGCCGGTACCGGCCGCTCGAGGTCGGCCGGTACCGGAATATCAAGAGCATACAATAGTAGTGGTGCCACGTCGAGCAGCGACAGGGACCCCTCCACGCGGTGGCCCCGGCGCAAGCCCGGGCCGCAGGCCACAAAGACGCCGTCGGGCCGATGTGTACCCATGACGTAGGGGCGTGGCCGCACCAGCCGGTCGGAGTTGAGGATGGAGGCGAAACCGTAGTCGCGCAGGCGCAGCGTCAGGTCGGGCGCCTCGGCCAGATGCGGGCCGTCGAAGATCTCCTCACGCCTCCACACTCGCGTCACCACGGGTGTGCCGGTGGCCGGATCTTCCCAGCCGAGGAGCTCGTCGGCCAGGCGAGCGCGGAACCCGTCGTACTCTTCCGGCGCGATGCCGCCGTCGCCGGGCTCGCGGCGCACGCGAATGCGTATGCCGTTGGAGCTCGAGGTCACGGCGTGGGCCGTAGTGCGACTCCAGTCCAGCATGAAGGAGAGCCGCGACAGGGCCTCCAGGCCGATGCGCCCCTCCCCGGCCTCATCGGTCGGCGGGTTCTCGGCCCAGGCCAGATAGCCGTGCGCATGGAGCCAGGCATTGAGATAGAAGGTCTCTACCGTCGGGCCAAAGCCGTGGTCGGAGGCGATAACCACCGTCGCGGACGGACCGGCCATGGCGATGATCTCTGCGATGAACCCGTCGAGCTGGCGGTACAGCTCCAGGCTGCGTTTGTGAATCTGCTGGTCGGCCGGCGACAGCGAGGCGGCATAGGCTGGATCGACGTGGCGCCAGCACAGGTGCTGCAGTTTGTCTGTGCCGTCGAAGAGCACGGCGATGAAGTCGGTCGGATCCTTCTGCCTCAGGTAGCGCAGGGTATCCATCCAGTTACGCTCGCGGCGCAGGTGCAGATCAATCCAGTCCAGATACTCGGCCGGATCGCATCCGTCGATGCATTTGGCCTCGATTTTGAGGTCCATGCCCATGTCGTGGGCGCCGAAGCCAAGCAAGCCCTTGATCTCGTCGAACAGCTCAGCCGGATAGCTGCCCCGGCGCAGATGGCGCCACGGAATCCAGCCGGAGAGGCTGTACCCGTTGAGCGGGCGAGGCGGCGTCATGTAGGGATAGTTCAGCGCGGTGACCGTACATCCCGCGCGGCTGGCGATCTGCCACAGATATTCCGCGGTGACGTGATGTGAGGTGAGCGTGCGCAGATGGCGGGAACCGGGTGCCGACGGCGTGAAGAAGTCCAGCACGCCGTGATGCCCGGGGCTCCGCCCGGTCATCAGGGTGACCCAGGCGGGCGGCGTGAGCGGCGGCACCACGGAGTCGAGCTGTGCGCGCACGCCACCGTCGATCATGCCCTGGAGGACCGGCATGATGCCCTGATCCATCAGCGGATCGAGGATGTCGAAGGTCGCGCCGTCGATACCGATCAGCACGACAGGATTCCTGCTCACCGCTGGACCCCTTCCATGGTGCACGGAGCGCCCAGATGGGCAAAGGTGAAGGAGACGATATCGTCCACGGTGATATCCGGCACCTCCTGCTGGACGAGATCGGCCAGGTACTCGGCGAAGGGCAGGTGCCGCTGGTAGTGCTCCTCAATCGCCGCCGCCAGGGCCACGGCATCGATGGACTCGAAGCCCAGGTCGGCGAACAGCCTGGTGTCATGCGTGATCTCGTCCTCATAATCCCAGTCACCTTTCAGCTCATCGAGCAGGTGACGCACATCGTAAAAGATCTGCTCTCTAGTCAGTGTCTCCATTACCCGTTCCCTGTTTCCCATCTTCGCTGCCTGCTCGATCGCCCGTGTCCGCCGCTCCTGCCATGGAGTCCATTCTCACGGCAATGCTTGGTCATGTCTCACACAATCTCGGCGAAACACGTCGCTACTACATAATTGTCGTGTCGTTGCGTATAGACCTTGAGGCGCCGGCCCGCCAGGTGCGGGAAGGCCGCGGCCAATGCTTCGCGCACGGACACGCCTATCTGCCCCGTCGTCTCATCCCATGAGACGATCGCCCCCGAACGCGGTCCGTCGATCAGGCCCCGTCCCAGCGCCTTGGCGGCGGCCTCCTTGGCGCACCAGAAGCGCAGGCGGCGTTCGTCGCGAGCCGGCCCCTCGGCCCCCCGCAACAGCGCAAGCTCGTCGGGGGCAAAGGCCGATTGGTCAAACGACTCGGGCAGCGCCGTCAGGGGCTGCAGATCGATGCCGATGCCCGCTCCGCCAGCTGCCGGGCCGATCAGCGCCACGGCTACCCCCTCCGTGTGGGCGATCGACAGCGCGGGCGGCGACGGCACCCGGTCCAGCCAGGGCCCACAGACGAGGGGCCGGCCGTGCTCGTCCACGGCTATCTCTATGTCGCCCGGATAGATGTCGAGGCCATGGTAGCGGCGCAGATAGACGCGCACCGCATCCTTGGCGGCGATCCGCCCGCCCAGCCATTCTAACTGGCGCTGAGGCGATCCCTGCAGGCGATGATAGGTGCGACGCTCGGCGTGATTGAGCGTCATATAGGCTAGGCACTTCGTCACCATGCCGTGCGAGAGGTCCTGCAGCTTGCCCATGCGATAGCAGACGAAGGCGGCGCTGTCCGGGGACGCGGGTATGGGGAACGGCTCGCTCATGATGGTGCGACCGGGAAAGCGCCAGTAGTTGTAGACGTCGCCGACGATCTGGAACCGCCAATCCTGCCATCCGGTGATGCGCATCCAGACCCGCCCCCAGGGGTCGACGACATCCATGTCAACTTTGATGGTCTGCGGCAGGATTTCGACGATCCGCACATCGCAGCGCACCCGCACCCCGACCGGCAGGTTGGGACGGAAGATGGAGATGCTCGTTACCCGTATCGGGAACACGACGAAACTGGAGGTCAGGCGCTCTTTCGCCCAGTAGCCAAGCACCTGTCCGGCGGCATCGAGCAGCGCGACGTCGGTCACCAGGCGCGGGCGGTCGGTCGCACGAAACATGCCCTGCGTCGGCAGCACCTCGAGCGTGCCCGAGATGCCGTCCTCACCGGACACATCCAGGCCCACCACGCCCTGGAAGATCGGCCCGTGGAACATCCACATCTCGTCGTACATCTCCCTGGCCGTCTTGAAGGGACGGCAAGGGTTGGTGACGACGAGCGGCTCGGCGACCGGGGCCGGGTCATAGGCGGTGCCCAGGATCATGGTGCCTTCGATCACCATCGGGCCGACGTTGCCGTCGGCATCCACCTCGCGCACCTGCACCCGCACCTGGTTGGAGGGGGCGTCAAGGCGGCGGGCGACGATCTCCAGCACGGTCGGCGCGCTTTCGTCGACCTGCAACCAGCGATGGGCGCGGATATCGGCCATGCCCGTCAATAGCAGGCCGGGCAACAGTTCCACCGCGGCCTCCGCCATCAACTCCAGGCTAATGGTCAGCGGTGCCACGGTCAGCGGCTCAAGGGTAGGATCCATGGTGGACATGACGCCGCCGAAAGTATGGTGGTGCAGATAGGTGTCTTCCGCCGGATCGACGCGCCGGCGCATGATCAAAGATCGGCCGGGATCCAATCCCGTTATCTCGCCCAACAGGGGCAGCGGGCCATCCTGCGCATCCGGACCGGCAGGAGGTGTCGCCGGCACAGTGGGCGGCGTCGCGTAGCCGTTGCTGGGATGGCCCCAGGGTATGCGCCCGGCTGCACGACCGGGAACCGGCGCAGCCGCGGGCCGGCGCAGGACCGCGGTCAACAGGCGCTGTTCGGCCTGAAGGAAGCCGCGCATGGTCTCCAGGTAGTGGGCCATGACCCCGTCGCCGACGGGCGCGGCGAGCGGAGTCCCGGCAGGCGCAACCTGCCGGCCGGCCGGGACGGCGATGGGCCGGATTTCCATCGCCGCGGCTCCCGGGGCCGGCGGAGACGGGTCCGCCTGCGCCTCTAGACCAACGGCGACGGCGGCAGCAACCGGCACAGCCCCGCCGCCGTTGTGAGCGAGGCCGGTGCCAGGCACCGAGAGCGGGACGGCCTCAGGCGCCGGATCGGGCACCTGGATTGGACGGGCGGCCGGTATGTTCGCAGCGGCGCCATGGCCGGCCCGCAGCCTGGCGGCGGCCTGCGCGCTCACGCTCATCATGGGGATGCTCAGGTTGAGCATGACCTGGTGCTCGTCCGACACCGTTGAGACGGGAGCATCCCGTTCGGCATCCAGGGTCAACTCACGCAAGGACGGGCGGCGCGCGTACAGGTAGGCCGTATGCAGATCGAGCCCCTGTGCAACGAGCACGCCGACGAGGTGGTTGAGGCCCGTCAACTCCGACCACTTGGGCAGATCCACGCCCAACACCAGGGCCTGCTTGCCGCGCAGGATATCATCGGTGAAGGCGGTGAGCACATTGCCGGGCCCCGCCTCGATGAAGATGCGCGCGCCCGCTTCATACATGGCTTCGATGGTACGGCGGTACTCGACCGGTTGCTCCCAGGCCCGCACCAGTAGCTCGCGAATCTGGGCCGGGTCGGACGGGAACGGCGCCGCCGTGCAGCAGGAATAGACCGCAACCCGCGGAGCCGCGATCTCCACGGCCTCGAAGTGGCGGCGCGCCACGGTGCTGAACCCGGCGAACAGCGGCGAGTGCGAGCCTCTGTCGAAACGCGACCTCTCAAAGCCGAGGCCGCGCTCGCGCAGGCGCGCGATGACGCGCTCGACCGTGGCCTCGCTCGCCGCCAGCACCACCTGATGCGGGCAGTTGTCGACGGCGATATAGGCGTCCTCGATGCCGTCGAGCAGCGATTCCGCAACCATGCGGTTTGTGGCTACCGCGAGCAACGCGGCCCGCGGGATCGCCGGATCCTGTTCGATAGCCTTGGCCATCCGATCGAGCGAGATGCGCACCTCGACCGGCGGATCGGGGTCGGCGATACCGCCGGCGGTCAGGCTCGACCACTCGCCGATGCTATGTCCGACCATCATGTCGGCTCTTATGCCCAGCGCCGTGAACAGGGTAAACATGGCCCGATTCGCCGGCATGATGGCCTCGCACTGCCGGTCGATGCGCCACAGCCGCCGCTCGGCGCGCGCGCGCTCCTCCCTGGAGCGACAAGGCGGCGGAAAGACATCGGAGCTGATGAGATCGGTGCGCCCCTGGGCGATGATGTCGCGATCGGCGGCGTCGAAGGTCTCGCGCACCTCGGGGAAGTGCAGGCACAGTTGGGACAGCATGTTGACGCGCTGAGAGCCTTCGCCGGGGAATAGGAAGGCGATCTTCCCCTCGGCGGCGAGCGGATGCGCGAAATAGTAGATGCCGCGCGGGTCCTTGATCTGCGAGCAGGCGGGATCGGCGAGTAGCTTGTGGGCGCGCGCGAGCTTCTTATCCAGATCGGCGAGCGAGTCCGCGACGATGGACAGCCGGTGGGCCGGCTTGTCGAAGCCACGGTTCAGGGTGAAGGCGAGATCGGCCAGCGCGGTCTCCGGGCGCGCCGCCAGATAGCCGCGCAGGTGCTCGATGCGGCTCAGCAGTGCGTCGCGACCCGCGGCACCAAGCAGCAGCACCTCGCTGTCCCAGGGCAGCAGATCGGCGGGCTGCGCGGCACCCATACCACCAGGCTCCTGCGCGCCAGGACCTATATATTCTTCCAGCACAGCATGCGCGTTGATGCCGCCGAAGCCGAAAGAGTTGACGCCCGCACGCCGGGGCACCGCGGACGGATGCAGCCAGGGGCGCGTGGCGGTATTCATGTAGAACGCTGACCCGTCCAGCCCTAGCTCCGGCGCGGGATTCTCGCAATGGAGGGTAGGCGGGAGCACTTTGTGATAGAGCGCCAGGGCCGCCTTGATCACGCCGGCGATGCCCGAGGCCGGCATGGCGTGGCCGATCATCGACTTGACCGTCCCGACGGCTATGCCCGATCCGGCCTCACCGCACTGCCCAAATACCTCTTTAATGGCCTCGATCTCGGTGCGATCGCCAACCGGCGTCGCCGTGCCGTGCGCCTCAAGCAGGCCGACCGTATGGGGCGCGATCCCCGCGCGGGCGTAGGCCCGCTGCAATGCCAGGACTTCGCCCTTCCGGCGCGGCGCCATCACACTCACGGCCCGGCCATCGCTGGCGCTGCCGACGCCCTTGAGCAGCGCATAGATGCGGTCTCCGTCGCGTTCGGCGTCGGCACGACGCTTCAAGACGATCACGCCGATGCCTTCGCCCGGCAAGGTGCCGTCGGCGCCTTCGTCGAAGGGGCGCATCTGCGCGTTGCGCGACAGCGCATTCAGCGCACAGAACACCATCAGCAGGGGGATGTTCGTAAAGGTATGGGAACCGCCGGCGATGGCGAGATCGCACTTGCCGCTCAGCAGATCCTCCATCGCGGTTTCCATGGCGATCAACGACGAGGCGCAGGCGGCATCGACCGTGAAGTTGCGCCCCATGAGATTGAGCCGGTTGGCCGCGCGGCCGGTCACGATGTTGGGGATGTGTGTAGGTCCCAAGTCCGGGCCGAAGGGGGGCAGACTGGAACGCAAATCGCGTCGCAGTTCTTCCAGTTCCTCATCGCCATGCTCGGGGTGGATGGCCCTCAGGACGCGTAGAGCCTGATCGATGCCGATGGAGCGCTGAAAGAGATTGGAGTTGCCGGGGCCGAGGTAGTTGCCGCGCCCCAGCACAAACTCGGTCCGCTCGCCCACCGGCAACGACCCCTGGTAGCCGGCATCGGCCAGAGCATCGTACACCAATTTGAGGGCCAGGAACTGGTCTACCTCACCGCCACTGACGGCAATCGGCATGATGCCATACGGCTGCGGATCAAAGGCAATCTCCGTCGGCAGGTAGCCACCGCGCTGGCTATAGATGCGATCGTCGTCGCTGGAGGAAGGGTCATAGAAAGTAGCAGCATCCCACCGCCCGGCCGGCGGGTCCTGGATCGCATCATGGCCAGACACGATGTTGCGCCAGAACGTCTGCAGGTCCGGCGCATCGGGGAACATGCAGGCCATGCCGACGATGGCGACATCGCCGTCGGTGGCTGTTGCGTGATCCTGCCTGGGCTGCTCCAATGAGAACTCCTGCAATCGGATTGGCTGACTATACTCTTGCCGGTGAGCCGCGTCGCCCAACGGCACCTAGTCGGGAGAAACCGCGCGGCCCGTGACCGGTGGCGGCGTGTTAGGTGACCACCATACGCCTCTGCCCGTGCGACCAAGGGCCGCTGCCGTAGACCACCTCCACGTCGCCCTTTCGGCCGAACAGTAGCTCCTCCACGGCGCGACGGCAGCCGATCTGAGGATCGATAAGCTCCACGCCCCGTCGCGCAAACTGGGCCTCGATCTCGGCGCCAACCATGCCGCGTCCCGATTCCGAGACGGCGCCCCACGGCCCCCAATTGAAGGAGACCACGCGCGCGGGCCACAGGCGGTCGAGCTCGAGCGCCAGTTTGTTGACAACGTCGTTGGTCGCCCCGTAGTCGGCCTGGCCGCGGTTGCCGAAGCGCGCCGTCACCGACGAAAAGAAAGCCAGGAACGTGAGCGACTCCGGCTGCAAGGCCCGCGCCAGCACAAAGGCGCTATCTGCTTTGGTGTCGAATACCCGCTCAAACGACCGCGGCGTTTTGTCCAACACCAACTTATCTTCGATCACACCGGCACCGTGAATGACGCCGTCCAACCGGCCATGGGTGGTATAAATCTCGGCAATCATGGCCGAAAGCGCAGCCTCTTCGCGCACATCGACCGGCACATAGCTCACCCTAGCACCGGTCTCTCGCAGGCGAGCGAGGGCTTCGCGCATCTCACGATCCTGCAACAGGCGCCCATAGGCAGCCTCGACCAACGCCGGCGTCGGCTGCTGGCCGGAGGCCCGCAGGCGGGCGATAAGGGCCGCCTTGATCTCCCTGGCCGCGGTCAGTCCGGCCGTCTCGGCATCTTCCCGAGCCGCGGGCAACGCAGACCGGCCGGCCAGGATCAGCGTGAGCGGGCAGCGCCGTGCCAGCTCCGCCGCCACGGCGGCCGTGATGCCGCGCGCGCCGCCCGTGACCAGCACGACCGACGACGCATCGAGCGCTATCCTCGGGGTCGCGTCGAGATCCAATGGCGCGAGGACCGGTTCCAGGATCAACCGCGCCGAGCAGCGGCGCCCGATCTCCAACTCGTTATCGCCGAGCGTCAGTTCGTCCAGAATCTGCTGCGCGAGGTCCGCCGCGGCGGCGGTTGGGTCGACATCGACCGCCTTCACCTGCACGCCGGGCCACTCCAGCCCCAGGGTCTTCAGGAAACCCGGGATGCCACCGTGGCCGGCGAAGAAGTCCGGGGTATGGCCCTCGACGGCATAACCGAAGGCCCCACCCATGCCGGTGACGGCGATCAGCGCGCCCTTCTTGTCCGCGCCCGCGCTCGCGGCCACCAGCTCCGGCCCCGCCGCGTGCGCCAGGTAGAACAGTCCCTTGACATCCTCGGCGATGCGCTGTTTCCAGCCCATCAGGTCCATCGATTCGCGGCGCGGCGTCTCGCCGCGGAGCGGCAGCAGGTGAACGATGCCGCCGAGCGCTCCGTGCCGCTGCCGTATCATCTGTAGCGCCCCAGCCACGGATGACGGGTCGGCCATGTCGGCGGCGAAGGTATCCTGCCCGATCTCCTCACTGTGCGACGCAGCGCGCAGGATGGCGACCTGGTGCCCACGCCGGCGCAACTCGGCGGCCAGGGCCTGGGCAATCCCGCGCCCATCGTCGGTAACCACCACGGTCCCCTCCAGCGACACGGCAAAGTGCCGGCTATCGGTCGACGGTGCGGTGGTGGCGCGCAGCGTGAAGCGAGGTACGGCGGCGACTGAGGCATGTGAGGCGTCGGGCGCGCTCACAGTCGCGGAGTGGCTAATGGCGGGTGGAGGGTGGGCCTGTGTCAGAGGCGCGAGGATTTCCATCATGCCGCTAACGATGGCGCGCAGGCTCTTGACGGAGCTGAGCTTCTCCATGGCGCCATCTGCAATACCCGTTGTGCCGACGGCCCGGCGCAGGCTGCCGACGATCTCGACGCGCTTGATGCTGTCGATGCCGAGGTCGGCTTCCAGATCGAGGTCGAGGTCAAGCATCTCGGTCGGGTAGCCGGTACGTTCGGCGACAATGGCCAGCAGGCGACGGGTCAGCTCTGCTTCGTCAAGCGGCGGGGCCTCCACGGCAGGGGCGGCCGCCGGCGCAGGCGCTACGACCGGTGCCGGCGCGGCTTGCTGAACCGGGAGCTCAGGGACAGGCGCAACCACGGCAGCCGTGCCCGGCCGCTCGGTTTGTGGCGCCGTCGCCGGTGATGCCGCGGACGGTTGGTAGACGGGAAGCGGGGCGGACGGTGGCGCATAAGGCGGCGGGGCCACGTACATCGCCGGTTGCGCAACATAAGCCGGCGGCGTGTAGGCCGGCAAGGAAGGGAGCATTTCGGCCGCGGGCGCCTGGCCAAAATAGGCACCCATGACCGCCCGCTGAGTCTCCAGGAACTGCGCCATGACTTGCTGGAACTGCATGACCGTAGCGCTCATCTCGTCGATGTACACCGGAGCCGCGGCCACTGGATACGGCGCCCAGGGCTGGTCTGAGTCCCCATGTGCAGGGTGCCCGGCCGGAACCGGCGCGCTCAGGCCGCCGTCTGGCGCGTGCTGTTCCGCCGCGGACACCGGCGCGTGCAGGCTCCCGTTTGCCAGGCCCTCGGCCGAGGATACCGGCGCGCTCAGGCCATTGTGCGCATGTCCGTTAGGGGCAGGGTTCACCCCGTGGGATGATTGCTGCAGCCATCCGGGGCTGCCTCTCCCTTCTCGCTGATGATCTGTCATCTCAACCTCCCGTGTGGTAGTCATCGTCTGAGGCGCGGCGTCAAGCTGAAGATTATTCCCCTTGAGCGGCGCCAGCGGCCCCGGCAGCTCTCCTCTCTCGAGCGCCTCGTAATCGACGGCCAGGGCAACCGGCGCCATGGTGCGACGGTCCTGGCCAATGGGACGAACGTAGCCGCCGTTGACCAGCCACGTGGTGGGCGGCAGGTCGGTGCGACCAGTGTGCTCGTTCATGAGGCGTATGTCAAGGCGCCGGGGCTGGCGGCCCTGGTAGAGGCGCTCCAGGCTCAGCGACACGCCCTGCGCGAACATCTGCGCCAGGGCGTGCTGCAACTGCACCAGGCCCGGGCGCTTGGCCTGATCGGTCGCGATGCACTGGTGGGGACGGCCCTTGAGGATGGCATCGGCCAGCCCTGTCAGTACGTTGCGCGGACCCACCTCGATGAAGACCCGCGCGCCATCCGCGTACATCGCCTCGATCTCGTCCACGAACCGCACCGGGCTGGCCAATTGGTCGGCGAGCAGAGTCGCCATGGCCCGGACCTTGCCCGGGTACACCTCTCCGGTGGAGTTGGCGTAGACCGGGCGCGTCGGGACGTGAAAGCGCGCTTTGTTGATCACCCTGGCCAGCTTGTCGCGGGCACCCGCCACCAACGGCGAGTGGAACGCGCAGGAGACGGGTAACGGCCTGACCCGTATCTTTCGCTCCTCCAGGCGGGCTATGGCCTCGGCCACGCCCGCGCTGGTGCCGGAGATGACGGTCTGGTTCGGCGCGTTCAGATTGGCCAGCACCACACCCTCGATACCCTCGATGGCCGCGGCCACCGAGGCCGCGTCGCTCAGCGCGGCGGCCATCGTTCCGGGATCATCGGCGCCTGCCGCCTCGGCCATGAAACGTCCGCGCGCCTCGGAAAGCATGAAGAAGGTGTCGGCGTCGAAGACATCGGCGGCGTAGAGCGCCGCGAACTCGCCGTAGCTATGCCCGGCCATCAGATCGGCTTCCAGGCCGAAGCTCCGCAGCAGGGCCAGCATAGCGGCATCGGCCGCGCCAAGGGCCGGCTGCGCGACCTGCGTCGCCGTCAGCCTGGCCTGATCGCGCTCGTCGTCTTCTTTGCCGAAGGCGGGCGGCGGAAACACATAGGCGCTCAGGCCCCGCGGAAAGCGCTCGCGCAGGGCGCTATCGGCCTGTTCGAGCACCGCACGAACCTCGGTGAACTGCAGGGCCAAGTCGCGCAACATGTTCACGTACTGCGAGCCCTGGCCCGGGAAGAGCAGCGCCACCTTGCCGTCGCGCGCGAGGGGCTGGGCCGAGAAGTAGATGCCGCGCGGGTCGTCGATGCTCCCGGCGGCGGCGCCTAGCGCCTCGGCCGCCGTCTGCAGCTTGGCGCGCAGGTCGTCCAGTGTGGAAGCCACGATGGCCAGCGACAGCGCCTCTGGTCCGGCCGCTTCAGCGCCGCGGGCCAGGCTGGCGGCTAGATCGAGCAGCGCCGGTTGCGCGCCGCGCTCCAGGCCACCGATCACCGCCTGGACGCTGCCAAGGATGGCCTCGCGCGTTGGGCCGCGGAAGACAAACAGCTCGCACGGCCAGGTGCGCGCCAGGGGCTCGGGCGGCAGGTAGGCGCCGGTGTACTCTTCCAGTGCAACGTGGAAGTTGGTGCCGCCAAAGCCAAAGGCGCTGACGCCGGCACGCCGCGGCGTCCCGTCGATGGGCGCCAGCCACGGGCGCGCTTCGGAGTTGACATAGAAGGCATTCTCGCCGAAACCGGCACTCGGGTTGGGCGTCTCCACCAGCGTCGGCGGCAGCGTCCTATGGTAAAGGGCCAGGGCAACTTTGATCAGGCCCGCCACGCCCGCCGTGGCCTTGGTGTGCCCGATCATCGACTTGACCGATCCGATGGCGCAGCTCCCCGGCTGCGCCCCGTACTCCTCGAACAGGGTGCTGAGCGAGGCCACCTCGGCCTTATCCCCCACCACCGTGCCGGTACCGTGCGCCTCGATCAGGCCGACCGTGGCAGGAGAGAATCCTGCTTGCCGGTAGGCGCGCCGCAGCGCGCGCATCTGCCCTTCCGGGCGCGGGGCGGTCAGGCTCTTGTCGCGCCCATCGCTGGAGCTACCCACCCCCTTGATCACCGCGTAGATGCGGTCTCCGTCGCGCTCGGCATCGGCCAGCCGCTTCAGGATGACGATCGCCACCCCCTCGCTGATGGCGATGCCGTCGGCGGTGGCATCGAAGGGGCGGCAGCGCCCGCGCGGGGAGAGCGCCTGGGTCTTACTGAAGGCCATGAAGGCGTGGGCGTTCTGCGCGGTGTCGCCACCCCCGGCGACGACCAGATCGGCCTTGCCGAGTTGCAGCTCATTGACGCCCGCGCTGATCGCGGCCAGCGACGAGGCGCAGGCCGCGTCGACCGTGAAGTTGGTGCCACCGAAGTCGAAGCGATTGGTGACGCGGCCGGAGGTGACGTTCATCAGCACGCCGGGGAACGAATCCTCCGTCCATTCCGGCAGAACCTCGGCCAGCTTCTCGGTCAGGGTATCGCCCTTGCCGTCGACGTACATGGGCAGGGTGGTGCGCACGCCGTAGAGCAGGCCCAGATCGCTCACGCCGCTGGCCCCCAGGATCACCGCGGTGCGCTCGTGCGACACAGGCCGGCGTAGGTAGCCGGCATCGTCCAGGGCGGCGCGCACTGCCTCCAGGGTCAGAAGCTGCAGCGGCTCGACCGAGCGCAGGCTGTTGGGCGGCATGCCATAGCTCAGAGGATCGAAAGGCACATCGTCGAGGAAGCCGCCCCAGTGCGAATAGATGCGATCGCGGGCGGTCTTGTCTTCGTCATAGTAGCGCCGCCAGTCGAAGCGATCGAGCGGGACCTCGCCGATAGCGTTGACCTTATTGAGGATGTTCTCCCAATAGGTGCGCGCGTCCCGGGCCTTGGGCATCACAGCGGAGATCCCCACGATGGCCACATCACACGGCGGCGGGGTGGCCGCATCCGCCTCGCCGATCTCATCTCCGGCCGTGGCCAGACGTTCCAGCAGCGCGGTGCTCCCGGCGCTTACCTCGTCGTGCAGGTTGGCGATCGTCGTCACGCTGTCGCGCAGTCCGGCGACCTGGCCGATCATATACATGCCATCGGCGCGCTGCTCCTCCTCCGACAGGCTGACGAAGCGCGCCGCATCCGGGTCCTGACCATAGCGCGGATTGCGGGTGATGCCTTTGGAGGCAATACGCAGCCGGCCCAGGTTAAGGTCCTCCAGCGCCGAGCGCATCTCTTCGGCGCCCGCGCCCTCCGCGAGCAGCCTGCGGCGCTCGGCCTCGAACACACCGGCAAACGGCGTGGCGACGCAGCGGGTGGCGTGGCCGGGGCCGCTCTCCAGCAGAACCGTCTGCGTGCAGGAGATCGCTTCCTGCTGGAAAGCCGGCATGATCGTGCCCGACGACACCGCCTCTTCCGTGAACAGGTAGGCGGTGCCCATCAACACGCCGATGCGCATGCCGCGCTCGGCCAGCGGCGCGGCCATGGCCGCCACCATGGCGGCAGAACGGGCGTCGTGGATACCCCCGGCGAACAGCACGTCGATGGGAGGATCCTGGGGCGTACGGCGGGCCTCCAGCAGCACGTCGATCATCGTCTCCCAGAGCACAAAGCTGGTGCGCGGCCCCACGTGTCCGCCGCACTCACGCCCCTCGAAGACGAAGCGATGCGCCCCATCCTGCAAGAACATACGCAGCAGGCCGGGCGACGGCACGTGCAGGTAGGTGGGGATGCCCTGCTGCTCCAGGCTATAGGCCTGCGCGGGGCGGCCGCCGGCGATCAGCGCCCAGGGCGGGCGCACCTCGCGGATCACCGCGATCTGCTCCTCGCGCAGCTCCTGGGAGACGAATCCAAGTATGCCGACGCCCCAGGGACGCGCGCCGAGCAGTTCCCTGGTCTGTTCCAGCAGCGCGCGCACCTCCTCGCCGCGCAGCAGGGCCAGGGCCAGGAACGGCAGCCCGCCGCCATCGGCCACGGCCCCGGCGAACGCCGCCGTATCGCTCACGCGGGTCATGGGACCCTGCACGATGGGGTAGCGGGTAGCGTGTGCGCGCGCCAGGGGCGCGTTCTCCTCCAGCGGTCGCAGCTCGCCGGCCGTGGAGCAATGCGCGGCGATAGCCGTGCGGATGGCGGATAGGACGCCGGACACGCTCACAAAGCGGTCCGCCAGCGAGGCGGCGAACGCCGCGTCCTGGCCAAGCGCATAGACAGAGCCGGCGGGCGATCCCCAGCCGATCCTGCTCTCCACGGCGTCGCGCCAGTCTTTTACCAGATTGGCGCTCGTCGCCTCCATCGTCTCGTAGCGGGACTCCAGGGCGCGTAGCTCTTCCAGGGCCGCCAGCCCGGGTCGAGCGTAGAGGCGATAGGGAGCACCCAGACGGGTGCCCAGGACGGCCGTCTCGCTGCCATCCATGGCCGCGATCTTCTCCTTGACGGCATCGGACAGCGTGGACTCCCTGGTCAGGAACAGCTGGGAATCGAGCACCACGCCGGCAGCACCCGCGGCATAGCAGGCCGCCGCGCCGTGGAGGCCGATCCCGCCGTGGGCATAGACAGGAGCGTCGAGTGCACCCAGCAGATGCTGCAGCAGCACAAAGGTAGACTCCTCGCCGACCCGTCCGCCGGCTTCATGGCCCTTGGCGATGACGCCAGTCGCGCCGGCCCCCACGGCAGAAAGAGCTTGAGGCAGGTCGGTCACCTCAACCAGCACGCTCAGCCCCTTTGCACGCAGGGACGAGATCGCCCGGGGCAAGGCATCCGTCGCCTCATGGTCGAGAATCACCAGCGTGAGTCCGTCGGGAGCGGCGGCCATCAGATCGTCAAGCAGGCCGGCATCCCGGGTATCCAGCTTGATGCCAAACGGGGCGCC
>Ga0070738_10004525_pt1 | contig 16537 bp, 16 predicted proteins | sample Coa_R2_2_FD_66446 | JGI IMG/M metagenome (GOLD analysis project Ga0070738, IMG submission 66446) | Surface soil microbial communities from Centralia Pennsylvania, which are recovering from an underground coalmine fire - Coalmine... | ecosystem: Environmental > Terrestrial > Soil > Unclassified ...
AAGGTCATCAAGGAGACCCGCAAGATCTTCGAGGACGATCAAATCGGCGTCGGCGTGACCTGCGTGCGTGTCCCCGTGCTGCGCGCCCATTGCGAGGCCATCACCATCGAATGCGAGAAGCCGATCACCGAAGCTGAGGTCCGCAACATTCTCGCGGTTGCGCCGGGCGTGCGGGTCGTGGACGATCGCGCCAACAACTACTTCCCGATGCCGGTCGACGCCTCCGGCCAGGACGACGTCCTGGTCGGCCGCATCAGGCGCGATCTGAGCGATACGTCCGGCCACTCGATTGCCATGTTCGTCGCCGCCGATCAGCTCCTCAAGGGCGCCGCGCTCAATGCGGTGCAGATCGCGGAGCTGCTGCCGGAACGCGTGATGGCGTAAGACGCGGAAGTTGTAGGGTGGGCAAAGCGAAGCGTGCCCACCGACGATCTCATCCGGTGGAAAGATGGTGGGCCACGGCGCATTGCGCCTTTGCCCACCTTACGTCCGCTACGTCTGCTACTTGCCGTCGAAAACGTCGCTCATGACGTCTGTCGTGGCATCGCAGGCGTGATTGAGGCAGGGCAGTCCGAGCGCCCCCTCCATCGATTTCAAGAGCGAGAAGTGATCGTAGAACCGGCCGCTGGTGTGTCCATGCGAGTCGTCATTGGTATCAACGATCAGCGTGACCTGGTTGGTGATCGGGGCGTTGGCATAGTCGCTTTCATCCCAGACGATGACGATCGCGTTCCTGCCCTCGGTCCAGGCCGGCGAGGCCTTGATCGCGCCGACGATCCTCTGCAGAGTCACGTCACCCTGATACATCAATCCCGGGTTGAGACCCTGCTGGGTGCCGACGTCGTTCGGATCGAAATCGCATTGCGGGCCGGCGCCGTTGCGGCCGTGCTGATCATTGCACTGGTTCGGCACGATGAACGAGAACGTCGGCACCTGACCCTTGTAGAGGTCCGCGAACAGCCCCGTGTTGCCGTCGAAGCTCACGACGTTCTTCAGACTCAGTCCCGGCTCCGTCCCGCTCTGGACATCCAGGAAATAAGCGAACGGATTGTGCTTCACCGCATACAGGCCGATCACGGCGTTGTCCTTGAACGAGCTCGGCGGCGGGTTGAGATTCGAAAACACGCCGTCAGCATTGTTGACGTTGTCGGCGCCATCCGGCGGCAAGCTCTCCTGATACGTCTTCCAGCTGCCACCCTTCGCGACGATCTGGTGCGCGATCGTCTTCCCCACGGTCGGCGCCTGGTTGTAGAACGCCGAGCCGTTGATGTTGATCACCGGTCCCGGGTTGTTGCCTTCGAGGTTGCTGGTGTCGATCGCCGGCGTTGCCGCATCCTTCCCCTTGCCCGTGATCGGGCAGATGTTCGGATAGGAGCTCTCATCCAACGAGGGCTGACCGGTGCTGAGGTTGGTCTGGCAGCTCGTATTGTGCCAGTCCGGCGAATGGTCGTTCAACACGCCGAAATTCGAACCGCCGACGACCTCCAGGTAATTGGTCAGGCTGGGATGGCCAACGGCGAAATAATTGGTCGCGAGCCCGGCGTGGCTGGCCAGCTTGTTGGTGAACGGCATGAACGGATTGTTGATGACCTCCGCATAGCCGTGATTTTCCATCATGATCAGGAATACATGGTCGAGATGGCGGATGCCATGCGGCACCGGACCTTCGTTGGCGGAAGCCGTCGCGGCAAGCGAAACCGCTGCGACGCCGGCGAGCAGTGAGATGACAGTTTTTTTCATTTCGATGTGCCCCGTAATGATTGAAGCAATGATGACAAGCCGTGGTGGCCCAGCCGGGAAGGAATGCGACGAAACGGGTCGGTAAGGCGTGCAAGCGCGCGCCCCGTCCCTTTTCGCGATGACCGCTGGGAACAGCCTCGCGAATGAACCTTGATCGGATAACGATCCCGTGACGGAGGCGTGAACTTCGAATGAAGATCAACTGAAGGCGCATCTGCGCGGGGCCCGCGCCTGATCGTTTGCAGTTCCTTCGCGATCAGGCGGGCAGGCAGAAGCGAATGACCCTCAATCAGGTCCGCTCGCGGGTCTCACGATCGCTCGCCCCGCACCAATAAACATGCATCGCCATACGAATAGAACCGGTATCCGCTTGCGATCGCATGCGCATAGGCCTGTTTCATCGGTTGCAGTCCCGCAAACGCCGAGACCAGCATGAACAGAGTCGAGCGCGGCAAATGGAAATTGGTGAGCAGGATATCAACCGCGCGGAAACGGTAGCCGGGCGTGATGAAGATCGAGGTCTCCTCGGCGAACGGGCTGATGGTGCCGTCCTCGCCGGCTGCACTTTCGAGCAAGCGCAGCGAGGTCGTGCCGATCGCGACAATGCGGCCACCTTTCGCGCGGGCCGCATTCAGCGCCGAGGCCGTCTCGGCGGTGATCTGGCCCCACTCCGCGTGCATCTTGTGGCCGGCGGTATCGTCGGCCTTCACCGGCAGGAAGGTCCCTGCCCCGACATGCAGCGTGATGCGGTGAATGGTAACGCCGCGTTCGCGCAAGGCCGCTTCCAGCGCGGGCGTAAAATGCAGGCCCGCGGTCGGCGCGGCTACGGCGCCCTCGCTCCTTGCGAACATCGTCTGGTAGTCCGCCTCGTCGCGCTCGTCGACTTCGCGCTTGCTCGCGATATAAGGCGGCAGCGGCACATGACCGACGTCGGCGATGGCCTGGTCGAGCACGGGACCGTGAAACGCGAAGGACAGCGTCACCTCGCCCTCCTCGCCCTTGCGCTCGACCGTCGCGTCGAGGTTGCCGAGCAGGCAGACCTTGCCCTCATTGCCGAACCGGATGCTGTCACCCTCGGAAAGCTTCTTGGCCGGCTTCACCAGCGCCTGCCAGCGCGAGCCGTCGAGCCGCTTGATCAGCGTGGCCTCGATCTTCGGTTCGGTGGCCCGCCCGATGCGGCGCCCCGTAAGCTGCGCCGGGATCACCTTGGTGTCGTTGACCACGATCTGGTCGCCGGGTGCGAGCCAATCCGGCAGGTCGGAGATGACCTGGTCGCGGAGCCCGCCGTCCGGCTGCACCACGAGCAGACGCGCCGAATCCCGCGGACTCGCGGGACGCAGCGCGATGCGTTCGGGTGGCAGGTCGAAGTCGAAAAGGTCGGTGCGCATGGGGCTATGCGCTCTCACACATTCGCTGTCATTCCGGGGCACGCGAAGCGTGAACCCGGAATCTCGAGATTCTCAGGTGTGCAATCGCGCACCATAGTTCGGTGCTTCGCACCGCCACGGAATGACGGTGCAGAAACTACGCCGCGTCGGCGGCCATCCGCGCCTTCACGATCTTGTCGGGATCCTTGACCGGCTCACCGCGCTTGATCTTGTCGACGTTCTCCATGCCCTCGGTCACCTTGCCCCAGACCGTGTACTGGCCGTTGAGGAAGGCGGCATCGTCGAAGCAGATGAAGAACTGGCTGTCGGCGGAGTCAGGGTTGGCCGCGCGCGCCATCGAGGCGGTGCCGCGCACATGCGGCTCCTTGTTGAACTCGGCCTTGAGCTTCTGGCCGCTTCCGCCGGTGCCGGTGCCGTGCGGGCAGCCGGTCTGCGCCATGAAGCCGTCGATCACGCGGTGGAACACGATGCCGTCGTAGAAGCCTTCGCGCACCAGTTCCTTGATGCGGGCGACATGGTTGGGGGCGAGATCAGGACGCATCTCGATGGTCACGGGGCCCTTTGTGGTTTCAAGGATCAAAGTATTTTCGGTAACAGCCATGCTTGTTTCTCTGTCGGTTTGGGTTTGGGACTTGAACTATGGAACCGGATCCAGAACGGGTGGCCGGCCGCAGCACCCGCCATGCTTTCGGTAAATGGCATCGGCGTGCAGCGTTGCAACGCCTCCATCACGGCAACACGGTACTCCAGCCGGTCGGCATCCGAGGCCTCGGGCGATTCAAAGGTAATTCGCGGCCGGCCGAGAATGTCCCCGGCGCGGTTGAAGCTTACAATGACCGCAATGTCCATCGGCTTCGCTCGCGACAATGGCGGGGGTCGCCAGCACGTGTAGAGCCGCTCGATCGTCTCCCGGATGGTATTGACCCGTCCGTCTTCGGACCGCGCCGCCGGCAACAGCACAAGCGGCAGCGCCGCAGCGATCACGATACCCAGTCTGCCGCCGCTGCGGGCCATGTGATGCTGCTCATTTCATATCCGAGGCAACCTGCACCTTTACCATCTTGTCGGGATCGGTGACGGTGCCGCCAGGCGAGCCCGGGGGCGCCTTCTTCAGCTTGTCGACCACGTCCATGCCCTGCACCACCTCGCCGACCACGGTGTATTGGCCGTCAAGGCTGCCACCGTCCGCGAACATGATGAAGAACTGGGAATTGGCGGAATCGACGCTGTCGCCGCGCCGCGCCATGCCGACGATGCCGCGCTTGAAATGAACGTTGGAAAACTCCTGCTTCAGGTTCGGATATTTCGAGCCGCCGGTCCCGTTGAAATTCTGCCCGTCACCGGTCTGCGCCATGAAGCCGTCCATGACGCGGTGGAACGGCACGTTGTTGTAGAAGCCGTCGCGCGCGAGCTGCTTCAGCCGCTCGGCATGGTTCGGCGCGAGGTCAGGCCGCAGCTTGATCACGATGCGGCCCTTGGTGGTGTCGATGACCAGCGCATTGGCCTTGTCGAGCCCGGCCGGCAGCGACTGGGCAAAGGCAGGCGCCGCCAGCATAACAGGCGCCGCAAGGATCAATGCGAGGAAAACGGCAAAGGCTCGGATCATCGAAAACTCCAGAAGCGGGTGAGTTGGACTGGCAGCGCCGCTGTGATGCGGTCAGCCGGCGAATTTTGCCTTGAGTGCTGCAGCGATCTGCCCCGGCACGAAGGCCGAGACATCGCCACCCATGCCGGCGATCTGCCGGACCAGCGTGGCCGTGATGGGGCGAACATGGGCGGACGCCGGGATGAAGACGGTATGGACCTCGGGTGCCATGGTCTCGTTCATGCCGGCAAGCTGCATCTCGTAATCGAGATCGGTGCCATCGCGCAGTCCCCGGATCATGATGGTCGCACTGTTCTGTAGCGCGGCGGTGACGGTGAGGTTGTCATAGGTCACGCAATCAAAGGTGCAGCCGGCCTTGGCCGCGATCGGGCCAAACACGTCCCGCGTCATCTGGAGCCGCTCCTCGGTCGAGAACAGCGGCTTCTTTCCCGAATGGACGCCGACGGCAGCGATCAGCTTGTCGCAGAGGGTCACGGCATGCCGGACCACGTCCAGATGGCCGTTGGTCACGGGATCGAAGGAACCGGGATAGAGGGCAATACGCGGCATGCGCCCGTCCTACCGCGCCCGCGGCGGCCGGGCAAGCCGGACGGGTTCCAGCGCCGCCTCGGCCTCCGGCCGGAACCGGCCGCCTGGTCGGCCAATGAACCGGTTTGGCGGACGCACCGACTACGAAGCAGGGCGGCTTTGTTTCGTCAGGTCAGCGCGACGAAACAATGCGAGCCCCGGATGAAACCAATTTCGGCCTGTGGTGAAGGCCGCTCGAAACGACTCATGGTTAAGAACCAGCCAACGAAATGACGGGCCAATCCAAGGCCTGTCGCAGGGGACCGTCATGATCAAAGCTCTTTCTGCAGTCGCGGTGGCTGCCGCCATCGCCGCTGCCCTCACCATTCTGCCCGGTTTTGCGCCGCAGGTTGAAGCCAGCGTCCCGCAGGCGCTTGCCAAGGGTGACCGGCTCGACATCCGCCCGATCGGCCGCGACTGCTCCGGGCAGGCCTGGCCGAATTTCGAGGCCGCGTGCCTGCGCACCTCCGGCACCAGGAAGGACGTCCGGCAGGCGCGCCTCGTGACTGCGGATCGGACGCCGTAACAACGACCCATCACTCTGACAGCGCGTGAACACTTGTTGAACCATCGCCCTTCGAGGCTCGCTGCTGCGCTCGCGCCTCAGGACGACGGGTCTATGCAATGGAGAAGGGTAGCCTCCCTACCCCCCGTTTCCGGTCCCGTTGCCGCCCTCGGCGTCCTCGCCGATATGCTCGACAGAGACCACATGCTCGTCCTCGGCGGTGTCGAACACGATCACCCCCTGGGTCGACCGGCCGGCAATGCGGATGTCCTCGACCGGGCAACGGATCAATTGGCCCTTGTCGGTGACCAGCATGATCTGGTCGGAATCCTCCACCGGGAATGAGGCGATGAGCTTGCCGTTGCGCTCGTTGACGGACATGGCGACGATGCCTTTGCCGCCGCGTCCCGTGGTGCGGTACTCGTAGGACGAGGAGCGCTTGCCGTAGCCGTTCTCGCTGATGGTCAGCACGAACTGCTCGGCCGCGGACATCTCGACATAGCGCTGCTCGCCGAGCTCCATGGTGCCAGAGGCCTCCTCGGCATCGCTCGAGGTCTCCTCCTCGGCGCCGCCGCGGCGCACCGCGTTGGCGCGGCGCAAGTAAGCGGCGCGCTCCTCGGAATCGGCATCCATGTGGCGGAGGATGGCCAGCGAGATCACCTTGTCGGCCTCGCCAAGCGCAATGCCGCGCACGCCCATCGAGGTGCGGCCGGTGAACACGCGCACATCGGTGACGGGGAAGCGGATGCACTGGCCGCCGGCGGCGGTGAGCAGCACGTCGTCGCGCTCGGTGCAGATCTGCACGTCGACGATCTCCTCGCCCTCGTCGAGCTTCATGGCGATGATGCCGGAACGGCGCACATCCATGAAATCGGACAGCTTGTTGCGGCGGACATTGCCGCCGGTGGTCGCGAACATCACATCGAGCTGCGCCCAGGAGGATTCATCCTCCGGCAGCGGCATGATCGTGGTGATGCGCTCGCCCTGCTCCAGCGGCAGTATGTTGATCAAGGCCTTGCCACGGCCGTTGGGCGCTGCGACCGGCAGCCGCCAGACCTTCTCCTTGTAGACCTGGCCGCGCGAGGAGAAGAACAGCACCGGCGTATGGGTGGAGGCCACGAACAGGCGGCTGACGAAATCCTCCTCCCGCGTCTGCATGCCGGCGCGGCCCTTGCCGCCGCGGCGCTGCGCGCGATAGGCCGATAGCGGCACGCGCTTGGCGTAGCCCGCGTGAGAGACCGTGACGACCATGTCCTCGCGCTGGATCAGGTCCTCGTCCTCGACCTCGCCTTCCTGCTCGATGATCACGGTGCGGCGCGGCGTTGCGAACTCGGCCTTGATCGAGGCGAGCTCATCCTTGATGATCGCCTGCACGCGAGCGCGGGAGCGCAGGATATCGAGATAGTCGTTGATCTCGACCTTCAGCTTGTCCAATTCGTCCGAAATTTCCTCGCGCCCAAGCGCCGTGAGCCGCTGCAGCCGCAGGTCCAGAATCGCCCTGGCCTGCTCCATTGACAGGCGGATGGTGCCGTCGGCCGCAAGCTGGTGGCGCGGATCGGCGATCAGCGTGATCATGGCCTCGACATCGCGCGCCGGCCAATCGCGCGCCATCAAGGCGTCGCGGGCGGTGGTAGGATCGGGCGATGTGCGGATGACGCGGATGATCTCGTCGATGTTGGCGACCGCAACCGCGAGGCCGACCAGGATATGGGCCCGGTCGCGCGCCTTGTTCAGCAGATATTTGGTTCGCCGCGTGACGACCTGCTCACGGAAGGCGATGAAGATCGTCAGGAGATCCTTCAGGTTCATCGTCTGCGGACGACCGCCGTCGAGCGCCAGTATGTTGGCGGGGAAACTCGTCTGCAGCGGCGTAAATTTGTAGAGCTGGTTCAGCACGACTTCCGGAACGGCGTCGCGCTTCAGTTCGACGACGACGCGAAAACCGTCGCGGTCGGATTCGTCGCGCAGGTCGGCAATGCCCTCGATCTTCTTCTCCCGGACCAACTCGGCGATCCGCTCCACCATGGTCGCCTTGTTGATCTGGTAGGGGATCTCCGTGACGATGATCGCCTCACGCTCCTTACGGATGGTGTCGATCGTCACCTTACCGCGCATCATAATGGAGCCGCGGCCGAGGTGATAGGCGGACCGAATGCCCTGGCGACCGATGATGACTCCGCCGGTCGGGAAATCCGGCCCGGGAACGATGTTGATCAGCTCGTCGATGGTGAGCGCGGGATTGTCGATCAACGCGGTGCAGGCGTCGATCACCTCGCCGAGATTATGCGGCGGGATATTGGTGGCCATGCCGACCGCGATGCCGCCGGCGCCATTGACGAGCAGGTTCGGGTATTTCGCCGGAAGGACCGACGGCTCCTTGTCCGAATTGTCGTAGTTCGGCGCGAAATCGACCGTGTCCTTGTCGATATCGTCAAGCAGCGGAATGGCGGGCTTGGCAAGCCTTGCTTCGGTGTATCGGTAGGCGGCCGGCGGATCGCCGTCGACGGAGCCGAAATTGCCCTGGCCATCGACCAGCGGCACGCGCATGGAGAAATCCTGCGCCATGCGCACCATCGCGTCGTAGATCGACTGGTCGCCATGCGGGTGATACTTACCGATGACGTCACCGACCACGCGCGCGGACTTCACGTATTTCTTGTCCGGCGTATGCCCCTGCTCATACATCGAATACAGGATGCGCCGGTGCACCGGCTTCAGCCCGTCGCGCGCGTCAGGCAACGCACGCGCCACGATCACGCTCATGGCGTAATCGAGGTACGATTTCTTCATCTCATCGAGAATGGAGATTGGGCGAATGTCGGAGGGCCCCGACGGCTCGCCGGGCTTTTCGTCGTCGTTGTCAGACAAGGGGAAATCCGGTCAGTTTTCTCAAGGGAATCATATAGCCTATGGGGCCGGTTTTCACCACCCCCACGGGCTCCGGATGAAGCCTTTTTCCGCCCGTTTTTCCAGTAACTTACGCTCGCCCCGACAGCTTGAAAACGGGCCGGGACCGGCGCTTGCAATCGTTATGTGCGGGATGGCATCCAGCCCTGCCCCGCAGCCTGCGCTTTCAGCGCCTCACGCACGCGATCGAGCGCCTCATCATAGTCCCCCATCACGGTTTGCCGGAACAGGCGCACCGTCGGATACCAGGGGCTGTCGTCGCGGTCGAGCAACCAGCGGTAATCCGGCGCATAGGCCAGCACGATCCAGGTCGGCCTGCCCAGCGCGCCCGCAAGATGCGCGACGCTGGTGTCCACGGTGATGACAAGGTCCAGACAGGAGAGCATGGCCGCGGTCTGGGCGAAGTCGGTAAGATGGCCCGTGAAATCGAGGATGTCGGGGTGCTCGCGCAGCGTCTGCCTGTCGGCGGGCCTTGGCTCCTTTTGCAGGCTGAAAAACCGCGCATCGACGTCCAGGAGCTTGCACATCGTGCGCAGCCGCATCGAGCGCTGGCGGTCATCGCCGTGCGCTGGCCTTCCCGACCAGACCAAACCAATCCGCATCCTGTCATGCGGACCGAGCCTCTGCTCCCAGAGCCGTCGAAGCTCGTCCGCTGGCGCGGGGAGATACGGCACCTCGGACGGGATCGTGTCGAGCCGTGTCTTGAACGCGAGCGGCAGTGCCGAAAGTGGACAATGGACATCGAAATCCGGCAGTTCGGCACCGGTTCGCAGGCATAGCGCCGCGCCCTCGATGCCGGACACCAGAGGTTGAATGGGGTCGTCGACCTGCAGGATCACCCGTGCGCCAAGCTGCGCGACCTTCTTCACGTAGCGCACATACTGGATGGTGTCGCCCAGGCCTTCATCGCCATGCAGCAGGATGGTCTTGCCGGCGATCGGCTGCTCGCCCAGCCACTGTGCTTGCGTGAAATTCCGGTCGACGAGGATGCCGCCCCCTCGTCGTCCGCACTCGCGCAGCGCCCAGCCCTCCTCGAAATTCCCGCGCAGAAGCAGGGTGAGCGCCTTGTTCCAATGCGCCCGGATGAAGTCCGGGGCGATGGCGATGACGGAATCGAGCGCCGCCATGGCCTCGTCGAGCCGAAGCAGCGCGAGCAGCGACCGCGCGCGATTGAAGCGCGCGTTGGCATACGCCGTGTCGAGCGCGATCGCCTTGTCGAAACAGGTGAGCGCCTCCTCGTGCCGTCCCAGACGCTGCAAAACCAATCCGACATTGTCGAGGATCCCGACATCGTCAGGGGCCAGCTCCAGCGCCTTGCGGCTGCTGGTGAGGGCTTCCTCCGGTCGATCCAGCTCCAGAAGGCAAAAGCCTTTCAGCTTGAATGCGCCCGCAAGGTCCGGCCTGATCTGCAGCAAGCGGTCGAAGCCTGCGATGGCCTGTTCGTACCGGCCCTCCTCCAGATGCAGCATGGCGCTGCCGCGCGCCGCATCGGCATGATTTGGATCGATCGCGAGCGCGCTTTCGAAGCTCATGAGCGCTTCCTGGCTGCGCTTCCGCTGCTGCAGGCACTCGCCCATCCGGAACCAGATCTCGGCCTGATCGCCCCTCAGCACCAGTGCGCGATCAAAGCTCCTGATCGCCTCATCGAGGCGCTGCGTCCGCTGCAGCGCCATGCCGAGGTTGGAGAAATAATCCGCCGCATCGGGGTTTTGCCGGATCGCTCGGGCGAACCATTCGATCGCAAGATCGAAGCGCCTGCCGGCAAGACAGATCATGCCCATCAGATGCAGTGAATCGGCGTGCCGCTGGTCAAGCGCGAGGGCGCTGATTGCATGTTGCTCGGCCTCGCCGAATTGGCCCGCCCGTAGCCGCCGAAGGCCCGCCTCGAACAGCGCGGCGGGGGTTTCCTCCGCCGGAGACATGGACCTGCTGGACATCTGGGCGGCTTATTCCCGTTCACCGGCCCTGAGGGGAGTGACACCAATGGACAACCAGACCTAGACGATTCCCGCAATTCCGGAAAGCTTGCGGGCGCCTTGTCATGGCAGTCGAGCTTCGCCGGCGCGTTTGCCTGAGGGCCGACGACAATATTCGTCTAGGCACCTTGTCGATCGGCGGACGTCGAAAGCGCCACTTCGATCTTGGCCAGCGCCGGATCGAGCGCGACCGAGGCGAGCCGGGAATCGTTCGAGATCGCGGTCAGCGTCAGCTTGTGGTCCTGCACCCGAAAGATACGGCACAATGTCGTGGCATCGGACGCATCGCGCAGCATGACCGAGAGCGGCGCAATCCCGTACCCGCCGGTAATCTGGTCGGCGACCAGCGCGAGCCGCGTTGAGGCGGCTGCGAGCCGATCGAGGTGTTTGGAGCCGGAGTTGGCGGCCAGCGGCAGCCCCTCCTCATTGGCGAGCAGGACGGTCTCGAAACGTCCGACCTCGGCGATCCTGTCAAGCAAGGGCACCAGATCACGCCGATGGCCAGCCTGGCTTGCGAGCTGCGCCAGGTCGAGCGAGATGCGCTCGCGCTCCACCAGAGGCGCCAAAACGTCCTGGATCGTCGTTCTCAGGCTCACGTCCTCTTCGGTGGTCGACCTGCTGGTTCGGTCCCTGAGCTGCTCAAGGTCCGCGGCTTGCGCCTGTGCCTGATGGCGCAGCTTGTCGCGCGCCAGCTTTCCCCTCCGGGCACCGAACAAATATCCCGCGGTCAGCAGCAGGATGGCTGTGGCAAAGCCAAGGATGAGAACAATGCTCGTGCTGGTCGCAAAGATCGTCATGGTCTCTTCGTCGCTGTTTCGCGATCCCCGCAATCCTCGACACCGGCGATGCGCAGGACCGCGTTGCGGTCTCGCGCGGCCGCCCTGGCGTCCCCGACAGCCTCGCCGGGGCCGGCCGCGCGGATCGTCATCTGCTGCACCCGGATGCCCTCATTCTTGAGCAGGCTCGCGATCGCCTTGCCGCGGGAGTAGCTCAGCAGCACGTTGTGGTCCTCGGTCCCGGTCGCGTCGGAATGACCTTCGATCAGCACGATGGCATCGCGATGCCCGGATAGCCAACGCTGCAAGGGACCAAGCAGCTTGCGGATGTCACGCGAAGCCGGACGCACGCTGTTTCGATCGAACGGAATGCTCAGCGGATGGAAGCAATCGGCTGCCGCTTGGCGGTCGGGCATCGGCAGCGGCGCCGCGCTGGGAGGTGCAACAACTGCCGGCGTGATCACAGGCTCGGTCGGCTTCACCTCGCGAGGCAAAGGATTCGCGGGCTCTAGCCTCGCTTGCGGCGACGGGATCGGTGCTTCCCGCGCCTGCACAGCAGGAGGCTCGGGCTGCTGATCGGGCACCGGTCCGGCCCGCTCAGGCGGCAGCGCCGCGACGACCGCCGTCGTCTGGATCGTGTTCAATCCGTTCTGTTGCCAAGCGGACGCCAAGGCCAGCGCGAACAGCGTGCCAAGGACCGCAAAGCCCATCGCGAGCCAGGACGGCGCATCCTCTCCTGCAACATAGCAGAGATCGAACCCGTGCGGCGCTTTCGCCGGCAGGGGGACGGGCTGAACCAGGCTCGCGAGCGTCGGACCTCGTATGGTCGATGAGCGATCCACCATCGCTAGCCAACAGGAACCTTGAACATCGGCGTGATCAGATCGATGCCGCACTCCAGGCGTGCACACCATTCCACGAATTGCCGGCACATTGCGGCGTCGGGAAACAGCGCGCCGTGCTGCGGCGCGATGATCTCGACGTCCAACGGGCGCACCATGTTCGCCCAGGCCTTCAGCACGCGATTGGAGGCCATGTAACGCCGATGGAAGCCCTCCATGTAAGGGATATGTGCCTTGAAATCGCGGACCACCCTGTGGCTCACATCGATCGATGCGCCGAGATCGCCGCTATAGAGGATCTTCGAGATCGGGTCGTAGAGCTGGAAATTGCCCTCGCTGTGCAGGAAATGCGCGGGAAGCGCGTAGAGCTTGGAGCCCGCGAGATCGAACACCATGCCTTCGTCCGGGATCGGTTTCAGCCGCTCGGCGGCAATGTGATCGAAGCCAAAATGCGGCACGAACCGCGTCCACAATGACGAGATATAGGCCTCCGCATCGGTCGTCATCAGCCAGCCGTTGATCGCGGCGACGATGTCCGGGTCCTGGTGCGACAGGAACAGGTATTTCAACCGTCCACCCGAAAGCTCGCTGAAGGTCTCGGACAGCACCTTGGCATAGACCTTGTGCCCCCGGGATCGAGCAACATGCCGACGCGGTCATGGATGATCAGATGCTGATTGGCCTGAACCGCGAGATCGCCCGCGTTGAAGTCCTCCAGCAGAATGTTTTTGTGAACGCCGTCGTCGTACAGGACGGTATTGGCCATGAACGTGGACTCCTGCAGGCGCAGCTCAAAACTTGCGCGCCCGCTGACTTGATGATGTCTGTCTCAGAGGACTTTCTGCAGCGAGCGGACCGCCTCGCGCATGTCGAAGAAGATCAAGCCGAGCTTGCTGTTCGCGTTCGTCAATGCGAGCAGCAGAGCGCCGCGGCCGGCACCGACGAGCACTGCGTAGCCGGACTCGCCGCGAATGATGACCTCCTGCAGATGGCTGCGTCCGAGTTCCGTCGCGGCGCGGGTACCCAGGCTCAGGATCGTCGCGGTCATTCCCGCCACCCGTGCTTCCTCCATGTCGGCTGCGAGCACGCTGGCGATCATCAATCCGTCTTCGGAAATGAGAGCACAGGCCTCAACTCCGAAGGAATCGCTTTGCAGCTTGCGTAAAGCTCGATTGATTTCATCGAGTCGTGACATGGGCTTCTCCTCGACGATGCGCTGTGAAAACGTGGATTGAAATTGTCTCGTGGTCATCTCTTGCTTCTCGCTAAGTGAAATAGAACGAGCATCATCCCTGGATGAAACAGATCGGTCTGGTCCGACGTCCGGAAAGGCAACGGGAGCGAGGGTCTCGGGCTGATCGGTCGCCTGCTCGAGCTGAGCAGCGCCGGTCTTGACGGAGCGCGCTTCGATGGCCTCAACCGCGTCGTCGAGAGCGCGCTGCTCGGCCTTGATCTGCGCCCTCGAGATCGGCGGATTCGCCGCCTTCAGGCGCACGGCGAGGGCGGTGCGGGCTGACTCGTAAAGTTCGGCGCGCCGCTCCGGGCTCTGATCAGGCAAGCCCTCCAATGCACGCGATAGCAGGATGAAATAGTCGGCTGTCTTGGCACGGCTGACGAGCAAAGCCTCGTTGGCCCCTTGGTGTTTCCTCAACAGGCTCGCGATAGGCTTCATTGCCAATCTTCATCACGCTTACGCAACACATGGTATCAAACGTAGCCTGCGCCTGCCGCGAGATAAATGATCTGAATCAAATTGCAGAAAGCGGACGCGCCTGATTGCGCAAGGTCCGTCTCGTGCCCACGCTTTCTGTGCGGACCAGCATGCACTCGCATTATCGGACGCTGATCATGCAACACATGCGACTGCGACGCAGTCTTTGCAGAAGCAGGAGCGAAGGTTCACCTTCACGGATGGCGGCCAGCAATGATGGCCGCGGCTCTCCGTCGGAAGAGAGCGCTTGCAGGCGCGCGAGTTTGGCTGGGTCGGCCATTGGCGGAGGCGGCGAAGCGGTTGTCACGCTGCGCGGCTGAGCCAGTTCCAGAAAGAGAGCCGTCGTGGCGAACCTGGTCGCCCAGCCGAACACCATGCGTGCTGGATGGTGAGATCTAGAACGGGATGTCGTCGTCCATGTCGTTGTTGCGCGCGCCGGCCGGCACGGCCGCGCGGCGTGGCGCTGATGATCCCGAGGACGGCCCGATCGCACCAAAATCGCCGCCGCCCGTGTCGTCACCGGCAAAGCTGCCGCCGCCGCCGCGGCCGTCGAGCATGGTCAAGTTGGAGTTGAAGCCCTGCAGCACCACCTCGGTGGTGTACTTCTCCGCCCCGCTCTGGTCAGTCCATTTGCGCGTCTGCAGCTGGCCCTCGACATAAACCTTGGCGCCCTTCTTCAGATACTGCTCGGCGACCTTGGCGAGACCTTCGTTGAAGATCACCACGCGATGCCACTCGGTCTTTTCCTTGCGCTCCCCGGTGGCGCGGTCGCGCCAAGTCTCGGACGTCGCCACGCTCAGATTGGCGATCGGACGGCCGTCCTGGGTCCGCCGGATCTCCGGATCCTTGCCGAGATTTCCGACCAGGATCACCTTGTTCACGCTTCCCGCCATCGCCACTCTCCACGCTGAATATTCGGGGGCGGCCGGTCATCGGCGGCCCATCTTTGCGGGCGACCCTATACGCTCGCCGCGCCCGGTCGCCGCGCCAATCCGCAATTATCCCCATATATAGCAGCCGCGTGACACCTGTTCCAGTTTTGTTCCAAGCAATTTCGTGACCCGATCCCAGTCTCTCTTCCCGCCCTGCTCCGACCCGCCCCCGCCTGCGGTGCTGGCCTGCCCGGCTGCCCTGAAATCCGTTGCAAAACATTCATTTAGGCGGGGGCGCACTTCTAGGCCGAGTGTGGCATTTCAGAGACGGTCTTGGCGTCTGAATCGGCTATAGTCGGCCGGACATTTTGATCACATGGGCGGTCGCGACTGACTTGAAGGCGCTTTTGGGGACCAACGGAAGCGCAATAAAAGCCGGGGGATTTTTGGAATGAAGAAGTTTCTGATGGGGATGGTCGGGCTGGTCGCGATCGGCGCCGCTCCTGCGTTCGCGGCGGATCTGCCGGCGCGGACCTACACCAAGGCCCCGGCCATGATTGCTGCGGTCTATGACTGGACCGGCTTCTATGTCGGCCTGAACGGCGGCGGCGGCTTCAGCCACAATTGCTGGACCAACACGTCGACAGTCGGTGGTCCGACCGTTCCGAACGTGTCCGAAGGCTGCCATGATGCCTCGGGCGGCATGGTCGGTGGTCAGCTCGGCTACCGGTGGCAATCGGCCAACTGGGTGTTCGGCGTCGAAGGCCAAGGTGATTGGGCCAACTTCAAAGGCACCAACCTGAGCACTGCGTCCACGACGGTGTTCGGCTTCCCGCTCACCAACCAGACCAAGATCGATGCCATCGGCCTGATCACCGGTCAGGTGGGTTATGCCTGGGACAACGTGCTCTGGTATGTGAAGGGTGGCGCGGCCGTTACGCACAATCGCTACCACGGCTACATGGCCGGTCTGCTGCTCGACAGCTCCGACGAGACCCGCTGGGGTGGCGCGGTCGGCACCGGCGTCGAGGTCGGCTTCGCGCCAAACTGGACGGTTGGCGTCGAATACGACCACATGTTCATGGGCACGCACACCATGACGTTCACGACGCCGGCCGCAGGGGTGACGCGCACCGACAGCGTCAAGCAGGATGTCGATCTGGCCTCGGTCCGCGTGAACTACCGTTGGGGCGGCCCGGTGGTGGCGAAGTACTGATCCTTCCAGACGTCGAAACAATTTGCGGGAAGGCCGGCCTAGCGCCGGCCTTTTTATTTGCGCTCTTCCGCCCCAAGAGCTGCACGATTTGCCCTCGGTTGTGACTTTCAGGCAACGCCGTTTTTACGAGTGATTCAGTTGTCCCTGCGATGAGTCGCACCGATCAGCTGCCGGGACAGCGGCGGCGACGGGGAATTTGAAAACCTGGCTTGGAGAACAAGAAATGAAAAAGGCCTTGCTTTTGGGGGTTAGTCTGGCGGCCGTGGGCGCGGCCCCTGCTCTGGCAGCGGATCTGGCTCCGCGCACCTACACCAAGGCGCCCGCCTACGTGCCGGCGCCGATCTACAGCTGGGCCGGCTTCTATATCGGTCTCAATGGCGGTGGCGGCTCGAGCCGTAACTGCTGGGATATGACCCAGGTGGGTGCGCTGA
>Ga0070738_10004528_pt1 | contig 16531 bp, 17 predicted proteins | sample Coa_R2_2_FD_66446 | JGI IMG/M metagenome (GOLD analysis project Ga0070738, IMG submission 66446) | Surface soil microbial communities from Centralia Pennsylvania, which are recovering from an underground coalmine fire - Coalmine... | ecosystem: Environmental > Terrestrial > Soil > Unclassified ...
AAGCTGGATTTCGATGCCTGGCGCGACATCAGGTTCCGGCCGGACAAAGCCTTTTTTGGCACGAACGGAAGCCAGTTCCGGCTGCAATTGTTCCACCTCGGCCATCTCTACCGGCGCCCGGTGACCATCAACCTGATCCGGGACGGGATCGCCGCGCCCATTCCCTACTCGGCCGCTCTCTTCGACTATGGCCGCACCAAGATCGACAAGCCCCTGCCGGTGAATCTCGGCTTTGCTGGCTTCCGGCTGCACTATCCGCTGAACAGCCCGAAGGTCTTCGACGAAGTCATCGCCTTCCTCGGCGCGAGCTATTTCCGCTTCCTTGGCCGCAATCAGCGTTACGGTATGTCGGCGCGGGCGCTCGCCGTCGAGGCAGGCACGGCAAACGAAGAATTTCCTTTCTTTCGCGAATTCTGGATCGAGACGCCCGAGCCCGGCGCCGATAAGGCGACGATCTATGCCCTAGTCGATGGTCCGTCCGCGACCGGCGCCTACCGTTTCGATCTTTATCCCGGCGTCGATACTGCTATCGAAACCTCCGTGCAGCTTTTTCCGCGCAGGCCAAATGTCAAATTCGGCCTCGCCCCGCTGACCTCCATGTTCTTCATCGGCAAGGTGGACCATCGCTTCAACGATGACTTTCGCCCCGAGCTGCATGACTCGGACGGACTCCTTATCCATTCGGGAACCGGCGAATGGATTTGGCGCCCTTTGCGCAATCCGGTGAACCCCGAAGTCTCCGCCTTTCTCGATAAGGATCTTCGCGGATTTGGCCTCTTGCAGCGCGACAGGGACTTCTTCCACTATCAAGATCTCGATCTTGCCTATGAGATTCGCCCAAGCCTCTGGGTCGAGCCGAGGGGAAGCTGGGGCGAGGGCCGGGTTGAGCTTGTCGAACTGCCGACCGGACATGAGACAAACGACAATATCGTCGCCTCCTTCGTTCCGAAGGATCCGCCCGAGGCGGGCAAGCCTTTCAGCTATGCCTACCGCATCATTGCCGGCCTCGACCTTCCGCAGCTTTCGCCAAATGGCCGCGCGCTCAACACCTATCAAACGATAGCCGCCGCGCTTGGCTCTTCGGATGCGCCGCTGCCGGGTTCACGCCGCTTCATCATCGATTTCACCGGCGGCGATCTCGCCTATTATCTTGCCGACCCCGAACTCGTTGAGGTTGTTCCTTCCACAAGCCAGGGGAAGATCACGCGGTCTTTCATTGTGCCAAACGTCCATACGAAAGGGTTTCGCGCCATCATCGATGTGCAGCTCGAACCAGGCCAGTCCACCGATCTGCGCGCGTTTCTGCGGACAGGCTCGCGGGCGCTCACGGAGACCTGGACGTTTCCCTGGCGGGCGGACTGAGCACCATTACGGGTGGTAAATGGACGAAAAGGTTTCACGTGAAACATTTTTGTCCGGTTCCGGCTTCAAACCTTACAGACCCTCCGACAGCGGCCCCTCCTTCAATCTTGTAAGATCGAAGCCGTCGATGTCCTGCAGCAATTCGATAAAGGCGGTGGCGCCGTAGTCGGCGCAGGCCTCACCCTTTCCGGCATTGGCCGCCGCCGCGTTGCCCATGGCGCCCGAGATGGAAAGATCCTGGCTCATCCAGCCAAAGCCGGTTGGGCGGCCGGCGCGCAGCCAGTTGAATTCGCGTTCGAGCGCAATGCTCGCTGGAATGAAATCGCCCGTCTCTTCCTGGCGCACGAGGTCTGGCCGGAAACATTGCATCAGCGATGTTTCGATCTCGCCCGCATGGATTCCATGGGCTTGCTCCTGGGCGGGAAAGAGCCCGTCCGGCGCGCCGAAGCGCCGCCAGGACGCGAGCACGGCGAGCACGCCGAGCCTTGCCCGCAGATCATGGGCAATGAGATTAAGGAGCGGGCTGTTGCCGCCATGCGAATTGAGCAAAACCAGCTTGCGGCAGCCCGCGCGAATGACACATTCGGCAAGCTCCGTCCATGCGCGAAGGAGCGTTTCGGCGGAGAGGCTGAGCGTGCCGGGAAAATCGATGTGCTCGGCCGAATAGCCGCAATTCTGCACGGGGAGAAACAGAACGGAGAGCTCATCTGGAAGGCGTTCAACGACTCTCTCGATATAGCCTTCCATGATGAAACAATCGGTGCCGAGCGGCAGGTGCGGGCCATGCTGCTCGGTCGCGGCGAAGGGCAGGACCGCGATGGTGCGCGCCATGTCTCGGGTCTCGAAATCGGTCCAAATCATCTCGGCCCAAAATCTTGTGTCCGGCATGGGAGAGTCCTTGCGCAGCTAAGCGCAAAAGCTTGCATATTCGGGCGGGATGCGCAAAGCGCGGCTTTCAATTATTGCTGGAGAAAATGGGCGTTGGTTTGCAGCTCACCGTCCGAGGCTCTTGATATAAGCGACGAGGTCCGCGATCTCCTCGCGCGTCAGACTCATGTCCGGCATTTTGGGATGCGGATCCATGAGGAAAGCGGCGAGCGCTTGCGGGGATTTCACTTTATGCGCCACCGCAGCAAAACTCGGCACATCGGGATTGGCCTCTTTCTGCTCTGGCGAGACCAGATGGCAGGCGGCGCACCAGCGCTTCGCGATGACTTCTCCTTTTGCCGCATCTGCAGCCAAGGCGTTGGGTACAAGCGCCGTCAGCGCGGGAATCACGATCGCCCCGATGAGCAGGACATGTGCGTGTGAGTTCGTGGCTGCCATGATTCGACTCCTATTACGTACGCAGGGAAGTCTCTTATGAGATCAATTGCGTGATGAAACCGGCTTTGCTGATCATCTTTCATCTTGTGACCGCCGGGCATTCCTGTGTAAGATCTGCTGAAAAAAACATACCTGCAATTGAGGTGTATCAAGCCGGTGAGGTGCGAAAAACTGAATATATCTGTGCGTTGATTCCGGCCTCCTCAAAGGACACTATTGACACGCCTGTCCTAATCCCTTTGGTGGTTAGAGTCCGTATCGGCTGGGTCTGATTCGCCCCATCGGCGTCAGCCCTCAACGAAAAGGAAAGCCAATGAAGATTCGCGCCTTTCTATGCGCGGCGTCTCTCGCCGTCCTGGCGGCAACCGCTCAAACCGCAGTTGCCCAGCAAGGAGTCAAGGTCGGCAGGTTGCGCTGCAATGTCTCCGGAGGCCTTGGCCTGATCGTCACTTCGACAAAGGAGATGGCCTGCGTTTTCACCTCGGTTCGCGGATACCGGGAGCGCTATTATGGGACGGTCCGTCAGTTCGGCCTCGATATCGGTGAAACCGACCAGGGCATTCTCGCCTGGGCCGTGTTCGCGCCAACGTCGGGACCGCGGCATTGGGCCCTCGCCGGGGATTATGGCGGGGTCGATGCCTCGGCAACCTTTGGGGTGGGGCTTGGCGCAAATGTGCTTGTCGGCGGCTCAAACCGCTCGATTGCATTGCAGCCCTTGTCGGTACAGGCCCAGACTGGCTTTTCACTTGCTGCCGGCGTCGAGGCGCTGTCGCTCCGTCCGGCGCCCTGAACACCGCCCTAATGAGCTCTTCGCTGATGGACATAATATTTGGGCCGGATGTTACCGGCCCAAACTTTATCACCTCGTGAATCAGGCGGGGGCTGCCTGGCCAATCCCCTTTTGCGTGCTATCTCATGCGAAGGATTACCAGTAATTTGGCGGATGAATCCCAACCGGCGGCACAAGGCTGACCAGCAAAATTATGGCCGACCCCGCCAGCGCGCCGCTCGACAAGATCCACAGCGCGACTCCATAGACATCTGGATTCACGCCACGGGACGGGGTGCTGTAATAGATGGCCCCGATGCAGAATCCGCAAAGAAAAAGAGACAAAAGCGCGGCCATGGCTTTTCTCCTCTTTGACAAGAAGACATCAAGAAGTATTCATTCGCAATGATTCGAGTCGCCGCCGGATTAACAGGCGTCTTCACTTTTTTGCTGCAGCACAACACAGTTTTAACTTTCGGGGGATCGCCGGCGGAAGGGACGGGTCTCTACCTCTTCGGACCGCCTCGCGTCTGTCAAAATGCGGCCCCCAAGAACCTGCTCGCCATATTTCCCTCAATTGTTGGGCGCATCGGTGCGTCCCGCCGGACCGGACATTGGTTGATCGGGGATTCACTTTGAAGTTTTTTGGCTTTCTCTTCTCATGTCTTCTTATCTTACTGCCAGCCGCCACGCCCGCCGGGGCCCTCGACAAGGTGACCTTTGCGACGAATTGGCTCGCCGAAGCCGAGCATGGCGGTTTCTATCAGGCCAAGGCCGATGGCACTTATGAGAAATACGGTCTCGATGTGACGATCCTGCAAGGCGGTCCCAATGCCAACAACAGGCTCCTGCTCGCAGCTGGGAAAGTCGAATTCGATCTCGGCGCCAATTTGATCCAGGTTTTCGATTCGGTTGCTGGAGATGTTCCCATCGTCGCGGTCGCTTCGCTTTTTCAAAAAGATCCTTTCATCTTGATGTCGCACCCGGGTGTTGGCCTCGATCGCATGGAGGATCTGCCAAAAGCCGCCACTGCCTATATTGGCAAAGATGGCTTTGTCTCCGTGTACCAATGGCTGAAGCTCGCCTACGGGTTCAAGGATGAGAAGGTGAGACCCTACACATTCAATTCGGCGCCTTTCATCACGGATAAAAATTCGATCGAGCAAGGCTACGTAACTTCCGAGCCTTTTGAAGTCGAGCGGCAAGGCGGTTTCAAACCGAATGTATTTCTCGCCGCAGATTACGGTTATGATTCCTATTCGACCACGATCGAGACCACGCGCGATATCATCGAAAAAAATCCGGATCTTGTTCAGCGGTTCGTCGATGCCTCGATCATCGGCTGGTACAATTATATTTATGGTGACAATCGCGCTGCCAATGAACTCATTAAACGGGACAATCCCGATATCAGCGATGATCAGCTTGCCTATTCGCGCGCCAAGATGAAGGAATATGGCATTGTCGATTCGGGCGATGCCCTGACCCTCGGCATTGGCGCCATGCGCGACGCGCGGGTCAAAAGCTTTTTTGGCAAGATGGTCGATGCGGGGCTCTTCAAGCCCTATCTCGATTATAAGCGGGCCTATACCTTGCAATTCATTGGGCGCGGCGTTGGACTGGAGCTGCGCCCGCACCAATAAAATGGGCGGCGAGGCCCGCGAGGGCTAGCCAGAGCCTGATGGACGCTTATGATGCGCCCTCGATGATCGTGTCTCAGACAAAACCCCTCGTCTCCCTGCGAAACGCCGGCAAAACATATGACACCGGAACGGTCGCGCTCGCGGGCCTCGATCTTGAGGTGCACAGCGGCGAGTTTCTGACCTTGCTCGGCCCGTCCGGCTGCGGGAAATCGACGGTGTTGCGGCTGATCGCCGGTCTTGACAGCGTCTCTTCTGGCACCCTCATGCGCAGTTTCGAGCCCGGCCGTACGAGCATCGGCTTCGTGTTCCAGGAGCCGGCTCTCATGCCCTGGGCGAGCGTCTTCGATAACGTGTTTCTGCCTCTCAAGCTGCAGGGGCGCTCGCGCCGCGAGGCGGCGCCTTCCGTGCGCGAGATGCTGGCTCTCGTTGGCCTTGCGGGCGAGGCCGCGGCTTACCCGCGCGAGCTATCCGGCGGAATGCGCATGCGTGTTTCCATCGCCCGCGCGCTCGTCTTGCATCCAAAGCTGCTGTTGATGGACGAGCCTTTCGCCGCGCTCGACGAGATCACGAGATTCAAGCTCAACGATGATCTGCTGCGGCTGCAAGGCGAGCTTGGGACGACAATCATTTTCGTCACCCATTCGGTTTACGAGAGCGTCTACCTTTCAAGCCGGATCGCGGTGATGGCGGCGCGGCCGGGACGCGTCGTCAAGGAGATTGCATTCGGCACCGCTGCCCCGCGAGATAAGGAGTTCCGCACGAGTTCCGCTTATGCGAAGCTTTGCGCGCTAGCCTCTCATGCCTTGCAGGACGCGATGCAAGAGCCAAGCGGTGAGGCCTCGAAGTGAACGCTTTTGGCAGGCCCTTGCACCTTCCGCAATGGTTTGTGCGGTACGGACCGCCAGTCCTGGTCTTCATGGCCCTGCTCGCAGCATGGGAATGCTATGTGAGGCTGCGCAATGTGCCGCCCTATATTCTGCCTTCACCCTCGCTTGTGATCGAGACGCTTGTGGCGGATCGCGGCATTCTGTTTCCGGCCTTGCTCGTCACCCTTGAGACAGCCCTTGCGGCGCTCGCGGCGGCTGTTCTTGGCGGCACCGGCCTTGCTGTTCTTTTCGCCCAATGGAAATGGGTGGAGCGTTCTTTTCTCCCCTTTGCGATCGTGCTGCAGGTGACTCCGATCATCGCTATCGCTCCCTTGCTTTTGATCTATCTCGATGCGCCCATGGCGGTGCTCGTCTGTGCCTTTCTTGCCGCCTTTTTTCCGGTTCTGGCAAACACCGCCGTGGGGCTTGCTTCGGCCGAGCGCAATCTCGCCGATCTCTTCAGGCTATATCGCGCGACGCGCTGGCAGACACTGGTTTATCTCCGTCTGCCAGCGGCCCTGCCTTATTTTCTCGCGGGCTTGCGCATTGGCGGCGGCCTCGCGCTGATCGGTGCGATCGCCGCCGAACTCGCGGCAGGCAATGCGGGGAAGGGGGCGGGTCTTGCCTTCCGGATCGCGGAGGCGGGCTACCGGCTGAACATCCCGCGCATGTTCGCGGCGCTGGTTTTGATCTCGGCAGCGGGCATCGCAATCTACGCCGCGCTTTCCGCGCTCACATTCCTTCTGCCCGGCCGCTGGCGTGAGAGTGCGGACGGTCACGAGTAAATTCAGTGACACCCTGGATCGAATTTCCGCATGGTGAAAAGGCGATATACGGTCAGCCGCCCGCATATCTCCTTTGCATGATAAGCGGGTTCGTTGGCTGCGTGCCCGGAGACCGGATCTGCCGCCGCATCAGGAAGCACCGGGGCATTCAAGCACCAAGACCCAATCACCATCACCCTCGGCGTTCTGTGCCGGAGGGACGAATTCTTTCTGGCCCGAGTTTGCGAGCGGTGAGCTGCTCGCCTCGATATATGTTCCATTTGTTGGATCATACCAGCGTGCTATGGCAGGCCCGGAAAGTTTGGACATGTCCACCGTGATCGTGCGGATCGACGGCGTATAGGCAATCACCAGCGATCCGTCTGAAGTACGGGCCGCGGTAACATAATTGTTAGTTGATATGGATCCGAAGCCCGACAGCTTCCGGACGTGCGTTAAAATTCTCAATGCCAAGCTCGAAGGCTTGCCAAGAGCTGCAAAAGTCTTTCCGATCAAGCCTGAAATACTATCGTAACCGGCAATAACGGCGGAATGTGTTTGATCGGGAATGAGATCATACCATTTTCGTGAGGCGAACAGGCTTTTCATATAACCGAGTTGAATCGCACCGGGAGTATCGAGATTTGCTTCCCATCCCTTTGCAAACCGCCAAGTGTAGAAGCTTCCATAGACTTGCCCAGCCGCGCCGCTGAGCATCGTCCAATATTCTTGCCGCCGCAGATTTTGCGCCGACCCGCCATCGGTATTGCTAATGTGTTCAAACTCATAGTTTGCTTCCACCATGAAAACAGGTTTGAAGGCAGGCCGATTGTACTCAGTAAGGACTTGCGCATATGTCGGAAAATAGGTGTACGCCGCATCAAGCTCGATAAATGGCGCCCATGTTGGATCATCCAAAGATCCGCTCGTCAAGTAATTGAGCTCGACAGTATGAATATGATTTGTGTCCGCGCTCCGGATACCGCGTGCGACAGCCTGTACCAAAGCATCGTCGGCCGTATTTTGCCACGATTGGAAGTCGTTTCCGTGCATCCAAATGATATTCGGAAAATTTTTATAGCGATTTCCTAGGAATTGTCCGTATGCAAACGCTTTTGCAACGCCGTTTGTCCGCAGTACGTCTAGCCAGCTACTGGTCTCGATGGGATCCAGCAGCACTGTCATGCCGTTAGCGGCAGCCATATTGATCATGCCGTCCGCGCGCTGGAAATAGGCAGGGTTTGGTGTCGACAGATCACCAGCTATGGTGAACGGTCTAATTCCGTCAAAGGTTGTAGCGTCTTTATTGCAACCGTCGGAAAAGTTGCACAAAATGTTGATCCATAGCGTGTTAATGCCGTACTTCCGGCGGTTGGCCATGTATATGGCAGCATCCGCTTCCGGCAAGGCGGTGATCAACGTTTGGGGAGCATCGCCGGTCATCAAGAATGGGATATTATTTTGGTCTACGAGATAGCGATTGTTGGCACTTACTTTGAGAGGATATACAGGTTCCGGGGAAGATGAAAGCGGCGGGATAACTGAAGCAGGTTTCATTGCCTCTTCCGGTGAGGGCGGGGCATAAGCTGCGCTAGCCGTATTCAGGACCGAAGCGCTTATAGAGGCTGGAAATACCGTAATAGCTTCAACAAGCAGTGTTGCTATCCACACTCGGAATACTCGGTCCAAGCCCGTCCGCAAAGAATAGGCCGTCCGGCCTGCGTGCGCCAATGACTTGTCTGCCGGCGGCGGTCTGAGCTGCTGTTTCTTCATTGTAGCTCTCCATCTCGCCTGTTCGTTATGATGCCGGTAAGAAATATCAAGGCACCGCCTGGGGCAGTTTTTCCAGCCGCATTTCTACACACAGGCCGGTCTGTGCCCTTCTGTCTTGTCTCCCGGAGAGAGGCCTTCTTTCTATTTATCATCTGGCAGGCTGGTGTGGAATATAGCCAGAAGCGGCTTCGGCGATGCCCCCCAATCGAGCGTGTAGCCGCACGGTGTAGAAGGGGTGCTTTTGGCAGAGCCGGGATTCAAACCGGGTTATCCCCGGTTGCGGCACCGCTTGCCACTGGGCATCTGGCCCTATAATTGTTAATTTGCCATGGGGTGCTGCCGGAGCCGGCGGCTGAGATCACACCCATAGAACCTGAATCTGGGTAATGCCAGCGAAGGGACAAGGCAGCCGGGGACGAGCCACACTCTCGCCGCTTCGCATCCGCCTCCTTCCACTGGACGCCCCGAGCGGAGGATCGCGATGAATATCCGAGAGAAGCCGCAGAACATCGTTCCGCAGAGCGTCACCTGCGGACCTTTACCCGGCTCGAAGAAGATCTATTATCATCCGCAAGGAAGGGCCGATATCGCCGTGCCTTTCCGGGAAATCGCGCTCGATCCTTCCGCGAATGAGCCGGCGGTGCGGGTTTACGATCCTTCCGGGCCTTATACCGGGGAAGGGGTTTCTATCGATCTTTCGAAGGGGCTTCCCCCCATTCGCGAACCGTGGCTCAAGGCGCGGCCGCAGCTCGAATTCTACCAAGGCCGCACCCTGCGTCCGGAAGACAATGGCCGCGTTGCGCAAGAACGTCTCGTGCCGCCCTGCCCAGCCAACAGATCTCCGCGCAAGGGCTCTGGCAGTGCGCCTGTCACTCAATATGAATTTGCCCGCGCCGGAATCATCACGGAAGAAATGATTTTCGCCGCCGCGCGGGAGAATCTGGGGCGCGAGCAAATGTGCGAGGGCGCCGAGGCGCGGCTCAAGGATGGCGAGAGTTTTGGCGCTTCGATTCCCGCTTTCGTCACGCCGGAGTTCGTGCGCGACGAGATTGCCCGGGGGCGCGCGATCATCCCGGCCAATATCAATCATCCGGAACTTGAGCCGATGATCATCGGCCGCAACTTCCTCGTCAAGGTCAATGCCAATATCGGCAATTCGGCTGTGACCTCCTCCGTTGCCGAGGAAGTCGAGAAAATGGTCTGGGCGATCCGCTGGGGCGCCGATACGGTCATGGATCTTTCGACTGGCCGCAATATTCATAATACCCGGGACTGGATCTTGCGCAATTCGCCGGTGCCGATTGGCACGGTGCCGATCTATCAGGCGCTTGAAAAGGTCGATGGCGATCCGGTCAAGCTCACCTGGGAGGTGTTCCGGGATACATTGATCGAGCAGGCCGAGCAGGGCGTCGATTATTTCACGATCCATGCCGGCGTGCGCCTCGCCTATGTGCCGCTAACCGCCAAGCGCACCACCGGCATTGTCTCGCGCGGCGGCTCGATCATGGCGCGCTGGTGCCTTGCGCATCACAAGGAGAGCTTTCTTTATGAGCGCTTCGATGAGATTTGCGACATCATGCGGGCTTATGATGTCTCCTTCTCGCTTGGCGATGGTCTGAGGCCAGGTTCGATCGCGGACGCCAATGACCGCGCCCAATTCGCCGAGCTCGAAACGCTGGGCGAGCTGACGAAGATCGCCTGGGACAAGGGCTGCCAGGTGATGATCGAAGGGCCCGGCCATATCCCGATGCACAAGATCAAGGTCAATATGGAGAAGCAGCTCGAGGAATGCGGCGAGGCGCCCTTCTATACGCTTGGTCCGCTGACGACCGATATTGCGCCGGGCTACGACCACATCACCTCAGGTATTGGCGCCGCGATGATCGGCTGGTTCGGCTGCGCCATGCTCTGCTATGTGACGCCGAAGGAGCATCTCGGCCTGCCGGACCGCGACGATGTGAAGACGGGAGTCATCACTTACAGAATTGCGGCGCATGCGGGAGATCTCGCGAAGGGGCATCCGGCGGCGCAGATCAGGGATGATGCGATGTCCCGCGCGCGGTTCGATTTCCGCTGGCAGGATCAGTTCAATCTCGGGCTCGACCCGGAGACGGCGCGGCTCTTCCACGACGAGACGCTTCCCAAGGCGGCGCATAAGAGCGCGCATTTCTGCTCGATGTGCGGACCGCAGTTCTGCTCGATGAAGATCACGCAGGATTTGCGGGAAGAGGCGGCGTTGATGGAAGCGCGCGAAAAGGGGATGGCGGAAAAGAGCGCCGAGTTCTTGGAGAAGGGCGGCAAGCTTTATGTGTGAGAGGGGCTAGCGCTGGCGGAACGACAGTGGGCTAGTTATTAGACATCCACCGACCAAACTTGAATTCCGTCGCGCTCTAAATCGAGCCGTCGTTCGTTGCCTGGGAATTGCGGGGAGATGAAGAAAACATAGCGGTGCTTCTCGGATCTACCTTTCAGTTTCTCTAGATCCTTTTCCAACTTGTCGTTGTTGCGCGGCGACACTGCCGCAAATGTTTCCGCACCAACAAGACCATCCTTTTCGCTCATGATATCGAGAGGGAGGCACGCGTGTGCCCCAGGCGCGAGGCGAAAGCCGCCAGCATCCCGATGAAGTGCGAGCAGCTGGCGAGCAGCAGCGATCGCCGTCACGAATGTCCATGTTTGATTGATCTGCTCGACCAGATTGAGCGGACCATGGGTGATTGGATGAAACCCAATGGGGTCGAATTTCATCAGGCGCAGTAGTTCAAGCGGGTCTCCGGTCTGTGCGACGATCCACTCCCGGGCGCGCGCTGCCGCCTCCCGAACTTTCGCCAAGAGGCGTTCGGCATCGGCGGTTGTATGAACGGTCAGATAAGTCATTCCTTCGGTCACTGCGTCGGCCCCGAATGCAAAATATTATCACATACTGAGTAAGATCTAAAACGAGGCAGTTGGTAATTGGCGACGTCAGCATGAGGAGTTCACGAACTGACAAAGTGAACCCTCCGTGCCCAGAATTTGTTCATAGCATCAGCACAGCCATTCTGCAATCAGGCATGTGATTTGCTCCACACCATCCTCTCACGCGCATAGAGAAGAGGATGGTATGACAGACGACACTTTGCGCCCGGTCATCGTCGCGAAAAAGACCGATGAGGCCCATAACATGGTCTCGTTTGAACTCACCGATCCAGACGGGGCGGATCTTCCCGCCTTCTCCGCAGGCTCTCATATCGATGTGACGATACCTGGCGGATTGGTGCGCCAATACTCCTTATGTAACAGCTCGGCAGAACGTAACCGCTATGTCATCGGCGTGTGGAAGGATGCCAACAGCCGGGGCGGGTCCAAGGCGCTGCATGAAGAGGTCAAGGAAGGCGACACCTTGCAAGTTGGCCTGCCGCGCAACCGCTTCCGCGTCCCCCGCAATACAAAGCAAGCCATCTTGCTGGCCCGGGGCATCGGCATAACACCCATTCTGAGCATTGCCGATTATTTGAAATCCCAAAATATTCCCTTCGAGCTTCATTATGTCTACGCCTTGATGTCCCCAGGATCGTTTCACGGCATGATTCAGGACTCGAATTTCGCCGAAAACACAAAGTTTTATTATGAGGCGAGCGAACTCAATCAATTGCTGAACCCGGCGGCCATTCTTTCGGGCCAGCCGGAAGATATGCAGCTTTTCATCTGCGGCGCCGACTGGTGGCAGGATCCGATCATCAATATGGCCAAGCAGAAGGGCTTTGCCGAAGAGCGCATTCATGCCGAACGCTTCACGGCCAAGGTGCCCGCGGCCATCCTCGACAAGGTCTTTGAAGTCAAAATCGCGAGCACCGGGAATGTTTATAAAATCCCAGGCGACAAGACCGTGACGGCCTTTCTGGAAGAACAAGGCATCAAAATTCCGACCTCTTGCGAACAGGGCATGTGCGGGACTTGCAAGATAAAGGTTCTCGAAGGCGAAGCGGATCACCGCGACAAACGTCTAAATCCGCAACAAAAGGAAGAGGGTTTCTTTCTCCCGTGCGTTTCTCGCGCCAAGGGCGATCTTCTCGTTTTGGATTTGTAAGAGCCGCCGGAGCATATCTCGAAAATCGCGGAGTAATGCGCGTTTTGCTCCGCATCGGGCTGTGAAAACACACGCGAAGGAGGATCGGACGTGGCGGGTGATAATAAAGTGACGGTTGAAGAACTGCCGGATGGCAAGTGGGCCTGCTTTCTGCACGTGCCCGGATATGAGCAGCCTTTCGATCTCGGCAAGCGGTTCAAAAGCGAGGAGCGCGCCGAAATCTGGCTCAATGTCTCAGAGGCCACGACCGCGATCGACATGGTCCTCGCGAAATGCCGGCCCGGGCCCGCCAAGTAATGGAGACAGTGCGTCCTGGCGGGAAAAGGTGCCGCGCGGAGCTTGTATCACGCCAGGGGGATGGCGGCAGGCGGCTGCCATAGTGGCGCGGAAAATTGCGGCGAAGCCACGGCCCTCCGCCCAGGCCGGCATCTCTGGCCCGGCGGCGAGGCCCAGCGGCGAGCGCCTGCCGTTCGTGCCGGGCCAGAGATGCCGGGCTGGCTGCTCCTGGATCAAACATCTGTCCGCCCATTGAAATTTCTTGCGATTCAGCGCATCTTATATTGGTATCCACTCAATCGGTGGGACTAGGAGGATCGATACACTGCTCCCCGCTCTTCTTGCGGAAGCGGCCCAACCGCCGCTCAAACCGGCCGAAGGACCGTCACGGTCCGGCGCCGCCCCACTCGTGCAGACTGTCTTGACCTGCCTCGACGATGCCAAAGCCGAGGACATTGTCGTAATCGACCTGCACGGCAAAACCACTCTCGCCGACGCCATGATCATCGCGAGCGGCCGCTCCAACATCCATGTCGGAGCGATCGCGGAACGGCTGATCCATGCGATTAAGGAGAGGCGGCGCGCACCGCCGCGCGTCGAAGGATTGCAGCACTGCGATTGGGTTCTGGCCGATGCGGACGATGTGATCGTCCATATCTTCCGGCCCGAGGTGCGGCGGTTCTACAATCTCGAAAAAATGTGGAGTGCCAACCGGCCCGGCGAGCGCCGCCCGGGTTAAGGCAGGCTCGCAAGGAAGGCGATGCGTCTGCTGCTCCTTTGCGTTGGCCGCTTGAAGGCGGGGCCGGAGCGGGAGTTCGCCGCGCGCTATATCGAGCGAGCCGCTGGAGCGGGGCGGGCCATTGGTTTCTCGCGGATCGAACTGCGCGAGACCGCGGAAAGCCGGGCGTCTCGCGCAGAGGATCGCAAGCGGGAAGAGGCTAAAGCCCTCGCCGCTCAGCTCCCGCCGCGCGCTCTGGTCATCGCGCTCGATGAAACCGGAACACAAATGGCGAGCCGGGATCTCGCGGCAAGACTTGCCCGCGCACGGGATGATGCGATCGCCGATGCTGCATTTGTGATTGGCGGGCCGGACGGGCTCGACTCAGCTTGCCTTGCCTCGGCAGCATTCACGCTCAGCTTTGGAGGCAATTATCACCTTGACATAGTTTGGCGTATATGTAATGTCTCCAACGTCTTAGGAGGCGTTGGACTTGTTAATCAACTTGCGGCGCATCGTGCGGGCGTCGAAATCAGAAATCGCTATTGGAAAGTGGCATAACGGAAAGGTGCCAAAGTCAGAATTCCCGATTGGGAAAACCTCCTATCGGCTCGGCAACGCATTTCAATGGTGCGTGATCAAGTTCACAGCCTTGAGCATCGAGTTCAAGGTGCTTGTCGTGATGAATCCCAGCAAGGAAAAATTTCAAGCGATTTTAGGCGCGCCAGACAGCTCATCTATTCGCATACTTTGCACGTATGAATATCACGCAGATGAGCCTGGCTGGCATTGTCACGCCGCTTGCGATGAAATAGCTAAGGTTCCGCTCGGATATGCGCGCGGCCCTTGGGTCCGGCGGATTCCGGGTGCTAAGCGGACTCATAATCGCCAAGCTTTTACAATTTGTGATGAAAAATCAGCACAAAGGGCCGCATTGAAGTATTATGGGATCGAAGAAGAAGGCTCCTTGCTATGAAAGACGATATTTGCCGAGCCTTTTGCGATGAAATTCGCTTAAAAGACGTTCCCATTGGATTGGCGGTCAGCACGGCATTTCGTCGGGCGGATGGTGACGCGATAGGATTCTATGTGGTCAAGAACAAGCTAGAGCCTGGGTTTGCTCACTTGGAAGATGATGGGACTACGATCCCCTATCTTGAAGCCGCGGGGGTAGATTTTGACACCCAAACGCGCCAAACTGCATTCCAAACTATATTGAACGAATATGGTGCGCAATTTGACGAAAACGAATCTTTAATTCGCACTCAAGAAATGCCGGAAACCGAAATCCCACGAACGGCAATTGCTTTTGTGGCACTGCTGCTTAGGCTTTCAGATTTTCTTCTACTTACGAAGGAACGCGTGGGAAGCGCTTTCCGAGAGGACGCTATAAAACGCATACGCGAAGAAATTGGAGGGCGCGCGCAGATTCAAGAAGATGAAATCGTGAGCCAAAACCTATCTGAGGTAAAGCCAGATCTCATAATCCGGGCACCTAATAAGACGCCTGTAGCTGTCTTTCTTGCACAGTCATCTCAACGGGTTAATGATGCGATCTTTCTCCAAATGGCTGCGCTTTATGAAACACGAGACCCATTATCCGTTATCGCAATGTTGGAAGCAGATACGTCAGTGAGCAATAAGCTGCGCCAGCGTGCGGCGAATCGATTAAGCGCGGTTCCTGTTTATCGAAATGACGAAGGGCAAGCGGTGCGCAGGATCGTGAGAGAGGCGATTGGAATAGAAGGGGTGCTTCATTGAAGCCGCCGCCACGCCAAAGTAGCGAGAATGAGTTAAGGAGTGATGGCTGGCAACGCTTTGAGCGCGCTGTTGATGCAGCAGTCAAGAGCGGGCCTAAACATCGTTCGGCACAGAAACCAAAGGAGCGGCCCATGGGCAAGGGCCGCGTTTACAAGGGCAAGACGCGCGATTAACGCGTCTTTTGGCGCTTCCTCCAGCGCAAGAAAGTGTAAGACTGCCTCTTAAGCTCGGCTTCATTCACCAATCCGCCGATATGTAAGGCGCTTGCCGACTATGCCAGGAATTGAGGCTGAGAAGCGTTCAATATCCGTCATGTCGCGGGTGTTATAGCGATAATCAAATTCGCCCATATAACGGTGCAAATGTGCCTCTGAAACATGGTGATATGAGCCGATGATACCGCGCTTCACGATGCTGAAGAAGTTTTCAGCGGTGTTTATGTGGATATAGCCGCCGAGGCGCGCATATTCGTTGGCTGAGTGATTGACGCTCTCGTGGTTGGCGAATTTAGCCCCGATCTTGGGATAGATCACGCTTTCATCAGTCATGAGCATTGACGCCAGCTCGACGTTTTTTGCGATGATGGGCCTGACGGTCTTTGCGGTTACGTTCGCGACATGGAATGAACGAACGTGACCGCCGCGCTCGACAAGCGAGAGGACGGCTTTCTTTGGCGCGGGCTCTTTGAAGGCGCGGTTCTTGGCTTTGCCGCCGACATAGGTTTCATCGGCTTCGACAACTTTATCAGCACCGCCAATTGGCGGGAGCGCCATATCGCGAAGCGACTCGCGAATACGATGGCAAAGAAACCATGTGGTCTTATAGCTGAGCCCAATCATGCGGCTGATTTGAAGGGCAGACATACCTTTCTTTGACGCCATCATGAGGTGCGTAACGGCAAGCCATTTGTGCAATGGAACCTTTGAACGCTCATAGAGAGTTCCAACGGTGACTGTGAATGGCTCACGGCAGGCGTTGCACTGATAGAGGCCAGGACGGTGGCTCTTGCCCTTCATGAGGGTTGCTTGGTCCACGACGCCGCAATGAGGGCAAACCGGGCCATTCGGCCAAACCCGTGCTTCAAGCCATTCGCGGGCTTTGGTTTCGTCGTGAAAGATTGGGTTTGAGATGTCCGACATGGCGATTGCTCCTTACCTGAGCAATACAACATATCAGGCTTACTATGTCAAGGTGATAATTGCCG
>Ga0070738_10004531_pt1 | contig 16515 bp, 12 predicted proteins | sample Coa_R2_2_FD_66446 | JGI IMG/M metagenome (GOLD analysis project Ga0070738, IMG submission 66446) | Surface soil microbial communities from Centralia Pennsylvania, which are recovering from an underground coalmine fire - Coalmine... | ecosystem: Environmental > Terrestrial > Soil > Unclassified ...
AATCTCCTCAATTATCTGTACACAAAATAGCTCAAAAGATTAAAAACTATAACAAAGTTTCCCTAGTAAATCTTAACTATATTTATAAAATCGTAAATAACTAACGAGACGTGAGTGGAAAGCACACGCTTCGCGAACGCACTACTTATTCCATTTAGGGGATGCTACCGTACTAAAAGAGTGTACGGTAATCCTAATTTGATTGATGAAAATTCCCAACCCTATCGACCCGGTTTGCTTAAAAAACCGGGTCTCTCTACCCTCACGAATTGTTTAGGATTGCCATATCTCTTACAACAAGACTAAATGTGTCATATGGCACAAAGCAAACACAAGTAAATAGTGAGAGACTTTGCAAGTAGTCGAGTGAAAAATTTTAGGATTTTTTCATTATAGTCAGGAGATTCAGAGGCACCATGCAACCCTCACAAACTCACCGCAATCCTCTAATGAGTTCTCGGATCACATCTGATGCTGGTCTCCCAGTCTGCTGACAATACTCCTCAAGTTTCTGCACTTCAGTTGATGCCAAGTTAACAGTAATGCGCTTAACCGCCCATTTTTTCTTCATGTTTAACAAATAAAAGCCTATTCATAGGTAAGTTCAGTTGCTTATGTTTGAAGCTATCTTTTGACCATCATCGTAGGAGCATTCTGATGAGGTACCTCCGTTAGTAAATCTCAGTATTTTGCTGTGTTCTTCTCTACCTCATGTAAAAAAACTACTCAGATCATCACAGTTGTAAAGCCGGATGACTGTACCAGCTATAAGGCCCATCTGTAACAGGATGAATATTTAACTCTTCCCGCCACTCATCTAAAGGACGTTCTAGTCCTTCTTCCCATTTGATCGGAAACAAAGGTTTTGCTGATTGACCCATAGTAAGTCCAGCTGAAATTAGGTCAAATTTATACTTGAGTGTCTTACGCTGCTCCTCTGCATTTGTTGCCTCGAGATACAGTTTTTCACTGGTAAAAAAACCGAGAAACAAAGAGAGAAGATCGATAAATAAGAAACTAGGGAAGCGAGTTTGAGCGGTGATTACAGAAATCACTCCCAATTCCCCAAAATTATCAAGGCTGAATCCTGTGATTATGTGATGGATATCATGTGTCTTAAGAATACGAAGGGAAATGTAGTCAGCATCTTCCTCTATGCTTGGTGGCACATCGTAAAATTGGGGATCATAACCCAAAGTACTCAATACTTTGGCAAAAGTCCAACCAAGTGAACCTTTGGGCATTTTCAACATGGCATCCAAATTGTAATCAGGACCAACGTACTTTTCTTTGAGCATTTCTGCTGAGGATGGTTCGTATTGAATCGCTCGGACACACAACTGCATCTGAGGACTATCACGTAGCCTTCTGCCAAGCTCAAAAACGTTACTTACATCTTGCCCAGAACCAGCTGCTAAATCAACAAGTTCTAGAAAGTTTTGTAAATTTTCTGGAGAAGTGATTTCATTGATATATTTGTAGGGCATAAAAGCTAAATACGCTAGCTGGGGAATCTGATGAAGTAAGGTAAGTCGGTAGGGACGTGACTGGTATTAGAGTTTTTGTAAAAAAGTACAAATCCTCAAACTATAGAAGAGAGTGGGAGTCAATCTCAATCACAAAATAGAACAAAAAGGTGAAAAACTCGTGTAGAACGTACAATCGTTTTTTGTTCTAAAATCTGAAGATGCTCTAGTAGAAAGTACCTGCTCTTGAGAACACAACCATCTCAACAAGTTAAGGTAAGTATTTACACATAATATGGATTGTGAAGTTTCGGCTAGAAATAGGTAAAAAGTTGTGTTTTGATGATGAGAAAATATTTGAGCAGATTCCGGAATATGGAAATGCGATTGTGTAGCCTTATATAGTTAATCAATCCATTCAAAGAACTCTAGTAAACTCCTGCCTCACTATTTTTGAATGTGGTTTTATCTGTAGCTTATTTTCAGTTCTAGATACACCTCCATCTTAGGTAAAGCCTTGTCAAAGGAGCAACATAAACTATGTGTAATATGTGCAAATTTCTTTCCTCTGTCACCTTGTTCGCTCTTTTCACCCTAAATCTGAGTGCTTGTTCAAAGCCATCAGTGACTGAACAACGGCAGGAGCAACGGCAAACAACTCAAGTAGAACAATATAGCAGTGACAACGGTATTCAGCGACAGTGCAATCGCTCTGTTGTTATACAGAACAACGGCAAGACTGAGGTTCATCAATCTTCTAAGTGTGAATAATCTCCCTGACAACGTAAGGGGGACACAAGGGGAGCTAGCGTAGACAAAGGACATTCCCTATCGCTCTTGTCTGTCCCCCAGTCTTATGCATCAGAAAAAGCCACCCACGTTTCACTGGGTGGCAGCATTGCTTGGTAGTTCTTACTAATTCAAAACTAACTATTCTTTAGGAAATACCCATCAACTTTTAGAGAGATAGAATATCTCACAGAATTATCCCCTAATTATACCTTTAGTTTTCCATGGTTCCTTCGGCTGATAGAGATAATAAGTAGATTGTAACTGCTATGATTTATCCTACATAAAACATAAATTTTCAAGGAACTCAAATTAATGAATATCTTAGCGTGGGTCGTGTTAGGCTTGATTGCAGGTGCAATTGCAAAAGCTATTTATCCTGGTCGTCAAGGTGGTGGAGTCCTGGCAACAATTATATTAGGTATAATTGGCGCATTTATAGGTGGTAGCTTAGGTGTATTCTTCAGCACAGGTAGATTTGTGCTAGCAGCCTCTACTCTAAGTATTACTGGAATTTTAGTAGCTATTTTAGGGGCAATCGTAGCAATCTTCTTGTGGAATTTGATGACCCGTGGTAGTACTGTTTAGAAAAATTGTAGTTAATATCAATAACATCAACAATCAAAAAATTTGTCGAGATTCAGTTATCTCAAAAATTTACACGATAGCGGTGCCTTAACTAAAGGCACCGCTATTTTAATATTGCAGTCTAAGTGTTTGGCGTAGACATGTAGCAGTAGGACAGATCTCGTGGTAAGTTATTAGCGTAACCCAGGCAGCTATCAAGTATAAAAAGATAGCATGGCTTTTTTGCACGAGAAACCTTGTATCGTTATTATCAGTCTCAATGCAATGGGGGCAATACATTGTTAGCAACTTGATGAGTATTTGTAAAGTGTTATTGGATTACTGCTTACCTCAATTATCGATTGGACCTTCACATAAAGAGTTGATTGATACAACGTACATGTTGTTTGCGTCTTACTTAGCGAAAATTTTGGATTTTACTGCTTCTAAAATTATTAACTTAAATGTCATTGATTCTATACTGTTGAGCCTTTGCCTATCAGCTATCTTATTTTACTGCTATGGAATTTATGCTGCGATCGCCTTTCGCCGTCATGCTCCTGTAGATCCAAACTTTCACCCACCCATTACGATACTGAAACCTATTTGTGGGCTAGACAGTGATGCATATGAAAATTTGGCATCCTTTTGCCGACAAGACTACCCAGTGTACCAGATTATCTTTGGTGTTCGGGACTCGCAAGACTCTGGAATAGCAGTAGTCAAACAAATTATTCAAGATTTTCCAAAACTAGATATTCAGTTAGTGGTCAATGATCGCATTATTGGAACTAACCTCAAAGTGAGTAATCTGGACAATGCCAAAACTTTTGCTCAATATGAAATTTTAGTAATTGCTGATAGTGATATCCGGGTAGAACGTAACTATTTACGACAAATTGTCCAGCCATTGCAAGATCAGAGTGTTGGTGTTGTGACTTGTCCGTATCGTTCTATACCGCGAGGATGGGTAACAACCTTAGAAGCACTTGGAACTGCTACAGATTTCCATGCTGGTGTTTTAGTCAGCAAGCAATTAGAGGGGATTAAGTTCGCTTTTGGTTCTACTATTGTGATTCGTCAGAAAGTGTTGGAAGCCATTGGCGGATTTAAGGCGATCGCTGACTATTTAGCAGACGACTTTCAACTTGGTTACCTACCAGCTCAAGCAGGTTACAAAGTTGTACTTTCTGATTATGTTGTTGAGCATATATTAGCACCTAGCACAGTTGTTGATGTTATCAAGCACCAAGTTCGTTGGGCTCGTTGTATTCGTGTTTCTCGTCCTTGGGGTTATTTTGGATTAATTTTTACCTATGGTACTGTGACTAGTATTTTATTGTTGATTGCAACACAAGGATCAACTCTAGGCTGGACTGGACTGGGGATCACTTGGACGACACGATTAATCATGGGTTGGGTAGTCGGAGTTCAGATTCTCAACGATCCATCAGCTAAAAAGTTTCTTTGGCTGATCCCTTTACGGGATTTTATCAGCTTTGCTATTTGGTGCTACAGCCTCTTTGGTAATACAATTGAGTGGCGAGGGAGACGACTAAAGTTGAATAAACAGGGAAAATTGGTACTCAGCTAATTCTCTTAGCGATCGCTAACTCATTAAAGTACTGCATTTAGAAATTAATAAACCAAAAGTCTTCCTGAGAGCTAGAATAGACAGAACTTTAACAAGTATTCATATATTTATATGGGGCATCTATTATCCTCAATTTTGCTCGCAATATCATCAAATATTGATAATTTCGCTATAGGTGTTGCTTATGGAGTAAAGAGGATTAGAATAGGTATATTAAGTAACTTAATTATTGCCTTGTTCTCTGGTTTAGGAACATATTGTTCTATGTCAGTAGGAGCAATGATTGGTAGATTTTTATCTGTACATTTAGCTAAGTTTTTAGGTTCTGGAGCACTTGTGCTCATTGGAATTTGGGGAATATGGGATGCATTGCAAACGGAGGAACAAGAAAAAAGGAAACAAAATAAAACCTCTGTCAATGACCTTTCTTATACAACCTTTATTAAAGATCCAGAAAGAGCAGATTTAGATAAGTCTCGATTTATTGATGTTAGAGAATCTATTACTTTAGCATTAGCTTTGACAATTAATAACATAGCTGGAGGCGTAGGGGCTGGGCTTTCTGGTTTAAACATTCCTATGACCACATTTTTATCATTTATATTGAGTATATTGGGAATTTTCTTAGGATATTTTCTAGGGGAGAAGTTTACATCAAAGATGTCTGGAAAATGTTCAGGAATTCTATCTGCGCTTCTAATAATATGTATTGGAATATATGAGTATTTTAGTTAAAGATTGTATTGATGTAGACTCCAAGAACTAACTTCCGTGTAGGAGTTGTAAAAATTCAAAATCTCAGAATCCCGGTTTCTCTAAGAAATTGGGATTCTTATTTTTCCTGAATGATTTAGGACACTCTATACTGCTAATAACTAATACTCATCATTGCCTATTATCAAAAAATATGAAGTATAAAATGATATTTAATATGCAGTATATACTGAAGCCGAACATTAAATTAATGGAGAGTGACAACTGACATCTGTAATTGTATAATTTCATCATCAATCAAAGTCTAACTTAACATTGCTGTCATAAGTTACTTGCAGAAATAAAACTTTCTCTGTACACAAGTGGCTGTTTCTCATTCTTATAGAGACAGTACACAAAGCAAACGCAAAGGATCTAGATTCTTGGCTCCATATCTCATTGTGGCTTTTCAACCAAGCTTAGTATCTGTAGGGTTTTGAACTGTTCATATCAAGGGGAATGACTTTATCTACCGTATGTGCCGATGAAATTTGTCATGACATAATCTCATGCAATTAAACAGCAAATATAATGAAACCAGAACAAACCGCACTTATACTGATTGGTTACCAAAATGACTACTTTGCTGTGAATGGCATTTTACACAATGTAGTAGAAGAGTCTGCTAAAGTCACAAATGTTCTAGTCAACACAGTTCATTTGATTGAACAGTTACTAGCAACTCCTGTCTTATTGATCTCAACACCAATCCTGTTTACCCCAAACTATGAAGAGCTCGTTGAGCCCGTAGGAATTCTCAAAATAATCAAAGAAGTCGGTGCTTTCCAAGCTGGTACTAAAGGTGCAGAAACGATTCCTGAGTTATTGCCTTTTAAAGAACGGATTATTGAAGTATCCGGTAAACGTGGTCTCAATGCTTTCTCCTGTACTGAACTTGATACAGTCTTAAAGCGACGGCAAATCACTCATGTTGTTTTAGCTGGTACTGTAACCTCAATTTGCATCGATTCAACGGGTCGTGCTGCTCATGAGCGTGGTTATCACGTCACGATTCTCGCGGACTGTACTTCTGCTCGAACTAATTTCGAACAGGATTTTTACTGTGAGCATATATTTCCTTTATATGCAAATGTGATTTCTCACTCACAACTACTAAATCAACTCAAAATTGTCGCATGACGTCTGATATTGAGCCGAACGAAGAACTTCATACTCAGATTCAATACCGCCTCATTGAAAAACTTTCGGAGTCAGAACGACGCTATCGAGAACTGGTTGAGAGTCTACAAGAGATTGTGTTTCAAAGCAATGAAAAAGGTCAGTTAACTTTTCTAAACTATGCATGGACGGAGATTCTTGGCTACAATCAAGAAGAATCTTTGGGAAAGCCCATTCACGATTTCCTTCATCCAGAAGACCAGACTGTTTTCCAGAATTTGTTGACTCAATTGAGTGGTCACGATTTGGTTGATAGTATGGCTCCGTCAAACAGTAAAATATTGCCCAATAGACAGGAACTACGATTTTACAACCAAACTGGAGAGATCGTTTACCTGGAATTATCAGCGCGTTGGATCAAATTATCTAACCTAGATCCAAGCAAAGAGGGTTTATCTGGCTCGTTGATTGACATAACTGCGCGTAAGCAAGCCCAGATGAGAGAGCGAGAAAAAGCCGAGTTAGCCGAAATCACTTTGCAAAAGCTGCAACAAACCCAGATCCAACTCATTCAAACAGAAAAAATGTCTAGTTTGGGACAACTTGTTGCTGGAGTTGCCCATGAACTGAACAATCCTATTAACTTTATTTATGCTAATCTCGTTTACGCTCAGCAGTATACTGAAGATCTGCTGAGACTAGTGCAACTCTATCAGCAGCAGTACCCTAATCCTACAGTAGAAATCCAACAGATTATCAAAAGCATTGACCTTGATTTTCTGCAGGTGGATTTGAATAAACTTCTTCGATCTATGCAAGTGGGAACTGAGCGTATTAAAAATATTGTTAAATCCTTGCGTACTTTCTCTCGTCTTGATGAAGCAGAAATTAAGGCAGTAAATATCCACGAAGGAATTGATAGTAGCCTAATGCTTCTGCATCAGCACTTACAACCTAAAGAAGATTATCCAGCTATCCAAGTTATCAAAAAGTACGGACAACTGCCCTTAATTGAGTGCTACCCAGGTCAACTGAACCAGGTATTCATGAATATTCTCAGCAATGCCATTGATGCCTTAAACCGAAATAACCAAAAGAAAACTATAGAAGAAATTAACAATGATCCTAGTAAAATTACGATCCATACCGCATTATTAGATAGTGATTGGGTAGAAATCTCAATTAAAGATAATGGTCCTGGTATAACCGCAGGCATTAAGCAACGGATCTTTGACCCGTTCTTCACCACCAAGCCTGTAGGTGAAGGTACTGGTTTGGGATTATCAGTTAGCTATCAAATCGTGGTAGTAAATCATAGCGGCACCATAGAGTGCATTTCTGTAGTAGGTAAGGGGGCAGAGTTTAGAATTACAATTCCAATTAAACAGATAACAACACACTCACCTTAATCTTTATTAAGACATAGAATCCCATGAACAGAGCCTTATTAGTGATTGACGTCCAAAATGAATACTTTACGGGTCAGTTACCAGTAACTTATCCATCAGACAGTCTAGATAAAATTTTGGAGGCAATGAACACCGCATCTTCACGGGGAATCCCAGTTATTGTTGTCCAACATACGCAACCGCAAGCAGATTCCCCCATTTTTAGAAAGGGAAGCCCACAATGGGAACTCCATCCTGAAATTACTAAACGTCCTTATGATTTGCTGATTGAGAAAAACTTACCAGGAAGTTTTACCAATACAGAATTGGAAACTTGGTTAAGACAAAGAGAAATTGATACAGTTGTTATCTCCGGATACATGACTCAAGTTTGCTGTGACACAACTGCTAGACAAGCTTCTCATCTTGGTTTTTCCGTTGAGTTTTTAAGTGATGCAACGGGAACCCTCGCTTTTAAAAATGGTGGAGGTGCTGCTACTGATGAAGAACTTCACAGAGCAACCTTAGTCGCCCAAGCTCCCTTTTTTAGCAAGGTGATAAGTACCTCTACGTGGGTGAATGGTCTTGAGACTACCGATAAATAGTCAAGACAATTACAGCACAACTTAAAAAGTGTGCTTAGTTGGTTAGTGGTTGCGCTTTAGTGTGAAAGCGCAACTACTGGTTTATTTAGACATCCCAAATATACCGCCGATAGAGCGAACCAAATTCTTCGGTTCCATTGACTCCATTGCTGCAGTAGGTTCAAAGCCACAGTGCATCATACAATCTGCACACTTGGGATTACCACTAGCGTGACCGTATTGACTCCAGTCCGTTTTTTCTAAAAGTTCCTTAAAGGTGGCATAATAACCCTCGCCAAGTAGATAACAGGGCTTTTGCCAGCCGAGAACACTGTAACTAGGACTACCCCAAGGGGTACAGTCATAATCTTTTTCACCCGTGAGCAAATCTAAAAATAGTGGACTGTTGTTAAAGTCCCAATTTTTCGTACCAGCTTTCACGGGTGCGAGAATTTCTCGGAAAAGAGCCCGTGTCTGTTCAAGCTTGAGGAAATGATCCTGGTCTGGTGCTTTCTCGTAGCTATAGCCCGGAGAAATCATCATGCCATCAATATTCAAAGTTGCTAAAAAGTCAAAGAATTCTTGCATTTGTTTAGGATCAACACCCTCAAAAATAGTCGTGTTGGTGGTCACACGAAATCCTTTAGCTTTAGCAGCACGAATTGCTTTCACAGCAATATCAAAGACACCTTGGCGATCAACACATTTGTCGTGCCACTCTCGCATTCCATCAAGATGCACACTGAAAGTCAGGTAAGGAGAAGGTTGAAACTTATCCAAGCTTTTTTCTAGCAACAAAGCGTTGGTACACAGATAAATGTACTTTTTGCGTTCAACTAATCCTCGGACAATCTCATCTATTTGAGGATGTAGTAGGGGTTCTCCTCCCGGAATTGAGACAATAGGTGCACCGCACTCTTCCACTGCGGTAAAGCACTGTTCGGGTGTGAGATTTTTTTTAAGTATATCTGTTGGGTGCTGAATTTTACCACAACCAGAACAAGCTAGGTTACACCGGAATAGTGGTTCCAACATCAAGATTAAAGGAAAGCGTTTCCTTCCTAAAAGACGCTGAGTCACCAAATATTTGCCTATGTCCAAAGCCTGCTGTAGATGAATTGCCATTTCTCTTAATCACTCCTCTTTATATAAAAGTTAGGAAGTTAGGACTTAGGAGTTGTGAATTACTCACTCCTTACACCTCACTCTCTGACTCACGTATCCCTGCCACATAAGTGTGACTGTGATGGGAGACCGTGACAGATCTAACTCGCGTACTGCCTTAGATGCATCATAATACATCGGTTGCTGAGCTATATGGACACGATCTAAGGGAAACGAAGGCACCTTACCATCTGCTTAAAGCTTAGACTTGTTGTGGTAACCAATAAGTTCCTCTCATAATCACTAAAAGCGCTTACGGGGGAACCAATCATCCAGAATACTATAGATGACTGGCACAACAATTAAGCTCAGCACAGTAGAACTTACCAAACCACCAGCAATAGCTACAGCCATAGGCGATCGCAACTCGGAACCGGCTCCTAAACCTAGAGCGATCGGCACCATCCCTAGGATAGTGGCAGCGGTCGTCATCATGATTGGTCGAAGTCTGACTGGCGCTGCTTTGAGAATAGCCTCTGTCCGATGTAATCCAGATTTACGTAGTCGATTGATGTAATCTACGATCAATATGGCATTTTTATTGCTTAATCCTAGCAAAAAGACGAAACCAATCAGCGAGATCATGCCAAAGTCACTTTTGGTCACCAGTAGTGCTAACATCCCCCCTACCAATGCCAATGGCAAAGATATAGCAATGACCAAGGGATCTATCCAACTTTTGAATAATCCAATGAGTACCGCAACAATACACAAAGCTGATAGGCACAGAGTGGTGCCAAAACTGCTAAAAACATCACTACTACGAGCAGAGTCTCCTCCTAAATCTAGAGACACACCAGGAGGTAGAACCGCTTTAGCTTGAGCTACGAGTTTATCAGTGGCATCACCTAACGAAATATCTTTGCCAAGGTTAGCACTAATATAGGCTACACGTTTACTATTATGATGCTCAATTTGAAAAACTTTTTCTTGTGCATCAGCAACACCTGTAACTGTCACATCAGCAAATCCTGGCATCTTCGTAATGCGAGCTTTGATTGTATTTGCTGCTTTACTGAGAGCTTGGAGATCATTCCCTTGTAAAGCTAACTGGAGAGGTTTTTGACCACCAGAGTCATCAACAAATTGAATATCCTCAACACTTGTGGTCACACCAGCAACAGAAGGTAGAGAAGAACGCAATCTGTCTTCCACTTCTGATGTTTTGGCTTTTCTATCATTTTTTAGCTTGACATAGAGCTTCCCTTTATTTGGTTCGCCCTGGCGAGAACCCACAACAGTGAACACTGTTTCGACTTCAGGGGATTTTCTGACGACTGCTTCTAGTTTTTTGGCAACCTCAAGAGATTCGTTTAAAGGGTTTGTGGGCAGTGAGAAATCAGAAGTGAGGAATGAGGAGTTAGAGTTTTTTCCTATCTCCTTCTCGCCTTGTTGATTAGGTAAAGTCGGCAAGGGAGCTGAATAGACAATGTTGAATTCTCCTCGATCTAGTTTGGGAATAAACCCTTTAGGGATCAGCGGGATCAACGCCATACCTCCTACAAAGCTCAGGGCAGCTAACGCCACAACAATCCGCCGATGAAGCAAAGACCATCTGAGGATGTTCCGATAAATTTGATCAAAGGCTTGACTGAATTTTCCTGGCTGATGAGAGAACCGGGAAAATTTTGGCTTGATCCAGTAAATCGACAAAACCGGAGATAAGGTACGGGCAACTAACAAAGAAGTGAGCATTGCTGCCGAGACAGTGATACCGAAAGGCTTAAAAAATTGGCCAATGACCCCTGCCATTAAACCAATTGGTAGAAAAACTGCCACTGCTGTAAACGTTGCGGCTGTAACTGTTAATCCAATCTCATCAGTGGCTGCAAGCGCTGCTTGTCGAGGTTTTTCTCCATGTTCAACGTGCCGTATGATATTTTCGACATCAACGATCGCGTCATCAATAATAATCCCAATAACTAACGCTAGTGCCAAGAGCGTGATTGTTTCTAGATTAAAACCAAACCAAGCCATGACAATGAACGTTCCCAAAAGAGAAGTCGGGATCGCTAGTGCGGAGATGAGGGTAGCTTGCCAGTTCCATAAAAAAGGAAAAATGACTATCACTGACAGAACTATTGCTTCAATCAGAGCATCTATCGTCGATTGAGTCGCCTGGCGAATATATTCTGCTTGAGTCGCAGCCAAAGATATCTTTACATTAGGCAGAGTAGACCGCAGTTTTTGGACTTGTCCTTCTACTTGACTAACCACTTCAAGAGTGTTAGCGTCTCCGCGTTTAATCACCTCGAAGGCTAAAGCGTCTCTGCCGTTAAATCGCACCAATGTCGCACCTTCTTGCGGCACAGTTGTATTTGCTGTGCTTCCTTGAGGTGAGATGCTTTGGTCTCCCAGCAGATTAACTTTAAGAACTCCTGGTAATTTTTTGATGGCTGGCACAATTTGGTCTTTGGCTAGCTTGGTCAGCTGAGTTAAATTTTGTGAGGGACTTTCTATGGCATAACTAATGGCGGCTGACTCGTTAAGGTTCAAGGGGATAATTTTGAAAGTTGCCCCTTTTGTGAGGGTAATCTGCTTTATCGCCGTTTTAACTTTTTGGGTTGACTCTTCCAGGTTAGTGCCGACACCAAAGGATAGGCTAACTGCAGTTTGGCCAGGGTATGTGGAGGAGTTGATGTCGTCGAGTCCATCTAGAGAGCGTAAACGCTGTTCTAAGGGTTTGGTCAGCTTTATTTCTGTGTCCTCAGCAGTTGTCAGTGGTGCTGTCGCATTCACCACGACCACTGGAAAGGTAATGTCTGGAAACAAAGCATACTTAAGAGAGCTAAATGCTAATAGCCCCGCCACCACGACTGCGATCCAAAAACTGAGCGTTAGCCAAGGGTACTGAATAGCTAGTCTAGAAATATTAAATCGCTCTCGTACGGATGAAGGGCGATTAGACTTTAACTTCATGGAGTAAATTTTCACTAAATTTTTGATTTTAAAAGGTTTGATAGGTTCTAAGATTTACTTAAATAGAAGTAAATTAAGCACTATTGTTTCAAGTCATGCATAATAAAAGTGTTATGTTATAATAACGGCCTATTTTTCTTATCTCAAATAAGTAATACGGGTATCAATGAACTACATGTGTTTAATATACAAGCCTTAGACCAAACTCATTTTATATTCAAAGCTATTATTTTATAAATTCTGGAAATATTGGCATTCATGTAATGTGCTGGATATTGGGATGTGGAGTGAGAGAAATTCAGGTTTCCACAAAACTTATTCAACTCATCCAAATAGAAATAGTTCAATTTGTTGAGAGGGTTCATGCCTAATTTCCTTCCCCTGCAAAAGATTCTGGTTTGTCAGGGAGCAGAGTATCAGGCGGTACGCCGTGGTTTGAGTCGCGCATCTGGCTCTAAGCCATTAGCGCTATCGATCCCCATTGGGATTAAACCGTTAACTAGCTACCTACAAAAAAGCTTACTAAGTGAGCAGTTTCTAAATCATCCACAGCCTAGTGTACTGGTGATGGGTCTTTGTGGTAGCTTGAGCCCTAACTACTTAGTAGGAGATATCACATTATATCAGTACTGTGTAGATCAGGCAAGTGGTACTGCTGCTCAACTCAGTTGCGATCCCACCTTAACTGAGTTGCTTTACTCCCGTCTTCAAAACAAAGCTTCAATTGTGAAGGCGTTGACGAGCGATCGCATCGTTTCCTCTGCAGCAGAAAAGCGCCATCTAGGTGAGATATCGGGGGCTGACGTTGTCGATATGGAAGGATTTGCTGCTTTAAAAATTCTCTCTCAAGCTGGAGTGGCAGTGGCAATGCTGCGCGTCGTTAGTGACGACTGCTACCATGATCTACCTAATCTAACTCCAGCACTAAGTCCTGAGGGCTCACTTCAGCCTTTACCCTTGGCGATCGCCATGCTCCGACAGCCAATCCCCGCCACTCGGCTCATTAGAGGCTCCCTGCGGGGATTAAAAGTGTTGGAAAAAGTGACAACTTTGCTATTTGCGAATTAAATACAGCCCTCTAACTGCTCGAATACACCCGTCCTTTCCAAGCACCACCGCGCCCTTGCCAATGACGCAATGCTGAATCTAGAGTCATCAGCGTGTAGAGAAAGGCAATCACTGGTAAACAACAGGCTAACCAAGGAGAACATTGATAAAAGCGGATCGTAGGTAAGTAAGCCAATGTCATCAATAGCCATGTTGTAAAACCAATAGCTGTCAGTGGCCAATTCCCTGTTAAAACACCCAATATTGCCCCTATTGGTGGAACCAGATAAACCAATGTCATCCCGATCAAAGCACCCAGTAGCATGAATGGGGAATAATTCAGTTGAGTAAAAGCTGTACGAGCAACCATATTCCAAATCGTATCTAAGTCAGGATAGGGACGTAGGCTCTGAGTTAAGGTACTGAGCCCTAGCCAGATACGACCTACTTTGTGATCAGGTTGTGAAGAATTCATCACTCCCTCTCCCTGAACACCCGACTTTACCGCCTCAGCCAAAGCACAGTCATCAATCAAGGCTTGCCGAACAACTTGAATACCACCAATACGAGCTAAAGCTTGACGACGAATGAGGATACAACCTCCAGCCGCAGCCGCAGTTGCCTTAGTGGGGTCGTTAACCCAGTGAAAGGGGTAAAGTTTTTGAAAGAAAAAGACAAACGCTGGAATCAATAGTTGTTCCCAAAAGCTTTCACACCTGAGCTTTACCATAATAGACGCAAGGTCTAAATCTTCTTGCACCGCTTTGGCAACCAAGCGCTGGAGATTGGCAGTATCGTGCTTAATATCTGCATCCGTTAGCAGAAGATATTCTGGTGACTGTTCTGGTGATGTGGTATACAACGTCTCTACAGCTTGAATACCTTGCTCCATTGCCCACAGTTTACCTGTCCACCCAGAAGGTAGTGGTTTTGCGGCAACGATGTGCAGTTGTTGTTCTTTTGCTAACGATTGGGCAGTTTCTTTTGCAACCCGAGTGGTTCCATCTGTACTATTGTCGTCTACCAAAAACACCGTGAAAGCACCTGCATAATCTTGGGTCAAGAGCGATCGCAAGGTAATTGGTAACAAATCAGCCTCATTGCGAGCAGGAATCACCGCGCAGACAGCAGGTAATTTTTTTAGCTTTGCTTCTTCTAACTCTAATTGCTGGTCTGTCCGCCAAAACTGTCCCCACACACTTAGTAATCCTATCCAAATCACCAGGGATACCAAGGATAGAACTATTATACTTAATTCAATTCCACTCATTTTTTTACTGCCAACTCTTGGTACTTTTTACCCTTTGTATGCCAGAAGCTCTGGTATATATTTCTCTAGAGAGAAAATTTTTTGCTCCCTTTGAATTACCATCAATTATCCTAGCGTTGGAAACAAAACACTTCCAATCTTCGACAAATCAAAGTACACCAAGTATGAGAAAATACTTTCCACGCTCCTTGCCGCATTCACAATAAATTTTGAGATTGAGTATTCTTACATGCAAACTCAAGACAGAGCTACAACATCAAAAGTCGTAGCGGCGATCGCAGCTAGCCAAAATCATCTTCTTTCGATTCAATATCCAGCAGGTTACTGGTGGGCGGAGTTAGAATCCAATGTCACCATAACTGCTGAGGTTGTCCTGCTCCATAAAATTTGGGGAACAGACCGCGCCAGACCCATGCACAAAATAGAGGCTTACCTACGTTCTCAACAGCGAGAGCATGGGGGCTGGGAACTTTTTTATGGGGATGGTGGAGATCTCAGCACCTCAGTTGAGGCATATATGGCACTGAGGCTCTTGGGTGTATCGGCAGCTGACCCGGCTATGGAGAAAGCAAGGAAATTTATATTATCACGGGGCGGCATCAGTCGGACTCGCATTTTTACCAAGCTTCACTTAGCTCTCATTGGTTGCTACAGCTGGCGTGGTCTTCCTTCACTACCACCTTGGGTGATGTTGTTGCCTGAGACATTTCCGGTTAACATCTACGAAATGTCTAGTTGGGCAAGGTCAAGCACTGTTCCACTCCTGATTGTCTTGGACCGTAAACCAGTTTTTCAGGTTAGTCCAGCCATTACCTTAAGCGAGCTGTATGTTGAAGGTTATGAGCAAGCCTCTTTTGAATTGCCACGTAAAAATGATTGGACAGACTTATTCATTTACCTTGACAATGCTTTTAAGTTAGCAGAAAAACTGAATTTAGTTCCCTTTCGTTCTGAGGGTATTAAAGCTGCCGAACGCTGGATTATAGAACGGCAAGAGGCAACGGGCGACTGGGGTGGTATTATTCCCGCCATGCTAAATTCGCTGCTAGCTCTACGGTGTCTGGATTATGATGCGGCTGATCCAATTGTCGAACGAGGACTAAAAGCAGTCGATAACTTTGCTATTGAGACAGAAGATACTTACACAGTACAGCCTTGTGTCTCTCCTGTATGGGATACAGCCTGGGTGATGCGGGCGTTAGTAGAGTCTGGTTTTGCGCCAGATCATCCCACTCTAGTCCGCGCTGGCGAATGGTTGTTAAGCAAGCAAATCCTAGATTACGGGGATTGGGCTGTTAAAAATCGGAAAGGAAAACCGGGAGCGTGGGCTTTTGAGTTTGAAAATCGCTTTTATCCTGATGTCGATGACACTGCGGTTGTAGTTATGGCACTGGATGGAGTGAAACTACCTGACGAAAAGCTAAAACAGGGAGCGATCGCACGTGCTGTACAGTGGATTGCGTCTATGCAGTGTCAGGCTGGTGGTTGGGCTGCTTTTGATTTGAACAACAATCAGGACTGGCTGAACCTCATACCTTATGGTGATCTCAAAGCCATGATCGACCCTAACACTGCTGATGTTACCGCTAGGGTGTTAGAAATGTTGGGTAGCTGTAACTTATCAATTGATGGTCATAACCTTCAACGGGCACTTAGCTACCTCATCCGGGAGCAAGAAACGGAAGGTTGCTGGTTTGGTCGTTGGGGAGTCAATTATATTTATGGAACAAGTGGAGTCATTTCAGCTTTGTCCTCAATTGCTCCAGACAAAACACGACTCCATTTAGAACGGGCTGTAGCTTGGTTGGTTCAATCTCAAAACCCGGATGGTGGATGGGGCGAGACTTGCCAAGCT
>Ga0070738_10004537_pt1 | contig 16486 bp, 10 predicted proteins | sample Coa_R2_2_FD_66446 | JGI IMG/M metagenome (GOLD analysis project Ga0070738, IMG submission 66446) | Surface soil microbial communities from Centralia Pennsylvania, which are recovering from an underground coalmine fire - Coalmine... | ecosystem: Environmental > Terrestrial > Soil > Unclassified ...
GGCTAACTCTGCGCCTAAAGCGGTTCGCTGAGGTTCACGCCGCAACCAAATATCCGCTGAATTGCCTGGGTCGCACCCAGCGGCAGACTAATCTGCCCAGGCGGCACCGTGGCCTCGCGCGGATTGATTCGGATTAGCTTGCCATCAAGATGCCCAGTCACCCATTCCGAGGTGCTCCGCACCGTAGGAATGGCTCCGCCCGCTCCCAATTCGATCACCGCCACCTTTGCGGACTTTTCGGCCAGTTCGTCCATCCACGCAGAAAATCTCTCGCGCTGTCGGTCGGTCCGGTGACTCAGCCATGAATAATCACCAGACATCAGAATGTTGGGTCGTGCCAATTCGCGACAATTCTTACACCGGGGCAACGGCTCCAGGGCGCGAAACTTCGAGACGTCGATGTTGACAGGACCGCCGTCCGCCTCCCAAATCTCATTAGTGCACGGAACCCGGCACTGGAGGTGACCTATCGAGCCGTGACACTCGACCAGGCGCTCTGGCGAAAAGCCGGCCTTTTGAAATTGGCCGTCGACGTTCGAGGTAAACACGAAGTAGCCGTGAGCTTTTGACTTGCCGAGTTGTAGCAACTCGTGGAAGCCCGCGTGCGGAGCGGTGTGTCGATACAGGTTCAGCCGGTGTCCATAAAATGCCCACGCCAGCGCTGGGTCCTCCTTGAACCAGGCCGGATTAGCCATTTCCTCGAATGAGATGCCGAGCTCCGCAAGGGCGGGATAGGCACGCCAGAAACCTTGCTTCCCGCGGAAATCGGGCAAGCCGGAATCGACTCCCATGCCTGCTCCGGCCGTGACCAACAGGGCGTCAGCGGCTTTAAGAACGGCAGCGGCCTGCCTCACCTGGTCCTCTATGCTCAAGTCCACCTTTCTTTTGGCAATAATTTGTTAACTGGAAAGCAAATTCCGCCAATGCGTCCGCAAGCCGTTGACGAAAGCCACCTCAGGTAGTATGGAAGGTCATGTTAAAATGTGGCTCTTACCTCGTGGCGCTTTCCTTTTTTACGGCTTCCCTGGTCGTCCGTGCCGGTGAAGTACCGGATAACTGGACATGGGATGATGATGCCGGCGCGCGCAAGCAGCACGCGGCTCTCGAGGGCAAGCCCATGCCACCCCTGTCCGTACAGGGCTGGGTGAACGGCGAGGTCAAACCCCAGGACATGAAAGGCAAGGTCGTGGTCGTGGATTTCTTTGCGACCTGGTGCGGCCCCTGCATGGCCGCAATTCCCCACAACAATGAGTTGCTCAAGAAGTACAAAGACAAAGGCCTGGTGATTGTCGGCGTATGTACCTCCCGGGACGGGCAGGAGCGCATGTCCGACACCGTTAAATCCAAGGGAATCGAGTATCCGACGGCGCGCGACCCGCAGCTCAAATCCGAGGCCGCGTGGAGGGTTCATTACTACCCGACTTACGCGCTGGTTGATCGCAAGGGGATTGTCCGCGTGATCGGTCTGCAGCCCGATCACGTGGAAGAGGTAGTGGAGAAACTTTTAGCCGAGCCGGCCGCGTAGTTGCTTCAGATTTGCAGAAGGACTCTCTGCCCGCCGAAAAATCGGCTCAAGCCGGATACGGGTGCATCCAAGGCTTGCGATATTCGCGGCGCAAGAGCTTCGCGGCGGCGGGATTGCCGACAATCTGTTCCTGCTGCGGATCCCACTCAATGCGTGTTCCTGTCTCGTAGGCGATCATCGCCAGCTTGACGGTCGCCGTTGAGAGATACGCGTCCTGCGGCTGACAACCAGGCTGTTTCCGCGTGCGTACGGCATTCAGGAATTCGGCCATATGCAGCCCGCCGGTGTCGGCTTTGACTTCCTGAACCTGCCGGTCCTTGCCCTTTCCGCGTGGAATAACGACCCATCGGTCATCGGTGACAAAGAGGGTCTCCTTCTCGCCGTAAAAGAAAATGCCGTTCGAGACTTCCGGGCTGTACTCCTCGGCACCCCAGATGCGGTGCCGCCAGGTCAATGGGCAAGAGGCAAAATCGAAATGCGCCGTTAATACGTCCGGGGTGGTGATTTTGTTCTTAAGCCCATACAACCCGCCCGCTGCAGAAACCGATTTGGGCATCTTCTCGCCAAGGATGACACGCGCCGCGTCCACCAAATGAATGCCCCAGTCGACCAGGTGGCCATGCCCAAACTCCTTTTCGAGCCGCCAGTTCATATGGCCGACCTGCGGGCTGTACGGCAGTTTGGGCGCCGGCCCGCACCAAAGGTCCCAATCGAGGACCGCCGGCGGATCCTGCGGAGTCGGGTCCTTGGTTCCAGCGGTGTAATTGATTGTCGCCTCGGCACACACAATGGGGCCGGTCTGCCCTGATTCAATCCGTCGCCGGACCGCCTGGAAGGCCGGACTTTGACGTCGCTGAAATCCGACCTGAACAATGCGCCCGGCTTTCTGTGCCGCGTCCACCATGGCGCGGCCCTCTCGAACGTCGTAGCTAAGCGGTTTTTCGCAGTAGATGTCGACGCCCCGTTCGAGCGCCGCCAGGAACTGGAGGGCATGCCAGTGCGGCGGCGTGGCGATGATCACCGCTTCAAGCCCCGGAGTTTTAAGGAACTCCTGGTAAAGTTTAAAAGTCTGCGGTCGCTTGCCGCAAAGCTTCTCGACCTCGTCAGCATTTGCAGTCAAATGGCTGCTGTCGACGTCGCACAAGGCTACAACTTCGAAACCCCCGGTTTGGACGGCTGCCTTTAAATCGACCATCCCGTACCAGCCACAACCGATGAGGCCGAGCTTGATCTTAGGTTCCGATCCGGCGGCTCCCAGCGCGCTGGGCAACTGTGAAAGGACCACGGCCCCGGCAGCCGTGCTCTGTAGAAAACTACGGCGGGTGATGGCATTCATGGCCGAAGCATCGAAAAATCCCCAAGCGGAGGCAACCGCATTCTCACACCCAACCGCCGCCAGCCTGTATGCAACCGGGAGCGCTCTTTTGATAGCTTACCGGGTTGCTAAGGCGCGGTAACGCCAACGCGAAAATAAAATGGTCCTTGGCCGGCGCCGTTGGTATCCGCGTAGGCGGTCGTGCCGGCGCGCCCCACGATGTTGGTAGCCACGACGGAAAAATTTGTTGTAGCCAAAGGGTCTGGAACACCAAGGCTGGTGCTGCGTTCCAGGGTGTAGTTAATTCCCGGAACGCTTTGCCATGTCACGATCACGTTGGTGCTGGTGGGCGCGGCGCTTAGCAGTCGCAAGACCGACGCGGCGTTGGTCGGATTGGTGCCGCAAACCCACTCCTGCCAGTTGTTCATGCCATCCCCATCCGAATCGGCGTAATCAGCGGAACCGTCCGTTGGAAGGCCGTAGGATTGGAGCCAGGAGTAGAACGTGGTCGAGTTCAACCCCTGGAACTCGTAGGCCCCCATGTCAACGGTCCCGCCGATGATACGCGGGTTGCCGTCGAGGTCATTGCTGGTGAAAGCGAAGAGGTTATTGCCGGCGTTGATGCAGGGCGAGTTGGGTTGCAGGTGAAAATCGCCATTGGCCGCATCGACGAACATCGGCGTGTTCGTAATGTTGCCGACGCCGTTGGTGGGCAGGGGCATCGTGCAGCAGTAGTTTAGAGTGCAGCTGTCGTTGTAGTTATTAAAGCCGGCCGACTGCACACCGTTGGAATATAAAATACAATTGCAGAGTGTGCATGCGCTGCATGCGCCAAGTCCATTGTTGACCACAGTGCAGTTGTAAAGAGTGCAACTCAACGCCGCCGTGCCGTCGCCCTTTAAGACGAGGTTGCCGCTCAGCATGCAATTGTAAAGGGTGCAATAAGCGGCGCCTCCACCGTAAGGCGCGGACGAGTTCACGATCACGCAGTTTGTGACAAAGGCGTTGCTGGTGCCTCCCCCGATAACGGCGCCACCCCCCGTTCCAAACCACGTCTGTCCATTGGTTAAAGTAAAGCCGGAAACCATAGCGCCACCGTTCAACAAAACGCACCCGCGACCGTTCGCCTGGCCGTCTATGGCTGTAAACCTTGGACCGTTGGCGCTCAATAGCGAAATCGGCTTGGATATTCCCACAGTGGAATAATACACACCGTTGGTCGCCAGGACAACGTTCCCCGGGGCTGCAGCATCCACGGCTTCCTGGATGTTGTGAGCTGCAGTCGCCCAGTTTGTGTAAGGAGCGGTGGGCGCAGGACTGTTCTGCCAAACATATTTTGTTCCCGGCATTAGCACGGTCAGGGTGGCGACCTTACTGGTAGCGGTCCCGAAAACATTGCTCACAACGACAGCATAAGGTCCGGCTTGCTCCGTCCCCACCGAAGTTAGCGTCAGGGTGGCGTTTGTCGCACCAGGGACCGCCGAGCCATTAAACCACCACTGCCAATACAGGGGCACGTGTCCGTAGGCGCTTGCGGAGAAGCTCAAATTGGTGCCAGCCCACGCAGTTTGGCTCAGCGGTTGCACCGTCAGCACAGGCGGCATCGCCGACTGGTACTCGTAGGCCCCGATGTCAACTTGAGTGCCAACGATCCGGAGGTTGCCATCGAGGTCAGTGGCTCCCGTGGCGTAAGCGTTGTTGCCGGCATTGATGCAAAGGGAATTGGATTGCAGGTGGAAATCGCCATTGGCGGGGTCAACGAACAATGGCTCATTGGTAATGTTCCCGGCGCCGCCGGGGGGCATGGGTATTGTGCAGCAGTAGTTCAGCGCGGAACTGCCGGTATCATAGTTCATATCTCCGGAGGGTGCATTGTAGTATAAAATGGAGTTATATACTTTGCTCGAGGAAGCTCCGCCACTCGGATTGCCGCTTATGGTGCAGTTATAAATTGTGCTCTCAGCTGCCCCGGTTCCTGAGTTACCCCTCACCGCGCAGTTATATAAGTTGCACGCGTAGGCCGCCGCGCCGGGCGGATTTTCCACCAGTGAGTTGCCGGTCAAAGTGCAGTTGAACAGCGATGAGAAGAATGCTCCGCTGCCATTTGTGGCCGCCGAATTGCCGATTAAGAAACAGTTCGAAAGCGTGCAGGACTGTACACCCCCGCCGGCAAGATTGGCCGAGTTGTTGCTCAGTGTGCAGTCATAAAGAGTGCAATATGCTGCGCCACCCCCGAATGTGCCTCGGTTGCGCGTCAGCACACAGTTGGTGAGCAAACCGCCGCCCGGAGTTCCGTCGGCTCCGCCGCATCCACCGAAAAGCAGGCCGCCGTTGGTCAGCGTGAACCCCGACACCACCACCCCATTGGTTAACGCCACGCATCGATTTGTCCCCTGGCCATCTATGATGGTAACTTGAGGCCCGTTCACGCTCTTCAGAAAAACCGAGATAGGTATTGTCACTCGATTTTGGTCATAGCCAACCGCTCGCCCACCGCTCGCGTAAACTCCGTTGGTGACCAGGATGGTGTCGCCGGCGATGCCGGCATCGACCGCATCCTGAATCGTGTGGGCCGCGGTGGCCCAGGTGGCGTACGGAACGCTCGGAGTTAGGCTGTCTTGCCACACATATTTTGTCCCTGGAGTGGAGACCCTCACAACGGTCAAGAGGGCGACCTGGCTGGTGATCGAACCCAAAGCATTGGTGATCACCACCGAATAGAGCCCGGCCTGGTTGGTGGTAATAAAAGTCAATGCCAGGCTTGGGTTGGTGGCTCCCAGCGTGGCCGCGCCGTTAAACTGCCACTGCCACGATAACGGTAGCGAACCGACCGCGCCGACCGTGAAGGTTACGTTGCTGCCGGCCAGGACTGTCTGGCTTACCGGTTGCACCGTGATCAACGGTTTGCTGTCGAGAACGGTTATGACGGCGACTTGGCTGGTTGCGGCTCCGGTAATGTTCGTCACCACGGCCCAATAGTTCCCCGCCTGGTTCGTCGTGACCGCACTCAGGGTTAGGTTCGAACTCGTTGCCGCACCAAGGGGCGCCTGGTTAAACCACCATTGCCAGGACAATGGACGCGCTCCGGACGCATTCGCCGAGAGCACGATTTTGGTGCCGGTGTAGACCGTTTGGCTCATTGGCTGAGCCGTAATCACGGGCGCGCTGTACTCGTAGGCACCCATATCCACCGCTGCGCCCATTATGCGCGGGCTTCCGGCAAGATCAACGAGGCCCCACGCAACTGTATACGCGTTGTTGCCGGCATCAATACAGGCCGAACCCGCCTGCAACTGGAAGTCGCTCGGCGCTGCGTTCACAAACAGCGGTGCGTTGGTGATGTTGCCCAATCCCGCCGCCGGCAGAGGCGTCGTGCAACAATAATCCAGCGTGCTGGCCGCGTAGTTCGGCTCCGAGGCGGCGGTGTTGTCGTAGACAATGGAGTTGTAAAGTGTGCCTTGGAAAACACCCCCGGCCTGGGATGCCGAGTTGCCGCTTACGGTACAATTGTAAAGCGTGCTGGAAGCAGCTCCGCCACCCGTGCCGTTCCCGCGGGCGGTGTTCCCGGTCAACAAACAATCATAAAGGATGGCCCCGTAGACGCCACCGCCTGTGGTGGCCGAGTTACCGGTGAACACACAGTTGGTGAGGAAGCAGTTTGTGCCTGTTCCCAGCGCTCCGGCCCCGGTGTCAGCAAAGCCGTTGGTGAAGGTGAAGCCCCAGAGCCAGTCGCCATTGGTCAACGCCAGGCATCGATTGGTCCCGCCACCGTCGATCCGCGTGAATTGGGCGCCGTTGATGCTGGATAACGCCAAGGATTTTTCCACCGACACGCCGCCGGCATACACTCCATTGGTTACAACCACGAACGCGCCTGGAGGCGCCGCATCGATCGCCTCCTGGATGGTTGTGGCTGCAGTAGCCCAGCTTGAGTACGGCGGCATCGGGTTCGGGCTGACTGGGGAGACATACAGCGTGGCGGGGTAGAGTTTGACGGCTTCCGTCAATAGAGTGAGGGCTATGAGGCACGCCGTGATTTTCATGTCTCCCCTACATATACCGGTGTGGCTGTTACTCCAAGAGTTTGCCCCGGCACATCGAATCGGTCAAGCATAAACACGGCGTGTAATCATCGTGGATGCGATCCCGGCGCTGGGAAGCCCCGCAGAACTACGGGGCCGCGACCATCGCAGAACGTTACGCACCCCTTCAAGGAACCAATGGTCGTTTCTGGCAAAAAATGAACGCTGGCACGCCTCCGACTTCAATTGATAATGTTGCCGCCAATGAAATTGACGCCCAGGGTGACCTTTACTGCGGTCTTGGGGTGTTTTCTGGTTTCAGGCATGGCCGGACTGGTTTATCAGGTCGTTTGGACACGATACCTGGCTTTGTTTCTCGGCCATACCAGCTATGCCGTTGTGGCGGTGCTTGTAGCTTTCATGGGGGGGCTTGCGGTTGGAAACGCCTGGCTCGGCGCCCAGGCGGATCGAACCGATAAGCCCTTGGCGTTGTATGGTTGGTTGGAAATCGGCATTAGCGCCTATGCACTTCTCTTCCCGGCTTATTACAAGCTTTGCCATGTCGTTTTCATCAGCCTCGCAAGTAGTCTTGAACCAGGAACCGGTTCGCTTCTGTTGCTGAAGTTCCTGTTCAGCCTGGCAACGGTGCTTTTGCCCACAACGCTAATGGGCGCAACGTTTCCCGCACTCACCCGTTTTGTAACCCAATCTTTATCCGAACTACGGGAAAAGGTGGCGGGGCTCTATTTCATCAACAGCTTTGGGGCGGTGCTGGGGTGTCTCCTCGCTGATTTTTGGCTGATTCCACATTACGGTCTTGAGAGGACGGTATTCGTCGGGGCCGCCCTCAACCTCACCCCAGGGCTGGTTGCATTCTATATCAGTAAGCGAATCGGCGAACGGAAATCCGAAGGGGTCGGAAAACGGGAGGTCGCAGGCAGCGACGAGTCGTTTTCGAGAAGTGAACTGCGGTTGGCGTTGCTCGGAATCGGCCTTTCCGGCTTTGTCGCGATGCTTTACGAGGTAGCGTGGACTCGGTTTTTGGCTCTCGCCCTCGGCGCGACCACCCATGCTTTCTCTCTAATGCTGATGACCTTCATCAGCGGCATTACGGTCGGCGCGTGGCTCATTTACTACGGACGCAGAGTAGGGCGGAGCCTGGAAGCCTTCGCCTGGGCTGAACTGACGCTCGCCATCACTCTTCTGGTTTCCATGCCGTTCTACGCCGCGGTGCCATATTGGTTTGTAAAGGGAGCATCGCTGCTCTCGCGCCAGGCAGCGTCATACCCAATATACGAAATGCTCCAGGCGCTCATTTGTTTTGGCGTGATGTTTGTGCCCGCCACTTGTCTCGGTTTGACACTGCCACTCGTCAGCCGAATCGCCACAATCGAACTGGCGCACACTGGGCGCGCGGTGGGAAGGGTTTTCGCAGTGAATACCCTCGGCACTGTTTTCGGAGCCATCGTCACCGGGCTCTGGCTCATGCCGTGGCTTGGCTTGCCCCGGACGTTCGCCGTCGGCATCCTGATTAATTCCTCAGTCGGTTTGGCGATTCTTTTTCGGAACCGAGTCGCCGCCAGGCGATGGATCGCCGTGCCGATAGTGGGCTTGTGCTTTATTTGGCTTATCGGAGTAGCCTTCAACGAGGAATGGGAGGGCACGCTTTCGCTGGGTCTCTGGCGCACTCCGCAGGCTCCTGCTAATTTTAAAGCTTTTCGTGAAGAGGCTCGGGACCGAAAGATTGTGTATCACCGCGACGGTGCTGGGTCCACCGTCGCGGTCACTTCTGAGCGCATAGGCAGCAGCAAGGAGATTTTGCGGCTCAAGGTGAATGGAAAAACGGACACAGCAAGTGCCGTCGATGTGACCACGCAGCGGTTGCTCGGTCACATACCAATGCTTCTGTGCCCAGCTTCTAAAGAGGCTCTGGTGGTCGGGTTGGGCAGTGGTATGACCGGCGCCGCGGTGGCCCGTCATTCATCGATTCAACACGTGGACATCGTTGAAATCTCGCCGGAAGTGGTTGAGGCTGCACGCCTGTTCGCCGATTACAATGACCGTTTCTGGGAGAACCCCAGGATCAAGGTGACGGTGGAAGATGCGAAGTCCTTTCTCAAAATAGGCAGCCACCGGTATGATGTGATCATCAGCGAACCATCCAATCCGTGGATGGCTGGCGTCGCAGGAGTGTTTAGTAAGGAATACTACGAGGATTGCCGGGCAAGGTTGACGCCAACTGGAGTCATGGCCCAATGGGTGCAGACCTATGAGACAAGCGATGCGCTCCTGGATGTGGTATTGCGGACATTCGGATCGGTCTTCCCATATGTGAGCATCTGGCAAACATCGGCAGCCGACATTGTACTGGTGGGATCGAGCCAGCGCCTGCCGGTTGACTTGGAGGCCACGCGGGCCCGCTTTCTCGAACGCTCCGTAAACGCTGATCTGGAGCGCATAGAAATTGTGTCTCTCCCGGTGTTGCTGGCCCGGGAGGTTGTTTCACAGGAAAACGGAGCGTTCCTTGCCCTTGAACCCGGCGCCATCCACAGCGATTTCCACCCGATCCTCGAATTTGAAGCTGCCAAGGCCTTTTTTGCGTTCGGCGGGGCAAATCGATGGCGTTTGCTTGATGAAAATCTGCAAACACGACCAACTACGCTCCTTGGGGAGTATCTCAAGACGCATTCGCTAACCGAGGATGATTTAAAGGCGCAGGCCCGTTTTTACCTGGAGTATAGAATGCCCGATCCCAACCTGATGCGAACCGTGCTGCTTCGCTGGGAACGTGAAAAGCCCGAAGCAGTTTTACCCATGGAACTTATCGCACAGACCCCCTACCAACCAACCAGCGCCGAACTCGAAATGCTCCGCCTCGCTCCCTCGGCCGAAAACTTGCTGAAGCTGGCTGAAAAAGATCCTGAGCCGCTGCGTCAATATGAATCCTACCTGATGGGAACGTATCGTGCCCATCGTTCTGTCTTCAACAGACCGCCGAGCGAAATCCTGGAAAGCGTTTTGCGGCGTCTGTTGCAAACGAACCCAGCCAACCAGCGTGTTTATAAGTGCCATTTGGCAGAGATCGCCTGGGACCGAGGCGATGACGATGCGTGTGCTGAACTGGCCAATAGCGCATTAGACCCGAGCATCGCCAAGGGCGGACCTGGGAATTTCTTCATCGACCCCCCAGCCCCGCAATTTGTGCTCTTCCGGAGGATGGAAACTCTGTGGTGCAATCAGAAATGGGAGGAGGCAAAGGCGTTGTCCCAAGTCACGAAACGCCTCGGGCTGCGCGGCAATGATCCCTTGCTCGACATGATGTGCCGCAAGGTAGAGCAGTCGATTAAACCAGAATCGGTTTCCCATCCAAGTGACCCATAAGGGTCCGGTTGAACGGAGATTTATCCGAACCTGGCGGTTTCGGCATCAGCTGCTGGATAATTATTAAGTATCCTTAGCTGGGCTCTCAAGATGGAACCGGTGAAGCAGGCGATGGAATACCGGGGCGATGACGATGCCCACACAAATCAGCAAAGCGAAACCAGCGTAAAGCGCGTAACCGGCGGCGAACAGCTTGGCTGAATTGGTTCTTAGTGTGTCGACCGGGCCCATTCCGCCCAGTATCATGGAAGCGTTTAAAAAAGAATCGACCCAATTGAGGCCGTCGAGGCCATGGTAGCCCCAGGCGCCGATGAAGAGAGAAACTCCAATCAGTAGGCCGGCCACGAACAGATGGTTGGCAAGCCGGGCGTAAAAGGCTTTGCGCGGTAGTAAAGGGGATCGTTTGTGCTCGTACATTGAAAATGAATTGGACCGCAAACTTGCAGTTTAGTCCGCTCGATTCTGCAGTGCAGCCAAAGTCGGAATACGATGCCAGAACGTTCAACCCAGCTCAAACCCTTCCGGAGCCGGCGCTACTTGAATTCGTCGCGAGGATCACCTTTTGACGGTTGTTCGATCGCGAATCCAGTTGAGGTCCTGATTGCGAAGGGAGGGGTCGGAATGGCCAATGATTTGGCCGGAGGGTACGGTTTTGAAGGTGCGCAAGTCTTTCCATTTATGGGCTTCGACATGTCCATCCGCGAAGGAGACCATTCCAGATGAGCCATGCAAGGTCGAAGGATAATGGAAAAAAATGTCCTGATCCATGTCGACGCCGAAAGCTGGAGTGCATAAGTTCGCCGGGTTTACATCCCCAAAAACAAATCTCTCTCCGGGCGGACCGTTCGCGAAGTCGGAGGACTTGATGAAGACTTTGACGTCAGGCGACATGCGGAACGGTTCCTCGAGGGTTCCCGCGGGAACGCCGACGTAGCAGTTCAGGGCGTAACTGCGGATTTTGGGGGCGTTCGTGCCAGAAATGTGCATCGTGGAGAGGTCGGCTGGGCACTTATAAGGCTGTGCCGTTTTAAGGTATGGCGCGAAAAGAGCGTACTTCGGGTTCAGGAGGAAGTCCGGGTCAACAAAAGCTGGAAGGTACATATGATTATCGCCCAGGACCCATAAGTATGCGCCGGACGCTCTTGGCTGCCCGCCGCCATTTGGAACCAGGAATTCACGATTGTCGTTGGCGTATAACGTCCACGTGAGCATCAGCTGCTTTTCGTTATTCAAACATTGGATACGCTTTGCCTGGGTTTTTGCGCGGGACAACGCCGGTAAGAGCATCCCGGCGAGAATGGCAATGATCGCGATGACCACCAGGAGTTCTATCAACGTAAAGGCTCGGCCAGCCGATGTTCGCCGCTGCATTGTCCCTGCTGCTGTGGGGTGGGGCCTCGAAGACTCGGGTTTCGAGCATGTCCGTGCTTTTTCGCGGCAAAGCTGGCTCAAGTTCATAAGGCAAAAGTGCCTGGGCTTTGTTGGTGCTGAGCTTGCCTATGATAACACGAGCTCAGGCCCAAGCCAAGCGCTTGCGTTGAATTGCCCGCTCGGCCACCCTGGCTGTTAATGCCGCACCGTCCCAAACTCAAAGCGCTCCGAGGCCAGTTTCTCGCCGTATCAGGCGCATTTATCACGCTCATTGCGTTCCCTTTCGGCCTTTGCGGTGCCGCTGCCGGTCTTTTCTCCATCCAAAATGCGACTCTTAAAGTCGTTTACGACGCCGGCAAACAGGAGTTTTCGATCGCAGAACGCGCCACCTCCGGGGTCGTTGTCACCGCAGGCAAGTTGTTGGATGTGCCGGTGTCAGACATCCAGACCGCCGTTGTCCGGGATCCGGTGTTCAACCGAGGCCACCAGATTCGGATCAAATATTCCGATGCTTCGATAGCGACGCTGGCACTCTACGACAGTTTGCCATTCCTGCTGATCCAAACCGAGCTGCACAATTCCGGGAACTCTCAGTCTGAACGATCCCAAATCGTTCCCGTTCAATTCGAAGTTGACCTGGGGCTGCCCATTGAGCGCCTGCGCACTCTTGGCACGGCGGGGTTGACGGTGCCCGACAAAAATCCAGGCAGTTATCTGTTTTTGACACTGGCCGACCCGGGAACCCGGCGCGGTGTGGTTGCCGGTTGGCTGACGGAGGATCGCGGCAGCGGGGTGCTCTTTTCGAGTGTCGCCGGGGCGAGGATCGCCTACCGCGCCCGAATTGACTACGGACGGCTTCGCATTGCCCCGGGTGCGTCAGCAAAGCTCGAGACACTCGCGGTGGGCATCTTCCAGGATGCTCGGGTTGGCGAGGAAAGCTACGCGGACGCGGTTGCGCGGCAGTACCACATCAAGCTGCACCCGCAGGTAAACGGGTATTGCACGTGGTATTCAAATCCGCATGGCGGCGCGGCGGACGAGAACTCGATTGTAGAACTGGCGGAAGTTGCTTCCCGGGAACTCAAGGCGTTTGGCTTTTCGTTCGTTCAGATTGATGACAAGTGGCAGGATGGCCGGGAACGAAACGGGCCGGCACGGAGGTTTTATCGAGTGAAACCGGATGGACCTTACCCGCACGGCTTGGAACAGGTCAGCGCAAAACTCAAGCAACTCGGATTGACCACCGGCATTTGGTTTCTTCCGTTTGCCGGTGATTGGCAGGATCCCGAGTTCAAGGATCGCCAGAACTGGTTCGTGAAGCGAAAGGACGGCACGCCGTTTGAAACGCCCTGGGGCAATACCTCGCTCGACCTGACTTCACCCGCTGTCAAAGCTTACCTGAGTGACATGGTCCGCAAAATCCACTCCTGGGGCATCAATTATTTTAAAATGGACGGCCTGTGGACGGGCACTGCTACGCGCCAGATCTATGTGAACGATGGATATAAAGAAGACTACATGGGAGAGAATGCCCCGTTTGAGGATCCGACCAAGACGAACATCGAAGCCTTGCGTGATGGCTTGAAGCTTTTACGCGGCGCGGCCGGGCCGGACGTGTTTTTTTCCGGGTGCAACCTCAGTCAGAACATGAGGTCTCTGGCCGGATGCATTGGACTGGTTGATTCGATGAGGATTGGCCCTGATAACGGGCAGCAGTGGCGGGACTATCAGGACGAAATCGAGAAGAACGCAAGCGGTTCGATCATCACGGGGCCTGTTCGCGGAACGCGGCTTTATTTTATGAACGGCCGCTTGTGGTGGAACGATCCCGACCCCTGTTACGTTCGGCCGAGCATTCCTCTAAACCACGCGCGCTTGATAACCTCATGGGTCGCCCTGAGCGGCCAGTTCAATCTGAACAGCGACTGGATACCGGGTTTGCCGCCCGAGCGAATGGACATTCTCAAGCGGACCATGCCTGCGCACCATGCCGTGGCGAGGCCGGTGGATTATTTTGACTCGATCCTGCCGCAGATTTGGCTGGTCACGGACAAACGTGAAACCGGGCGACGGGATGTCATTGGACTGTTCAATTGGAATGATAAAGAGCGAGCGGTCGGTTGTACGCTGGCAAAAGCAGCACTCGAACCGGGACGACGCTATTACGCATTTGATTTCTGGGCCGACTCGCCGGTCCAATCCTTTGCGGACCGGTTTCAATTCGACGTGCCGGCTCAGTCGTGCCGCGTCGTAGCAGTGCGGGCGGCGGAAGCCCACCCTGTTCTCGTCAGCACCTCACGGCACGTTACCCAGGGCATGATCGACGTCATCGCCGAACAATGGTCTGTTTCATCAAAAACGCTCACTGGCACGAGCGTGCTTGTAGCGAATGACCCGTATCAACTCCGGATTGCCGGGCTCGACGCCCGTGGAAGGAAATGGAAACTCAAATCAGCAACGGCCTCTGTGCCTGCTGTCACGATCAATACCGAAACCGAACGACCCGGGGAAGCGGGCTGGTTGCGCGTGAACCTGCGCTCGGATACCAACCGGTCTGTTGAATGGAAGTTAAAATTTTCCGAGGAATAGCGCTTTTACCGGATGCTGATGCAATGCATGAAAACAAAATGGCTTTGGCTGCCGCTCGCTTGCCTGCTTGCGGCGAATGGTCATGCCGATGATTGGCCCCAATTTCTTGGCCCCACCCGCAATGCCGTTTCGGCGGAAACCAATGTTGCCGAGCCGTGGCCTGATTCAGGTCCGGCGGTGGTGTGGCGAAAGAGCGTGGGGCATGGGTTCAGCGGACCCGTCATTGCAGGCACGAGAACAGTTCTGTTTGATCGCGAGCAAAACCTGGAGCGGGTTTCCTGCCTCGACTCCGCGACGGGCCGGGAGCTTTGGAAGTTCGAATACCCGACAAGCTACGAGGATGACTTTGGCTTTGATGACGGCCCTCGCGCCACTCCGGCTGTATCCGACGGGCGCGTCTACACATTTGGGGCGCAGGGAATGCTGCATTGCCTTGAGTTGGCGACCGGCAAAAAGGTGTGGAGCGCCGATCTTCAACGTGATTACCAGGCCCGCAAGGGATTTTTCGGCCTGGCCTGCTCGCCGCTAATCGAGGGCAGCGCCGTTCTGCTTGGGATAGGTGGCACCCCGGATGCGGGGATCGTCGCGCTTGATAGGAGCACGGGCCGTCTGCTCTGGAAATCGTGCAGTGACGAGGCGGGATACTCGTCGCCCATCGCCGCAACGATTCACGGTAAACGGAAGGTCTTGTTCTTAACGCGGGCAGGCCTGGTTGTAATCCAACCAGCGACAGGGCGCATCGATTCGCAGTTTCCCTTTCATTCGCGCAACCCAATGTCGGTAAATGCCGCCACTCCCTTGGTCATTGGCGAGGAGGTATTCCTTTCAGCCTGTTACGGGACTGGAGCGGCATTGTTGCGGGTGGGAGAGGATCGCATCGAAAAGATCTGGAGCGAGGATGATCTGCTTTCGAACCATTACGCAACGAGTGTGGAACTCAACGGCTACCTGTATGGCGTCCACGGGCGAACCGATCCCGGGTTCAGCCCGCACCCGACGTTTCGCTGCATCGATTTAAAAACGAGAAGGCTTTGCTGGGAGACCGGCACTATCGGCGCCGCGAGCGTCATCCGGGCCGGCTCTCAATTGTTAATCCTGACTGACAAAGGCGAACTGATTGAGGTGCGTGCCAGCCCCGAAGCGTTCAAGCAGTTCGCCAGGGCGCACGTGCTTTCAGGCGAGGCGCGGGCGTTCCCTGCTTTTGCCAATGGATTCTTTTACGCGCGCAGCAAAGACGAACTGGTTTGCCTCGACCTGCGACAGACAAAATAGCCTGGGTTCGTTGAAGCCACGGATGCATTCGGCCCGCAAACGTAAGAAGGGCCCAGGACAATAGCTGAACTTTTCAAAGACCCTGAAGCGTGCAGCAATTGTCAGCAACCCTGCGAGATCCAGGTCATGTTGAAGATCCACGGGCATCTGCGTTGCGCTTCCAGCACTTGGGTTTGCCTCGCTCGGTAGCCGGCACGATAATCAGCGCATGCAATTCAACCGCGATGAACTGCGGCGACAAATGGCCGAGTTGGCGGGGCAGGGCGTTTTCATCGGGACATCCTCGTGGAAATACCCGGGCTGGTGCGGCACGCTTTATGAGCGGGAACGCTACGAATACCGCGGAAAATTTGCTCAAAGCCGGTTTAACCGAAACTGCATTTCCGAATACGCAGAGGTTTTCAAGACTGTTTGCGTCGACGCCGCCTATTACACCTTTCCAACAGAGAAATATCTCTCCGAAATGGCGCAACAGACTCCGGCCGATTTCCGATTCGCTTTCAAGGTTACGGACATCGTCACTTTAAAGAAATTCCCCAACCTGGATCGTTTCGCGGAATTGGCTGGCAAACCGAATGAGAATTTTCTCAATGCTGAGCTTTTTCAGGAGAGCTTCCTCACGCCTTGCGAATCGATTCGCAATTCGATTGGCCTTTTGATATTCGAGTTCTCTCGTTTCTGGCCTTCCGATTACGCCCATGGCCGGGATTTCGTTGCGGACCTTGAGAAATTTCTAAGCAAGCTTCCCCCGGGCTGGCCTTACGGCGTCGAGTTGCGCAACCGGCCATGGCTTCGGCCGCAATACTTCGAATGCCTTTCCCGTCACGGCGTAACTCATGTGTTCAACTCCTGGGAAGCCATGCCCGCGGTGAGCGAACAAATGGCCCTGCCCGGTAGCCGGACGAATCCCGGGCTCGTCGCAGCCCGCTTTCTGCTTAAGCCGGGCCGCACTTACGAGGAGGCCGTTAAGACCTTCGAGCCGTACGACAGCGTTAAAGAAGTCGTCCCCGA